>Ga0302326_10009278_pt1 | contig 21550 bp, 19 predicted proteins | sample Palsa_T0_3_FD_202264 | JGI IMG/M metagenome (GOLD analysis project Ga0302326, IMG submission 202264) | Peat permafrost microbial communities from Stordalen Mire near Abisko, Sweden - Palsa_T0_3 | ecosystem: Environmental > Terrestrial > Soil > Palsa > Peat permafrost | place: Sweden: Abisko... | reverse complement strand
GAGGGCTACGACATTGTCAGCGGCTGGCGCAAGAATCGGGTAGACAATTTTTGGCTTCGCCGGTTTCCCTCGCACTGCGCCAACTGGCTGATGGCGAAGTTGAGCGGCGTGGACATCCACGACTTTGGCACCACGTTCAAAGCCTACCGGCGCAGCATTCTGGGACAAATTCCGCTCTATGGAGAACTGCACCGCTTCATCCCGGCGCTGGCTTCGTGGCACGGCGCGTCGATCATCGAGGTTCCGATCAAGAATGTGGTACGGGAACGCGGCGCTTCGCATTATGGGATCTCGCGCACCTTCCGTGTGTTTTTCGACCTCATCACAATCCGCTTCCTGCTCAAGTATCTTTCCCGCCCTTTGCATTTCTTCGGCACGCTGGGGATGTTCAGCATTATGGCGGGCAGTGGAATCTCGGGCTGGCTGATTTTCGACAAGCTGATGTACCACACCGACGTCATGGCGCAGCACGGGCCGCTGATGATCTTCTCCGCCGTCCTGCTTCTGGCGGGCCTGAACATGCTCGCCGTCGGCCTGCTCGGAGAAATGCAGGTGCGCCATTATCACGAACCGGCGCAGCGCGCCCCTTACTCCGTAGACCGCGTCCTGCGGGCGCAGAGCGAAGAGAGCACCATCTCGGAGTAATTGCAGAGGTCAGAGGTTAGATTTCGGAAGTAAAAATCTCCAGGTTGCCTCCAGGAGACTTTGGTGTTTTACCTCTGCAATCTGACCTCTCAACTTTGACCTTGTCAACGCGTTATAATTCTGACGCTGCCATGCCCACCACAACTCAATTCGAATTGCGTCTCGCCGGCCGGATGTCGCGTCTGGGCACGGAAACCGCCTTTGAAGTTCTTAACCGAGCGCGCGCGCTGGAGAAACAAGGCAAGGAAATCATCCACCTGGAGATTGGCGAGCCCGACTTCGACACGCCGGCCAATGTCATCGAAGCTGGAGTCGAGGCTCTGCACAAAGGATGGACTCACTACGGGCCGGCTGCCGGTCTCCCAGACCTGCGCCAGAGCATCGCCGACTATGTTAGCCGCACCCGCAACGTACCGGTATCGAGCGAGGAAGTCGTTGTTGTGCCGGGCGGCAAGCCGATTATTTTCTTTACGATCCTGGCATTAATTGATGCGGGAGACGAGGTGATCTATCCTAATCCCGGTTTCCCCATATACGAGTCGATGATCCACTATTCGCTGGGCAAAGCGGTGCCCATACCGCTGCGCGAAGAACGAGACTTTTCCGTCGATGTGAAAGAGCTGGCCTCGCTGATTAACGAGCGCACCAAGTTGATCATTTTGAACTCACCACACAACCCCACGGGCGGAGTGCTGACAAAAAAGGACATTCTGCAGATCGCCGAGGCGATCGGCGATCGCAACATTCTTATTCTGTCGGACGAAATCTACAGCCGGCTGATCTATGAAGGTGACCATTTCTCCATCATGAGCGTGCCCGGCTTCAAAGAGCGCACCATACTGCTGGACGGCTTCTCGAAGACTTACGCGATGACGGGATGGCGCCTGGGTTACGGGGTAATGCGACCCGACCTAGCCGTACATATTTCGCGCCTGGCCACCAACTCGACATCTTGCACCGCCAGCTTCACGCAGGTTGCGGGAATCGAAGCTCTGTCGGGCGACCAGTCGTCAGTCGACAAAATGAGTGCGGAGTTCAGACGGCGTCGCGATGTTTTCGTGGCGGGCCTTAACAAAATTAAAGGCTTCTCCTGTCGCGTACCTAAAGGCGCGTTTTACACCTTCCCCAACATTACGAAAACCGGCTGGCCTTCGAAGAAACTGGCGGACGCGCTGCTCGAACAAGCCGGTGTCGCTGGCCTCTCGGGCACCGCATTTGGAGAATACGGAGAGGGATATCTGCGCTTCAGCGTCGCCAATTCACTGGAGAACCTCAACAAGGCGCTGGCGAGGATTGAAGGCTGGGTAGGGAAGAATCTCTGATCCGCCGGCAAACAGCAGGTCCTTCGCTTCGCGAAGGATGACAACTTTTAACTGGTAGCAGGTCCTTCCCCTTCGGCAAGCTCAGGATGACGACTTTTATTTGGTCAGGATGATGACCAACTGAGCGCTACCGAGACAACTCCCCGTCGACAATTGGTGTAAACTTCTGCCGCTATGACAAACGTTGTTAAGCAACCTGCCGGTTCCTTCTGCTGGATTGAACTCCACACTACTGACCAGCCCGCTGCCAAGAAATTTTACGAATCTCTTTTTGGCTGGAACGCCGATGACATGCCGATGGGTCCGAACGATTTTTACACTATATTTAAGCTGCAAGGCCGCGAAGCGGCTGCTGGATGCACGTTGCGTCCCGAGGAGCGTTCGCAGGGTGTGCCTGCGCACTGGTTGATTTACATTGCAGTGGAAAACGCTGACGCGGCCGCCACGAAAGCGCAGCAGCTCGGCGGAAAGGTGCTGGCCCCAGCTTTCGACGTAATGGACGCCGGACGGATGGCGGTCATTCAGGATCCGACCGGCGCGATATTTTGCGCCTGGCAGGCAAACAAGAGCACGGGAATCGGAATCGCGCAGGTTGCCGGCACGCTCTGCTGGGCCGACCTGAGCACGCCTGACGCAAAGCGCGCTTCCGATTTTTACGCCGGCCTTTTCGGATGGCAGATCACCGCCGACGCTAAAGATTCTTCCGGCTACCTGCACATCAAGAACGGCGAGCATTTCATCGGAGGCATTCCCCCCGCATCCTATCGTCAACCGGGAGTGCCGCCGCACTGGATGGCCTACTTCCAGGTGGATGACGTGGATGCTTCGGCATCCAAGGCGAAAGAGATGGGCGCCAAACTTTTTCTTCAGCCGATGACAATGGAGGGAGTCGGCCGCATGTCGGTCGTCGCCGATCCGCAGGGCGCGGTGTTCGCAATTTTCAAGTCGGCGCGCGGATAGAAGCTTCTGATTGGCCATGATCTGGATCGTCTCTGCCGATCTTGGCTTGGGTCGCGCGGCTGTATCGACAAAGTAGATACTCTGAGATATACTGTGTATCGCTTGTAAGGAGCACCGTTCATGAAGACGCAGATGGTCAAATGGGGCAACAGCCTGGCGGTGCGCATTCCGAAGGCCGTGGTGGAAGAAGCCAGGCTGAAGGAAGGCGATGCGCTGGAGATTGAAGCTGCGGCCGAAGGTCGCGTCGAGCTGCGCCGGCCAACGAAGATTCCCACGCTGGCGCAACTGGTTTCGCAGATCAGTCCAGAGAACCGCTACGCGGAGATTTCGGTCGGTGGAGAAGTCGGGAAGGAAGTAGTGGAATGGTGACTCCGTACGTCCCGGAGTCGGGGGACATCGTAATGATGGATTTCGATCCTCAAATAGGCCGTGAGCAGGACAAACGACGCCCCGCATTGGTGCTTACCGATCAACGCTACAACCGGGCCAGTGGCCTCGCGGTGGTTTGTCCCCTCACGAGCAAGCGCAAACCGTACCCCTTCGCGCTCCCCGTTACAGTCGATGAGGTCGACGGTGCGATTCTCGTCGATCAGTTAAAGAGCATGGATTGGGTCGGCCACAAGGCGAAATTCCGGATCAAGGCGGAACCGGCGCTAGTCAGTAAAGTACGCCAGTATGTGGCTGTTCTGCTCGGGATTCGCTGACAGAAGTCGGGTCTTCGCGGAACACGCTCCCGGTCAGGCGGCTCCAAGCCCCGAGAATTTGCTTCCTCCGGGCCGCGGATGGTACAACCCTGCCGAGGCGTCCATTCGTGAAAAAGATCGTTGCTGTCACCGTCGTTGCTGTTTTCGCACTGCTGGCCGTGTTTGTGGTGGTCCGCGCCGCCGACCGCTCGCGCCGCATCAATCTTCCGACCAGCAAGACTCTGACGCTCCCCGTGCCCGGCTACCTCGCGCGCACCAACAGCTTCCCTGCGACCATCGCGCTTAGCCCCGACGGCCGGTATGCGGCGCTGCTCAATCAGGGGTATGGGACGCAGGAATCGGGCGCGCGGCAATCGATCGCCATTCTCGACCTGAGCAATAATCGGTTGCACGATTTTCCTGACGATCGGCTGAGCGACGACTATTCGACGCGCCAAAGTTATTTCATCGGTCTCGCCTTCTCGTCCGACGGCAAGCATCTCTATGCCTCGATGGGATCGATCACCGACCCCACCGGCGAAAAGCCCACCAGCACAGGCAACGGCATCGCAGTCTACAAATTCGCGGCGGGAGAAGTCACTCCAGAGCGCTTCATCAAGATTGCTCCCCAGCCCATCGCGGAAGGGAAAGAAATTGCGTCCGGCGTTCGCAAGACTCCCGCTGGAACCGCCGTGCCCTATCCGGCTGGACTCGCCGTTCTTCGAAATCCTGAAGGCGACCGCCTGCTGATCGCCAATAATCTTTCCGATAACGCCATCGTTCTCGACACTACGTCCGGCAAAATCGTGCAGTCGTTTGACCTAAGCCGCAGCCGCTACATTCCAGAAGCCTATCCGTACACTGTGGTCGCCAATAAAGCTGGAACTAAAGCCTGGGTGAGCTTGTGGAACAGTTCGTCTGTCGCGGAGTTGAATCTCGAAACCGGCAAAATCGCGCGCTGGATTGATGTTTCGCGCAAACAGGATGACCCCAACGCTCCCAGCGCGCATCCGACCGCGATGCTCCTGAGTCCCAATGAGGAAACGCTTTACGTTGCCCTCGCCAATGCCGATGTCGTGGAAGCCGTCGATTTGCCCTCCGGGCTGGAATTGGATCGCTATTGGACCGGTCGGTCGGGTCCGGGGTCTGTCTTCCAGGCCATCGCACTGGCGCCCGATGGCAAGCACCTGTTTGCGGCCAGCGCTGCGCTCGACGCGATTGCTGTGTTCGAAGTCGAGGATATCCCAAAACCTGTCCCGCATACCATGAGCAAGCGGGTAGAGCGTGTGAATCCTCCCGGTTTCGTTCCTACCGAGTGGTATCCGAGTGCGGTTGCCATCGCAGGCAACGATCTGCTCATAGCCACCGCTAAAGGCGAGGGAAGCGGCCCCAATGATATGCAGGGCACGCTGAAGGGCGAGCGCAAACGAAAAGAGCACCCCTACATTCCAACTTTGATTGGGGGCTCGATCCAGCGTATCAGCCTCGCCGACATCGGCAAGAATCTTGCTGCGTACACGCGTCAAGTGGAAGAGGACAATCTTCTGCGGACCGATGGAGGCAAGTTCACGTTTGCCGGCGGGAGCAATCCCGTCTGTCACGTGATCTACATTTTGAAAGAAAATCGCAGTTACGATCAGATCTTTGGCGACCTGCCGGTGGGCGACGGCGATGCGTCGCTGACCATGTACGGGACCGACATCACACCCAACGAACACAAGCTCGCGCTGCAGTTCGGAGTGCTGGACAATTTCTACGACAGCGGGGAAGTCTCGGGCGATGGACACCTGTGGTCGACCGCTGCAACCACCAGCGACTACAACGAGAAAACGTGGCCGATCGGTTATCGCAGCAAAGAGCGCACCTACGACTCGGGCGGCACCGTGGCCGATGAATATCCGCTAGAGCAGGGAATCCCAGACGTGGACGACCCCGCTACCGGCTTTCTCTGGGACAACCTGGCGCGCCGCGGATTGTCGTATCGTATCTACGGGGAATTCATCGCCGCGGTGTGGTGCGAGAACGAAAAAGCGAAGTCGCCGAAGGAAGGAACGCCATCTGCGTTGTCGGCTGCGTGCCCGGTAGCCGAAATCAATAAGGGCGAGCCACTGCCTCCGAACGTCGGCAATCCGCGCGGCGGGGCGAGCCCGTGGCCGTGGGCAATTCCGCAGATCAAGCGCATGCGTCCGACCAAAGCAGTATTACGCGATCACTACGATCCGCAATTTCCCGATTTCAACACTGACTATCCCGACCAGCTGCGTGCCGACGAGTTCCTGCGCGAATTCGATGAGTTCGTGAAAGCGAAGGGAAGCGCCAGGGAACTTCCGCAGTTCACATTGCTCTACCTGCCGGACGATCACACCGGTGGCACGCGGCCGGGGAAGCCCACTCCGCAGGCCTCAGTGGCGGATAACGACCTGGCGGTCGGCCGCGTGGCCGATGCCGTTTCACACAGCCCGTACTGGGACGACACCGCCATCTTCGTGATCGAAGACGACGCGCAGGACGGCGCCGATCACGTTGATGCGCATCGATCGACGGCCCTGGTCATCAGCAAATACTCGCCGCAATACTCGTCGCAACCGGCGCAAGCATTTGTGGATCATCATTTCTACACGACCGTGAATATGATCCACACCATGGAAGTGTTGCTCGGGCTTCCGCCGATGAACCTGTTCGACGCGTACGCGCCGCTGATGGCGCCGCTGTTCTCCGGGCCGGGAACACAGCCTCCGTATCAGGTTGACGACAAGAATCTGCGCAGTGGCCTGATCTATGCGGTCAATGACAAGAAGGCGGCAGGCGCGAAGGAATCTTCGCTGATGAATTTCTCCCGGCCCGATGCCAACGATGCCAGGAAGTTAAATGCGATCCTATGGCGCGATGCCAAGGGAACGGCGCCGTTGCCGGGTACGAGCCATTCACAGGCTGAACCTTAGGTGACGGCGAACAGCAGGTCCTTCGCTACGCTCAGGATGACAATTTGTTATTTAGTCCAAAGTCAGAAACTCGGGTGCCCGGCCAGCCTCCACGACCACATGAGAAACGAGGTCGAAGTGAGGTCGATGGCAGGTTCGGTCGTGCTGTACGACTGCATGTTGTCCTGATACACCGCTACTTGCGAAGCATCAAACGCGCCATCGTTGCCATTAAACTTCCTGAACGTGTCTACTCCATTCGCTGGACAGAGGACCATGCCATCGACGACCCCGGATGTGGCATAGCCGTCGGGGCCTTCTGTAACCGCGCCCCAAAGTATCGGCGTGCCTCCAGAAGTCCCATTCAGTGCGCCCGCCAGGTTCGCCACCTGATGCTGTATGCAATTGGGAAACGTGCTGCCGTCGCCCACAATGAACGACGATCCCCAGGCATTCGCGCCCAGAATGTTGGCCAGCCATCGCTGCGAAAAGGTGTCGTAACGTTTGGCGCCGGTGAGGTAGGCCGCCTCGCTCGCCATCACCGAAAGCCCGGCGCCGTGCGAGGTGGTGTCGCCGTAGCTCCATCCATAGCCAAAGCCCCAGGCGTCCGCGTCGGCTAGAGTAATGGCGTCGGCCACCTGGCGCAGGAGCTGTGCCCGAACGCGCGATGCAGAGACCGCCAGCCCCTGCGGATTTCCCGCCATCTCGAGCGCGCGATAAAGTTCAAAATGCGCCAGGCCGCTCACGTCATAGAGGTTCAAAGTGTCGCTGAAGCCGCCGTCATAGATTCGGGTGATGTAATTGTGAGCGAAGGTGGCTGCGGCTGCCAAATAATTCATCGCATTGGTGTGCGAGAGTCCCGGCGGAAGATTCTGCGCCGCTCCCGCGGATTGCAAGGCAAAATATAGTTCAGTGGCTCCCAGTTCCATGTCGTCATCCCAAACATTCTCGGGATAGCCGTCAAAGGGAGCAATCGTGAGCAGGCAATTGCTGCACGTTCCCCCATATTCCGCGGGAGCCGGATCGGGATAAGTTGTATCCGCAAGTGCGAAGATATCCTCGGCATTCTGGAGGCATTGTGCCGCGAGCTCCGAATTCGAAGTGCGGTGAAGCTGGTAGCACAAGGCAAAGTCCGCGGTCAGGCGCCCCGCCAGATTCGGGCTGATCGGCGAGCCTGCCGGCCCCGCGACATATACCGGACGGTTGCAAATATAGAACGTCGTCAGCGGATCGCAAGCGCGCGGATCGTCTGCCTGCCGGAAGTGGTCGGCCGCCTGCGGCAGCGTCCAGATGTCGTACTCGGTGATCAAGCAGTAAGGGGTCGGATAGGTTCCACCGCAGTTGGGGGCCGCAGAAGTGGGATTGCCAAATCCGTAATAATCCCAGTCTTGCGTGTTGTCCACCTGGTAGTACAGCGTCTTTGTTTTGTCGTCCCACATTTTCATCAGCCAGTCGACGCCAAACCTGGCTTCGTCGCGGAAGTCGGACGACGCCGGCGCACCCACTCCGCTATTGCCCGCGTAGGAGACCGAACCGGGCGGCGCGGGAGGATTCACCGGAGCGTCCTCACCCATCTGATTGGGAAAGTCGCGAATCCCAACCTCCATGAGGGCCGTCGTGTAGCTGACGCTTTCCACATATTTCTCATAGTCGCCGGCGTCCCACCAACCGCCCGCGGCATCGATGGCGGGCAGATTCGCCGACACGAGCGGTGGGACGGGCGGCACGTTGTCGATAAAGTCGTTGGCGTCAAGCGGAGGCGTCGCATACGCCTGCGCGTTTTCGTCTTTGAGGTGTCCGGGCGCGGTACGCAGCGCGTTGGGGATGAAATGTGCGCCGTCGCGCTCGGTTTCGTAAAAGAACAAAGTGTTCAGGAGCAGGCCGGAGTACAGAGCCACCGAAGAATCCACCGCGAAAGCTGGCGAAGTCGCTGGCGCTGGCCCGGATACCTTAATCGTGTAGAGATCGGGCCCTCTAACGTTGAAGTCCACGGCGTACACGTTGTAGGTCACGGTCTTGCTGTGGCTCCAGGTGCCAAGCAGGGAGCCGGCGCCGAGGGGGCCTGAATCTATGGTGACGCCCTTCGAATTGAGCACCGCGAAAGTCGCGCCGGTTTCTGCGCTGGTGGACATCAGATAAGCACGAAACGGGCCGTTGCCAGCTTCGCAGCCGACTTGACTGACGCGAACGTAGGCAGACTGCGCTTGCAGAGACGGTGCGGACGCAGCCAGTGCTAGAAAAACGCCGGCGAATAAAACGAGTCGCGTGATCGGGTAAGAGCGGAAGGCGGAGGAGGGCATGGCGTTCTCCTGGGTGGGGTGGAAAACCCATTAAAACCATTTAATAGGGCAAGATACGCTCCTGAGTTTTGGGTGTCAACCGGGAGTCAGGCCCCGCGGTAGCGCCATGTGTGCGGTTGAGGTCGGCAAAAAGCAGGTCCTTCCCCTTCGGCAAGCTCAGGGTCAGGATGACAATTTTCATTTGGCCCTTATGCCTTCGATTTCCTGTACTCGTCGAAGGCATCCAGGAAACGGTCAATGTCTGCTTTCGACAGGTAGTAAGGAGTGGAAAGGCGCAGCTTGTGGGGTTCGGCTCCGCGAATGCGAATTTTCTTTTCTTTCCACAGCCAGTTTTCCAGATCGATCCGGACAAGCGGCGGCACATTGACCGTCGCGATGGCGCAGCGCATCGAGGCGTCCGGAGAAGTCCATGACCCCGCGCCGCGTTTCATCATGGCGGTGAGAATGTAGTCGCAGAGCTCGCGGTGCCGGTGTTCGATCCGTTCCATCCCGATGTCATTCGCCAACTGAATCGAGGCGCGCAATCCCCAGAGCGCGGGCACGTTGGAGCTGCCGATGCGCTGGAATCGTTCGGCGCGGATCTTCACATCGTCCCAGCCCTCGGTGGCGAGGGTGTTCCACATGCGGTCGATCATTTCGTCGCGGACAAACAGAAATCCCGAGCCCTTGGGCGCCTGGAGCCACTTGTGCGGGCTCGATGAATAAAGGTCGCAGCCCATGTCGTGGAGATTGAGCCGCATCATTCCCGGAACGTGGGCTCCGTCAACCGCGGAAATAATGCCTTTGCTTCGGGCCAGCGCGCACAGCTCCCTGGCAGGCAGCACCACGCCCGAAAACGTAGTGATGTGGCTGAAGAACAAAACTCGAGTGCGCGGCGTTATTGCGTCGCTGACGAGGTTCAACACCTGCGCGGGGTTATCGACCGGCCTGGGCAGGGTGATTTTCTTCACTACAACCCCGTAGCGCTTGGCCCGCAAATTCCACGGCTGCTCGCCTCCGGGATGCTCCTGATCGGTCATCAGGACTTCGTCGCCGGGCTTCAGATCGATGCCGTTCGCGATATAGCCATTGGCTTCGGTGGCGTTTCTGAGGAGCGCGATCTCATCGCGCGTGCAGCCGACAAACGCGGCCAGTGGATCGCGAAACTGGTTCCACGAGGCATATCCCCAGATGGGATAGTCCTCGGGATCGGTCTCATTGAGCTTCTCGCATGTCTCATAGCCTTCAAACACCGCGCGCAGTACGGGCGCGGGGCTCGATCCGACGGTGCCGTTATTGAGGTAAATCTCGTCCGCTGGAATCAGGAACTGCCGGCGAAGCTCGCGCCAATAGGCATCTTCGTTGGAGTCGAAAAGAGAGCGCTCCGGCAGCTTGGATGGAAGCGCCTCGAGCTGGGCCCACAGATTTCCGCGCCACCCCAGGCCAGCGCCCACAGCCAGCGATGATGCGAAAGACGACGAAAGAAAGCTGCGACGATTGAGCATGAACGGTACCTCTTTTAGAACTTGCGTCTCCGAGCTCGTTTCCGAACTCATATCTCCGAATTAACGCTGCAAAATCGCGCCATATTACACCGGCGAGTACACCGGCGCCATGAAAACCGGAAGGGACGCGGCAGCAGGTGCCGCCGCAGGCACCCCTGAAAGGGACCTCAGCTGACATGTTATTCGAAAATAAGGGATAACTTTCCGGCTCGCGGCTGCGTCCAACTAGGTGGGAAAATCTATCGATCCCGACTTGCTATCGGGAGTATAATCGACTCAATCGAGCGGTCTCCACGGGGTGTTCAAATGTCGTTCCCTAAAGTACTGATCTCCCTAAGTTTACTAGCGCTGGCAATACCGGGGCTGGCGCAGACGCAAACTTCCCAGACTCCCGCAGCGCAGCCGCAAGCGTCGCAACCGCAAAGCACACAGCCAGCGAGTGCGCCCTCGACCAGCTCAACGCCGGCTCCCCAGCAGAATCCACCGGCGACGCCCGGTTCGACTCCCGCTCCGCCCGCAGACTCGTCTTCGAGCAGCACCAGCAGCAACGCGAGCCCCAATGGACAGCCTCCCATCCAGGAGCCGGACGATAGCAAGGTAAAGCACGATGGCGGCATCAACGATGTGGATGCCATCGGCAACCGCAAGGTCGGTGGCCGCGGTCTGGGCGACTGGTACTCGCTGGAGACCGAAATTAAGATGGGCAAGCAGTACTCGATGCAGATTGAGAATAGCGTGAAGATGGTTCAGGACCCGGTGGTGAACGAGTATGTCAACCGCATTGGTCAGAACCTGGTGCGCAATTCCGACGCGCAGGTGCCGTTCACGATCAAGGTTATCGACTCCGACGAGGTGAATGCCTTCGCGCTGCCCGGCGGATTTTTCTACGTGAACTCGGGGCTGATTCTTGCGGCGGACGAAGAGGCCGAACTCGCGGGCGTGATGGCGCATGAAATCGCACACGTTGCGGCGCGCCACGGGATGCGTCAGATGACGCGCATGCAATGGGCCAACATCGGCACGATCCCTCTGATTTTCATCGGGGGCGGCATTGGCTACGGAATCTACGAAGCCGCCGGGCTGGGCTTGCCGCTCACGTTCATGAAGTTCCAACGCAACTTCGAGGCGGAGGCGGACTTCCTCGGCCTGCAATATATGTATAAGACGGGTTACGATCCGCAGGCTTTCATCGCGTTCTTTGAAAAGATTCAGGCCAAGGAAAAGAAGAAGCCGGGCACGCTGGCCAAGGCTTTCGCTTCGCATCCGCAGACGCCCGACCGCATTGAGGCTTCCCAAAAGGAGATCGCGACCATCCTTCCGGCGAAGACGCAATACATCGTTTCGACGTCAGAGTTTGACGATGTGAAATCGCGGCTGTCAACGATCGAGAACCGGCACAAGGTGATCGAAGAGAAGGATGGGAACCGTCCCAGCCTGCGCCGCACTTCAACCAGTGACAAGACTGGCACCAGTGGCACGGACAGCAGCGACGATGATCGCCCGACGCTGAAGCGCCGGGACGATAGTCCGGACCAGACTCAACAACAACAGCAGTAATGGAGATTTGCGGGGATAAGAAGAAACCGGCGGCCTGCCGCCGGTTTTTTTATTGTTGTCACGTCGGCGACCACTCCCGCGATTACGATCCCGCGGCCACAGCTTTAACCGCGATGGTGGTGCCGTCGACTTCTCCGGTCACCTTTGCCTTCGCTCCCGCCAGATCGTTCAGCTTATCGAGGGCTGCCTTATCCGAGGTTTCCAACGTATAGACCTTGTCTCCGACCACCAGCGCGTACTTTGATCCATGCTTCATGCATGCGCGGGTGCATTCCGCGGCGCTGCCGGGCATTTCATGTTTTGCCCCGCACATGGCGTCGCTGACTTCGCCGGTCAATGTCTGACTCTTCCCGGCAGCCAGCGCGGGAGCCGCCGTCAAGCCGATCAACATCTGAATCCCAAGCACCGCAGCCGCAATTCGATTCGCTTTCATTCTGATGAATTCTCCTGTAAATCGGGGTGACACGCCAACCATCCTCTCGATTCTAACTTAACGGTCGCGTCACCCGACAACGTTTGTTGCTGCTACGTTCGCTGCTACTGCTGTCTGAAACGGATCTCCACGTCCACGGTTTTATCCTTCGCATCGGGCGTCGCATGAATGGTGGCACCCCAACTCAAGCCGCGGGGCAGCAGTTGCAGGGTATCGTTTCGAAACTTATCAGGGTAGTCCGCATTGTAGGGTTGGCCTTCGCGCAGACTCCACGCCGCCAGCATGCGAGCTTTGGAATCCGTGTCGAGTCCCAGAATGTCCAACTCGCCCATCTTGTAGAGGTCGCCTTCGACCACTTGGATGTCATAGTTCACTGTGCTTTTCTCGTCGTCGAATTGAGCCTCGGGCTTGATCTGAACCACCATGTATCCCCGGCTGCGGTAGAGTTTGGCAACGTTTTCGAGATCGCGCAGAAAATGCACAGCATCGGCTGGCTGACCGACCGGCAGGTGAAGAAGAGGTGCGATTTCGGCGGTGGTGACGGCCGAGTTGCCCTTCCATTGCACGCCGGAGGTGGAATAGAGTTTGCCCGGAGTCACCGGAATGATGGCATCGACCTGGAACTCGGCCGGATCCTGCGCATCTCGCGCTGCAGCCGGTTCCGGCACCACCCGGGCATCGGACGTCCCAAACGCGGACTTCAAATATCCGCGCTGCAGGTATACCGGCAACAAGTCAAGCTTGGCGGTTGCGGCGAGCGCGGCGCGCCCGTATTCCGCGCCTGTGAGGCGATGCGCCGCGGTCGTGAGCAGAGCTGCTTGCTCCGGTGAAGACCCGGGAAATTCGACAGCGCGAATCCGAATGCTAACTTCTTCGACGCGATAAACGATTGCGGTCAGGGCTCCGCTCGACTCGTCTGCCTCGCGCAGAAAAGTTACTCGCCCGGGAAAATGCTTGTCGGTGAGGATGGATTGCAACGCCTCAGAAACCCGGTCTGAAAGATTGCCCCCCAGTGGCAGCAACTGCTTGAACAGCGGAACACGGGTTTGCAAAGCGGAGCGTAGCTCGTCATCGGTGAACCAGACAAAGTTCTCGAGCTGCGCGGGCACCAGCTTACTCTTTTCGGTATCCGCGAGTTGCAGTTCGAGCTTTACGCCTGCATTTGAGGAGATAAACGAATACACAACCTCGCTAAACACGCCGGAAGCGCCCAGTTTTTTCACCGCTTCTTTAAAATCGCCGTCGGCGGCGCTCTGGCCCATCTGGAGGCCGCTGGCCGCGAGAATCTCTTTGTCGGTATAACGCGCCGTGCCTGTGGCCTTCAGCGCTATGAGCTTATCGGCGACTGAGGAAGCCTTGCTGCTGATGGACTTCTTCTGCGCTTTGACCATCTGAACTGCGACCGTGGAAAGAAGTATGGGCAGGAAGAGGATGAAACAGCTAATCCTGTTCACTTGGGCCGCTTCCCAGCCGCGGTTGCGGAGAAATTCTTTTGCTTAACCGCGATGTCCATGAAGGCTTTGGCGGCGCGGCTGAGCGATTTGTCTTTGCGAAATACAATCGCCAGGTCGCGCCGGATTTGCGCATCCGCGAGCGTGATCGCAACCAGAGCCTTGGCGCGGATATCCTCCTCGATATTGGAGCGCGCGATAAACCCGACGCCAACACCGGCCGCCACAAAGCGCTTCAGCAGTTCGCTGGAATCGAGCTCCATGGCAAAGTTGGGCTTCAAGTGATGGTCGTAGAACAGGGCATCGAGCGCATCGCGGGTGTGGCCGAGTTTGGGCACGACCAGCGGATATGCCGACACCTCAACCACCGTAGCACTCTTCTTCGCCGCCAGCGGATGATGCGGCGCCGTGATCACGATAAGCTCGTCGCGATGAATCATCTGGGCTTCGAGCCGGTTGTCAGTCACCGGCAGCGAGACCACGCCGAAGTCCACGACGTTTTCGATAACGGATTCCAGTATCCTGGCATAGTCCGAACGTTTGATGCTCACGGCGACGTTCGGGTAGTCGCGCTTAAATTGTGCGAACACCTCCGGCAAGATGTGAAGACAGGTGCCTTCATTGGCTCCCACGACAATTTCGCCGCGGGGCACGCGTTCCGTCTCGGCAATCTCGTTGAGGATCGTCTTGCGCCTCTCCAGCGTTTCCTCGGCATACTTGAAAAACAATTTGCCGGACGCGGTGAGTGAGACGCGGCCTCCGGAACGGTCGAGGAGGCGAGCACCCACTTCTTCTTCGAGGGCGCGAATCTGGGAGGAAATAGCGGGCTGGGTGCGAAAACGCTTTTCCGCCGCGCGCGAGAAACTGGAGAGGCGCGCCACTTCCAGGAAAATTTCGAGCTGATCAAAATCCATGAGCGGCTGTGGCTATCGCGTACTGGCCCCACACACTATAGCCAGCCTGAGGCCTTCGCGGAAGAGAAATCAGAGAGGCCGGGGCTCACTGGGTGGGGCCCGTTGCCGCGCCTGCTGGCTCCGGCGCCAACCCCACCGGGTCGTTCTTGCCATGCTCCGGATCGTACTGGTGCTTTTCCATCCATTCCTTGTACGCCGCTGGCGATTCGGTTTGTAACCCGTTGCCTTGCCTGAAATAGGCAGAGTCTTTCATATCAACCTTCAGATCGCATGACACCGTTGAAGACGCATTGCCCAGTTTCGGCAATAGAATCTCCAGGGTCTCGTTGCGCTTCTTCCATTTTGCGAGGTAGGTCTCAAATCCAGCCGAATTCCTCAATCGCTCGGAACAACGATAGCTGTAGTCGAAGCCCAGCGGCGTGCCATTCTCAAAAAGATTGGCGCGGCCCTCGCCGTCGACCCAATCCAAGACTCGATGGTAGTAATGGGAATGTGAATTGTGTTCAAAAATGTGCACCCGCAGTGGATAGTCAGCGGGATTACGGGCGAATGCCAACGTTGAAAGAAGAGCGGACACAGCTAAGGCAACTGCCGGTTTCGAAAAGGAAATACGCATAGAAGCCCCCAGGACGGAGATTGAGGCCCGTAACGGCGCTATCGTAACCCGAAAGCGGGATTATCCGCAATGCTGAAAGCGGCTCCCGGTTCTGGGGTTCGCTATGCGATTTAGCCTTTAGACATTGATCACCGCGATGAGTTCCTTCACGGCCGCGGCGCTCCGATCTAGAGCTATTTTTTCCTCCGGTGTGAGTTTGATCTCGATAATCTGTTCGATGCCCTTGGCGCCTAGTTTTACCGGGACGCCGACAAACAGTCCGTGGATGCCATACTCTCCGTTGAGGTAGGCGGCGCAGGGGAGAATCTTTTTCTTGTCTTTGAGGATGGCCTCGACCATCTCGGTTGCGGCGGCTGACGGTGCGTAGTACGCCGATCCAGTCTTCAGATGCTTGACGATCTCGGCGCCACCGTCGCGGGTGCGCTGCACGATGCGATCGAGAGTTGCCTTGTCCATAAGTTCGGTGATCGGAATGCCGGCAACCGTCGAATAGCGGGGAAGCGGCACCATAGTGTCGCCGTGTCCTCCAAGCACGAAGGCGGTCACGTTCTCCACGCTGACTTTGAGTTCCAGCGCGATAAAGGTGCGGAAGCGCGCGGAGTCGAGAATGCCGGCCATCCCGATGACGCGTTCGCGCGGGAATCCGCTCATCTTGTACGCGGCTTGTGCCATCGCATCGAGCGGATTGGAAACGATGATGAGAATGCAGTTCGGCGAGTGGTGCACGACCTTGCCGACCACATCGTTCATGATCTTGTGATTGGTATTCAGAAGGTCATCGCGGCTCATGCCGGGCTTGCGCGGAATTCCAGCGGTGATGACGACGATGTCAGAGTTGGCAGTGTCTGCGTAGTCGTTGGTACCGAAGATCGCAGAGTCGCGCTTCTCAATCGGCATGGCCTCCAGCAGGTCGAGACCTTTTCCCTGGGGAACGCCTTCCACGATGTCGATCAGGACGACATCGGCCAATTCCTTCGAGGCAATCCAATGAGCGGCAGTGGCGCCGACGTTTCCAGATCCTACTATCGTTACTTTATTGCGCATTACGTTCCTCACTTGGGAAGAGCGTTAACCACTAAGGGCCCGAAGGTACGCGATGGACAAACCACGAACCCTCAATCTGCTGCCACCGCTACGCTCATATTGTCGATCATGGACGTTGCGAACTCGCTGGTTTTTACTTTGGTTGCGCCTTCCATGAGGCGCTCGAAATCATAAGTGACTTTTTTCTGCTCGATGGTACGCTCCAGACTGCGCTCGATCAGATCGGCGGCCTCGTTCCATCCGAGGTGGCGGAACATCATGACGCCGGAAAGAATGACCGAGCCTGGATTTATGACATCCTTGTCGGCATACTTGGGAGCGGTGCCGTGGGTGGCTTCGAAGATAGCGTAGCCGTCTCCGATGTTCGCTCCGGGAGCGATGCCGAGACCCCCGACCTGCGCGGCGCAGGCGTCGGAGATGTAGTCGCCGTTCAGGTTGGGCGTGGCCAGAACGCTGTATTCATCGGCTCGCGTCACTACCTGCTGGAAGATGGAGTCGGCGATGCGATCGTTGATCATCAGCTTTTTCTTCCACGCGCCTCGGCCGTGCGTGGCGTAGATGGAATCGAGGCAGTCTTTTACTTCTTTGTAGAGAGCCTGGCGGAAATCGTCGGTCGCGAATTCCAGGCCGGGCTCGATCAGGGTCGCATTCTCTTCGACCGTGAGATTGGGATTCTTGTCTTTGTTATCGAGGATCCAGCTCTCCCGCTCGGTGACGATCTGGTCGCGGAATTCTTCGGCAGCGAGTTCATATCCCCACTTGCGGAATGCGCCCTCGGTGAACTTCTGGATGTTGCCCTTGTGAACAAGGGTGACCGATTTTCTTTTGTGATCGAGAGCGTGCTGAATGGCCATGCGCACCAGTCGCTTGGTACCGGTTACGGAAATCGGTTTGATGCCTACGCCGGAGTCGAGGCGGATTTGTTTCTTGCCGCCTTTCAACATGTCTTTGTTGAGGAATTCAATCAGACGTTTGGCATCGGGCGTGCCTTCTTCCCATTCGATTCCGATGTAGACGTCTTCCGTATTTTCGCGAAAGATGACGATGTTCATGCGCTCGGGATGCTTCACCGGCGACGGCACGCCAGCATAATACTTCACGGGGCGTACGCAGGAATAAAGGTCTAGGATTTGACGCAGGGCGACGTTGAGCGAGCGAATGCCGCCTCCGACGGGCGTGGTCAGGGGGCCTTTAATGGCAACGCGAAATTCGCGAATGGCGTTCACGGTGTCGTCCGGGAGCCAGTTCTGGAAACGAGCCTTGGCTTTTTCGCCGGCAAAAACCTCGTACCAGGCGACCGAGCGCTTACCCTGGTATGCTTTTTCGACCGCCGCGTCGAAGACGCGGACGGAGGCTTTCCAGATATCGCGGCCGGTGCCGTCTCCTTCAATGAATGGGATGATCGGGCGATCGGGAACGCGATAGTTGCCGTTACTGTATTCGATCCTCTGTCCGTTCGAGGGGACAGGGACTCCGTTGAACGACGCCATGCGACTTGCCTCCAGGAGCTGGAAAGGAACCCACTATTATAAAGAATCGAGCCGGTGGAGCGCCGGGCGTTGCCGCCCGAAACAACGCTCGATGCTAGCGTTCGATTTTTGCCGACTTGACTACCACGTCTTTGTTGGGACGATCCTGGCGGTTGCGCGCGACTTTCGAAATCTTCTCCACGACATCGTAGCCTTCGACGACCTCGCCGAAAATTGTATGTTTACCGGTTAGCCAATCGGTGTTGCCGACGGTGATGAAGAACTGCGATCCGTTCGTGTTGGGACCGGCATTCGCCATCGCCAGTTTTCCCGCTTTGTCGAATCGATGCGGGGATCCTTTGGTCTCATCTTCGAACTGATAGCCAGGGCCGCCCATACCCGTGCCCTGGGGATCGCCGCCCTGAATCATGAAGCCGGGAATCACGCGATGAAAGATGGTTCCGTGATAAAGGGGATCGGTCGACTTTTTGCGCGATGTGGGATGGGTCCACTCGCGCTTGCCTTCGGCGAGCTCGACAAAATTGGCGACAGTCTTGGGGGCTTCTTTCTCAAACAAGCGGCAAATGATGTTGCCCTCGCTGGTTTCCAACACGACATAGGTTCCGGGTGTGCGCGTCATAGTCTCCTCGTAATCTAAAGTTGATCTTCTCAGGTGTTGATGTAGAGACGAGGCTGCCTCGTCTCTTCGACAGCCAGCGCGTTTCTAATTCGCCGGTGACTTGGCGGCAGCGGCAGGTTTGGGCGCTGGTTTGGCGGTGGTTGCACCGGCGCGATGAGTTTCGATGTGTGTGATTTTGATCGGCCGAAGAGGGGTTTCTCCGTCCGTAGCCATGCGGGCGATTTTCTTGACCAGTACCACGGCCGCGTCATCGCACTGGCCAAAAATGGTGTAGCCGCCGTTGAGGCTGGGATAGGGAACTTCAGTGATGAAGAATTGTGAGCCGTTGGTGTCAGGTCCGGCGTTCGCGTAGGCGAGACGTCCGGGCTTGTCGAACAGCAGGTCAGGGGACACTTCGTTCTTGAACTTATACCCGGGGTCGCCCGTGCCATCGCCTTTGGGATCTCCACCCTGGACCATGAATTCAGGAATCACGCGGTGAAAAACGGTGCCGTCATAAAGAGCCACGCCGTGCTTCTTGGCGTGGGAGACGGGGCTGGTCCAGTCTTTGGTGCCGCTGGCGAGGCCGATGAAATTCGCCACACCGATCGGGGCTATTTTCGGAAATAACGTGCAATGCAGATCGCCGGCCGTGGTGTGGATGATAGCAGCGGGGTCGGTGCCGGCAGCGGGCGCCGGACTGGCAGCCTTGTGGACTGGCGTCGCCGCCGATTGTGGAGTTGAGGCTGCCTGTGCTGCCGCGAGCAGGGAAGTGCAGACAATCAGGACAAGCGTATGCATCAGTGATCTCATGGATGCTCCGTTAAGATATTCTGGCAAGCCTCAATTGTACGACAAGGCATGCGCGCGAGGCGTGCCGTCTTATCCTTTGCCGGCTTGCATTTCGTGGCTGACTCGTTCCGCTTCCCGGAACACTCGGAGCAAATTGCCGCCGAGAATCTTGCGGATGTCGTCCGCGCCATAGCCACGATCCAGCAGTGCCTGCGTGATTTTCGGTAGATCGGCGGCGGAGTTGATGCCTTCCGGAGTGGCGCCGTTGACGCCGTCAAAATCTGAGCCCAGGCCCACGTGATCCATGCCAGCGATCTTGGCGATATGGTCAATGTGATCGATCAGCGAGATCAAGGGAGGCCGAGGAAGTTTAGAAGTCCACTCCCGCTCGATGCGGTCATCGTCGATATAGGTGACAGTTTTTCCGGCGGCTTTCTGCTGATCGTTATAAGCCTTGACGGCGTCGCCCCGCTCTTTGGCTTGCGCCGCATCGGCCTTGCGGTAGTTTTCGTCGACAAAGGCGCTGTAGAAATTGACCTGAACAACTCCGCCGTTCTTGGCGACGGCGCGAAGCATATCATCGGTCATGTTGCGGGGATGGTCGGTAAGGGCTCGAGCCGACGAGTGCGAAGCGATGACCGGCGCTTTCGAGACGGCGATGGCGTCGTAGAACGTTTTGTCCGCGACGTGGGAGATGTCAACCAGCATGCCGAGGCGGTTCATCTCGAGAACGATCTGCTTCCCCCCGTCGGTGAGACCGTTGTGGTGCTCAACTTTCGGATTGTTGATGTCTCCGGAAGAGTCGGCAAACTCATTGGTATTCGACCAGCTCAGGGTCATGTAGCGAACTCCGAGCCGATAGTAATCGCGGAGCAGGCGGACGTCATTTTCAATGGAGTGGCCGCCCTCAATTCCGAGCAGGGCGGCGAGCTTGTGCTCGCGATGGGCGCGCTCAATGTCGTCGACACTGAATGCCATCATCATGCGATCGGGATGGCGAGCGGCTTGTTCATAAACAGAATCGATGAGATCGAGTGTGTGGTGGGCGAAGTGGCCCTGATTGGTTTCCGGGTCCACCCAGATGGAAAAGAATTCCGCGCCAAGATTTCCAGTCTTCGCCTTATCCAGGCTGATATGGCCGCGGTCTTTGGGATCGGTCGATCCGATGTCGTAGTTTTCGTCGAGAAAGCGCTGCGGAGTATCCGCGTGGGTGTCGATCACAATGGCGGAATTCTGAATCTCGAGAGCCTTCTTGCTGACGGTGGTCTGCGCGCAGACAGGAAAGGCCAGAGCGAGTAAAAGCGCGACAGCTATGATTTGCCGGTTCATCCGTAGGTTCTTCATGGACAAAATTCTATACGAGACGGGGTCAGCGCAACGCGGCAAGCGCTTGCTGAACACATTCCTCAAGCGGCTGGTCGGTAGAGATCGTCGTCCTGGGATAAGTGATCGATTCGAAGCGAGCCTTTACTTCCAGGTATAGGGCGAAGGTTCGGTTACGCGCGGGGTGCGAGGAATCGGGCTTAAGATCGAGACGCTGGCGCGCGGTTTCGTCCGAACAGGTGCACTCAATAATTGCCCATGACTGACCGAGTTCGCGAGCAAATGTGAGAACGCGCTCAATCTGGTAGCGCCGCGAAAAAGTGCGGCCGTCGAGAAACAGTTTACGAGCGGGATTGGCTTGGAGCAGGAAACGCGCAGCCTCGAGCATGACTTCCTGCACGAAGTCGTCCTGCTTGACGGAGTATTCGATATCTACCGCCGAGAACAGGGCGGCGCGAATCTCGTCTTTGCTAAGGAGCGCGCCTTCCGTGTGGTGGGCCAGTTCGCGAGCGAGGGTGGTTTTACCGGTTCCCGGAAGCCCGGCCATCAAGACAATCATGGGTCAGAGAATCATTGGTCAGGGAATCATGGGTAAAGATCGAACCTGTAGAGATTGTAGCGGAAGCCGAGTCTGGCTCCGGGCTCAGTTTGTGTCGCTTATCGCGCTGGCGGCGGTGGTGACTGGCGCGGCCGCTGGTTCTTCGCCTGGAGGAATCGGGAAAATAGTCTGGGTCTGCCGCCAGTCACTATAACGGTCGGAGACCATGATGTGAAACACCCACTGGTGGCGCTCTTCTTCAGGCTCGACCAATCCGAGGGCGTTCAGATAAAACAAGTAGTGCTCGACGAAGCGGATCTCTTCTTTGGTCATGCCGCGGCGCTGCAGATCTACCGTGATGCCGGCAAGATGGGAAGAGGCGGTGTCGCCATCCGCAGGAGCGGCGTTGCGATTGTGGCGCCGAAGTTTCTTCTGCACCATGACGGTACGGACGGCAGAGTTTAGCTGAATCTGATCAT
>Ga0302326_10009277_pt1 | contig 21551 bp, 19 predicted proteins | sample Palsa_T0_3_FD_202264 | JGI IMG/M metagenome (GOLD analysis project Ga0302326, IMG submission 202264) | Peat permafrost microbial communities from Stordalen Mire near Abisko, Sweden - Palsa_T0_3 | ecosystem: Environmental > Terrestrial > Soil > Palsa > Peat permafrost | place: Sweden: Abisko... | reverse complement strand
CCGAGGACCAATCAAGTAATTGTTTGTCTCAAGATTCGATATGCGTCGGCCCTGAGCCGAGTCGCGTTCGTCCCCCGCCTACTCCCTCGATCCACTACAATAACGGGAATCGCCAGAATCCTATGGACAAACTCGCGATCGACTCGATCTGAGACCTCCCTCAATCCGTGCACAAATGCGCTGACTTGCGAAACCACTTGCCCTCTGTCAGTGAGCAGAGAGAGTTCCGTCAGATTATCCTCTGACGATGCTGACAAATTACTGGACCCGATGAGGGCATATTTACCGAAAACTGAAACTTTCGAATGTAGGCCAGGCTTGCTCCAGACTTCCACTCCCCTTCGCAATAACGATTGCAATAGCCGCGCCGATGTTTGCCCCGATTTAATTGCAATATCAGAAGCATCGCACACCAATACGTCATTTCGGACGAGCTTTAAGTATCTTTGACTTGTAACATACGCAACTGCAGCCATCCGGCGCTTGGCAGATTTAAGTTCCTTGCTGATTTGTGACCAAACATCGTCGGTCAGTACCCTGTCCATCAATCCCTCTTTTCTGCCGAGTGGTCGAAGTGTCGGTTCGAATCAGGCATCATAGACATCTCAGGGCAAGTTGCCCCCCGCGTACGCTGCTCCCACGTCTCCGCCGCGAGGCCATTGTCAACGCGCACCATGGTGATGCATTCATCCACCGGGCACACCAGCGCGCACAGATTGCAGCCCACGCACTCGGTCTCATCTACGCGCGGAATGCGGCTGAGCGGCGTGGGATACGGCCCGTGCGACTCGGCCACCAGCGCGCGCTCCTTGCGCGTCACCGGCGTCGACGTAATCGACCTGCGGCTGCGCGCCTCGATCATGGCCGGCGTCGGATGCAGCTCCACGTGCCCATTCACCGGGCCCGTCACGCGGTCCATGTGAATGCACTGATGCGCGCCATCCCAGCAGGCGATGTGGCACAGGTCGCAGCCGATGCATTTCTGCTCGTCGATGTGCGCGACAATCTTGTAATTGAGATTGAGATGCTTCCACTCGGTGACGTGCGGCAGCGAAAGACCGCGAAATTCTTCAAGCGTCGCAAAATGTTTGGACCGCATCCAGTTTTCGAGTCCCTCGGCCATGTCTTCAACGATGCGATAGCCGTAGTGCATGGCCGCGGTGCACACCTGCACGGTGCCCGCGCCCAGCAGAATGAACTCCGCCGCGTCACTCCACGAGCCGATGCCGCCGATGCCGGAGAGGGGCAGCGCCGCCTCAGGGTCTGACATGATCTGCTGCACCATGGCCAGCGCGATGGGCTTTACCGCCGGGCCGCAATAGCCGCCATGCGAACTCTTGCCATCCACATCGGGCCGCGGCGTGAGCGTGTCGAGATCGATGCCCGTGATCGAGTTGATGGTGTTGATGGCTGAGAGGCCGTCAGCACCGCCGCGCCGCGCCGCACGCGCCACCGTGCGAATGTCACTGATGTTGGGCGTGAGCTTCACCAGCACCGGCGTGCGCGCCTTCTCCTTCACCCACTCGGTGATCATCTGCGTGTACTCGGGCACCTGCCCCACCGCAGAGCCCATGCCGCGCTCGCTCATGCCGTGGGGGCAGCCAAAGTTGAGCTCCAGGCCATCCGCGCCCGCGTCCTCGGCGCGCACCACAATGTCGTGCCAAGCCTCGCGCGTCGACTCGACCATGAGCGACGCAACGATCGCGTGATGCGGATAACACTTCTTCACCTCGGCCATCTCGCGCAGGTTGATCTCCACGCTGCGGTCGCTGATGAGCTCGATGTTGTTAAAGCCCATCATGCGCTGGCCCTGCCAATCCGTCGATGAGTAGCGCGAACAGACGTTGGTTACCGGCTCGCCGATGGTCTTCCACACCGCGCCGCCCCAGCCCGCGTCAAAGGCGCGCATGATCTGCTCGCCGCAATTGGTGGGCGGCGCTGAGGCCAGCCAGAACGGGTTGGGCGAGTTGATGCCGCCGGCAAATCCACGCACGCGAATGTCAGGCATACTGCACCTCCGAGGCCGCGATCATGGCCAGCGCCGACCGCTTGCCATCGGCCACCGCATCCACCACTTCGCGTCCACCGTTCACGCAGTCGCCGCCGGCAAAGTAGCGCGGATTGCGCGTCTGGCCGGTGATGGGGTCGGCCACGATCCTGCCGCCGCGCACGTCGATGCGGCGCGAATCCTGGATGAGCTGCGTAAGCGGCGACTGGCCGATGGCCGGCACCACCAGGTCGCACACAATTGTGAACTCCGAATCGGGTACGGGCAGCAACGCTCCATCCATCTGCTGCACCTGTACGGTGTCGAGCAGCAGACGGCCATTCTGCTCGGTACGGATCGCCACCGGCTGACGCCGCCACAAAAATTGCACGCCCTCCTGCTTGGCATGTTCGTACTCAAAATCGAATGCCGCGATGTCGGACTCCTCACGGCGATAGAGGAGGTAAACAGTCTCAGCGCCCAGACGGCGCGCGGCGTTGGCAGCGTCAATGGCCGTGTTGCCCGCGCCCACCACCACCGCGGTGCCGGAGATCTCGCGGATGTGCCCGGTCTTGTAATCGGCAATCAGCTCGAGCGCGTTGATGACGCCCTTCTGCTCCTCGCCGGGAATATTGAGCCGCTGCATGGCGCCGAGGCCGACGCCGAGAAAGATGTAGTCGAACTCCGACTCCAGTGCGATCAGTTCCTCAGCCGACTCAATGCCCGCGCCAAAGCGAAACTCGACGCCCATGCGGCGAATCATGTCCACCTCGCGCAGACTCTCGGCGGCGCGCAGCTTGTATTCGGCCACGCCGTAGGTGTTGAGGCCGCCGGGCAGCAGGCGCCTCTCAATGATGGTGGCGTGCGCGCCGCGGCGCACCACCTCTGCTGCGCAGGCCAGCGATGCGGGCCCCGCTCCGATGCATGCCACTTTGAGGTCGAGCGTGGCGGGCGGCGCGGTGAGCACATCGAAGTGCGCGGCGTGAAACGCATCCATGGCGTGGCGCTGCAAAAGCGCAATCTGGATGGGGTCGCGGTTGTAGCGATGCATGACGCAGGCGCCCTCGCACAGCACCTCCACCGGGCAGGCGCGCGAGCAACTGCCGCCCAGAATATTGGCATCGAGAATGCGATTGGCCGACCCGCGCAGATTGCCCGATGCGATTCGCTTGATGAACCCCGGCACGTCAATGTGCGTGGGGCAGGCGGCGGTGCAGGGCGCGTCAAAACAGTTGAGGCAGCGGTTGGCCTCAATCACCGCGGCCTGCGGCGTGAGCGGAGCCTTGAGTTCGGTAAATCTCTCCAGCAGTTCTGAGTCAAAGGGCAGTGTTGCGGTACTCATAAGACCTCAGGTAAAACGTGTGAGCAATTCTAATTCAATTTTGTGCATTCTGAATGTGAGCCGGCATTTGAGCGAGCTTCGTTGTCAAACCTTCGCGGCCTGGGCGAAGTTGTTTCTGGCGAAGGGTGCGGGCTTCAGCCCGTACTCTTCATGGCGGCTTTGGCACCGCCTCGCATTTGTTAGGGCTGAAGCCCGTACCCTTCATGACGCCACAATCGGCCCATACTGGTCGGGCCGGCGATCGCGGTAGAACTGCCACGTGCGCCGCACGTCGGAAATCTCATCAAGATTCAGGTCCGCCGTGAGTACCTCGTCCTTGTCGCGCGAGGCCTGCGCCACAATCTGGCCGCGCGGATTGCAAAAATAGCTCGACCCGTAAAACTCGCCGATGTTCCATGGCGCTTCCGTCCCCACGCGGTTGATGGCGGCGATGAAGTAGCCGTTGGCAGCCGCGTGCGCCGGTTGCTCCAGCTTCCACAGGTACTCGCTCAGCCCCGCCACAGTGGCCGACGGGTTAAACACAATCTCCGCGCCGTTCAAACCCAGGCAGCGCGCGCCCTCAGGAAAATGCCGGTCGTAGCAGATGTACACCCCGATCTTGGCGAACCCCAGATCGAAGACCGGATAGCCCAGATTGCCGGGGCGGAAATAAAACTTCTCCCAGAAGCCGGGCGCCACGTGTGGAATATGCGTCTTGCGATACTTGCCCAGGTAACTGCCGTCCCTGGCAATGACCGCGGCCGTGTTGTAGAAAACGCCCTCCTGCTCGACCTCGTACACCGGCACCACCATGGCGATGCCCAGCTCTTTGGCCAGCCCGCGCATCAGCGTCACGGTCGGCCCTTCGGGCACGGGCTCGGTGCTCTCGTACCATTTGACGTTTTGCTCGGCGCAGAAGTATGGGCCGTTGAAAATCTCCTGCAGGCACACGATCTGCGCACCGTCAGCCGCCGCCTGGCGAATGAGGCCGAGATGCTTCTCGATCATGGCGTGCTTCTGCGTGGCCAAGGGCTCGGTGGCGGCCACGGCATTGCCTGCCTGAATGATGGAACAGCGAACGATACGAGGCATTGAGCGCCAACTCCCAGGTGAAATCTCAGTGAGTCTTAGACGTTAATCGAAGGCGGCGGGGTTGAGCAATGGAATCCCATTGCATTCCCGCCCCGATTCAGGGTATGAAAGGGAATGTCCCGCAAACTCTGCAAATTATTTTCGTGCCTGGCCGTCGTGTCGCTGCTCGCCGCCTGTAAAGCCTCGACAGCCGCCCCGCCCGCACGACTGATCGTAAAGAACGCGCTCCTCTTCACCATGGCGCCCGCTCAGAAAGAGCCATTCATCGGCTACATGGTGGTCGATGAAGCGGGACGCCTGACCGCCGTGGCCACCGGCGACCCGCCAGCCGCACTCACCGCCCGCCACATCTGGGACGCGCACGGCGAGTGGATCATTCCCGGCTTCATTTCCGCGCACAGCCATCTTTGGCAGAGCGCCTTTCGCGGCCTGGCGGCGGACAAGACGCTGCCCGGCTGGATCGACGCGCTCTACAACCAGCGCGCCGCCTGCGCCGCGGCCGACGACTACTACTGGTTCACCTTTGAGGGCGCACTCGACCACCTGGAGCACGGCATCACCGCTGCTTACGACTTCAGCTATGGAGGCACGCTGGGCGGCCGATGCAATGGCAACGGCTGCGACGAGGCCACATTCAAGGCAGAGACCGACTCCGGCATCCGCTTCGTCCACGGCTATCAGCCGGACCGCATCTCGGCAACCGACACGCCGGAAATGGCGCGCGCCCGGCTCAGGGAATTCCTCGACTGGACCACGCGGCAGCCGCCCAATGCGCGCTTCCTCAGCGTGATGATCAACGGATCTACATCCTTCAACGAGACCCCGCAGCAGGCTGTGGCCGAAAAAGCGGAGATGGACGAGTTCCACCTCGGCAACCAGAGCCATTACCTTGAGCCGCCCGACACGGTGGCTGCCGAGCAGGCCAAGTTCAAGTGGTTTGTCGACGCCGGCCTGCTGGGGCCCACGCTCTTCTTTGGCCACTTCATCCACCCCAGCGACGCGATCCTGGATCAGGTGGCCGCGGCGCACAGCGGCATGAGCTGGAACCCGCTCTCAAACGGCCGTCTCGCCTCGGGCGTGGCAGACATCCCCACGTACCTGAAAAGAGGCATCCGCGTGGGCATGGGCGTTGACGGCGAGGCCAGCGCCGACCTGGCCGACCCCTTTGAGAACATGCGCACCGGCCTCTATGCCATCCGCGATAAATATGAGGATGCGACCGTGATGAGCCCATATCAGGTGCTCTTCCTGCACACCATGGGCTCGGCTGACGTGATGGGCGTGAAAGACCGCCTGGGCAGCCTGGAATCCGGCAAGTTCGCCGACTTTGTGGCCATCGATCCGGCTCGACTGGGCACGGTGACGGATCCTTACGCCAGCCTGGTGCTGGTCACCGCAGAGCGCGACATCGACCGCGTCTACGTGGGGGGCGTGCTCAAGGTGATTCGCGGCCGGCTGCTGGGCCAGGATGTGGGCAAGATCCAGGGCGAGGCGAATCGGCGGTCCAAAGCGGCCGTGAAGCATTGAAACCGGGAATGTGTGATACTTTACACATCGAGGAGTGTAGGCCATGGCCACCAATCTTGCCATCGATGACGAGCTGATCAATGAGGCTCGCCGCGTGGGGAAGCACAAGACCAAGAAGGAAGCGGTTACGGCGGCGCTGGATGAGTACATCCGTTGGCGCAAGCAGTTGGAGATTCTGGATCACTTCGGCACCATCGATTTCGACCCGGAGTACGACATCAGGAAGATGCGGGATCTCGACAAGATCGAGATCGATGAGCAATGAAATTGATCGTCGACTCCTGCGTATGGTCGCTATCGCTTCGCCGCCAAAACGCAGCCCGATTAAGCGCGCATGAGCAGCAAATGACCGAAAAGCTCAGTGAGGCCATTCAGGCTAAACGTGCGGTTATCATCGGTCCAATCCGGCAGGAGATTTTGTCCGGCATTCGAGATAGGGGCCAGTTCGCGAGGATCGAGGGCCTTCTTGAGCCTTTCCGGGACGAGCCGGTCTTGTGTCGCGACTATGTCGAAGCTGCGCACCTTTACAATCTCTGCCAGAGTCACGGCGTGCAATGCGGCGCGATCGATATCCTTCTTTGCGCGCTTGCCGCTCGCCTTCGTTGTCGCGTTCTGACGATCGACGGAGCCCTGACGCGATGCGTGGCAGTCCTGCAGGGTCAAGGATTCCTTCCTTAAGTCCAAGAAAAGCCTGCGTCTGTCGCCTACTGAACATTCCTGACAAGACCAGGCGACTCCGGGGGTTGGCAGCAAGATTCCCCCTTGGCGGTTTTCGCCCGCCTTCGCCCTGTTCTGCCCGGATAATAGAGGCTGCTCTGGGATTCTCCGTCCGCTCCACAGGGTTTGCTCGCCAGAGGTTCCAGAGGGCGGCCAGGAGCCGGAAACCCCGCTATGAAGCCCATTTGCCTCGTTTTGTCGCCCACGCAGAACCGCCCCCTCAACGTTTTCCTGGGGCTGGTGCTGATGCTGGCTGCGCTGGTGCTGATGCTGGCGCTGGTGACCTATCATCCTGCCGACCCCTCGCTCAACACGGCCGCCAGCGTGGCCGCGCCCCAGGCGGTGCGCAACTGGACCGGCATCTTTGGCGCATCGCTGGCCGACCTGCTGCTGCAGGCGCTCGGCGTGACGGTGTTCCTGGTTCCGCTGTGGCTGGGCGGCGTGGGATGGGGCTGGCTGCGCTCCATGCCCGGCGGCTCGGCATGGCTGCGCTGGGCCGGCACACTGCTAGCGCTCATCTTTGTCCCCGCTGTCTGGGGGTTGCTGCCATGGGAATGGCGCTGGCTTCACGTGGTGCCCGTTGAGGGCGTGGTGGGCCGCCTCATTGCCAACATGCTGGTCGGCTACATGAACATTCAGGGCGCATGGCTGGTGGCCGCAGTTCTGGCTGCAACGGGCCTCTACTTCGCCTCCGCTGTCTTCCTCTGGTCGCTCAAGGAAACACTGGAGGAGCGCTGGATCCACTTCCAGGCGCTCAGTGATCGATGGCGCAACTGGCGCGAGGAGCGGGCTGAGCTGATGGCCGAGCGTGCCATCGAGCGAGAGATCGACCGCGCCGAGGCCGCTGAAGACGCATCCGGCGAGCAGCGCCCCAGCCGCTTTTCAGCTCTCTTCAGTCGCCGCAAGCCGGAGCAGGCTGAGCCCGATCCGCTGGATGAGGTGCCGGCATTTCAGCGGGCGCAAGTCCAGCAAAATCAGGACCAGCCGCCCGAGCCTGAAGTGCCGGTTGCCCCGCCCCTGCGCAAGAGCATTTGGGAACGCGGGCAGGAAGATGCGCCTCCAGCCGGGCCGCCGATCGTCCCGCAAGTGCGCCCCGAGTCCCGTGCGCCGGAGCAGGCGCGCTCCGAGCAGTACATTCCCGAGCCGCGGCCGGCCGAGCTGCGCACCGCCGCGGAGCCTCGCCCCACCCCGGCCCGCTTCGAGCCGTCTCCGCCTGCTCCGCGCTATCAGCCGGCTGCGGAGATCGCCATCCACAACCGAGCCGACGCCGAGATCCGCACTGCCACCGTCCCACCCAAAAGCGTCAGCGGGTTCAAGCTGCCGCCCAGCACGCTGCTCAACCCCGGCGAGGGGCCGCAGGCCGTCCGCGAAGACGCCCTGCGCGAAGAAGCCAAGGTGCTGGTGGAAAAATGCGCCGAGTTCGACGTGCGCGGCTCGGTAGTCCAGATCAACCCCGGGCCCATGGTCACCACCTACGAATTCAAGCCCGAGGCGGGCGTGAAGTATTCGCGCGTCACCGGCCTGTCGGACGATCTCTGCCTCGCCATGCGCGCCGAAAGCATCCTGATCGAGCGCATGGCAGGCAAGAGCACGGTCGGCATTCAGGTGCCTAACCACGAGCGCGAAACCATTCACCTGCGCGACGTGCTTGAGTCCGAGACCTTCGCCAAATCCAAATCGCGCCTCACCCTCGCCATGGGCAAGGACATCAACGGCCGCATCGTCACCGCGGACCTTGCGTCCATGCCGCATGTGCTGATCGCCGGTTCCACGGGCTCGGGCAAATCGGTGGCCATCAACGCGATGATCATGAGCCTGCTGTTCCGCACCACGCCTGCGCAGGTGCGGCTCATCCTGGTCGATCCCAAGCGCGTCGAGCTCGGCATGTACGAGGGCGTGCCGCATCTCTTCACGCCCATCATTACCGAAGCCAAACTGGCCGCGAATGCCCTGCGCAATGCCGTGCGCGAGATGGAGCGCCGCCTCAAGCTGCTGGCCAGCCGCAGCGTGCGAAACATCGACCAGTACAACAAGCTGTTTGAGGGAGCAATGCCGTCGCTCTTCGACGAGCAGGAGGACGAGCATCCCCTGCCCTACATCGTCATCATCATCGACGAGCTTGCCGACCTGATGATGCTCGATCGCGCCAACGTCGAGGAGTCCATCACGCGGCTGGCGCAGATGGCGCGCGCTGTCGGCATCCATCTGATCCTGGCCACGCAGCGGCCCAGCGTGGACGTGATCACGGGCCTGATCAAGGCCAACGTGCCCACGCGCATGAGCTTCCGCCTGGCCACCAAAGTCGACTCGCGGACCATCCTCGACACCAACGGCGCAGAGTCGCTGCTGGGCCGCGGCGACATGCTCTTTTTGCCGCCCGGAACCAGCCGCCTGCTGCGCCTGCACGCGCCGTATGTCAGCGAAAAAGAGACGGCCGCGGTGGTCGATTTCTGGAAGGCGCAGAGTCAGGCCGAATACGTCGAGGGCTTCCTCGAGTCGCCCAAGGACGAGCGCACGCAGGTCGAGGGCTCGAACGCGGACCCCGATGAAAACGACCCCATGTTCGACGATGCTGTAAGGCTGGTGTTTGAATTCGGCAAGGCATCCACGTCGCTGTTGCAGCGCAGGCTGCGCATCGGCTACGGCCGGGCAGCTCATTTAATCGATCTGATGGAGCGCGACGGCCTGGTCGGCGGCGCCGATGGATCGAAGCCGCGCGAGCTGCTCAAAGCTCCCGGCTGGCTGCATGAAGTGGCCGCGATGAACGAGTAACCGAAATTCCAGTCATCACATTTCGCAACCACAAATCCGGGTACCCCAGTTCCCGATTTTGGGACCTGGGATAACACAAATCTCAATCAGCCCGTCAGAATAGAAACCCTCTATGCGCCGGACCGATCGCTATTCGACCTTGGGCTCAACAATCACATTCTTCTCGAGCGTGACTGCGGTCTGCGAGTAGAGCCGGCCGTTCACAGCGGCACCCGTCTTCAGCGCGATCACGGTCTTGGACAGCACGATTCCCTGCAAGTGCGCGGTGGTTCCCACGGTGACCACGCCGGCCACCTGCCAGAAGATGTTCTGAACACTCGCGCCGTCCTCCAGGTTGACGGCGACAGCGCTCCCCAGAACGAGATTGCCCGCGATCTGGAAAATCCACACATCGCTCTCAGTACCGACAAGCGTAATGCTGGTAGGCAGACTCACGGTGCCGTCAAACTTGTAGAGGCCTGGGACCAGCCTCATTCCGCCGATATCTCCACTGCGCAAGTTAACGAAATCGGGATCCTTGCGTCCCGCTGCATCGGTGTACGCGGTTTCCATGTCGAGGATCGCCGCCGTCAGCTTGGTTGGATCCTTGATGCTGCACGGATCGGGACCCGCTGCGGCCACCGAGTAGACGAATCCCTTCACTTCGGTGCAGGTCAGCAGGTCGGCAGCCCCGGTGATCGGGCTCGTGCCTACATTTCCAGTGATTGCTGAAGCCGGAACATCTGTAATTCCTGCTTTAGTAAGGACCACAAAATTGACGGCCGACCTGAGGTTGACATACGCCGGACCTTCAGCTGCTGCTGCCACGGCGCCCGACCCGAGTACCAGGAACGCGATTACTTTAGGACCCATTTCTCTTCTCATAGCTTGGAGTATGTCAGGTAGCCAAAGTAAGGGTCTGAGCCATCCGGCTCACTTATCGGATATCTTTTCAAAGGAACTTAGCCTGACTTAGAAGATAGCGATTGCAAGCGATGAGAGATCGACGTTCTTGATTCACCCCTCAGACCCGACCGCTGTTGCAATTCACCGGTGAATTGTGTACACTTAGGCGTACGCATGGAGGAAAGAGATGCCTGCAATCAAAGTTGGAGTCCGCGAGTTTCGTGAGCAGATTGCGCGGTTCCTTGAATCGGATACGCCAGTGGCCGTGACTCGCCGCGGCGAGACGCTGGGGGTGTACGTGCCTACGCCTCGAAGTCGCGTCAAGTCCGCTGAATTGACCGAATTGAAGGCAGCCGCCGACCGGCTGGCCAAAGCGCTTGCCGACGTCGGCGAGGAAGAAATCGTCGCTGAGTTTAAGCGCCTGCGTCGTCGGGGCAGGGCTTCATCCCGCTGAGATGATAGTTCTGGACGCTAACATCCTGATTCGTGCCATTCTCGGCCGGCGGGTTCGGCAGCTTCTTGAACAATATGCAAGCCCCGAGACGCGATTTTATGCGCCCGATGTCGGCTACGCGGACGCTGAAAAATATCTGCCCCCGCTGCTCAAGAAGAGGGGCAAATCAGTCGCTGATCTTGCCTCGTCGCTTCGATACCTGCAAAACCTGGTTCAACCGGTCGATCGGGACTCCTACATTGCGTTTGAGGATGAGGCACGGCTGCGTCTTCGCGGCCGCGATGAATCAGATTGGCCTATCCTTGCCACTGCCCTTGCGTTGAGCTGTCCGGTTTGGACCGAAGATACGGACTTCTTCGGAACTGGCGTACCGGTGTGGACAACCAGCCGCATTGAGATCTTCCTGAAGGCAGGTGTGAAGCCTGCCGATCTGGATATTAGATAGTCTCTCGTAATGAATGGAACACCGGGAATCTCAATCAGGAAGTGTGGCTGGAGAAGTTGTTCAATCCAGCGGCAATCCACGGCTCCGCCCCAGGCTCTCCGGATCGAAGCTGTCTGCCGCCGGCGCCGGATGCGGCACGCAGTGGGTCTGCGACTCGACCGGAGTGGCATACGAGCGGGTCACGTGCAGCCGGTCCATGATCACGCTGCGGGTTCGGACGCCAAAAATGGACTGCGGCAACTGCGCCGGCACCTTCTTGCGATCCACATAGATCACCAGCGCCGCCTCGCGCGGATTGTCCAGGCTCTGCCCTACGCCGATGCCGAAGAAGGCCGGATTGAGCCGCATCAGCTCCCGCGCCACCTGCTGCTTGATCGCGACCGCCGGCGCCAGTTCGGCAGGCGTGAGCGGTCCGGCTCCATTCACTGAATTCGTCAATGGCGCAGACCCGAAAGCCACCGCGCGCGCGTTCGTCGGAATGACCATAGTCCGCACGCCGCCCACCTGCGCCGGTACCGTGACGCTCATGTTCTCATCCACCCAAACCAGCACTGCCGCCTCGCCGGGATGGTCGTTGCTCTTGCCAGTAGCCACACCAAGCACGCCGGCCGAGGGGCTCACCAGCGTACGCGCCTGTCCGAGAGCCTGCTGCGCGCGCACAATCTCGGCATCGGGCAGCGTGCGCGCCTGCGCCGCGCTTACCGTACCGTCGCCGTAGTTGAGGCAGCTCACGGCGTGGTCTGCCGTGCCCACAAACGTGTAGCTCACGCCGCCGCCGACTTGCGCGCCCAGTTCGCTCAGCACGTCAGGCGCGGGATTGGCCACGCCCTCACCCACTCCTGCGGCATCGGTACCGCCGGCAAAGAAAAGCCCCACGGGCTCAGCGTTGCCCGTGTCCACCACCAGCGAGCCGGAGTCGCCGGCATCGGAAAATTCATTGCCGCTGATGCCCACCTGGTTGGTAAATGTCTTGCTCACGTAAGGCTGGGTTTCGGCGCAGTCGGTGAAGTAATCCACCGTGACGTCGAGATTGACGGCCGAGATGCCTGCGCAAGTCAGCCCAGTAGTCCGGCCGCTCTTGGCCACCTTCATCTGCAGCGCGCCGGCCTCGCCCTTGCCGCCCGTGGATGAGACGCCCGGAGGCGCAGCGGCCAGCGAGCCATCCGCCTGGCGCGTGCCCAGCTCCAGAATATTGCCCACAGGGTTAACCGCGCCCGCCGCCACCTGCGCAATGGCCGCGTCCGCATTGGTCGCGTTTGCGCTCAGCGGCAGCCAGGCGGTCAGCGTGCCCACCGGCGTGGTGCCTGGCCCGTCTCCATTGGGCGTGCAGTTGTTGTCGATCAGTCCCGGCTGCACGATCGTGTCGCCAGCCGCGGCCTGGTCGCTGCGCGCCAGCACGTGGTTGTTGCTGAGCAAATATTGGGCGCCGTTGCTGCCCGCCACCAGCGCGCCCAGCGTGCCGCTGCAGCAGTCGACGATCAGGCTCCCCTGCGTGTCGTAGTCGCGGTTGTTGCCGCCGGAGCTGCCCAGTTCCACCGGCATCGGCAACTGCGCCTGGTGCCCCGCCGGATTGCTCGACACTCCAGCCGAGTTGAGCAGCACCTCGGACGACGCCTTCGACGCCGAAGCGCCCACCGTCGCCACCACGTAGGTAGCGCCCGCTCCTGCCACAGGCGCTGGCGCGGAGTATGTGACCAGGCATGTCGTGAAAGACTGCGCGCTGCGCTGGCAGCTGGGCGTGCTCACCGATCCCTGCCCGCCGCCCGAGCCATTGGCCGCGCCCGCCACCGCGAAGTTGATGCCGGTGCTCCCACCTGCCTCGGCCAGCGTGCCTGTGACCGTTACAGTCCCACTGGCGCCCAGGGCCGCGTTCTCCGGTGTAAGCGGCTGCAGGAATCCCGGCGTCACCGTCAATACAGACGTGGCCATGCTTGCCGGGTCGGAATCGAGCACCGCCGTCACCGTAACCTGCGCGCTGTCTGCCGTCAGGTAACTGGGCGGGGTGTACTGGCCACTTGTGTTAATGCTGCCCGGCCCGATGTTCGCATCGCCACCGGAAACCGACCAGGTCACAGCCGCTGCGCCGCCGGACGCCAGCGTGGCGGAAAACTGCTCGACCGACCGGCCGCTCGCGTTGGCCGCATTGCAGCCGGTGCAATTGGTGTCGATGGTGCTGGTGCCGGGCGCGATGGAAAACGTCCCATTGGACGGGTTGGCCGCGACGGTACCGCCCCCGCAGCCCGCTATGGCAATCGCCACCGGCGCCAGCAAAATCAGCGCCAGACGCGCGACCATCGTAGCCCGGCTGCTGGCTGCGCCCATCCGCGCACAGCTCTCCCCAGCACTCAAGCCTCGGCTTGAACTCGCCTTCGGGACTCGCGCGATGTGCTTCAAAGCGTGGATTGCGCCTTTCCAGACCCCGTATTGGTTACGATGCGGACGTGTTTCTCACAGTTTGCATGTTGCTCTTTGGGCTTCAGGCCGGTCAATGCCTCGAAAGGGTCGCGCCCAGCGGGCTTCGCCAATCTGAACCAAGATGCTGGGTGCCCCATCCTTGCGATTTTTTCTATCGCAAGGGTGGGATACCTCGATTCACAACGGTGGGAGATCCCGTCCCCCCCAGCGCCGCCCCATTCCATTATTTCAGACACTCCTTAAGACCCCGCCCAGCCCAAAAAGTGACATCGAGCCCCCATTATCCCTACGAAAGCACCCGGCGCAGGAACCCGCGCAGCCCCAGCCAGCCCAGAATTCCCAGAAAAACCACCAGCGCCGGCAGGCTGGCCCACCACGGCATATGCTGGATCTCCGGCGTCACGGCGCCACGGAGCCCCTCACTCATGTATACGATCGGATTGAACAAAACCCCCACCTGCAGCCAGCGAATATTGCTCAGCCAGGCCCACGGATAGTACACGCATCCCAAAAAGGTAATCGGAACAACCAGAATTGAAAACACCAGCCCGATCTGCTTGGGATTGACCGTCGACCCGATCAGCAGGCCCAGCGACCCGGCCAGCAGGCTCGATAGCACCAGCACCACCGCAAGCAGAATCCAGCTCGACACGTTGGCGCGCACCGGCACGGCCGGAATGTAGCGCGCCATGGGAATGACCAGCAGCGCGGCCGCCAGGCTCTGGATAGCGCTGAAACAGACCTTCTCAAGCGCCACGGCCCACAGCGGCAGCGGGCACATCACGCGGTCGTCGATCTCGCGCGTGATGCCAAACTCCGACGACAGTGGCAGCGCCACGGCCGCGATGCCGGAAAACATGATGGCCACCGCCATGAGCCCCGGCAAAATGATCTCCCCAAACTTCGCGCCCGAGGCCAAGGGATTGCTCCCCGCCATGCGCGGCAGCACAAACGTAAAGACGAACAGGAACAGCAGCGGCTGCATGCCTACGCGCAGCAGGAACGGTATCAGCTCGCGCGTCAGCACCCGCGCATCGCGCAGAAACAGTCCAAAGAACGCAGAGAAAAACAACCCCGACCCAAGCGGCATAGCACCAACGCTCGCATCGCCAATGTCAGCCCGGCTGATCCCTGTTCCCTGTTCCCTGTCCCCTGCTTTTCGTTCACTCACGCAGATCCCTCCCCGTCAACTGAATGAACACCGTCTCGAGACTCGGCTCGGTAATCTTCAGGTCTCTCATGCCCAGGCCCGCGGTGGCTTCGGCCAGCGCTGGCAGCAGAGCCGCCATGTTGGGTGAGAGCACGCGCATCCCGTCTGCGGTAGCCTCCGCACTGCTCACGTCATCGCGCCGGCGCAGGGTGGCCAGCACCGCATCCACGCCGTCCTGCGATTTGAGCTTCACGTCAAAGATGGCCTGCGCGCCCAGTGTCGCCTTCAGCATCTTCGGCGAGCCGAGCGCCAGCACGCGCCCATAGTCGATGATCGCCAGGCGGTCGGCCAACTGGTCGGCCTCCTCCATGTAGTGCGTGGTCAGCAGCACGGTGATGCCCTCGGTTCGCAGCGCCTCGACGGCGGTCCACATGGCCATGCGGCTCTGCGGATCGAGGCCGGCGCTAGGCTCGTCGAGAAACAGCACGGTGGGCCGATGCGCGATGGCACGCGCTATCTGCACGCGCTGCCCCAGGCCGCCCGAGAGCTGCGCCGGATAAGTGTCCCTGCGCTCGCTGAGCAGAAACTGCTCCAGCAGTTCAAGCGAACGCGCGCGCGCCGGGCTGTGCCCGAAGCCGAAGTAGCGGCAATGAAAATAGAGATTCTCATACACCGTAAGCGAGCGGTCCAGCGTGTTGAACTGCGGCACCACGCCAATGAGCCGCCGCGCATGAGCCGGATGCTTCACCACGTCAATGCCCGCGATGCGCACCGTGCCGCCGGTAGGCAACGCCCGCGTGGTGGCGATCGAGATGGTGGTTGTCTTTCCCGCGCCGTTTGGTCCGAGCAGACCGAAGATCTCGCCCTGCTTCAGCGCCAGGTCGACTCCATCCACGGCCACCACGCGGAGCTTGGACTCGTAAATCTTGGTCAGCGCTTCTATCTCGACAATCAAGTTGCACCCGATGCTTGAAATGAATGTGTCCGCTGTACCCAGATTACCGCAGCTGCCTTGAGAAACACGCATTACCGCCGCCGTGCTTGCGGAGCGATGCATGGTTGAAGTCAGGATGCATACGCCTGCCAAGCATCGTGCGCGTTACGACTGCATCGCGAGCGTTACGGCCGTAAATCGATCGACAATGCTGGTGACGATAGCGTCACGAGCGTCACGAGCGTCACGCACGCTATATTTTGGGCTCGTGCGCGTCGCTACGCATCGATTAAGAAAATTGGCGCCTGCAGACAACCTTTACGCGCAGATATGCAATAGAAGCCCAACGCAAAGGCACTTATCAGGCAACCATTTCCAGCCGCCTTATCCACTTAGGCGAGATAGAAAGAAACTATAACCCAATATCCGCCAACACACTCGGGTTGAATTTGTTGCGAACTAATCCATCCAAGTTACGCTGAAAATCTTGACATTCGAATACACCTTGTCATTTAGCCCACGCATCTTACTTTGAGGACAGGAGGACGAAACAATGACGACACGGATGGGGCGCATATCGGAATTTGCCGCTGAACCTCTTGCCGGTCGCGAGGTGCATAACCTGCTGGACGCACCCGCGCTGCCGCGTTATGAGGACGGCGTCCTTTTGCCCGGCCTCGCAGCGCCCGGCCTCTTGTCGCTCGAGACCGCGATCGTCGCCGATGGGAACCTGCGCGCCGTTGCAGAAACGCAGGCCATGCTTGCGATGTCGCGAGCCCGCGTTCCAACCGATGTCGCGCGCCGTCAGACCCAGACGGGGCGCGATCCATCTGGATCGGCGCAGGCAGAGGCTCGCCCCGCGGACGCGTCTCATCGCCAGAGGGAAGACCGGCCTTAGTAAGAACAAGCCCTTCATCGAAAAAACACGAATGTTGCCGGGCCGCTGACAACGGCGCGGCCTTTGCTGCGCATTTTTTCTCGCTCGCACAGCCGCAGCGGGCCCATTACAAAGCAAAATCGCACTTCGAAATGGAGAGAGAGGACTATTTATGAAACGCACATTGGTACTGGGAGCAGGCGGGTTGGCTGTCATTGCATGGCAGACGGGCGTCGTGGCCGGCCTTGCGGATGCGGGCGTCGACGTGCGCGGAGCCGACTTGCTGATCGGCACATCCGCAGGCGCGTGCGTGGCGGCGCAGATTACCAGCGGCCTGTCGCTTGAAATGCTGTTTCAGCGCCAGAGCGAACCGCGCCTGCAAACGCACGATCCCGCCCCCGACGTGGATGCGCGTCAGTTTGTCGAAGACATTGCCGCGGCGCGCGGAGAGGACGGCGGACGAGAAGAGGTGCTCAAGAAGATTGGGGCACTGGCCGTTAGAGCACCCACGGTTTCGGAGGCCGAGCGGCGCAAGATGATTGCGGCCCGGCTGCCCATTCACGACTGGCCGCGCCACGAATTGCAACTGATAGCGGTGGACGTGGAGAGCGGCGAGCGGCGAGCGTTTTCGCGCGCAGACGGCGTGCCGCTGGTGGATGCGGTGGCCGCCAGTTGCGCCGTGCCCGGTATGTGGCCGCCGGTGACCATTGAGGGCCGCCGCTACATCGACGGCGGCGTCTACTCCGCCGACAACGCCGACCTGGCGCTGGGCGCTCGCGGCGTTCTGGTGCTGACTCTGGCGCCCGCCAGCCCGCCGCTCAGCGTGGTGCCCATCGAGCCTGCTCTCGACTCTCTGCGCGGCGCCGGCGCCGAGGTCGCGGTCATTCGTCCCGACGAAGCCACCATCACTGCGTTTGCCTCCTCGGGCGGCAATCTGCTCGACCCCTCCGTGCGCTCCATTGCCGCGCGCACCGGCCGCGCGCAGGGCCGCCTCATCGCGGCGCGGCTGGTGGCGCCGCTGTGGAACTGAAGCGGCATCATTCCTTCTCCGACACTCCCGATCCGGCCAGGTCACCGGTTTGCAGGTGACCTGCGCGCGGGCTGGTTATTCCCAACGTGGTGCGACGAATTGACCTTGGACGTATTGCGCGCCGCGATGCCAACTGGCATCATCGGAAGAATTGATCCCAGTTGGGGAGGGCCCATAACAATGAACAATCTCATGCTCAAGCTGTTTGTACGGATGCAGGTCCTGATAAATCGGGAAGATGGCCAGGACATGGTGGAATACGCCCTGGCGGTGGCGCTGGTTGCGTTTGGCGCCACCGCGTCGCTCAAACCTCTCGGCGCCGGCGTCGATCACGCATTCACTAACATCAGTTCCACGCTGGCCAGCAGTCTCACTTAGAAGACCGGCAGTTCAGAGTTCCCCACACTTCAACCATCTCGTTTCGTAAGCATGAAACCGGCTCCCTTTCGCCGCCCGAGGCCCCCGGGAAGCGAACTGACCGGTTTGTGGGATTGGGGTTGTCGCTTCAATCGCTTAGGTTATGAGTGTCGGCGCACTGCAAGACCGAGATGCGCGATTGGAAAGGCGGAGCTCTAGACATGCGCGATCTCGTGCTGGAACAGTTCGTCAAACTGCAAACCTGGATGCTGCGTGAAGGCGGGCAGGATCTGGTTGAGTATGCCTTCGTTGTCGCCCTTGTCGCATTCGGCGCCACGGCTTCCCTCAAGACCCTCGGCACAGGCCTCAATCACGCATTCACTAACATCAGCTCCACGCTGGCCAGCAGCCTCACCTAGCATCTCCGCAAAGCCGAGCCTGGCAAAGTTCCTTCGTGTCCGAAGGGCTCCGGTACCTCGAAATCCAGGCAGAACCGATGCCCCGAATCGAGTTACTTAGGTGCCGCACGAGATAAATAAAACATAAATTTCGTTGGACTCGATTCCAATGCGTCTGCTAGTGTCTCCGCAAGCGTCCTGATATTTGATTGAAACTATGTAGCTGACCTTCCGGCACTTTGCCGTCATCGGCCTGTCCTCTTTCGCGATCCCGAAGCTCTTGTCTTCCCTACCCCGGGCCATCGGGGCCGACGAAACAAATGCGCACAGAAGAATCCGGGCCGATTCTCCGCTCAGTCGCTCCCGCCAATCGAACTCACCACAAATCGAATCAGTGTCAGCAAGGAGCAACTCCGTGCGCAACCCTGGAACCGCCCTGGCGTCCATCGCCATTCTCGCCTTTGTGTGCCTCACCGGCGCAGCCCAATCTCCTCACGCCGGGTCGCGCACCGCGCCGGCCCTGATCACAGAAAAAATCGACAACGCGCGCACCGTCACGCTGCGTGGCAATGTGCGGGGCGACCTGGCGCGCGACCGCGATCTCGGCCCCGTTGAAGACGGGCTTGAACTGCATCTTTATTTTGTGCTGGCGCGTACCGCTGAGCGCCAGGCCGCGCTCGACAACCTGATCGACCGCCAGCAGCAGCCTACAGCTGCAGAGTTCCACAAGTGGCTTACGCCGGCCGAGTTCGGCGAGCGCTTCGGCGCGTCAGAGCAGGACATCGCGAAGATCTCCGCCTGGCTTGAGTCGCGGGGCATGAAGGTAAACGGCGTGATGAACAACGCCTCGTTCATCTCATTTAGCGCCACCGGGCGTGACATTCGCGAGGTCTTCGGCACGCAGTTGCATTACTTCGACATTGGCGGCGGAAAGCACCCGGCTCTGATCGCAGACCCGAGAATTCCCGCGGCGCTGATTTCGGCGGTAGCCGGCATCGAGGGACTCAACAAGATTCCGCCCACGCCCAGCCATACCGCTATCCGGCAGACCGCTTACGACGCTGCCACGCACCGCTGGCACCCGGTTCATCCCGAGGAGGTGGCCAGAGCGCTGCCCGCCGACACCGATGGAACCGGTGAATGGGACGTGACCCCGCAGGACTTCTACACCATCTACAACGTCAATCCCATTCTGACGGCCGGCAATAAGGGCCTCAGTTCGACCGTCGCCGTGGTGGAAGAGAGCGACATTGAGTACGGCACCGTAAACGCAACCACGGGCGTGACCCTGGGCGGCGATGTGGCGCTGTTCCGCAGGCTCTTTGGCGTTGCCGGCACGCTTAACATGCACGTCTATCACGGCTCGGCGATCGACCCTTGCAACGACCCCGGCATCGATCCCAACGGCTCCGGCGAAGAGAGCGAGGCCGCGCTCGACGCCGAATGGGCCAGTGCGCTCGCGCCCGCCGCCAACCTGGTCTTCATGTCCTGCGATAACGTCCAGGATCAGGGCATCCTGACCTCGGAGATGGCGTTGATCGACAGCAACATGGCCGACGTGATGAGCCTGAGCTATGGCGAAACCGAGCTCAAATTTGCCGCCTCCGACTACATTGCGCAGGACACCCTGTTTGCCGAGGCCGCGGCGCAGGGGCAATCTTTCATAGTATCCTCGGGCGACTCCGGCTCCGACGTCGCCGATCAAGACACCACCGGCTCGGCCATCGCGGGCATCAACGTAAGCGGCTACGGCAGCCCCCTGGTTACGGTCGCTGGCGGCACCGACTTTGCGGATGCATACGATCAGCACCAGGGAGGCTTTGCGCAGTCGACTTACTGGGGCGCGACCAACTCGGCTTACTACGGCGATGCTCTCGGCTATGTCCCGGAGACGGCCTGGAACGACAGCTGCGCCAGCAGCATTGAGGCCAACTACAACGGCTACACCGGCGCGCTTTATTGCGAGCTCGGCCCCGAGATCGTGACCCAGGGCATCAACGGCTACGTGGTGGGCGGCTCGGGCGGCTTCAGCACCCATTACGCGGTCCCCGCCTATCAGACTGGCATCAAGGGATATGCGGGCACCAAGCGTGCGCAGCCGGATATTGCGGCCTTTGCCGCCAACGGCTGGTGGGGCCATGCGCTCATCAACTGCGACTCGTACGTGGCAGCCACCAATTGCAGCTCGTCCACCAACTTTGGAGCGGGCGGTGGCACTTCCTACGTTGCGCCGCAGATGGCCGGCATCTTCGGCCTGCTGGTCAGCTACACCGGCAGCCGCCAGGGGCTGCTCAATCCGGCCCTCTATGCGCTGGCCAAGGCGCAATACACCGCAGCCGCGACCGAGACGGCATGCTATTCCAACGGCCAGACGTCGAACATCGGCGTCACCACCAGCCGGCCGGCCGCGGCGTGCATTTTCAACGACGTGACCAGCAGCAATAACGACGAGCCGTGCGCGGCAGGGACGCTCAACTGCTACGTCGGCGGATCCGGATACGGCATGTTGTCGACCACGGGCCCCGCCACGCTTACCGTGGCGTTTCCATCCACGCCCGGCTACGACGAGGTCTCCGGCATCGGGACTCCCAACGTCACTAACCTCATCGAAAACTGGTACAAGGCCTACACCAGCACCACCACGCTGACGGCAACGGCCACTTCGCTGACGCCGACCACTTCGACCAGCCTGAAGGCAACGGTGAAAGGTGGCACGCCCGTTGGCCTAACTCCCACCGCGCCCGCGCCCCCGCTCGCCGGCACCGCTACTTTCAAGGCCGGCACCACCACCCTGGGCAGTTGCACGCTCTCCGCCGGCGTCTGCTCCCTCCCGGTGCTGGGTTCGGCGTTCGCGGCCGGCGCCAACTCCGTCACCGCGACGTTTTCCGGCAGCAAAACCTATCCGTCGTCCACCTCCGCCATCACCACCATTACCGAGACCGGCTCGGGAACACCGGCGGTCACGCTCTCGCTCACCAGCCTCGCCTTCGGCACCGTGACGGATGGAACTACCTCCGCCACGCAGACTGTCAAGGTCACCAACAGCGGCACCGGGACGCTCGACGTCACTTCCATCGCGCTCGAGGGCGGAGCAGGCTCGCTGGAGTTCGCCGTCACCGCAAACCTGTGCGGAACCACCCTGGCCGCGGGCGCCAACTGCACCTTCGGGGTCGTCTTCAAGCCGCAAACC
>Ga0302326_10009276_pt1 | contig 21551 bp, 20 predicted proteins | sample Palsa_T0_3_FD_202264 | JGI IMG/M metagenome (GOLD analysis project Ga0302326, IMG submission 202264) | Peat permafrost microbial communities from Stordalen Mire near Abisko, Sweden - Palsa_T0_3 | ecosystem: Environmental > Terrestrial > Soil > Palsa > Peat permafrost | place: Sweden: Abisko... | reverse complement strand
ACGCCTCCTATCCACCGGGAATTCCGCGCACCATCGACCCGGACTCTTATCCATCATTGACGGCAATGCTGCTCGACGCCTGCGCTCGGCATGCTGATCATCCCGCCTTCGAGTGCCTCGGCTCGCAGATGAGCTTTACGGGATGGGACCAGGTCAGCCGCAACTTCGCGGCGTTTCTCGTTGAACAACTTGCGTGCAAGCCGGGCGATCGGGTCGCGATCATGCTGCCGAACCTTATCGCTTACCCGGTAGCGTTTCTCGGCGCGCTCCGGGCGGGACTTGTCGTCGTCAACGTCAACCCGCTCTACACCCCGCGCGAGCTCGGAAATCAGCTCAACGATTCGGGCGCCACCGTCATCGTGATCATGGAGAATTTCGCACACAAACTTGAGTCCGTGTTGAACGACACGCCAATTAAGCACGTGGTGGTGGCGAGGCTCGGCGATTTCATGCCGACGTTGAAACGCACGCTGTTTAATTTTGTCAACGGTTACATTCGACGGGCTGTGCCGGCGTGGCAAATCAAGAATTGCACATTGCTGCAAACGGCCTGTGACCGTGCTCCAAGCCCGTACTACGCCGACGAAAAGCTTCCGTCCGCGGCCCCCGCGGTGCTGCAATATACCGGCGGCACGACCGGCATCCCCAAGGGCGCCGTACTGACACACCGCAATCTGGTCGCGAACTGTTTGCAATGCCGGGCGTGGATCGCGCCGAATCTTCCGGAAGAGAAGGGCAGCGTGCTGACGCCGTTGCCGCTCTATCACATCTTTTCGCTCACCGCGAACCTGTTGGCGTTTGCCCTGATGGGCGGATTGAGCGTGCTCGTTCCCGACCCGCGCGATCTGAAGGGACTCATTCGCACCATGCGCCGTGCGCGGGTGACCACGATGACCGGCGTCAACACGCTGTTCAACGCGCTCCTTAACCGACCTGACTTCGTGACGTTGGATTTTTCCAGCCTGAGCTTCGCGATCGGCGGTGGCGCCGCCGTGCAAAGCGCGGTCGCGACACGCTGGCGCGAACTGACCGGCAGCCATCTCGTCGAAGGCTACGGTTTGACGGAAACGTCTCCAGTCGTCTGCATCAATCCTGTCAAAAGTCCGAAACTCGGAACGGTTGGACTGCCGGTGTCCTCTACGGAGGTCGCCATCCGCGACGATAACGGCAACGATCTAGCCATCGGCGAAGCGGGCGAGATTTGCGTGCGCGGGCCCCAGGTCATGCAGGGTTATTGGCGGCGGCCCGACGAGACCAAACTCGTTCTCACCCAAGACGGCTGGCTGCATACCGGCGACATTGGAGCGCTCGACGCGCAGGGCTTTCTGAAAATCCTCGATCGCAAGAAGGACATGATCAACGTCTCCGGCTTCAAGGTCTTCCCCAACGAGGTCGAGGACATCATCGCGCGGCACCCCGGCGTCCTCGAAGCGGCGGTCATCGGGGTGACCGATTCACAAACCGGGCAGGGGGTGAAGCTCTTTGTCGTCAAGCGCGATCCGGCGCTCAATGCGGCGGAAATCAAGAGATTCGCCCGCGAGAACCTTGCCGCTTACAAGGTACCGAAGATCATCGTTTTCGTTGACGCCTTGCCGAAGAGCAATATCGGCAAGATCATCCGCAAAGACTTGAAATGACGAGCGCGGCCGCTGCCTGGTGGTCCGATTCTAACATTCGCATTCCAGTGCGCCAGGCCATCATGGGAATGTTAGAATCGAAGGACCACTAGTGTCCCGATTCCGAAGTTCGTGTCATTGTGCGGAACTGTCGTTTTGCGAACTTCGGAATCGAAAGGGACACTAGCAAATTATTTTTCTAGTGTGGCTTTTGGTTCAGGAGTCCGCATGACGCGTTTGCGGCAAGAATGATGCGGACTTCTGAACCGCCACACGAACAAGTATAAGTACTAGTGGAGCTTTGGATTTGACATTCGCTTCTGGAGTTCGCGGCCCAGTTGGTAGCCAATGTCAAATCCGCTCCACTACCAGGCGTCAATGCGCCATCAGCACAGGGAGCTTGGCATTCGCCAGGACGTGCCGTGTGGTGCCGCCGAAAATCATCTGCCGAAGCCGGCTTTGCGTATACGCACCCTTGATGATGAGGTCGCAGCCAAGTTCCTCCGCTTTTGCCAGGATCACCTGGCCTGCGCTGATTTTCCCGGCGGCCATTGCAATCGCCTCGGCGGCGATGCCGTTGGCGCGGAGCGCCTGCGCCATTTCGACGCCACTCGGTCCCGCAACGGTCGCTCCTTCGACGGTCAAAATCGTGACACGCTCGGCAGCGCGAAGAATCGGCATGGAAAAAGCCATGGTACGCGCCTGTTCGGTCGAGCGGTTCCACGCGATCAGGACGTTGACGCCAAGGGATCGCGGCGACGTCGGCGGCGCAATGAGGACCGGACGGCCGCTTTCGAACAGCGCCGATTCAAGCGTCACCATCGCCGGGCTCTGCCACTCTTCGCCCGGCCTTGCCAATACGATGATGTCGAAGACCCGGCCGTAGCTGCCGACGAATTCATGGCCGCTTGGGGCGGCCGGGAGCCACGTCCAGGATAGCGAAGCTGTCCCTGCGCCGTCCGCGCGGCGTGGCAAATTGTGAGTTTCCATGAATGAGCGAAACAGGCTTTCGGCCTGACGCACCATTTCCGCGTCGTTCTCTTTGACCGCGACCATGGTCAAACCCGCGTCCGGGTCCATGGCCAGCATATCGGCGACCGCGGGCCTTAAAGGGAATCCCTCGATACAGCTTTCGAACTTTCTTGCCAGCAGCAGAGCCGTATCCAACGCCGAGACCATCGGCGCATTTTGTTCGGCGTTGTATTCAATCGGAACAAGAATGGTCTTCATTGCGCGGCCTGCGGAGCATACCAGTTCGAGCAATCATACTGCCGTCGGCGCGAGGCGGATAGTGCAGGGACATTCTTGATCTTGACGGCGCCACGTAGAGCACGCTAGCCGCGAGGCACTGGAGATTTTCATGGCCGTCTACACCGACGTCGCGGCGGAAGACCTTGCGCTCTTCCTCGCGGATTACGATATCGGCGGCCTTTTAGCCTACAAGGGAATCGCCGAAGGCGTCGAGAACTCGAATTTCCTGCTCCACACCAGCCGCGGCTATTTCATCCTGACCCTCTACGAGCGGCGGGTGGCGGCGGGTGATCTGCCCTTCTTCTTGGCACTGATGGAGCATCTCGCAAGCCGCGGCATCACCTGCCCACAACCGGTGAAAACCCGTGCCGGGCAAACGCTCGGGCGGCTGGCCGGCCGGCCGGCGGCGATCGTTACCTTCCTCGACGGCATGTGGATGCGGCGGCCGAGCGCCGCCCACGCCGCAGCATTGGGCGAGGCCTTGGCCCAGCTGCATCTCGCCGGCGCCGATTTCGGCATGCGTCGCGACAATGCGCTCTCGGTCACCGGTTGGCGGGCGCTCTACGAGGCGTGCCGGGAACGCGCAAATACGGTACAGGGCGATTTGCGGCAAGTGCTCGCAGCCGAACTCGAGCGGCTCGAGCGCGATTGGCCGCAAGGCCTGCCGCAGGGTGTGATCCACGCCGATCTGTTTCCCGACAACGTTTTTTTCCTCGGCAACAAGCTGTCCGGCTTGATCGATTTCTACTTCGCCTGCACCGACACGCTGGTCTACGACGTGGCCATTTGCCTCAACGCCTGGTGCTTCGAACCCGATCATTCCTACAACGTGACCAAGGGGCGGGCGCTGTTGGCTAGTTACGCGCGGACCCGGCCGCTATCGGCGCGCGAGTGGGAGAACCTGCCGCTATGCGCGCGCGGCGCCGCGGTGCGTTTTCTCCTGACGCGGTTGGTGGATTGGCTCGACGTGCCGCCAGGCGCCCTGGTGCGGCCGAAGGACCCCATCGAATACTTACGCAAGCTGCGGTTTCATCAGAAGGCGACCAGCGCCCGCGACTACGGGATCGACGTGCCGTGAGCCCGCCGCTGCCGCACGTCATCATTCACACCGACGGCGCTTGTTCGGGCAATCCCGGTCCGGGCGGATGGGCCGCTATCCTCGCCTTCGGCGAGAGCGAGAAGGAGCTCAAAGGCGGCGAGCTTTTAACCACGAATAATCGCATGGAGCTGATGGCGGCGATTGCCGCGTTGGAAGCTCTCAAGCGGCCCTGCCGGGTCGATCTGCACACCGACAGCCAATATCTGCGCAGCGGCATCACGTCTTGGATCACGAAATGGAAGCAAAACGGATGGCGAACCGCGGACAAGAAACCGGTGAAAAACGCCGATCTGTGGCGGCGCCTCGATGCCGCGCTCGGCGACCACGAAATTCGCTGGCATTGGGTACGCGGCCATGCCGGGCACGACGTCAATGAACGCGCCGACCTACTCGCCCGGGGGGCGATCGATGAAATCCGCAACAACGCGAGAGCTACGGATTAAGGCGTGCGAATTCACCCTTAATTTCAATGTTGATTTATTTTCAACGCTGTTTTGGTATGACCAAAGCCTGACGGGGCCTCGGAGCCAGCCCCGCTTTTAAATAGGCCTTCGATGATCCCACTTCTGCGCCGAACCGCGGTCCACTCGACCAAACGGGAGCTCGCCGCGGTAACCCCGCTGATCACGGGCGAAGTTCAAGCCGAGAAGGATCAGATGCGCGCGGAGTTTGTCATGTCGATTCGGCGGCTCGAGATCGGCATGGAGAGGTTGCGGGAAAAGGCCATGGCCCGCCTTGGGTCGGCCGATAAACGCGCCACCGAGATAAACCACCTGCAAGCCGAACTCGATAACAAGGCGGCGCAGATTGTAACGCTGCGCGCACGCGCCGAGTGGCACAAAACCGTCGCCAGAAAGATTGTCAAACTCCTACTGTTATTTTTCGCTCGGACGCGCCGGCGGCGGACGGCCGTTGCGACGCCGCCGCTCTTCAAGTTTGAACAAGGCCCGCAGTGGGAGTTCAAAAAACAGCCGGTGCAACGCGGCTACGCTTCCGCCGCGACACCGATAGCGGCCAGAACACGGCCGGTGCAAGCTGATCTCGCCGCGGCCGTGACGTTTGCGGCCAAAGCGCACCTGGCCCAAAACGATCGCGCAGCTGCTGCGCCGGCAATACCGGCCAAAGCGCAGCCGGTGCAAAACGATCGCGCAATCGCTGCGCCGGCAATACCTGCCAAAATTCAGCCGGCGCAAAATGGTCCCGCAATCACCGCGACGCCATTGGCGCCTAACGCACAGCCGCCGCAAAGCGACCTCGCGGCCACCGCGGCGGCTATCGCGGCGGTCAATCTCAAGCGCCGCCGCGCGATCTCAAACAAGGTTTGAGAGAGCGGCGCCCCATAGGAGCGCCGCGCTTTCTTCGTTAGATCTGTTTGAGCAGATTGTCCGCGCTGGACAGCTCCGCTTTGCCGGGCGCTTCCTCGACGTTGAGCTGTTTGATCACGCCATCATCCACCAGCATGGCGTAACGCTTGGAGCGGATGCCGAGCCCGGCACCGGAGCCATCCAGTGACAAATCCAACGCCTTGGCGAACTCGCCGTTGCCGTCGGATAAAAATTCGATCTTGGTTCCCGCTCCGGTGGACTTCTTCCAGGCATCGAATACGAACACGTCATTGACCCCGGTCACCGCAATCGTGTCGACGCCCTTGCCCTTGAAAGCGTCGGCATTCTTTAAAAACCCGGGCAAGTGATTGTTGTTGCATGTCGGTGTGAACGCTCCGGGAACCGCAAAAAGCACGACCTTCTTGCCCTTAAATATATCGGCGGTCGTCTTCACGGCCGGCCCATCTGGTCCCATCACTCGAAATTTCGCTTCAGGCAGGCGATCGCCAATTTTGACGGGCATGTTCCTATCCTCTCGTTATGCAGATCGATTTGTTTCGGGGCGTTAAATTAGCGCATCGAATGAATTAGTCGAGACGCGCTTTGACCTCAACCGCATCGGTCGGCGATACTGCGGTCAGTGTCAGCGTTGTACCTTCGGCTTGAGCGTTAGGGGGCAAGCCGTCAAGCGCGAAGATAAACCGTCGCAATGAAATTGGGCCGGCGATTGTGGGTTTGTCGGCTTCCGGCAGCGGCAAGGCCCATTCCGGCGTTGGCCCTTCGGCGAAAAGTTCGACCGGTGCGCCCGCCGGCGCGGCCACCTCGACGATGACGCGCTGACGGCCTTCGTCAAGCTCTCGGTGCACAGAGCGGACGGCGAGAACTCCGCCGGCGTCACTTGTCGGCGCCAGCGCCGCGTGCCGCGGAACGCGGGCCTCGGCGGCCGCCAGCGTGCCGTCTTCGGTGCCTCTTTTTCCGGACAGCGAAAGCCCGAGATCGGCTTCCGCGGGCACACAGAGTTTGCCACAGACGGCATAGTGGAGCTTGACGTGCAGCGATGCCGGCTTCGACGCGTCCTTCGGCGTGACCCGCAACGGCCATATGACGTGATCGTGGTAACCGATCGAATGTCCGCCGGCGCCATCATCGAATCGCATCGGCGCGGGCCACTGCATCGACACCGATTTCACGTTCGTTGATTCTGCGAAATCGAAGGTCGGCGGCGTGCCGGAATCTCCGGGGTCGCGCCAATACGTTTTCCAGCCAGGATCGAGCTGGACCTCGACACCCGCACGTAGCGACTTCGAGCCGGCGTCGGTTGCGGCGGCGCCGGCGATCAGTCGCGCAGCGGCGTGTAGTTCCTGGATCCACGCGGTCGCATCTTGCGCGTGCGCCGTTGCAGTGCCGGCTGAAACCAGCGCCAGCGCCGCGGCCGCCAAGCGATTGTTTAGCGAAAGTGACATCATTGGTCGTTTCTTAGAACGAACCCGTCGGCACGCGCCACTGACATGATTGTGACCGCGGCGCTTGCCGTTTGCGCATAACCGCTTTCCCCAAAATCTTTGAGAACTTTTGTCGTTGCCGCTCGTTTGCAAAAGCGGGTTGATCGGCTAACCTTCGGTCATGAAATTGCCAAGCGAGACGTCGGCAAAAAACCGCAATCGCGGCCGGGGCTATCTGGACGGGCAGATGCTAATCGCCATGCCGGCGATGCTTGATGACCGTTTTGCCCGCTCGTTGATCTACGTTTGCGCGCACTCGTCCGAAGGCGCGATGGGCATCGTCGTCAACCATCCGGCGCCCAACATCAACTTCTCAGATTTGCTGGTGAAGCTCGACGTCATCCCGGCCGCGGATGCGATCCGACTGCCGACCCGTGCCGAAGTCGTAAAGGTGATGCGCGGCGGACCGGTGGAAACCGAACGCGGTTTTGTCCTGCACTCCGCCGACTTCTTTATTGAGAATTCGACACTGCCGATCGACGAGGGCGTTTGCCTTACCGCTACGCTCGATATTCTCAAGGCGATCGCGCGCGGCGCCGGGCCCGTGAGCGCGATTCTCGCGCTCGGCTATGCCGGCTGGGCGCCGGGCCAGCTCGAAAGCGAAATCCAAGGCAATGGCTGGCTGCATTGTCCTCCGGATTCGGAACTCATTTTCGGCCCCGATATAGGCGGAAAATACGAGAAGGCGCTGAAGAAAATCGGTATCGATCTCGGCATGCTGTCGAGCGAAGCCGGCCACGCCTAGATCAAAGCCAACATAATCTTATCGCTGCAGCGGCCGCGCGGGTTGGCACCGCTTTGGGCGTTCGCTACCTCGCCATTTCGGCTTTGGCATGCGGCTGCAGCAACTCGCGCGCCTTCTCTTCCGGCATCGGCTCACCGAACACGAAGCCTTGGGCGTACTCGCAACCGAGTTGGTAGAGCTCAACCGCGTCTGAATCGGTTTCGGCGCCCTCCGCGACCACGTCCATGCCCAGATCGTGCGCGAGCGCGATGATCGAGCGCAGGATCACCGGCCGGGTGCCTTTGGCGGTCGTGCGCACGAAAGATTGGTCGATCTTTATGGTGTCGAAAGGAAAGCGCTGCAGATAAGCCAGCGAGGAATAACCCGTGCCGAAATCGTCGAGCGCAAGGCCGGCCCCGAGCTCGCGAATTCGATGCAACATCTGCGCGGCATGTTCCGGGTTTTCCATGACGACTGATTCGGTCAACTCGAGCTTGAGCGATCCGCGCGCAAGGGGTGCGCGCGCCAATACCGAGCGCAGGTCTTGAATGAGATCATGGCGCAGCAATTGCCGCGATGAAATATTGACGCTGGCGAACACATGGTCGCGTGCCCGCAGCGTGCGCTGCCAGGCGCTCAACTGCCGCGCCGTGCGCTCGAGAACGAATAGGCCGAGCTCGACAATGAGGCCGGATTCCTCGGCGATGGTTATGAATTCCGCCGGCGACATCTTGCCGAGGCGCGGATGGTTCCACCGCGCCAGTGCCTCGAACCCGGCAACGGAGCGGTCCTCCAGCCGCACGATCGGCTGATAGAGGATGCTGATCTCTTCGCGCTCGATGGCGCGGCGTAAGTCGGATTCGATCGATAGCCGATCGGATTTCCGCGCACGCATCGGCGGCTTGAACACGTCGATGCGATCGCCACCGTTGCGTTTGGCGTAATACATGGCGAGCTCGGCATCCTTCAACCGCTCCTCCGCACGCTGTTGTTCGCCGTCGCCGGTCGCTATTCCGATGGAGCCGGTCAGAAAAATTTCGCGGTCGTTGAACGTGATCGGCGCGCGCACCGTGCGTTTAATGGTTTCGGCGAGCGCCGTGACGCGCGCGGTTTCGCGCTCCGATAACAGCAAAAGGCCGAATTGATCGCCCGACAAGCGGGCCAGCGAGTCCTGCGGTTTGATCAGACGGCCGAGCCGGCGGGCCAACGTCAGCAAGATCGAATCGGCGAGCGCCATGCCGACAGAATCGTTGACCTGCTTGAAGCGGTCGATGTCGATTACCATGACGGTCGGCTTGATCAATACGTCATTTTTGGCAAAGCCGAGTACGGCCTCCAGGCGATCGAGAAACAATTGCCGATTGGGCAAGCCGGTTAGGTTGTCATGCACGGCGTCGTGAAGCAGTCGCTCCTCGGCGGTCTTGACATCGGTGACGTCGCTTAGCGTCCCGACCAAGCGAATGACTTCGCCATCGCTGCCGACGACCGGCCGCGCTCGCAGCGCGAACCAAAGATAATGGCCGTCGGCCGTGCGCATGCGAAAATCCTGGGCGACGCGACCGCGCCGCTGCTCGATGATGCCGTCCAGTGTCGCGCGAAAGCGATCGCGGTCCAGCGGATGCACCACTTCAAGCCAGTTCGCTGCTGGGCCGTCGAGCGATCCGCTTTTGAGGCCAAGCGCGGTTTCGGTTTCCGGGCTGGTGAAGACGCGATCGGCGGCAACATCCCAATCCCAGATCATGTCGCCGGCGCCGGTCAGCGCCAAAGCACGGCGCTCCACGTCTGACACGATCCCCTGCGCAAGCCCACCGGCAAAGGCGTGCTGCATCACCGTGAAGCCGATCAACATGACGATGAGAACGAGCCCGCCAAGCAGCGCCGGACCGACGATATCGTTGGTCAGGAATCCCAGAACCGTCATTGCCGCGCCGATCACCCAAACCACTAAAAGAAGCCAGGTCGGAATCAGCATCACCGCGCGGTCAAAACCGTGGGTCGATAGATAGATAACCAGACCCAATCCCAGCACGGCTATGAAAAACAGCGAGACGCGCGCGATGCCAGAGGCGACTGCCGGCGAGAACATGGCGAGCGCTACCAAGGCGGCTAGAAAGGCGAGCCAACCCAGCGTGATATGGGAATAGCGGACGTGCCAGCGGTTCAAATTGAGATACGCGAACAGGAATACCAACAGCGTCGCGACCAGGATCGCCTCGCTCGACGCGCGCCAGATGCGCTCGGCGCCGGACGACATATCGAACACTTTGCCCCAAAACCCGAAATCGATGCCGATATAAATCAACACCGCCCAGCTGAGCGCCGCGGCGGCCGGAAACATCACGCTTCCTTTCACCACGAACAATATGGTGAGGAACAAGGCGAGCAGGCCCGCGATGCCGATAACGATGCCCTGATAAAGGGTCAGCGAGTTGATCTTGTCCTTGAAAGCGTCAGGCTCCCACAAATAGAGCTGCGGCAAATTTGCCGTTCGCAATTCGGCGACGAAAGTGATCACCGTGCCGGGATCGAGCGTGACGCGAAAGACGTCGGCTGTGGCGTTGTAGAGACGTTCCGGCGGATCGCCCGAGGACGGAGTTAGGTTGATGATCCGCGAAAGGCCGAGGTCCGGCCAGATCAATCCCGAGCCGACCATGCGATAGTGTGGCGCCACGATCAGGCGGTCGATCTGCTCGTCGCTGTTGTTGGCCAGCGCGAACACCGCCCAGTTGTTTCCGGCCTCGCGGGCGCGCACCTCGATCCGGCGGACGATGCCGTCGGCACCGGGTGCGGTGGAAACCTGGAGACGGTCGCCGTCGGTATGTTGAAATTCTACCGCCGCGGTGAGGTCTATCGCGCCGGCGTCGACCCGGACATTGACCGCCTCGACGGCCGCGGCGCTGGAGAGCCCGCAAAAAACCCCAAGCGCCAGCGAGGCAAGCACCGCAAGGGCGCGATGGAATAACAAAAGACCGACTCCGACATTAGGCCGCTGGCGCAGAGTGAGCCCCGACGCTCAGGAAAGACCCCGATGGCACCTTAGCAGGCTTTGCGCCGAATTTTCGGCCCGGCGGGGTTGAGCCGGTCAAACCGAAAACCGTCCACTATCGATGATTAGCCCGCTTACGCGCCGGGACGCAACAATTTTGCCGTTTATCTTCAACGGGTAGGCGCCGACGGACTGTCGCGCGGCCGATTTCCGCGGGGTGAATATGACAAGCGGGGCCGCTAACGGTAGTTACAGGCGGAGGGAGTGACGCTCATGGCCGCGATCGATCCGGATGATTTGCCCAAGAAGAAAATTGCGCACGAAATCGGGCAGGAATTGTCGCTGCTGTCGGTCGGCGAACTAGCCGAGCGGATTGGGTTGCTCAAAGACGAGATTGCGCGTCTCGAAGCGGAGGCGACCCGGAAGCGGGCCTCGCAGCGCGCTGCCGATAGCTTCTTTAAGAAATAGCAAGCTTGGTTAACGTGACTCCGCCGGCATGCGGAGCGCCTCGGCGATCGGTTACGTCACGATGCGCCGTCGGACAAATCCTGAAAAAAGCTGCAACTGTTTTCGAGCTGTTAACCTGTGGTTAAGCTTTCTCGTTCATTACGGATATCGTCCAACTTCTGGACATCGAGTGGCTCCTGTCCACTCTGTTTGACGCCTCCCTGTTATCACCTTGAGCCGCCGGCAACGGCGGCTCTTTTTTTGCGCACGCGGAGCTTTTTGCTGCCGCTGCGGCAACTATGCGGACGATTACGCCGCTTGTTCCGCTGGACTCGGCGAGCAGAGCGAGCGATGCTGCGCCAGTAGTGAGGCGTACCCATGTCCGAGAAGCGTGCGATCGAAGCCGGCGCGGTATCTTTCAGCGAACGCCTGGCGAGTTCCCCAGCCTTTTCCACTCTCTTTCGCGACGGAATGGCCTTGGTCGAGGAAACGGCGACTTATCTCGACGGCTCGGGTCGGACGGAATCCAAAAGGCTTGAACGCAGTGCCGCGCTGGTCTACGCGACGGAAAGCATGCGGTTGACCACGCGGTTGATGCAGATCGCGTCCTGGCTTCTTCTACACCGCGCCGTCAAAGAAGGCGAAATGACGCTCGCGCAAGCCAGCAAGGAAAAGAGCAAAGTTAAGCTAGCGGCTTGTGACCCCGGCGACGCCAAGTCGATTGCGCTATTGCCGGTGAGGCTTCAGGAGCTAATTGCCCGGTCGACGAAATTGCAGGCCGAAGTACGCCGACTGGATGCAACCATGCATGCGCCGGTGCCGTTGAAGGTCGTCATCGGCAACCCGGTCGAGCGGCAATTGGGGCTTTTGAAGGCTGCCTTCGAGCAAAACCGCATCTGACATTTGCTCGGCGGTCATCGCCAAACTTTCAGAGAGATGGGGGCCGCCATGCCTCGTAAAGCCGTTATCGAGCGGCAGCGCCGCGTATTCGACGATTTCTTGAAGGTGGACGAGGTTTTCGTCGCCCATGAGCAAATCGACGGCAAGCTGGGGGGCGCTCAAAGACGGCTGATATGTGAACGCGGCGACGCGGCGGCCGTGCTGATTTTCAACACCGACCGGCGCGCCGTCGTCCTCGTCGAGCAATTCAGAGTGCCGGCCCTGGTCGGGCGAAGACGCGACGATCCGCAAACCGCGGACGGCTGGATTGTTGAAACGATCGCGGGGATGATCGACGCCGGAGAAACGCCCGAAGCGGCGGCGATTCGCGAAACACACGAGGAAACCGGTTATCAGCTGCGACGCATAGAATTGATCGGCAAGTTCTTCTCCTCGCCGGGCGGCATGTCGGAACGGATTTTTTTGTATTTTGCGGAGGTGAGCGACGCCGACCGGAGCGGGCAGGGCGGCGGCGTCGACGGCGAAGACCTATGCGTAATACACATGGCGACCGAGGAGTTATTCGGCCGTCTCCAGCGCGGGACGATTGACGATGCGAAGCTTTGCGTTGCCGCTTACTGGCTGAAATCGCGGCTGCAACCGGCTACTTCTTGAGAAAGCCCGAGAACTTTTTCTGAAACCGGGAAAGCCGCCCGCCGCGATCGACCAGGTGTTGCTGGCCGCCGGTCCAGGCCGGATGCGATTTCGGATCGACATCCAGATGCAACGTATCGCCCGGCTTGCCCCAGGTCGTGCGGGTGGTGAATTCGGTGCCATCGGTCATCACGACCTTGACGAGATGATAATCCGGGTGGGTGTCGGGCTTCATATTTAATATCTCTTGATCAGAGCGGCGCAGGGCGCGGCGATTTGGGCGGTCTATAGCGCGGCAAAGGAAGCCATACAAGCCGCAGCCGCCATCTTGTCGCACATTGCCAGCCGCGCTCGCGAACGGCATTGTCGGCCGGCCGAGAACGGACAGCCGGAAGCGCCCTAAGGCATGAATTTCCGCCCGGAAAAAGTCGAAACGATACCCGCGGCTGCCGCGGCGCAAAGGAGCGCCGAACCGGCGGCGATCTTAGCCGAAGCAGATCGGCAAACCCGCTCTGCCGAACGCCGAGCAAGTTTGCGGCCGCTTGTATCGCTAATTCCCTATTTCAAGCGCTATCGGTGGCGTGCGGTTTCGGCGTTGGCGGCCTTGATCCTTGCGGCGATCACTACCCTGATCGTGCCGATCGCGGTTCGCCGTATGATCGATTTTGGTTTCTCGCCGCGAGGCCTGGCGCTGATCGACAGCTATTTTCTGGTCATGATCGGCGTTGGCGCCGTGCTCGCGGTAGCGAGCGCGCTCCGTTACTACCTCGTCACCACGCTCGGCGAGCGTATTGTCGCCGATTTGCGCGGTGACGTGTTCGCCCACATCACCTCATTGTCGGCGGCTTTTTTCGACGAGGCCAAGACCGGCGAATTGATCTCGCGGTTGACCGCCGATACGACGCAAATCAAAGCGGCCGTCGGCAGTTCCGTCTCCGTAGCGTTGCGTAATTTCGTGCTGTTTATCGGCGCCAGCGTCATGATGGTGGTGAGCAGTCCGCGGCTGTCGGCGTTCGTGCTCGCGGCGATCCCGATCATTGTGCTGCCGCTTTATGCCTTTGGCCGCGCGGTGCGGCGGCGCTCGCGTTCCGCGCAAGATACTTTGGCCGATGCCTCGGCTTATGCCGCCGAACTGATATCGGCGGTGCGCGTGTTACAAGCTTTTACTAACGAGCGGCTCGGCGTTGCGCGCTTTCGCGCCGCGATCGAGCGCGCCTTTGCCGCGGCGCGCGCTTCGATCAAAGCGCGGGCCGCTCTTACAGCCATCGCCATTTTCCTGATCGCCGCGAGCGTGATTATCGTGCTTTGGATCGGCGCCCAGGATGTGATTGCCGGGAAGCTGACCGCCGGCCGCCTTGGTCAATTCATCCTTTATGCGGTCATTGCGGCGGCGGCGCTCGGTTCGTTATCGGAAACCGGGGGCGAAGTGGCGCAGACGTCCGGGGCGGCCGAGCGGCTTTTTGAACTTTTAGCCGTCAGACCGGCGATCGCAAAGCTCGCGCAGCCGCGTTCGCTGCCGGTGCCCAGCCGCGGCGAAGTGGCTTTGAGCGACGTGCGGTTCTCATATCCCACGCGCCCGAGTATCGCTGCTCTCGACGGCGTTTCGTTCCGCGTCGGGGAGGGCGAAAAAGTCGCGATCGTCGGGCCGTCGGGCGCCGGCAAGAGCACGATCTTTCATCTACTGCTGCGCTTTTATGAACCAACGGCGGGCCGGATTTCGTTTGATGGCGTACCTTTGGCCGAGCTTGATGTTTCCGAACTTCGCGCCCGGATTGCGCTCGTGCCGCAAGAGAGCGTGATGTTTGCCGCGTCGGTGCGCGAGAATATCCGCTTCGGTCGCCCCGACGCTTCGGACGCTGAAATCGTTCGCGCCGCCGAGCACGCGCATGCGGCCGGCTTCATCGCGGCGCTCCCCGGCGGGTTTGACGCCGCAGTTGGCGAGCGCGGCGTCACACTGTCGGGCGGCCAGCGGCAGAGGATTGCCATTGCGCGGGCGATTCTGCGCGACGCGCCGCTTCTTCTACTGGACGAAGCCACTTCGTCGCTTGACGCTGAAAGCGAGACGCAGATCGCCGCCGCGCTTGGCGAATTAATGCAACGGCGCACCACGCTGGTCATCGCCCATCGCCTGGCGACCGTGCTCTCCTGCGATCGCATTTTGGTGCTGGACGAGAGCCATATCGTTGAGGAAGGAAACCACCAAAGCCTCGTCGCCGCCGGTGGTCTCTACGCGCGCTTGGCGAAGCTGCAATTCCAAGGCGCATAACAATCCAGTTAGCTGCCGCCGTTACCCTTCGGGCTCAATGGGGCTTCGGTTCGAAGCGGCAAACCCGATTGCGGCCGGAACGTTTGGCTTCGTAGAGCGCTATATCAGCCTCTTTCAGCATTTGCCCGATGCCGCTTGTCTGATCGTGAGCCGCGCCGACGCCGACGCTGAGCGTTACCGGTATGCGCTCGTCGCCGGTAAGAATTTCGCACTCGGCAACGATCCGCCTGAATCTTTCGCCGGCGGCGGCAGCACTGTCCGAAGATGCCTCCGGCAACAGTAGCGCAAACTCTTCTCCGCCAATGCGGCCGACAATATCGGTCGTGCGTTTATGCTTTTGCAGTATCTCGCCGATAGCCTTGATGACTTCGTCGCCGGCATCGTGGCCGTAGCAGTCGTTGACCGACTTGAAAAAATCGATGTCCAGCATCAGAACCGCCAGCGGTCGCCCATAGCGCTTGAACCGCGACCATTCCATATCGGCGAGGGCCATAAAATGCCGCCGGTTGTTCAATCCGGTCAGGCTATCGAGACAGGCAAGACGCTCGAATGCGGCCGCTTCCTTCGCCAGCTCGCTGACATTGCCGTATGACAAAAGATGACCGCCGCGGGGCAGGGTCTTGCAGCGAAACTGAATCATCCCGCCATTGGCGAGGCGCATTTGCAGCGGACGATCCACTCCGCTGCGGATCAACTCCATTTGCTTGCCAAGATACTCTTCCGCGCGCTCGTGCGTCATGGCGTAAGCTCTCATGCCGCGCCCGTGGCGCATGAGCTGACCGAAGGTCAGATCGCCGGTGATCATGTCGTCCGGCACGCGCCAAAAATAGCGAAAGACGCGATTCATGAAGCGCACGTGGCCGTCTTTATCGAGGACGACAATACCGACGTTCAACACGTCAACGATTTCGCGCAGCGCGGCCAATTCCTCGGCCATCTCGGCGACTTCAACGCGGAGGCCGGGGTCGCCGCCGCCGGCCGGGGGACGCGGGCTTGCCGGAAATCTGCTCGCTGCAATGCGCATGTGCTCGCTCGTGTTCGCAATAAGAAAACGGGGAGCCCTCGCCGAAGCCGCTGTCTGAGACGATTTATACGTGCACAGTTCCACCAATCCATTTTCGCCGGTGGAACAATTTGTAACGTTGTCACGGGCAACCGATTCACCGCTCGTTCACCTTGGCATAGCGGTGCAACCGTGGTGCACCTCAAGGCCGCCAGCTCATGCGATGGACCGGCTTGCCGGAAATCGGATTGGTTCCGGCGCCGCTGACGACAAAGCCCTGCTTTGTGTAGAAGCGGATGGCCCGGTCGTTGTCGGTGTTGACGTCGAGATCGAGCCCTGCTGGCGAAACACGCTTGGCTTCGGCTAGCAGCACCGCAGCGATATCCGATCCCCAGCGTTCAGGCGCGACGACGATTTGGTCGAGATAGCCGGTCCGCGGATCGACGGTGACGAAGCCGACCAAATCGTCCTCTGCGACGGCGAGCGTGATCTCGGCGGACGGCACGAGCTCGCCGCGCCAGCGCGCGCGCCACCAATCAAGCCGAGCGGCAAAGTCGATGCCCGGATAGGCGGCCTGCCAGGTTCGCCGCCACAGCTCGATCGCCGCGGCCTCATCGGCGGCGGCGTAGCGGCGAAGCGAAACGTCGGGCTTCTTCGCCGTGACGCTAGGTTCGCCGTTCTCCGCTTGCATTATTTCTCGGTCAGTTTCAGCTCGATGCGGCGGTTGCGGCTGAAGGCTTCGTCGGTGGTGCCCGGATCGATCGGCTGAAATTCGCCGAAGCCCGCGGCGACCAGGTGCTGCGGCGAAACGCCCTTGCTGATCAAATATTGCACCACCGAAATGGCGCGATCGGCGGAAAGCTCCCAGTTCGACTTGAACTGCGAGGTCGCGGTCAACGGCCGGATATCGGTATGGCCGTCGACGCGCAGCACCCAGTTGATGTCCGCCGGAATTTGCTTTTCAAGATCAAGCAGCGCGCCGGCGAGCTTGTCGAGTTCGGCGCGGCCTTCCGGCCGCAGCACCGCGGCGCCGGAATCGAAGAAAACCTCCGACTGGAACACGAACCGGTCGCCGACGACACGGATATCCGGACGGTTGCCGAGGATCTCGCGCAACTTGCCAAAGAAGTCCGAGCGGTAGCGCGAGAGTTCCTGAACGCGCTGGGCGAGCGCCACGTTGAGCCGCTGGCCGAGGTCGGCGATGCGCAGCTGCGCCGACTTTTCCTTGCTCTCCGAAGCGCCGAGTGCGTCTTCGAGCGCCGCGATCTGGCGGCGCAGCGCGCCGATCTGCTGATTGAGGATCTCGATCTGCGCCACCGCGCGCGCGGTCGCCTGCTTCTCGGTGTCGACCTGCGAGGAAAGCTTGCCGATCTCCGCCTTGTCATTGTCGGCGCTTGGCGCGGCGATGCCGGCCGCCCCGCGCAGCCGGTCGCGTTCGCCCTGGGCCGCCGACAGCGAAGCGCGCAATTGCGCGATCTCGTCCTCGAGGCTCGTCTTGCCGGTCCGCTCCAGCGACAGCAAATCGGAGAGGCGCGAGATTTGCGCGTTCAGCCGCGCCAGCGCCGTGTCTTTGCCGGCGACTTCCTGGGAGAGGAAGAACTGCGCGACCATGAAGACGGTGAGCAGAAAAATGATTGACAGGATCAGCGTCGACAAGGCATCGACGAAACCCGGCCAGTAATTCATGCCGCTATCGCGGCGGGTGCGGGAGAGCGCCATCGGGGAAGCGCCTATCTATCGACGGTTTCGCGCGTCAGCATTTCCATGAACCGCCGGATGTCGTTGTTGAGCTTGGCTTGCGCGTCGGCCCAATCGCGGATCATCTGCTGTTCGGCGCGCATGTGCTGAACCAGCCCCTGGATCGCTTCGGCGAGATTGGCCATGGCGGCGGTTGTCGCCTTGCCCGACGTGCTCTCGGTGATGGAATTGCGCAGCCGCTCGAGCGCGTCGCTTAAAGCGGGCGTCGAGGCGGCGCCCGCAGGCGCGATCGCCGGAAGATCGTCCACCGTCGTCGCCAGCCAATCTTCCAGGTTGGTGTAGAAGCGGTTCTGCGCTTGGCTGGTCTGCAAATCGAGAAAGCCGAGGATCAGCGAGCCGGCAAGCCCGAACAGCGACGAGGAAAACGAAATACCCATGCCGCCGAGCGGCGCGGCCAAGCCTTCCTTGAGCGCGTCGAATACGGCGTCGGCATCGCCGCCGACTTTCAGCCCGTTGATGATGCCGCCGACCGATCCCACCGTCTCGATCAGTCCCCAGAACGTGCCGAGGAGGCCTAAGAAAACCAGAAGTCCGGTGAGATAGCGGGAAATATCGCGCGCTTCGTCGAGCCGCATGGCGAGCGAGTCGAGGAAGGCGCGCATGGTCTGCGAGGTTATGGCGACACGGCCAACGCGTTCGCCGCTGAGAATCGTGGCCATGGGCGCGAGCAGCACCGGCTCGCGCGCCACCGCCAGCCCCGGATCGGCGCGGCGAAAGCCGTTGACCCAGGCGACTTCAGGAAACAGCCGGATGACGCGATGAAACGACAACAGGATGCCGATGAGCAGGACGCCGACAATCAGCCCGTTGAGCCACGGGTTGGCCATGAACGCGTTGAGGATTTGGCGCTGAAGCACAAAGCCGATCAACGCGCACAGAATGAGGAACACCAGCATCCGCACAAGAAAGATGCGGGGCGAGGCTAGCTTGTTCTGTTCCAGGGGGCTCGCCATTGGTTGTTGGCTCAACGTCCCAAACCTAAGCGCGCACTATGGCACAGCGCGCCAGCGAATAAAAACGCCAAGCTCGACCGATCCGGCGCGCGATTTGCGGCGGTCCGATGGCCTTCACGAGGGTTCGCCGACCTTTGCCGCCTCGTGGCCGGCCTCTTTGAGGAGCCGCAACAGCTCGCGGTGCATGGTGTCGTTGCCGGCGCCGACGTGGCCCTTGGTCAATATGGCGTCGCCGCCGTCGAGGTCGGTGACAAAGCCGCCGGCTTCGCGCACCAGAAGAATGCCGGCGGCGAGATCCCACGGCGACAAATCGCGCTCCCAATACGCGTCGAAGCGGCCGGCGGCGATATAGGCAAGGTCGAGCGTGGCGGCGCCGAAGCGGCGCAGCCCCGCGAAATGCCGTTGCGCGGCGAAAATTTCCTCCCGCGCTGTCGCCAAATCGCCGCGGCCGTAATGCGGCAGCCCGCAGGCGACCACGGCCTCGGCAAGCTTTTGCCGCCCGGCGACGCGCAGCCGCCGGTCGTTGAGGAACGCGCCTTTGCCGCGCTCGGCGGTAAAAAGCTCGTCATTCGCCGGATTGTAGGTCAGCGCCGCGACGATCACGCCGTTTCGCTCGAGCGCGATCGACACCGCGAAATGCGGGATGCCGTGCAGAAAATTCGTCGTGCCGTCGAGCGGATCGACGATCCAGCGATGCGTCTTGTCAGCGCCTGGATGCGCGCCGCCTTCCTCGCCGAGGAAACCGTAATCCGGCCGCGCCTTGGCGAGGTCGGCCCGCAAAATCTCCTCGGCGCGGCGATCGGCGGCGGTGACGAAATTGCGCGGCCCCTTGAGCGAGACCTGCAGGTTTTCGACCTCGCCGAGATCGCGCTTGAGGCTTTTGCCGGCGCGAAAGGCCGCCTTGATCATGACATTGAGCAGCGCGGATTGAGGCATGGGCTTCGCGTAGCTGGCATGGTCCTTTAACGCAAGGTGGCAATCTCGTCTGTCGGCGCGGCCGCACGCGACTCCCTCTTCCCGCCGGTGGGGAGGGGTTTTCCCTCTCGTCACCACCGGGCTTGACCCGGTGGTCCATGCTGACGTTCGGCAAGCGCAAATCGTTCGGCGAATCTTCCCGATCCATTGTGCCGCATGGATTGCCGGATCAAGTCCGGCAATGACAAAATATAGGTTCGTTCCCGCAACGCTTTCGCGTCCGGGCTTTGCCAAGCCGTTCCCCACGAACGAGCACGACGAAGATTCGCTCCTGCCCAAAGGCAGGGAAGCGGAGCGCCGAAAGGCGCATTGTCCTACCAATGTCCGCGCGCAGACAAGTGTACGCAGTCTGCGTAACTCATCTGCCTAGCGCGGCTGCGCGCGAATGATTCGCGCGCCCGCCTTTCGGCGCTCACGCTTGCGGCACTCGCCACCGGCTACTACCCCGATGGCTCAGCTCCAGAACCGGGTTTCCCGCGGCGTTGGTTGGCGGGTGTTTTGCCCGCTTCGCCAAAAAGTGCCGCGGTTAAGCACGCTCCGTGCGGACCGGTCTTTGTGCCGGTACGCGGCGCGTTTGACGCGCATGTCGATCTCTCTGCGGAGCGTCCTGATCTCGATCGGCTTGGTCAGCCGCCTTAGGTCCGTTCTCCAGTGCCTGACGCTTTGTCTGCGCGTCCCCCATCCCGTCATGCGAAGATCGTCGCTTCACTGAACCACCGCTCCGGGGGCGTCTGCCAGCCGCCGATTAAGAAATCGGGCGCTTGCCAACGGATCGGCTCATCTTCGATGTCGATCGTCTGATAGTGGGTTGGAAATAGCTCGATCCTGTGACCATCCGGATCGCGAAGGTACAGAAAACGGGCAAGGCCAGGGCTGAAATGTCTTGCCGGACCGAATTCCACGTGACCGGCCAGGCCGGCACGAACCAGCAAGTCGGCAGCGGTCATGAGCTGCACGGTTTCCGGCACGGTGTATGCAAAGTGATGGATACGAGGACCATCGGCCTTCGCGAAAACGATGTCATGTGGGTTGCCTTTTCGCTGAAGGAAAACGAAGACCGGCTCTTCGCTGTCGGGAGCGACTACGTATTCTGAAAGCCGAAAGCCCATACCAGCGTAGAACGCCAGACACTCGGCGACGTGCGGCGTGAGGATTTGTGCGTGATCAAAGCGCTGAACTCCTGCTCCGCGGTAGGCTTCGACATGGTGGAAGAGCCTTGGACGCGTTTCCATGGTGGCGCAAAATTCCAGATGAGTGCCCGCGGGGTCTACAGTGTGAAATGTCCGGCCCTGATGCTCCACTTCTACCCACTCAGTCGGAAACCCTGCGGCGGAGAAGTGCGCTTTAGCAAATTCCAGATCCTCCTCCGTGAGCACCCGCATTCCAAAGCGCTCGCAGGCCGGTTCCCCAAGCTTCAGAACGAGACTGTGATGACAGCCTTCTTCAAGCCCTCGTAGCCATATGATATCCCGACGCTCATCGCTCACGACAAAGCCGAGCAGGTCGACGTAGAAGGCGCGACTTGCTTGTAGGTCCCGGACTCGAATTACGACGTGACTTGCGCGGGTTACCGAAAAGCGCGGTTTGTAGATCATTTCTGGTAATTTCATACGATCACCTTCCATATTCGCCGCTTACTCAGCCGCGCCGAGAACAACTGCCGGGATCGCTCCAGCGTCATGGGTGGCAAATATCCCGGCGCAGGTATCACGCTTGGACCGATCATGAAACTTTGGCTACATCACCGGTCGCCATTTAGCGGCGCACGTGGTTGACGCTCCGGTAAGGAGATAACAGCCCGCACCGGTCACCTAAAGGGAGGAAGCAGCATGGCAATCTCACGACGCCGCAGGCCTTTCGGTAGCGGCTTGGTGCCGCGACGGGCTCGAGCTCAGACGAACAAAACCATGCGACTTCACACACGGCGCCATGTCGCCTGTCGGTCAAAAGCGGAAGTGGACAGGCTTTAGCGACTGGTCTGCTTTGCTTTCGAAAGCTGACATAACGGCGGGCGAGCTTTGAGGTTGCACGAGCGGCGCCTTCCCGGGCCTCTTTAAGAGATCGATCATAATAATGGGCGAAAATTAGGCGCTGGAGACCTACGTGCAGCCGC
>Ga0302326_10009275_pt1 | contig 21554 bp, 19 predicted proteins | sample Palsa_T0_3_FD_202264 | JGI IMG/M metagenome (GOLD analysis project Ga0302326, IMG submission 202264) | Peat permafrost microbial communities from Stordalen Mire near Abisko, Sweden - Palsa_T0_3 | ecosystem: Environmental > Terrestrial > Soil > Palsa > Peat permafrost | place: Sweden: Abisko... | reverse complement strand
AGTTGTACTCGGGCGGCGGGTTCGGCAGGCTCCACTCGAGCGTGCGGCCGTCCCAGGGGTCCTTGCCGGTCTTCTCGCCCTTGTAGTACGCGTAGACCATCGACGCGAAGTAGGTCGCGACCCCGATCCCGAGGACGAACGCCCCGATCGTCGCCCAGAGGTTGCCCGTGTTCCATCCCATGTCGGCGTCGTAGGTGAATGTGCGCCGGGGCATGCCTTCCAGCCCCAGGAAGTGCATCGGGAAGAACGTCACGTTGAAGCCGACGAAGACGAGCCAGAACGCCACCTTGCCCCAGAACTCGCTCACCATGCGGCCGAACATGAGCGGGAACCAGTAGTGGATGCCGGCGAAGAGCGCGAAGAGCGAGCCGCCGATGAGGACGTAGTGGAAATGGGCGACGACGAAATAGCTGCCGTGCTGCTGCGCGTCGGCGGGGGCCGCGGCGTGCATGATGCCGGAGAGCCCGCCGATCATGAACATCCACAGGAAGCCGATCGCGAACATCATCGGCGTGCGCATGGTCAGGTGGCCGCCCCAGAGCGTGCCGATCCAGTTGAAGATCTTGACGCCGGTCGGCACCGCGATCGCCATCGTCATGAGCGCGAACGCCGCCGTCGCCGCCGTGCCCATGCCCGTCGTGAACATGTGGTGGCTCCACACGCCGAAGCCGAGGAATCCGATGGAGGCGCCGGAGAAGACGACGATGGGGTAGCCGAAGAGGGGCTTCCTCGAGAACGTGGGCAGGATCTCCGAGATGATGCCCATCGCCGGCAGGATGAGGATGTAGACCTCCGGGTGCCCGAAGATCCAGAAGAGGTGCTGCCACAGGATCGGCAGGCCGCCGTTCGACACCTCGAAGAAGTTCGTCCCGAAGAGCCGGTCCATCATGATCTCGACAAGCGCGATCGTGATCGCGGGGAAGGAGAGGATGATGAGGAACGAGGTGAAGAGGGTCATCCAGGTGAACACCGGCAGCCGCATCATCGTCATCCCCGGCGCGCGCAGGTTGATGATCGTGACGATGAAGTTGAGGGCCGCCGCGATCGACGCCACGCCGAGCAGCTGCAGGCCCATGACCCACATGTCGATCGCGTGCGTCGGGCTGAAGGTCCGGGTCGTCAGCGGGGCGTAGCCGAACCAACCCGCGTCGGGCGCGCCGTCCTTCATGAACCACCCGAGGTTGAGGATGATCGCCCCGACCGCGAACGTCCAGAACGAGAACGCATTGAGCCGGGGGAACGCCACGTCGCGCGCCCCGATCTGGAGCGGCATGATGAAATTGAAGAACGCCGCGCCGATCGGCATGACGACGAGGAAGATCATCGTCGTCCCGTGCATCGTGAACATCTCGTTGTACTGCGCGGACGTGAGGAACGTGTTGTTCGGGACCGCGAGCTGGATGCGGATCAGGAGCGCCTCGATGCCGCCGAAGATGAAGAAGAACAGGCCAGAGGCCCCGTACAGGAAGCCGATCCTCTTGTGGTCCACGGTCGTCAGCCAGCTCATGAGGCCCGTCTTGGCCGTCGGGCGCCAGAGGACGAAGGGCTTCGTCGGGTGCTCCTCCTTCGCGAGGAAATCGGATTTTGCCAGTGCTTCTTCCATGGTGCGGATTACTTTAGGCTCTCCAGGTAGCTGACCAGCGCGTTCTCATCGTCGGGGGTCAGCTTGATGGCGTTGGCGATGTAGCCCTTGACCCACATCGTGTTGCCCGGCTTCACCTCGTTCGGGGCGTGGATCCAGCGGTGGAGCTCGTCGCGGTTGTTCTCGAGGAGCCCGGCGGCGAGGGTCGAGCGCCCGCCGACGTGGGTCAGCTCCGGGCCGACCACGCCGATGTAGCCGTCGCCGCGAATCGTGTGGCACGTCGCGCAGGTCTTCGCCGAGAAGAGCTCGCGGCCCCTGGCGATCAGCGCCGCGTCCTCGTCGGCCGGCGGCTTCTGCTGCTCGCGCCACGACTCGAGCGGCGACGCGTCAAAGCGGTCGGAGTAGCCCGCCTCGTTCCTGCGGAACGTGCGGTAGGCGGCGAACTGGGCCTTGGGCTTGCCGGCGTCGGCCTCCGAGGGGGCCGCCACCCTGCGGGCCGGCTCCATCTGCGCGCTGAGCCAGTCGTTGAATTCCCTCGGGCCGAGCGCGATGACCCTGAAGCGCATGACCGCATGGGACTCGCCGCAGAACTCGGCGCACTGCCCCCAGAAATAACCCGCCTTGTCGGCCTGGATCCAGAGGTGGTTCGCGCGGTTCGGCATCATGTCGACCTTGCCGGCGAGCTTCGGGACCCAGAAGCTGTGGATGACGTCGACCGAGCGCAGGTTGATCTTCACGGGGCGCCCGACGGGTATCACGAGCTCGTTCGCGGTCGAGAAGGGCGCGTTCACGGCCTTGCCCGTCGGGTCGGTCGTCTTCGCCGTCTCATTCGGGTAGTCGAACTTGAACCACCACTGGTAGCCGGTCGCGGTGACCTCGTAGGCGTTCGCCTTGTCGCCGACCGGCACATCGTAGGAATACCAGATCTCCTTCAGGGTGGGCACCGCGATGACGACCAGCGCCAGGACGGAGGCGCCGATCAGGCTGATCTCGACCATCGGGTTGCCGTGGCTGTGCTCGACCGGGTCCGGGAAGTCCGCGGCGTCGCCGCGGGCCCGGAACTTGATCATGGCGTAGGCAAGCACGGCCCCGACGATGACGAAGATGACCAGGCACACCCAGCAGGTGAGGTAGAACAGGTCCTGCTGGTGGCGCGCGACCGGCCCGTTGGGGTCGAAAGTCGACTGTGGGCCGTCGAGCCAGAAGCACCCCGACAGCAGGGGGATGGCGGCCAGGGCCGCCGCGCGGGCAAGGCGGCCTAAGTTTGAGGAATATTGGAACAAACGCATGTGTGCTGTCAGAGAGGAATGCCACCCGGAGGAGACAGCCAGACTCGCAAGTAGAGTCGGCGAACGACCGGGCATTTCAAGCCATATTGCGATACATTTCCGCGCGCGGCGGCCCGCGGCAACACGGCGTTCGGCCCAAAGGCACTTATTAACCCGTCTCGGGGGCGCATAAGCAGCGCCTCAAAGGGGCCCGGGGCGCCCCCCGGGGAATGATTCGATTTGCGCTTGCGCCCAAAGCGCGCGATCCTCGCGTCCCCATGAAAACGCGCCTCCTCTTCGTCACCGCCCTGGCGGCCCTCCTCGCTTCCGGCTGCGGCCAGAAGGACAGCTCAACCGCAGCCGCCGCCCCCGCTGGCCCCCGCACGATCGAGATCACCGCGGGCGACACGATGAAGTACAGCGTCACCCAGATCGACGCCAAGCCGGGCGAGTCCCTCGCCGTCATCCTGACCAACAACGGCACGCAGCCCGTGGAGGTCATGGGGCACAACTGGGTCCTCCTGAAGGCCGGCACGGACGTCGCGGCGTTCGACGCCGCCGCCCTGGCCTCGAAGGCCACCGGCTACATTCCCGCGGCGCTGTCGGACGAGATGCTCACCCACATTGACCTGCTCGGGCCGCGCAAGTCCGGAGAGGCCGACTTCACGGCGCCGACGACCCCCGGCGACTATCCCTTTCTCTGCACCTTCCCCGCCCATTACCAGACGGGAATGAAGGGCACGCTGACCGTCAAGTAGTCCCGGGCGCGTCGGGGATTGCCTGAGCGGGGTGCTGCGGTATCGTCCGCCTCGCCCCATGAATCCCCCCCTCGACAGGGACGCAGGCCATGTGCGCGCCTGCAACAGGCTCATCCTCGCTTTGCTCGCGTGCGCCGCCGCGGGCTGCAAGCCCGGCGACCCGCTGGACGAGAGGGTGGTCGCCGGAAACCCCCTGGCCCTGGCGATGTGGCGGGCCGACGCCCCGCGCCATCTGACCCCCCGCCAGCTGGCCGACTTCGACCGCGCCATGCAGGAGATCCGCTTCCACATCATGGCGGCCGGCGCCGCCACCGGCAGCGAAGCGGTCGAGGACGCGACGCTCCAAATGGTCGACCGGCAGAGCGTCCGTCACGTCCTGCAGCAGGGCCTGGGATGGGAGCTCGACCGTTCCGAGGCCGAGCGCTCCACGCTCGCCGCCGGGATGGCGACGAACGCCCAGATGCGCACGCGCCCGGGCGACACGGAATCCGCCGATTACCTCACCGACCTGCGCGAGAGGCAGGTCGTCCGGCTGAAGGCGGCGACCGACGAGGTCAACCGCGCCCGGGAGGGCCTGGCGGCCACCGGCATGCCCGTCCCGCCGGCGCCGAGCCCCGCGCCTTCTCAGTAGGCCGCGGCGCCCGGCGGCCACCAGACATACAGGAAGAGGTAGACGAGGACCCCCGTCACGGAGACGTAGTACCAGATGGGAAAGGTGACCCTGGCCCACGCCTTGTGGCGCGCGAAGTTTCCCTTCAGGGCGAAGAGGAACGTGCGCGGGACGATGAAGGCGATCAGCGCCGCGAGCGGGATGTGCGTGTAGAGGATGGTGAAGTACACCCAGCGGATGGCGCCCTTCCCGCCGAACGGGGTGTGAAGCCCGTGCATCAACGCGTGGTAGGTCACGTAGAACACCAGGAAGAGCGCCGAGGCGACCGCCGCCGAAAGCATGCAGGCGCGGTGCGCCCTCATGTTGCCCCTCCTGATGAAGATGAATCCGGCCGTGATGAGCACGGTCGCGACCGCGTTCAGGGCCGCCTCGATGGGGGGAAGGTCGTGGACGCTCATGGGTGCATCATCCTGTCGGCCACGAGCGCGCCAAGCAGGATCGGAAGGTAGGCCAGCGAATAGAGGAAGAGCCGGCGCGCGGCGCCGTCCCGTCCATTGGGGCGCAGGAACTGCGCGGCCCGCCAGAGGAAGAAGGCGCCCGCCGCGGCCGCCGCGAGTGCGTACCCCGTCCCGGTGAGACCCAGGGCGGTCGGCAGCAGGCTCACGGCGACGAGGCAGAGCGTCGCGGTGAACGACCACCCCGCGACCCGGCCCCCGGACTCGTCCCGCACCGGCAGCATCGGGAAATTGACTGCGGTGTAATCCCGGCGGTGGGTCCACGCGATCGCCATGAAGTGCGGGATCTGCCAGAAGAAGAGGATCGCGAAGAGGATCCAGCCCAGGGCCGAGACGCTCCCCTCGGCGGCGGACCACCCGATCAGCGGCGGAAACGCCCCCGCGATCGCCCCGATCTCGGTGCTCCAGCGGCTCCAGCGCTTCGCGGGCGTGTACCAGCCGAGGTACGCGGCGATGGTCAGGAGCGTGAAGAGCGCCGAGAGCCTCCCGACCTGCGTGAAGATGATGATCAGCGCCGCGAAGCACATCCCCCAGCCGAGGACGTACGCTGAGCCGCCCGCGATCTTGCCCGAGGGTATGGGACGGCCCGCCGTCCGATGCATCCGCGCGTCGGTGTCGCTCTCTATCCACTGGTTCAGGGCCGCGACGCCGCCGGCGGCCAGCGAAGCGCCGAGAGCCAGGAAGGCGACGCGCGCCACGTTGTGCGCGGGCCGCGCCGCGAAATAGCCCACGAGCGCCGTGAGGACCGAGAGCAGGCTCAGCCTCGGCTTCGTCAGCTCGACGTAGTCCGAGAACCTCGCGGGCGCGGCCCCGGTCATGCGGCCCCCGTCCGTTCGACCGAGTTGCGGTGGGCGAGCCAGGTGAGCCAGAACGCGGTCACGAGCGTCAGGGCGCCGACGAGGACGTGCCCCGTGGTGACCATGGGGTCGCGCAGCGTCCCTATGACCGCGGCCCCCAGCAGGATCTGGAACGCGACGAGGCTCACGAGGACCGAGGCGCCCGTGCGCATGGCGAGGGGCGCCGCCCGGTCGCGCCAGATCGCGGCCGCGTACACGGCCACGGCGACCGCGATCACGCCGGCCATCACGCGGTGCGCAAAATTGATCCCGACCCGGAAGCTCCAGGTGTCCGGCAGAATCCCGCCCGCGGGCGTCGACCACGGGAAGGTGGGGATCGCGAGGCCGGCGAAGCTGTGGCGCATGACGGCGGCAATCCCCAGCTGGAGGAAGATGAAGGCGCAGCAGGCGACCCCGGCGCGCCTGACGCCGGCGCCCACGGGATTGGGCCGCTCGATCCAGCCCCTGGAGCAGGAGAGCGCGATGGCGACCAGCGTGCAGGCGAACGCCTGCGCGAGGCACGCGTGGAGCATCGCGACCAGACGCCCCAGGCTCGTCGCCAGCGCGTCGATCTGGATGCGATCAAGGAGGACCCTGAGGCCCCCCACGACGCCCTGGGCCACGACGAGGCCGAACGCGAAATACGACAGCCTGCGCAGCCAGGCCCGGGATTCGGTTCGCCATATCCAGACCGCGAGGATCCCGGTCAGGAGGCCCATCATGCTGGCGCTCAGCCTGTGCGCGTGCTCGGAGAACATGGCGTTGTTGGTCAGCCAGCCGCGCGGGTTCAGCGACCCGTTGGACAGGGGCCAGTCGGGGAAGGCCATCCCGGCGCCGATGCTGGTCGTGTACGCACCCAGGGCCACCAGGACAAAGACCCAGGCCGCGGCCACCGCGGAAAACGCCGCGAGGCCCGGCTTATAGCCGGCGGTGCGCGGGAGGTCGTGGGTCGTGGCCATGGGGCTCGGGAAGGCTCCGGAGAAGGGACCATCGTGCCCGCAGCAAACGCTTTGACAATTTTTTCCTCCGGGGGATTGGTGGTAGCGTGAGAGCTAATGCCGTCCGCCACATTGCCGCATATGCGGCGGCATGCGCGCTCCTCGCGGCCTGGGGCTGCGGCAGGGCCCCCGCGGACGCCGCGGCTGCGGCCCCCGGCGCCGCGGACGGCGAGCGGCGCTTCGCGCTCAGGGGGGAGGTCCTCGGCGCCGACGCGGCGAAGAGGATCCTCGTCGTCCGGCACAACGCCGTCGCCGGCTACATGCCCGCGATGACCATGGAGTTCGCGGTCTCCGCCGGGGACGCGGCGAGCGCGGCGCCGGGCGAGCGGATCCGCGCCGACCTCGTCGTGGGGAGGTCCGGCGCGGTCCGGCTCGAGAACATCTGGCCCGACGACAAGGTGGAGCTCGACACGATCGACGCCGGCGCCCGCATGCTCCGGCAGGATACGCTCGAGAAGGGCCGGCAGGCCTACCGGGAGGTCGGCGACACGGCGCCGGACTTCGTGCTCTACGACCAGAACGGCCGCGTCGTGAACAGCGCCCGCTTCCGCGGCAGGCAGGTCATGCTCAACTTCATCTACTCGCGGTGCCCGGTCGCGAACATGTGCCCGCTGTCGACGACGAAGATGATCGCGGCGCAGAAGCTCGCCCGGGAGTCCGGCGTACCCAACGTCGACTTCGTGTCGATCACGCTCGACCCGGCCCACGACACGCCGGGCGTCCTGCGCGAGTATGCGGACGACCGCGGCATCGACACGTCCAACTTCTCATTCCTCACGGGGCCGGAGCCCGCGGTCCGCGACCTGCTGACCCAGTTCGGCGTCATCGCCGAGTTCAAGGGCGACATCCTCGACCACACGCTGGCCACGCTGCTCATCGACGAGAAGGGCCGCATCGCCTGGAGGGCGGACGGCAGCCAGTGGCAGCCGAAGGAATTCGTGGAGCGCATGCGCCGATGACGGACCGGGCCCTCAGCCCCGCGCAGTGGAGGAGCGTCGCCGTCATCACCGCGGCCGCAGCGGCGCTCTTCGTGACCGTCCGCCTGCTCCCGACCGGGACCCACCTGAGCCACATGGACTTCAGGGTCCAGGGCGGCAACGTGATCGAGTTCTGCGACCCCGCCAATCCCCAGTTCCTGCCCGTCGTCGCGGTGAGGTCGCCGGTGACGCTCGCCGTGGCGACGACCGGGCCCGCGCGGGCGGGAGAGGACGTGCACGCGACCCTCACGCTCACGACCTTCAGCGGCAAGCCGATCGCGCCGGAGGACCTGCAGGTCGTCCAGACGAAGCGGATACACCTCCTTGTCGTCGACCCCTCCCTCGAAGACTACCAGCACGTGCACCCGGTGCCCGGGCGCAGGCCGGGCGAATGGGTGTTCCAGTTCCGGCCGAGGTTCGGGGGCGCCTACCGCGTGTTCGCGGACTTCACGCCGGTGGCGACAAACCGCGGCCTTTACTCGGAGACCGAGATGGGCGTCGACGGCGCGCCGAGTCCCGTGGCGGCAGGGACCCGGGCGCCCGCGTGGACCGCGAACGAGGCCGGCTACGCGTTCTCGCTGTCGCCCGCCTCGCTGCCGATCCGCGCCGGCGTCCCGGCGAGGCTCACGCTTTGCGTCACGGGGCCCGGCGGCGGCGCCGTGCCGCTCCTGCCTGTCATGGACGCGTTCGCGCACCTCGTGGCCTTCGACGTCCAGCGCAGCGGGTTCGCCCACATCCACCCGGACCAGGCCGACCTGTCGCGGCTTCCCGATCCCCTGCGGCCGTCGTTCACCTTCCGCGTGACCATCCCTTCCGCGGGACGCTATGTCATATGGAGCCAGGTGAACCTCGGCGGCGCCGAGACCTTCGCCCCCTTCTGGTTCGACGTCGCGAAATAGATTAGAATTTCAGGTGCTTGACGGTCAGGCCCTTGTGGATCAGCTGGTTCAGGGAATCGGTGCCGATCTTCAGGTGGACGCCGACGAAGTCGTCGTCGACCTTCCGGTCGCTCTGCACCGTCTTCACGCCCTCCGGGACCATCGGCTGGTCCGAGACGAGCAGGAGGGCCCCCGTCGGGATCTCGTTCGCGAAGCCGACCATGAAGATCGTGGCCGTCTCCATGTCGACCGCCATGACCCGGATCCGCTTCAGGTACTTCTTGAACTCGTCGTGGTGCTCCCAGACGCGCCGGTTGGTCGTGTAGACGGTGCCCGTCCAGTAGTCCAGCGCGTGGTCCCGGATCGTCGTCGAGATGGCCTTCTGGAGCGCGAACGACGGCAGGGCGGGCACCTCCGGCGGGAAATAGTCGTTGCTCGTGCCCTCCCCGCGGATCGCCGCGATGGGCAGGATGAGGTCGCCCACCTCCGCACGGTGCTTGATGCCGCCGCACTTGCCGAGGAACAGGACCGCCTTGGGCCCGATCGCGCTCAGGAGGTCCATGACCGTCGCCGCGTTCGCGCTGCCCATGCCGAAGTTCACGATCGTGATCTTCCCCGCCGTGGCCGTCGGCATCGGCTTGTCGCGGCCGTGGACCGGCACCTTGTGCTCCCTTGCGAACAGGTCCACGTAGCGCTGGAAGTTGGTCAGGAGGATGTAGTCGCCGAACTTCTTCAGCGGGACGCCCGTGTAGCGCGGGAGCCAGTTCTCGACGATGTCCTTGCGGGTGGTGAGCGCGCACATGTCGGATCGGGCGCCGCGCTCAGGCGCTCGCGAGCGCGTTGCGCGTGTTCAGGTGCTCCTCGCCGGTGTACTTGAGCGACTGCTCGTCGGCGTGGTAGCTCGAGCGCACGAGGGCCCCGCTCTCGACGACCCCGAAGCCGATCGAGAGCCCGAACTCCTTCCACTGCAGGAATTCCGCGGGCGTCACCCAGCGCTCGACCGGCAGGTGCTGCTTCGTCGGCTGGAGGTACTGGCCGATCGTCAGGATGTTCATCCCGTCGGCCGCCAGGTCGCGCAGCGTACGCTCGATCTCGTCCTGGCGCTCGCCCAGCCCGAGCATGATCCCGGTCTTCACCGTGAACCCCCGGCTCTTCGCGTGGCGAAGGACGATCCGCGAGCGGTCGTAGCGGGCCTGGACCCGGACCGGCTTCTGCAGCCGCTCGACCGTCTCCACGTTGTGGTTGAAGATGTCGGGCCTGGCGTCGAGCACCGTGTCGACGTCGTGGAGGCGCCCCTTGAAGTCGGGGACGAGGACCTCGATCGCCGTGGCCGGGTTGCGGGTGCGGATGGCGCGTATCGTCGCCGCCCACACGGCGGCCCCCCCGTCGGCGAGCTCGTCGCGGGCGACGCTCGTGATGACGCAGTGGCGAAGGCCCATCGTCGCGACCGCCTCGGCGACCCGCGGCGGCTCGCCGAGGTCGAGCTCCGTGGGGCGCCCCGTCTGGACCGCGCAGAAATTGCAGGACCGCGTGCAGATGTTGCCGAGGATCATCAGGGTGGCCGTCCCCCGCGACCAGCACTCCCCCAGGTTGGGGCACTGCGCGCTCTGGCAGACCGTGTGGAGCTTGTGCTCGTCCACGAGGCTGCGCACGGCGGAATAGGCCGGGCCCGAGGGAAGTCGTGCCCTCAGCCAGGGCGGCTTGCGCGTGGTGTCGGCGGGCGGATTTCGTTCGGGATGGATAGCCTGAAATGGACACGAACGCCCGCGGATCACAAGCAAGGAACCTGCGGAAGTTTCCGTTTGCCCCTCGGGCCGCCCGGGGGCAATATGACCCGCTCACATGAGCGAAATCCCGGCCGACATCACCCACGACCAGCACGCTGTGCGCCGGCAGAAGCTCGCCGACCTGCGTGCGGCCGGGACGGACCCCTTCAGGGCCGAATTTGCGACCACCCATTTCTCGGCCGAGGCGCTGGAGGCCCACGTCGAGGGCCAGGACAACACGGTCACCGTGGCCGTGGCGGGACGCCTCGTGACGATCCGCGACATGGGCAAGAGCCAGTTCGTCAAGATCCTGGACCAGCAGGGCGAGATCCAGCTCTACGTGAAGAGGGACGTCGTCGGCGACGACGCCTACGCGGCGTTCAGGAAGCTCGACCTGGGCGACATCATCGGCGCCAGGGGGACGCTGTTCCGGACGAAGACCGGGGAGATCACGGTCCGCGTCGAGTCCTGCACCCTCCTCGCCAAGGCGCTCAGGCCCCTGCCCGAGAAGTGGCACGGGCTCGCGGACCCGGAGACGGTGTACCGCCAGCGCTACCTCGACCTCGTCGTCAACCGGGAGTCCCGCCACCGCCTCCTGCTGCGCTCGAGGGTCGTCTCGGTCATCCGGAAGTTCCTGGGGGAGCGCAAGTACATCGAGGTCGAGACCCCCGTCCTGCAGACGGTGGCGGGCGGCGCGGCCGCCAAGCCCTTCACGACGCACCACAATGCCCTCGGCGTGGACTTCTTCCTGCGGATCTCGCTCGAGCTCTACCTCAAGCGGATGCTCGTCGGCGGGTTTGACCGCGTCTTCGAGATGGGGCGCATCTTCCGCAACGAGGGGATATCCCGAAAGCACAACCCGGAATTCACCATGCTCGAGCTGTACGAGGCGTACAGCGACCACCGCGGGATGATGGTCCTCGTGAGGGACATGCTGACGACGGTGTGCCGCGAGGTGCTGGGGACCGAGAGGATCCTCCATCCCGCGAGCGGCCAGACGATCGACTTCGGCGGCTCATGGCGCGAGGTCACCTACAAGGACCTGGTCCGGGCCGAGACGGGGGACCCGGGGTGGTTCGAGCGGAGCAGGGCCGAGCACGCCGCGGCGGCCGAGAAGCTCGGCCTCAAGGTCGAGTCGGGATGGGAGGACTTCGAGGTCACGAACGAGGTTTTCTCGAAGCGCATCGAGCCGGGGCTCATCCAGCCGACGTTCGTCCTGAACCTGCCGAAGGAGCTCTGCCCGCTCGCCAAGATCAACCGGGAGGACCCCTCGACCCTCGACGTGTTCGAGCTCTGCATCGGGGGCATGGAGATCGCCCCGGCGTATTCCGAGCAGAACGATCCCGACGTCCAGCGCGAGATGTTCGAGAGGCAGGCCGGGGGCGAGCCCCAGAGCATCGACCACGATTTCCTCTTCGCGCTCGAGCACGGCATGCCGCCCGCGGGCGGCATGGGCGTCGGCATCGACCGCCTCTGCATGCTTCTGACCGGCGCCGAGAGCATCCGGGACGTCATCCTCTTCCCGCAGCTCCGCCCCGCGGAGACGAGGCCGGACGGCGCCTGAAACCGTGCCCTGGTACCTTCACCTCGCGCTGCGGCAGCTTTTCCCGACGGGGCGGAAGTTTCCCTTCTTCACGATCATCTCGACGCTGGGCGTGACGCTCGGCGTCGGGCTCCTGATCATCGTCATGGGCGTCATGGGCGGGTTTGCCTACGAGACCCGGCACAAGATCGTGGACACGGAGGGCGACGTGCAGGTCAAGGCACGCGGCTGGATCTCCGGCTACCCCGAGGTGGTCAGGCGCATCGAGTCCGTGCCCGGCGTCGCCGCGGCCACGCCCTACGCGAGCGACGCGGTGATGATCCTGCTCGGCGACAAGAGCCAGTTCCCGATGCTCCGCGGCATCGACCTGAACAGCGTCGCCCGCGTCACGCCGCTGGACAAGTACATGCTCGTCGGGTCGCTCGACGACATGGACGACGACTCGATCGTCCTCAGCGCCCAGCTCGCCGCCAGCATCGGCGCGAGCGTCGGCGACACCATCGAGGTCTACTCGCCGCTCATCATCCGGAAGATGGGCCAGGACGAGGTCTTCCTGCCGAGGGAGGTCAAGGTCGTCGGCATCGTCGAGTTCGGCAAGCAGCAGCTCGACAGCAGCACGGTCTACGGGACCCTCCGGCTCGCGCAGGACCTCTACGGTCTCGGCTCGACCGTCCACGGCATCGACGTCCGGCTGAAGGAGGGCTTGAACGAGGATGAAGCGGCCGCGCGCATCAACGCCGTCCTGCCGCCGGACATCCGGGCGTTCTCATGGGAGGACAGCTTCTCCGACTTCCTGTGGGTCCTCAACCTCGAGCGGAACATGATCTTCTTCCTGCTGCTCTTCATCGTGATCGTCGCCGCGTTCTCGGTCATGAGCTCCCTCCTCATCTCCGTCGTCCGCAAGACCCGCGAGATCGGCCTCCTCGGGGCCCTGGGGGCCCGCCCGGTCGAGGTCGCCGCCTGCTTCTGCGCGCAGGGGCTCTTCATCGGGCTGTTGGGGACGGCGGCCGGGCTTGTCCTCGGCTTCACCGCCCTCGCGTTCCGCAACGACGTGGTTCTGTGGATCACGAGGATCACCCAGCGCCAGGAGGTCATGAGGCGGTACTATGAGTTCAGCGAGCTCCCGTCCCACACCACCGGCTCCACCGTCGCCCTGATCATCGTGATGACGATCGTCATCTCGACCCTGGCCGGGCTCCTGCCGGCATGGAAGGCCGCGAGCCTCAAACCCGTGGAGGCGCTCCGCAGTGAGTGACGCCGTCCTCAGCGCCCGCGGGCTCAGGAAGAACTACCGCAGCGGGGACGCCCTGCTGGAGGTGCTGCGCGGCGTCGACCTCGACATCGCCCCCGGCGAGAGCGTGAGCATCCGCGGCGAGTCGGGCTCGGGAAAGTCGACCCTCCTCAACCTCCTCGCGGGGCTCGACGCCCCGGACACGGGCAGCGTTGCGTGGGACGGATCGGGCGACACGGGGGCCCGCCGGCGCGCCGCCTTCCTCGGGATGGTCTTCCAGTCGTTCTACCTCGTCCCCGAGCTCGACGCCTGCGCGAACGTGCTCCTCGCCCGCAGAATACTGGGCGGCCTCGACGCGGCCGCCCGCTCGCGGGCGCGCGAGCTCCTGGACCACGTCGGCCTCGCCGACCGGGCGCACCATCTCCCGTCGCAGCTCTCGGGCGGGGAGAGGCAGCGGGTCGCGCTCGCCCGCGCGCTCATGAACCGCCCGAAGCTCATCGTCGCGGACGAGCCCACGGGGAACCTGGACGAGCGGACCGGCAACGCCGTGGTCGAACTCCTCCTCGGCCTGTGCACCTCCGCGAACACCGCCCTCGTCCTCGTCACCCACAACGCGGCCCACGCCGCCAAGACCCGCCGCAGCCTGGTCCTCACGGCCGGTGTCCTCGGCGCCGGATAGGTTGCGGCTCGCCCCGCGGCCGGCCGTCGCCAACGCTCCCGCCCATGCCCGTCCCCAAGATTCGCTGCGGGGTCGCCGGAGTCGGCTCCCTCGGCCAGCACCACGCCCGGATCTACGCCTCGACGCCGGGCGCCGAGCTGACGGGGATCTACGACACGTCGGAGGCGCGGGCCGCGGAGATCAGCGGCAGGCTCGGCTGCAGGAGGTTCGCGTCGATCGACGAGCTCGGGGCGGCGTGCGACGCCGTCTCGGTGGTCGTGCCGACGGACCGGCACGAGGAGGTCGCCCTGCCGCTCCTCGCCCGCGGCTGCCACCTCCTGATCGAGAAGCCCATCTGCGCCTCGCTGGACGAGGCGGAGCGCGTGCTGGCAGCGGCCCAGGCGAACAAGTGCCTGGTGCAGGTCGGCCATGTCGAGCACTTCAACCCTGTCATGGCCTTCCTCGAGAAGGAGGCGAACCGGCCCAAGTACATCACGGCCGAGAGGCTGGCCTCCTACCAGGTCCGCGGGACGGAGGTCGGGGTCGTGCTGGACCTCATGATCCATGACATCGGGATCGTGCTCGCCCTAGTGAAGTCCCCGATCACCCGGATCGACAGCGTGGGGATCAGCGTGCTCTCGAAGACCGAGGACATCGCCAACGCGCGGATCGAGTTCCAGAACGGCTGCGTCGCGAACCTGAGCGCGAGCCGGATGAGCCTGAAGAAGGCGAGGGAGGTCCGGATCTTCCAGGACAACGCCTACCTCTCCCTCGACTTCATGAACCAGTCGGGGCACCTCGTCCGCAAGAGCGACATCATCGCGTTTGGCCTGAAGATGAAGATCGGGCTCGTGAAGGCGGGGGACGCGAGCTCGGTGCCGGTCCACCAGATACCGATCGAGAAGGGCGAACCGCTCGCGCTCGAGCTGGCCCACTTTGTCGACAGCGTCGCCCGCTCGCGCCAGCCCAAGGTCGGCGCGGCCCTGGGGAAAAGCGCGCTCGAGGTCGCGATCGCGATCACCGAGCAGATTCGAAAAAAGAAATGACGGGGGATCCTCGCTTCCGGCTGCCCCCGCCGCAGGGGGGTGCGACCGACCTCCTGGTGATCGCCGGGGAGCACTCCGGCGACGAGCACGCGGGGCGCCTGGTTGCCGGCCTCCTCAGGCGCAGGCCCGGCCTGCGCGTCGCCGCACTTGGCGGCCCCAGGCTCGCGGCGGCCGGGGCCCAGCTCCTTTACGACCGCACGAAGGTGTCGGTCGTCGGCCTCGGCGAGGTGGCGAGGAACCTGGCCTTCTTCCGCGCGATCATCGAGAGCACGGTCCGTTGGATCGCGGAGCATCGCCCGCGGGCCGTGTGCTTCGTCGACAATTCGGGGGTCAATCTGCGCATCGCGAAGGAGCTGAGGCTTCGCGGCATAAGCGCGAAGGGCGGGGGGTCCGTCCGGACGCTCTATTACATCAGCCCGCAGATATGGGCCTCCAGGGCCGACCGCCGCTTCGACATGGCCCGCAACCTCGACGCCCTGGCGGTGATTTTCCCCTTCGAGGTCGGATGCTACGCCGACACCGGCCTCGACGTGGCATTCGTCGGCCACCCGTTCATGGCGCCCGACTACGTCCCGCCGGTCCGCCTCGATCCGGCCGGCCCGGTGCTTCTGCTTCCCGGGAGCCGGCCGAAGGCGGTCGGGCTCATCCTGCCCGCGCTTCTGGGAGGCTATCGGGAATTTGCGCGCGGGTCCCCGGGGCGGGGAGCCGTGATCCTCTACCCGAGCGCCGCGATCCGCGCGCAGCTCGAGGACGCCGGGATTCCGGCGGACGTGCGGCTCCAGCCGAGGGGGGAAACTGCCGCGGCGAGCGCCGTGCTCACGAGCAGCGGGACGATGTCGATGCACTGCGCGCTCGCCGGCATCCCCGGCGCGATCGCGTACCGCACCGATGCGCTGACGTACCTCATGGCGCGCTGGCTCATGCGCATCCCCTACCTCGGGATCGCCAACATACTCCTGGATGAGCCGATGTACCCGGAATACATCCAGGGCGCGGCTTCACCCGCGGCGCTCGCCGGCGAGCTCGCCGCCTGCATCGGCGACCCGTCCCGGCGCGCCCGCACCGGAGCGCAGTCGGCCGGGCTCCGGGCCATGCTTGTCCACCCGGCGGGAATCACCGAGGCGGACTGGCTCTCCCTAAACCTGCCGTAGCGCGCTCAGGGCGCCGCCGCGTGGCCCGCCGCGCCGGGGCTGCGCGGCGCCGGACTCGGCCGCGGGACCGATGCCGACACGAGGTGCGGCTGGACGTGGCTCCAGAGCCCGTCGGCGCGCTGGGCCAGAATGGCCCTGCAGCGCGCGATCTCCCCCTCGCGGGCCGTGCGGTTGGCCTGCGCGATCCTCGCCAGGTCGTCGAGATTGTAGAGGAAGACGTTCTGCAGGTCGGCGGCGGACGATTCGACGTCGCGCGGGAGCGCCAGGTCAATGACGAGGAGGGGACGGGCGGGCCGTTTGCGCATCGCCCTCGCGATCGCGGACGCGGACAGCACGGCGTCGGGGGCCGCCGTCGAGCACACGACAATGTCAAAGTCCGCGAGGCGCGAGTCGCGCTCGTCGAAATGCACCGTGCCCGCGCCGAGGCCGGAGGCGACCTCCGCTGCCTTCTCGGGGCGGCGCCCCGCCACGGCGAGGTCGGCCGCCCCGCGGCTCTTGAAGGCCCGTGCGGTCCCTTCCCCGATCTCCCCCGTCCCGAGGATGAGGACCTTCGCGTCGGCCAGGCTCCCGAAAATATTGGCCGCGAGGTCGACCGCCACGTTGGCCACGCTCACCGTCCCCGAGGAAATCCCGGTGTGGGTGCGCACATGCTTCGCGGCCTGGAACGCCTTCTGGAACATCCGGTTCAGCACGGCGCCGGTGGTCCCGCTCGCCTGGGCGGTGGCGTAGGCCTCCTTCACCTGCCCGAAGATCTCGTTCTCGCCCAGAAGCTGGGAGTCGAGGCCGCTCGCCACCTCAAAAAGATGCAGCGCCACGTCCCTGCCCGTGAGCCTGAGCCTGATCCTCTGGAATTCGGCGGCGTCAAAATGCTGGAGGGCGCAGTACGCGGCCTGCACCTGGTCGGCGGCGGCCCCGTCGGAGTCGACGCCGTAGAATTCAACGCGGTTGCACGTGCAAAGGACGGCCAGCTCGCGCAGGCCCGGCACGCCGGCGAGGTCCGCGCGCAGCGCGCTCTCGGAGGCGAGGACCAGCCTTTCGCGCACCTCGAGCGGCGTGCTGTGGTGGGTCGCGCCGATCACGAAAAGGACGGGCCCGCTCATCGCTCGGGCCTTTCCGTGGCCTGCACGCTCTCCGGGTGGCGGCTCCCGTCCACGGCCTCGAGCGACAGGAGGGCCGCCGCGAAAAGCGCAAGGCACGTCCAGGCGAACCGCCTTGAGAGCAGCCTGCCCATGGCCCTGAGCAGCAGGGCGAGGGCCGCCGCGGCCCAGACGGCGACCGTCGCCGCGAGCTTCGCGTGGCCGACCGTCGCCGTGTCCCGCGACCAGTAGATGGAGCCGAAAAGAAGGGCGAGGGTGAGGAGGGCGACGCCGGTGCCGAGGAGGCGGACCTCGATGTGGTCCAGGTCGAGTATCGAGGGCAGGAACGAGAACCAGCCCCCCAGCTGCTTGGCCTTGAGCGAGAAATGGCGCAGCAGGAAGAGCCCCGACGTGAGCGCGAGGAGGCCGAACACGCCGTAGCTGAAGATGGCGAGGGCCGCGTGGAGCTCGATCCAGGGATTGCCGCCGAAGATGTGCGTGCGGCGCACCGCGTCCCATGAGGGGATCGAGAGCGACAGGATCGTGAGGGCTGCGACCAGGCACGAGGTGAAGTACCCGAGGAGGCTCGAACGGAACGTGACGCCCACCACGAGGTAGAGCGTGATCGCCGACCATGCCGTGAACTGGAAGATCTCAAACCGGTTGCCCAGCGGGCAGCCCCCGGTGGCATGGCCGCGGATCCCGAGTCCGATGTTCTGCAGGGCGTATCCCGCGAGGATCGCGAGGGAGATGAGGAGGCCCGACGTCCGCTGCCCGCGGATAAGCGACACCGTGCCCAGCAGAAGGCCCGCGCAGTAGAAACCCGCGGCGCACCAAAGCCATTGCCGGTCGGACAGGTCTGCGAGCATGGAGGAAAGACGCTGCCGAAGGCCGGGCCTGCCGGCAAGCCTAGGGGTGGAGGGGGGGCGCCCAGGCCGCCAGGAATGCCGTGATCTTGGCCGGGCTGTGGCCGTGGCCCTCCTCCAGCTCCCCCGAGTCCTTCGTCGTCAACGGCTTGCCATCGGAACTGAGCACGACGAGGACGGGAATTCCATGCGCCGTCGGGTTGCCGTATTTCTCAAGGACGGCGGCGTTGCGCTTCTCCCCCCTGCGAGTGTTCACGTCGATCATCACGACGACGAATCCGCCCTCCAGGGCCGCGGAGACTCCGGGATCGGCCTCGAAGGTGGCATGAAGCCGCCGGCACCAGATGCACCAGTTCGCCCCAAAATCGAGGATCACCCGCTTCCCCTCGGCCGAGGCCCGGGCGACCGCGGCAGCGATCTGCGCCGAGCCGTCGGCCCGCACGTCGTAGATGTCGGGGCCCATCTTCGGATATTCAGGGTCGGCGCGCAGCCCGTCGGCCGGGATGAGGGCCCATGCGCACAGGGCAAGAATTAAGCGCGTTCTCATAGGTGGCATCGCGGAACCTCAAGGTTTCCCAATAACGGGTTGCCGCAAGCGCGATCCCCTGAAAGTGGCGGCTAGCGCAGGCGCCTCCAGGCCGCGATGAACATCCCGTTTGCGTCGAGGTCCTGCGGCTGGAGCGCCACCCGGCAGGCACCGGCGGCGATCGGGAGGGGCGCCGCCTCGAAATCGGGGTGCGCCGCCTCGAACCCGTCCGCGACCGCGGTGGTCTCGCTTCTCGTGAGCGTGCACGCGGAATACACCAGCCTGCCGCCCGGCTTGACGGAGGGCGCGGCCCGTCCGAGCAGCGCGGCCTGCACCGCCGCCAGTTCCCGGACGTCGCCGATCGAGGTCGTCCAGCGCGCATGGGGGTTGCGCTGCCAGGTGCCCGTGCCGCTGCACGGAGCGTCGACGAGGACGCCGTCGCATTTTGTCCTGAAGGGCGCCGGCCCCGCGCCCGTCCAGGCCGCCGTCCGGTAGTTGAACATCCCCGCCCGGGCCGCGCGCTTCCTGAGGAGCGAAAGCCTTCGCGCCGACCTGTCGGTCGCCCAGAGAAGGCCCTTGTTGCGCATCAGGTCCGAGAGGTGCAGCGCCTTGCCGCCCTCACCCGCGCAGGCGTCCCACCACGTCTCGCCGGGCGTCGGCGCGCACGCGTGGCCGACGAGCTGCGAGGCCAGGTCCTGGATCTCGAAGGTGCCCGACTGGAAGCCCGGGGTCCGGTGAAGGTCAGTCGTCCCGCGGTAGCGCAGCGCCGCCAGATCCGGAGGCGCGCGGAGCGGGGCCGGGAGCGCGGGTCCGGCGGTGTCGCCCAGGGCCCGCGCGGTTTCAGCGGCGGCGCCGATCTTCGTGCGAATCCACAGCGAGGGCTCCCTCTGGAGCTGGCGCAGGTACGCCGCCGCAAGCTCCATCTCGCCGGCGAGCCACCCGGGAACCGCGCGGGCGGCGAGGGCCTCGACCTTGATGCACGACGGATCGCGGTCGAAGCGGGCCTGAAAATCCAGGGCCCGCAGGACGCGCTTCTGCGCCGAGGCCTCGGGATCGAGCCAGTGCAGCCACCGGAAATACGCGAAGACGGCCCGGCTGACCGAGCGTTTGCCGACGGCGCCCAGGCTGCGGTTGCCCGCGAGGTATTCCCGGAGCGCGGCATCCGCGGGAACGCCCGTCCCCAGCGAGCGGAGCACCCGGGCCGCGTGGTTTTCTAGCGTTTCGCCCATCTCGCTTCCGCCTTCAGCTCAAGCGGCCGGGTCTCGATCCTGACTCCCACGACGCAGGGGTGGGCCCGGAGCTCCTGGAAGGCGGGCGCGCTGAGGCGCCAGGCGAGGGACGCGCTCGCCTCGGCGACCGGGACGGCGCCGCCCCCGATGACGACGGCGAACTCCATCCTCGTGTCCCCCGGCTCGCGGACGATCGTCTCGCGGAGCCCTCTGAGGAAAGGCTCGAGGTCCGGATGCTCCGGCCGGATCAGCCACGTCACCTTCCGGACGGTCCGGCACACGGCCAGGTCGAGCGGGTAGCACTCCTTCACGTTGACCCGCGGGCCGTCGGCCCCCCGGATGAGGTTGCCCTGGATGAGGACCGGAGCGTTTTCGGCGAGCGCGGAGCCGTAGCCCGCGAACGCGTCGGCGAACATGTTGAGCGCGATCGTCGCGTTCCGGGTCGCCAGGGTGAAAGCCACCCATGGCCGGTTGTCCTTCTTGGCGTATTTCTTGACGAGGTTGCCCGCGATGCCGCAGAGCCTGAACTCCCCCCTGTCGGGAAGGGCGGAAAGCGCGTCCGCCGGCGCGGTGTCGATCGCCTGCCAGAGCCCCTCGTAGGTGTTCATCGGATGGCCCGAGACGTAGAAACCGAGCAGGTCCTTCTCGAACGTGAGGCGCTCGTGCGGGCTGAAGTCCGCCGGCGAGCCCCCGACGGCGGGGCGGGCGCCGCCCCTCTCCGCCGCCGGCGTCGCGAACGTCCCCAGGAAATTGTCCTGGCCGGCGGCCCGGTCGCGCGCCTGAGCGAAACTCGACGCGATCGCGGCGTCGATGCGGTCAAAGAGCCGCCTGCGCCCCTCGCGGCCGAACTCGAAGGCCCCCGTCTTCACCAGGTGCTCGAGGACGCGCTTGTTGACCGCGCGCCCGTCGACCCGCGCCGCGAAGTCGTCAAAATCCGCAAACGGCCCGCGGGCCTCGCGCTCGGCGATGATGCGCTGCGCGGCGAGCTCGCCCACGCCCTTGATGCCGGCCAGGCCGAATCGGATCTTTCCCGCGACCGGGGTGAACATTTCGCGCGACTCGTTGACGTCGGGGCCGAGCACCCCGAGGCCCATCGACTCGCACTCCGCCACGAAGTGCGCGACCTTGTCCGAGTTGCCGAGCTCCGAGCTCAGCATGGCGGCCATGAACTGGACCGGGTAGTTCGCCTTGAGGAAGGCCGTCTGGTAGCTGAGCAGCGCGTACGCGGCCGAGTGCGACTTGTTGAAGCCGTACCCCGCGAACTTGTTCAGGATGTCGAAGATCGCGTCGGACGTCTTCTCGTCGATGCCATGGAGCCTCTTGGCCCCCTCCACAAAATTCCCGCGCTCCGCGGCCATCGCGACGGGATCCTTCTTGCCCATGGCCCGGCGCAGCATGTCGGCGCCCCCGAGCGAATATCCGGCGATGACCTTTGCCGCCTCCATGACCTGCTCCTGGTACACCATCACCCCGTACGTCTCGCTGCAGACGTCCTCAAGGAGCTTGTGGGGGTACCGCACCGTGCTCGGGTCCTTCTTGCCGCGGATATAGTCGGGGATCCAGTCCATGGGCCCCGGCCTGAAGAGCGCGATGAGGGCGATGATCTCGTCGATCGATGAAAGCTGGAGCTGCCGGCAGAGGTTCTGCATGCCGCCCGATTCAAGCTGGAACACGCCGGTCGTGCGCCCCGTGTTGAGTAGCGCGAACGTCCTCGCGTCGTCGATCGGGACCTTCTCGATGTCGAACGCGGGGTCGGCGGTGCGCCTGATGTTGTCCACGGCGTCCGCGATCACGGTCAGCGTCTTGAGCCCGAGGAAGTCCATCTTGAGGAGCCCGAGCTTCCCCACGGCGTTCATGTCGAACTGGACGGTGACGTCGCCCTCCTGGAGGGTCAGGGGCACGAACTCCTCGAGCGGCCGGTCGGTGATGATGATGCCGGCGGCGTGCTTGCCCGTGTTCCGGACCATTCCCTCGAGGACCCGGGCCTGGTCAAATATCCTCCGGGCCGCCGGGTTCCTCGCCACCTCGTCCCGCAGCTCG
>Ga0302326_10009274_pt1 | contig 21555 bp, 17 predicted proteins | sample Palsa_T0_3_FD_202264 | JGI IMG/M metagenome (GOLD analysis project Ga0302326, IMG submission 202264) | Peat permafrost microbial communities from Stordalen Mire near Abisko, Sweden - Palsa_T0_3 | ecosystem: Environmental > Terrestrial > Soil > Palsa > Peat permafrost | place: Sweden: Abisko... | reverse complement strand
ATCAGGCGATACAGTTCAATAATGTCGCGGCCGCGAAAACATTGCTCGCCCATGGCGCCAATCCTTTGACTCCATATGTCGATGGGCGGACTCCGCGACAAATGACCGAGCATCCTCCCGAGATCATGAAAAAGTCGGTCAGTGGGGATCGGTGGGGAAACGATTTCGCGGCCGGCGAGCAGGTGATCTTTGTCGATAACTTCTGCAATTTCACGGACTCGAGCTTCGCCTGCCTCAACTTCAAGAAGATGGATGATCTCACTCAGATGCGAAACATGGCGCTTCCCAAGGATCAGCTCGCGGTTTGGACGGACTGGTTTGAGGAACTCGGACCGTCGGCAGAGTCCAAGAGCGACCGCTAAAGCAGGGGCGTTATTAAGGCCTCTATGGCTTGCGCTTCAGCACATATCCGTACTGAACCGGCCACGCCGGTTCCTCATCAAACTCACGCTGCGTCTTGAGTGCCCAATAGGGCTCACGCAGGAGTTCACGCGCGAGAAATACGAGGTCGGCAGAATGTCCGCTGACGATTTCATTGGCGAACTGCGGTTCGGTGATCAGGCCGACTGCCGCGGTCATGATGTTTGCGTCAGCACGAATCCGACGCGCAAAGGGCACCTGATAGCCGGGCGCGAGCGGAACTTTGGCTGTTGGGGACGTTCCCCCTGACGACACATCAATAAGGTCGACGCCCTGCTCCTTCAGCCAGCGCGCAAGCTGCACGGACTGCTCGATCTCCCAGCCCCCTTCGACCCAGTCGGTCGCTGAAATACGCACGAAGAGCGGCATGTCAGCGGGCATGAGCGTGCGTAACCGCTCGGCGACCCTCAGCAGCAGGCGCGCGCGATTCTCGAGACTGCCGCCGTACTGATCGGTGCGCTGATTGCTGAGCGGCGACAAGAATTCGTGCAGCAGGTAGCCATGCGCCGAATGGATTTCAATGATGCGAAACCCCGCTGCGAGCGCGCGTCGCGCCGCGGCCTCAAAATGATCTATTACCGCCTCGATGCCGGCCGCGTCGAGCGCGAGCGGCGCGACGTCGGCAGCCTTGAACGGAATCGGGCTTGGCGCGAGAACAGTCCAGCCGCCTGCCGCGGGCGTGAGCCGTGCTCCTCCCTTCCACGGCAAATCGCAGCTCGCCTTGCGGCCGGCGTGCGCAAGCTGAATGCCCGGAACAGCACCCTGCGTGTGGACAAATCGCGCAATTCGCGCGAGCGGCTCAACATGCTGGTCACCCCAGATGCCCATGTCACTCGGGGTGATGCGGCCATCGCGGGCGACTGCCGTGGCCTCGACCATCGCAAGGCAAACCCCGCCGGCCGCACGGCTGCCGAGGTGCACCAGGTGCCAGTTATTTGCCATGCCGTCGATTGAGCTGTACTGACACATCGGCGACATCACGATGCGATTGCGCAGCGTAACGCCGCGCACCGTCAGCGGACTGAGCAGGTTGGCAGCGGAGATTTCGCGATCGTTTTTAAGTTCGGCGGCTGCAATCGCGCCTCTCGCCAATGCGGCTGCGGCCGCTTGGTCCGCGGTCGGTTGATCGGTCATCGTCGAGTTTCCTTTAAGGTGCTTTTCGGCAAGGAGAATTGTGTGTTACTGCTTCTGGCCGGCTGCGACCGCAGGCGGCAGCGTCAAAGAGCACGCGCCTGCGGCATTTTGCCGGAAGTTCCGCCGGCAATCCTGGTGTGGCGAATTTCATTCCACACTGGAACCGGCTAGCCGCGCATGCGTGCCCACAAACCTTATGTGGCGGCAAGTCGGTCCGGCTGCCGCTCGGCGCTTGGCGGGTAGCCGTAATGATTGCGATAGCACTTGGAAAAATGTGGTGGCGACTGAAAGCCGCAGGCCGTGGTGATGTCCATGACCGGCATCGCGGTCTGCAGCAAGAGGTCGCGCGCGCGACGCAGCCGCATTTCCAGGTAATAGCGCTTCGGCACGCAATGCAGATGCCGCTGGAAGAGACGCTCGATCTGGCGACGCGACAATCCGGTCGCATTGGCGATCTCATCCAGCGACAGCGGTCTCTCGATATTTTCTTCCATCAGCTGCGCGACCTTCATGAGCCCCTTATGAGAAACGCCGATCTGCGCCTTGAGTGGAATGTACTGGCGATCCTTGTCGTTCCTCGCACGGTCAACGATGAATTGCTCGGAGACAAGATTGGCGATGCGTGCGCCCAACTTGATGCGAATGAGATGCAGCATGAGATCGAGCGGCGCGATACCGCCGGAACAGGTATAGCGATCCCGATCGATGGTGAATAACTGATCGCTGATTAGAACCCGCGGGAACTCCTCGCGCAGCGCCGCGAGGTTCTCCCAATGAATCGTTGCATGATACTGATCAAGTAGTCCCGCGCGCGCGAGCGCATAACCGCCGGTGCACAAGGCGCCGAGTCCGATGCGCTGCTCACCCATGCGTCGCAGCGCGGTGAGAAGGGGCCGGGATACCGCGTCGCGGATATTGACGCCACCGCAGACGAATACGATGTCAACGCGGCCGACCTGATCGAGCGCGCCCGTGGGGGTAAGCTGCAGTCCGTTGCTCGCCGTGACCGGTGCTCCGTCGAGACTCACGATTGAGGCCTCGTAGGCATTCTGTCCTGAAAGGCTGTTCGCCATGCGCAACGGCTCGATCGCGTTCGAAAGCGCGATGAGAGAGTAGTTCGGCAACGTTACGAAGGCGTAGCGGCTCTTGCGAATCGCGGCAGGGGATTCCACGGGTTCAACTCCTCTTGGCGAAGTATAAGCTCGCCAGAGGGCTGCGTATCCAAAATCGACATTTTTATTGTCTGTCTACGACATATCGCACCCCGTCCGCTGGTGTACCCGGTCGGCGGCCGGAGGGTCCTGACGCAATCCTGTAAGTGCCTGTCGCAATTGGAGCTTTCCCCGGCGCCGCTCTGGCTACACTGCAGCGGTTCGAACGCCGCAGGAAGATCTACAAATGCGTACTCATGCTCGGGTCGTCGTAATCGGCGGCGGTGTCGTCGGTGTCAGTACGCTCTATCACCTGGCCCGCAAAGGATGGTCGGACGTGGTTCTTGTTGAGCGCTCCGAGCTCACGGCCGGATCGACCTGGCATGCCGCAGGCCTGCTGCCGCTCTTCAACATGAGCTACACGGTCGGGCAGCTGCACAAATACTCGGTCGATCTTTACAAGCGCCTGCCGCAAGAGACGGGCCAGGACGTAAGCTTCCACGTCACCGGCAATCTGCGCCTGGCAACTTGCGCCGAGCGCATGGATGAGTATCAGAAGTACTGCGGCACGGCGAATACCATCGGCGTGCCCTATCAGATCATCGGCCCCGAGGAAGTCCGCGCGCTATGGCCGCTCGTGAATCTCGGCGACGGCAGGGATACGCCGTACATAGTCGGAGCACTTTATCATCCGGACGACGGCCACATCGCACCGGCAGATCTCACCATGGCGCTGCGCAAAGGCGCGCGCGCGGGCGGCGCCGAGATCAACGAACACACCGAAGTAACCGCCGTCGAGCGCACGGCATCCGGTGAATGGCTGATCCGCACCACGCAAGGCGACATCCAAGCCGAACACGTCGTGTGCGCCACCGGCAATTATGCCCGCCAGACCGGAAGACTGTTCGGCATAGAGGTCCCTGCGATCCCCGTCGAGCACCAGTACATCGTCTACGACGAATCCCCGGAACTCAAAAGTTATCGAGCCAAAGGCGGCCGTGAACTTGCCGTGCTGCGCGAGTCCGACAAGTCCTATTACCTGCGCGAGGAGCGCATGGGATGGATTCTGGGCCCCTACGAACAGGGCGCGCCGGCTCGCTTCGCCGACGGCGTGCCCGACTGGTTTGGCAGAAGCCTGTTCGAAGCTGATCTGGATCGGCTCCTGCCCTATGTGGAGGCCGCCGCGCGGCGCGTACCGGCGCTTGAGCACTGCGGTATCAAGGATGTCGTTAACGGTCCGATCTCGTATACGCCCGACGGCAGCCCGTTGATCGGACCTGCCTGGGGATTGCCAAATGTTTGGCTCAATGAAGGCCACAGCTTCGGCATCACCGCCGCGGGCGGCTCTGGCTGGCAACTCGCTGAATGGATCGTCGAAGGCGAGCCCGGGATTGACATGCTGGCGGTTGATCCGCGCCGCTACGGCGGCTATGCCGGTAAGCGCTACGTTGTGCAGAAAAACGAAGAGACCTACCGCAGCGTCTTCACGATCCATTTCCCTGATGAGGAGCGCCCTGCGGCACGCCCGGCCAAGACGAGCCCCGTGTACGACAAGCTCGACCGCATGGGCGCCGTCTGGGGACAGCGCTACGGCTGGGAGCGCGCCAACTGGTTCGCGCCCAAAGGGGTTCAGCGCAAGGACGACTGGAGCTTCCGCCGTTCGAATTATTTCGCCCACGTGGGCAACGAATGCCGTCTGATGCGCGAACGCGTCGGTGTCATCGATCTGTCGCCCTTTACCAAACACGAGGTCACCGGTCCCGGGGCCGAAGCCTGGCTCGATGGGCTGGTCGCCAATAAAGTGCCGACCAAGACCGGCCGCATTGCGCTGTGCCACGCACTCACGCGTCGCGGCGGTATCCGCAGCGAATTCACGATCACTAAACTCGGCGATCAGCATTACTACGTCGTGAGCGCGGGCGCCGCCGAGCGCTACGATTCGGATTACTTGCGCGCCAACCTGCCGCGGGATGCAACGGTGACGCTTACCAACATCACGACCAGCCGCGGCTGCTTTGTGCTCGCCGGTCCCCGCTCGCGCGAGGTACTCGCAAAGCTCACCGACTTGCCGCTCGACAACGAGGGCTTTCCTTGGCTGAGCGGCCGCGTTGCCGAGGTCGGATTCGCAACCGGCGTCTATGCACTGCGGGTGAACTTCGTGGGTGCGCTCGGCTGGGAACTGCATTTCCCGATTGAGTACGCGCACCATCTCTTCGATGCGCTGTTCGCGGCGGGCAAGGAGTTCGGCATCGGCATGGTCGGTATGCGCGCCATGGAATCCCTGCGCATGGAGAAGTCTTACCGCATGTGGGGCACCGATTTGACGACCGACTACACGCCATTCGAGGCGGGCCTCGATCGTTTCGTACGCATGAACAAGGGAGCCTTCATCGGCAAAGAAGCGCTCGAGCGACAGCTCTCAGGCGGCGTGCCGCATCGCTTCGTCACACTAGAAGTCCACGATGTGGTGGATGCGGATCCCTTGGGCAACGAGCCGCTGTTTGATGCCGCAGGCGCAATCGTCGGCCGCGCGACCTCGGGTTACTACGGGCACGTGCTCGGCAAGAGCCTCGCGATCGGTTACGTGAAGCCTGCGTTTGCGGCACCGGGAACCGATCTCGGAATCGAAATCCTGGGCGAGCGCAAGCGTGCCACACTGCTGGTGGACTCCCCGTTCGACCCGTCTAATCATGCACTTAGAGCTTAAGTCTCTACTGAAGTATCGCCCCGATGCAACTCTATTCCGCACTCACTCTTCTTAAAGAAGGACTGACAGGCCAACGTGGCTGGCGGGCACAGTGGCGAAGTCCTGAGCCACAGTCAGCATACGACGCGGTGATCGTCGGTGGCGGCGGGCATGGACTGGGAACCGCCTATCATCTGGCGAGCGAGCACAAGCTAACACGCGTTGCGGTGCTCGAAAAGGGCTGGATCGGTGGCGGCAATACCGGCCGCAACACCACCATCATCCGCTCCAACTATCTCTTCGATGAGAGCGCGGCACTTTATGATCATGCGCTGAAACTCTGGGAGGAGCTGTCCCAGACCCTGAACTACAACGTCATGTTCTCGCCCCGCGGCGTCATGATGCTCGCACACACGGTGCACGACGCGCAGGTGAGCAAACGTCACGTGCATGCAAACCGCTGCAACGGCGTCGACAACGAATGGCTAACGCCCGAGGAAGCACAGGCGTTCTGTCCGCCGCTCAATATCAGCGACGACATACGCTATCCGGTTCTGGGCGCGGCGCTGCAGCGCCGCGGCGGCACTGCGCGGCATGATGCGGTCGCCTGGGGCTATGCGCGCGCCGCTGATTCACTCGGTGTCGACATCATTGAAAACTGCGACGTGACTGGGATTCGTCGCGACGCGAGCGGCGCCGTCGAGGCGCTCGAGACGAACCGTGGGCTCATTCATACGCGCAAGATCGGGGTGTGCGTCGCCGGCCATACGAGCGTCATCATGAACCGGGTCGGCGTGCGCCTGCCGCTCGAGAGCTTTCCCTTGCAGGCCCTGGTATCAGAGCCGCTGAAGCCCGTGCTGCCTTGTGTCGTGATGTCGAACGGCATACATGCGTATGTCAGCCAGTCCGACAAGGGCGAGCTCGTGATTGGCGCCGGCACCGATGCCTATACTTCTTATACGCAGCGCGGCGCTTTACATGTCAATTCGCATACTCTCGAAGCTATTTGCGAGCTCTTTCCGACGTTCCGCCGCCTGCAGATGCTGCGCAACTGGGGCGGCATCGTCGATGTGACGCCGGACCGCTCGCCGATCATTGCCAAAACTCCCGTGCCGGGCCTGTACGTGAACTGCGGATGGGGAACCGGTGGATTCAAGGCAACCCCGGGCTCAGCGCATCTTTTCGCCTGGACGATCGCGCACGATGAGCCCCACCCCATCAACGCGCCCTTCAGCATTGAGCGATTTCGCGACGGCTACCTAATCGACGAGGCCGCGGCCGCGGCCGTTGCGCACTGAAGGCCATCACATGCTGCTTATCGAATGTCCGTATTGCGGCCAGCGGCCTGAGCTCGAGTTCGTCTACGGCGGCGAGGCGCATATCACCCGGCCAGACGCCGCGGCGCAACTGACGGATGCGCAATGGACCGACTATCTCTATGCCCGCGGCAATACCCGCGGCGTGCACGCCGAGCGCTGGCGCCATACACGCGGCTGCGGCCGCTTTTTCAACGCGCTGCGCGATACGACCACCGATCAGTTCGTCGTAACTTATAAAGTGGGCACGCCGCGCCCCGGCCCTGCCTCGCAAGTGCCGCCATGAATGAGTTTCGCCTGCCAGAAGGCGGCTGGATAGATCGCAGCCGTGCGATTCGTTTCACCTTCGACGGCAAAGCCTTCGAGGGCTTACCCGGCGACACGCTCGCCTCGGCGCTGCTTGCCAACGGCGTGCATCTCGTAGGTCGCTCCTTCAAGTACCACCGGCCACGGGGCATTCTGACGGCGGGCTCGGCGGAGCCGAGCGCACTCGTCGGCATTCGCAGGGACGCCTCGCGCTACACGCCCAACCTGCGTGCAACGCAGGTGGAGCTCTATGACGGGCTGTGCGCCGAGAGCCAGAATCGCTGGCCCAGCCTCGGCTTCGATGTCGGCGCCGTCAACGGTCTGCTCGCGCCTTTCATCCCTGCGGGGTTCTACTACAAGACTTTCATGTGGCCCCGCGCCGCGTGGAAGACGCTCTACGAGCCGTTCATCCGTGCGCGCGCAGGCTTAGGACGCGTGCCGGCGCAGCCCGATGTCGACCGCTATGCAAGCCGCTATGCGCATTGCGATGTCCTGATTGTCGGTGGCGGACCTGCCGGACTCACGGCAGCGCGGGCGGCAGCAGAGACCGGCGTGCGCGTCATGCTCTGCGATGAGCAAGCGCAATTCGGCGGATCCTTATTGACAGCTCCCGATGTGATGATCGAGGGAAAGCCGGCTCGAATCTGGTTGCGCGAGACCATTGCAGCTCTCGAAGGCTCGCCCCGTGTCACGCTTCTGGCGCGCAGTACAGCATTCGGCTATTTCCCGCACAACCTGGTCGGGATCACCGAAAAGCTGACCGATCATCTGGCAAGTCCACCAGCGGATCGGCCACGCGAGCGGCTCTGGCAGGTGCGTGCACGCGAAGTGATCCTGGCCGCCGGCGCTCTGGAGCGGCCACTCGTCTTTCCGGGCAACGACCGGCCCGGCGTAATGCTCGCAGGGGCCGCGCGCAGCTATCTGCATCGCCACGCAGTGCGCTGCGGCTCGCGCGCAGTCGTGATTGCCGGTTGCGATGCGGCCTACCAGACGGCGCTCGAGTTGCATGCGGCAGGGGTTACGATCCAGGCAATCGCGGATCCGCGCATGCAAGCGCATGGACCCTGGCAGGATGCGGCGGTCCGCGCCGGGTTGCCGGTACAGGAGCGCACGACCGTATTGGGAACGCGCGGGCGTCTGCGCGTGAGCACAGTTCAGCTGGGTGAGATTGATACGCGCGGGGACGTGCGCCCGACGCGCAGCGTGCCCTGCGATCTCGTACTCATGTCGGGCGGCTACACGCCCTGCGTGCACCTGTTCTCGCAATCGCGCGGCAAGCTCATCTGGGATGAGGCGCTGCAGGCATTCATTCCCGGCACCGGGGCCGAGCGCGAGCGCTCAGCGGGCGCCTGTCGTGGCGTCTACGATCTGGCGGCCGCGCTGCAAGATGGTGCGGCCGCCGGCACGGCGGCGAGCCACTTGACACGCATGGAGTATCCGGCGAGGCACACGACCATGGCTGCGCAAGCCGTTCTCGGTGCCTTGCCGGCGCAATCGGCATCGGCCCGGCAGAAGGCATTCGTCGACTGGCAGAACGATGTGACCACGGGCGATCTGGCGCTTGCGACCCGCGAGGGATTCCGCTCCATCGAGCACGTCAAGCGCTATACCACCACCGGCATGGCGACCGACCAGGGCAAGACTTCAAACCTCAATGCGCTCGCCATCGTTGCGGCAGCCCTCGGCAAGACGATCCCCGAAGTGGGTGTGACGACCTTTCGCATGCCGTACACGCCAGTAAGCTTTGGAAGCCTTGCGGGCCGCACGCGCGGCGATCTTTTCGACCCCGTACGCACGACGCCGATGCACGACTGGGCGCAGGAGCACGGCGCCGTATTTGAAAACGTTTCGCTGTGGAAGCGCGCCCGTTACTTCCCGCGAGGCAATGAGGACATGCACCGCGCGGTCGCACGCGAGTGTCTCGCGGTGCGCAACCACTGCGGCATCTTTGACGCCTCCACGCTCGGCAAGATCGAGGTGGTCGGCAGCGATGCCGTCAACTTCATGAACCGCATGTACGTCAACAGTTGGACCAAGCTTGCCGTGGGCCGGACACGCTACGGCGTGCTGCTCCGCGAAGACGGCTTTGTTCTTGATGACGGTGTCGTCGCCCGTACGGCTGAGGAGCGCTTTCACGTGACGACGACCACGGGCGGCGCGGCGGGCGTGCTTGCGCTCATGGAGGACTATCTGCAGACCGAGTGGTCGGATCTGTCCGTCTGGCTCACGTCCACAACTGAGCAGTGGGCAGTGATCGCCGTACAGGGGCCCGCCTCAAGAGCGGTGCTGCAGGGTCTCGTCGAGGGCATCGATCTTGCGCCAGATGCGCTGCCGCATATGGCGGTTGCGCGCGGACAGATCTGTGGCGTGTCGCTGCTTCTGTTTCGTGTCAGCTTCAGCGGCGAGCTGGGTTTCGAGGTCAATGTGCCGGCGGACTTCGGCCGCATGGTGTGGGAGGCAATCTACTCGGCCGGGCAGGAGCACGGCATGACTGCGTATGGCACAGAGACGATGCACGTACTGCGCGCGGAGAAGGGTTACATCATCGTTGGCCAGGATACCGACGGCACGGTGACGCCGGATGATGTGGGACTCGGCTGGGCCATCGGTCAAGCGAAAGCAGATTTTGTCGGCAAGCGCTCGCTGGCGCGTGCGGCGATGCACGCACCACAGCGCAAGCAGCTGGTGGGGCTGATGACGGTCGATCCGCGGATGGTCCTCGAGGAAGGCGCACAGCTTACTGAAACTGCCGGACAGAAGCCGCCCATGCGGCTGATTGGCCACGTGTCCTCGTCCTACGATAGCGCAACTCTCGGCCGTTCGATCGCGCTCGCACTCGTTGCCGGTGGACGCGCGCGCGTGGGGCAGACGCTCTACGCGCCGATGCCGGCCGGCGATATCCCCGTGTTAGTGACGTCGCCGGTATTTTACGATTCCAAAGGAGAGCGCTTGCATGGCTGAGCTTGCAGCTGTTCGGCGCTCGCCCGCGGTGGCGGCAACGGCGGGACTGCGGTCGCTGCCGCCGGCAACGCGATTTATTCTGCGCGGGACTGCGGAGGCGATCCGTATCGCAGGGCTCGCGCTCAGCGTTGATATTGAGCAGAGCGCCTGCCGCGCATCGACCGCCGCCGCGAACGCCGCGCTGTGGCTGGGACCGGATGAATATCTGCTCCTCGCTCCCGCGGCCGAAGGCGCCGCGATTGCGCTCGCCCTGCAGGCCGCACTGCAGCGTGAGCCGCATTCTCTCGTCGATGTGAGCCACCGACAAACGGCGCTTGAGATCAGCGGGCCGCGAGCCGCAGAGATTCTGAACAGCGGCTGCCCGCTCGATCTTGACCCTGCGGCCTTCCCGGTCGGCATGTGCACCCGCACGGTTTTTGCGAAGGCCGAGATCGTACTGTGGCGCACCAGCGTCGATATTTTTCGGCTCGAGGTATGGCGATCATTCACCGATTACGTGGCGCGCTACCTTGCGCAAGTCGCACGTGAATATTGAGGATGAGTGCAGATGGATTCCGAAGCTCTTGAGGCCCTGATTGGCGAGCGCCAGGCAGGCTATACGCTGCCCGCGCCGTTTTATCTGAGCGCCGAGGTGTTCAAGGAGGACGTCGAACGGATATTCGGTCGCTACTGGATTTTCGTGGGCGTCGAACCGGAAATCCAAAAAGCGGGGCAATTCTTTACTGTCGAGATTGGCGATGACTCGATCATCATCGTGCGCGACGCCGACATGTCGGTGCGCGCCTTTCATAACGTCTGTCGCCATCGCGGCGCGCGCCTATGCAATCCGGGTAGTGGCGCCTTCCACAGACTCGTCTGCCCCTATCACCAGTGGACGTATAACCGGCGCGGCGAGCTCGTCAACAACAAGCACATGGGCGAAGATTTCGATCGCACCAGATTTGCGCTCAAGCCCGTGCATGTGGAAAGTCTTGCGGGCCTCATCTTCATCTGCCTCGCCGAAACACCGCCCGAGGACTTCGGCGTGATGCGCAACGCGTTGCAGGCACATATTTCCCCGCATGACATTGCCAACTGCAAAGTCGCACACCAGTACGACATTCTCGAGCAAGGCAACTGGAAGCTCACGATGGAGAACAATCGCGAGTGCTACCACTGTCGCGCCAATCATCCGCAGCTGACAGCGTCGTTATACGAATACGGATTCGGTTTCGGAGCATCCCCGGATGCGCATTCAAAGGTCCAGGAATTCGGAGATCTTGTGAAGGCCGAACACGCCCGCTGGGAAGCAAGCGGCCTGCCTTCGGTCGAGATCGAGCGGCTCGAGGCGACTACAGGCTTCCGAACCGTGCGTCTGCCCCTTAATCAAAGCGGCGAGTCGCAGACGCTTGATACCAAGGTCGCCTGCCGTAAGCTTCTCGGCGGCTTCACGCAGAGCAATCTTGGCGGACTGTCGCTCTGGACCCAGCCCAATTCCTGGCACCACTTCATGAGCGACCATGTCGTAAGTTTCTCGGTTCTGCCCCTCGCCGCAGGGCGGACGCTGCTGCGCACCCGCTGGCTCGTGCACAAGGATGCCCAGGAAGGCACGGACTACGACGTTGGACATTTGACGGCGGTGTGGAAAGCGACCAATGATCAGGACTGCAGTCTCGTCGCGCGTGCCCATCAGGGCATCAGCAGTCCTGCCTATCTGCCCGGACCCTATTCTCCCTTCACGGAAAACCTGGTCGACTCGTTCTGCGAATGGTACCTGCGCCATCTGCAGGCCTGCGACTGAATATTACGGACATGCCATCATGACAACCATGAATACCAGCGTCTTTATCACCTGCGCCATCACCGGCGACGATACCAAGCTTACGAAAAGTCCTCACTGCCCGGTCACGCCCGAGCAGATTGCTCAGGCCGCGATCGACGCGGCGCGCGCGGGCGCTGCCATCGTGCATATTCATGTGCGCGATCCGGAGAGCGGCATCTTCAGCATGGAGACGCGCCATTACCGTGAGGTCGTGAAGCGCATCCGTGAAAGCGGTGTTGATGTCATCGTCAATCTCACCTGCGGCATGGGCGGCTATATCTGCATCGGTGACCAAGGGCTCACCAATACGCCCGCACCCGGCACTGATTTTGTGAGCCAAGAGGACCGCATGCGCCACGTGATCGACCTGTGTCACGAAGGCCTTTATCGACCCGATATCGCGACCCTCGACTGCGGCACGTTGAACTTCGGCGACGGCAACCGCGCCTATATTTCCACGCCGGATTACTTGCGCAAAGGCGCGGCTATCCTGCGCGACCTCGGTGTCAAGCCGGAGCTCGAAGTGTTTGATACGGGCAACCTGTGGTTCGTGAAACAGCTCGTGAAGGAAGGCCTCTTGTCTGCGCCCGCCCTCATTCAGCTGTGCACCGGCATTGCCTATGGCGTGCCGGCAGATGTCGGCCACCTGCTTGCCATGGTGAATGCACTGCCGGCCGACAGTATCTTTTCATCCTTCGCGATCAGCCGTATGCAAATGCCCTGGGTCGCGCAGTCGGTACTCGTGGGTGGCAATGTCCGCGTCGGCCTCGAAGACAATCTCTATTTAAGCCGCGGTGTCTACGCGAGCAACGCCCAGCTGGTAACGAAGGCGCGCGCGATCATCGAGGCTATGGGAGCGCAGATCCTGACTCCGGAGCAGACACGCGAGCGCCTGAAGATTGCCGGAGCCTGAAGGTGACGCAGCCGCTTGTGATCTATCGAAGTCCGGTGCTCCCTGAGTGGATCGACTATAACGGACATTTGCGCGACGCTTATTACATCGTCGTTGCAAGCCAAGCGGTGGATGCGCTCATGGATCACCTGGGTATCGACGCCCCCTACCGCAAGCGCACGCACTGCACGCTCTATACCCTTGAAATGCACGTCCATTATTTTCGCGAAGTGAAGGACTCCGATCTCCTCGAGGTCACGGTCCGTATTATTGCAACCGACGATAAGCGCATCCACGCCGCCTTGGAACTCAACTGTGCGCGCCTTGCCGACCCCGCCGCCAGTATCGAATTCATGCTCTTGCACGTTGAGCAGGGCGAGAACGTGAAATCGCTCCCCTTCCCTGAGGACATCGCCCGCGCAGTGCAGACGTTGAAAGCCGCAACCGCGGACGCGGCCCCCGCCAAACGCGGGTCGCGCAAGATGGAACTACGGGGCCGCTGAAGTGAGCGTGGGGAACATCAAGCGCCTCGTCGTACCGCGCACGCTTGCACTTATCGGCGGAGCATGGACGGACTCGGTGCAGGCCGGTAATGAGGTCATCGGCTATACGGGTGAGCTGTGGCGGGTTCATCCGACCCGGCCCTCAACGGCTGACACCGTCTATTATCGCTCCGTCACGGAGTTGCCCGCTGCGCCCGACGCCGCCTTCGTCGCCGTGCCGAATCGCGACGTTGCGGGCGTCGCCGCGGCATTGCAAAAGCGGGGCGCCGGCGGATTCGTATGCTTTACGGCCGGCTTCTCCGAGACCGGAACTGCAGACGGCGAACAACTCACTCACGACCTCGTGAAGAGTGCGGGAACCGTGCCATTCTTTGGTCCGAACTGCTACGGCTTCGTCAATTTCTTTGATCAGGTCGCGCTATGGCCGGACCAGGTCGTAGGCAGGCGAGTTGAGCGCGGCGTTGCGCTGATATGCCAGAGCGGCACCATCGCGCTGACACTGATGTTCAACGAAAGATCGCTGCCAATCGGTTACATCTTCACGGTAGGCAATCAGACCTGTATTGCAATGGAAGATCTGATTGAGATTCTCTCGCATGACGAACGCGTCACGGCTTTCGGTCTATATATCGAGGGCATCAAGGATGTGCCGCGAATGGCGCGCGCGGCCGCGACCGCGCGCAAAGCAGGCAAGCCGATTGCCGTCGTCAAAGCGGGCCGGACGCAGGCCGCTGCACGCACCGTGCAAAGCCATACCGGCTCGCTCGCCGGTGCGGATGCTGTATTCGATGCCTTTTGCCGGCAGGCGGGGCTTGCGCGCTGCGACACGCTTGCGACCCTGTGCGAGACTTTGAAAGTATTCCACACAGGAGGCGCACTCGCCGGACGTCGCGTCCTTGTGATGGGTGCATCAGGGGGCGATATGGCCATGACGGCGGATCTCGCACGCCACCTGGCGCTCGACTTCGCGCCGATCCCACCAGACGCGACCGCGCGGCTGCGCGAAATCCTCAGCGAACGCGTCACGATCGCCAATCCGTTCGATTTCCACACCTATATCTGGTTCGATCGTGCTGCACTGCGGGCGATGTTCACCGAGGTACTGCGTGCCGGGTTCGACGCCGTGGGCTTCGTCCTCGACTGCCCGCCGGAGGCCACAGCCGACACTGCTGCTTTCATAGCCGTCATCGACGAATTCATTGCGGCGTCGCACGGTGCTCCGACCAGGGCCGCTCTTATTGCATCACTGCCGGAGACCTTATCCGCCAGGGTGCGCGAACGCTGTCTCGCGGCCGGTGTCGTGCCCCTGCAGGGCCAGCGCGAGGCGCTCGAGGCTCTGAGTGCCGCAGCGGTGGCGGCTGAGCCATCCGCGGCCTCTCCAGAGTTATCTTTGCAGATCCCCGCGGCAACCAGCGGTCCCACACGAAGTCTCCTTGAGCATGAAGCGAAGAGCGCGCTCGCCGTCTTTGGTGTACGGATTCCGCGTTGGAAATCCGTTGGGCGCGCGCAAGTTGCAACTGCCGCTGCGCAGTTGGGCTTTCCTGTCGTCATCAAGGTCGCAAGCGCCGACGTGCAACATAAATCCGACGTCGGCGGCGTGGTGCTCAACGTCCGCTCTGCCGAGGAAGCGGCCGCCGCGGCCGAGCGGATGCGCTCGCTCGGCGATACGTTCCTGGTCGAGGAGATGGTCACGGACGGCGTGGCGGAGATCCTCGTGGGTGCGGTCGTCGACGCCCAATTTGGACTGACACTTGTGATCGGCGCAGGCGGCGTGCTTACGGAACTGCTGCAGGACAGCGTAAGCTTGTTGCCGCCTTTTACGCGCGCAAGCGTCACAACTGCGCTGCGGCGCCTCGTTGTCGCGAAAATGCTCGAGGGCTTTCGCGGCAAGCCAGCCGCGGATGTGCCTGCGCTCATCGATACGATTCTTGCTGTTGGCAACTTCGCCGAGAAAAACCTTGCATCCCTGGTCGAACTGGATGTGAACCCCGTCATCGTGCGGCCTGCAGGGGCCGGCGCCGTAGCGGTCGATGCCTTGATCCGCGTTACTTAGGAGCTTGTCAAAATGCCTGACGGAATCAATACCCTCCGCGACGGCGCGGTTCTTGAGGTTACGATCGACCGCCCCAAGGCGAATGCATTGGACCGCGGCGCAAGTTTGCGATTGAATGAGGTCTTTACCGCATTCCGGGACGACCCTGCGCTTCGTGTCGCGATCGTCACAGGAGCGGGCGAACGTTTTTTCAGCGCCGGCTGGGATCTTAAGGCGGCGGCCGCCGGCGAGAAATCGGATGCAGATTGGGGCGTCGGCGGATTCGGCGGCCTCAACTATCCGAGAAACCTCGATAAGCCTGTGATTGCGGCGGTCAACGGGATCGCTTGCGGTGGTGGCTTCGAAGTCGTCCTTGGCACCGACATTATCGTCATGGAGGAGCACGCGCAGTTCGCATTGCCTGAAATCAATGTCGCAGTCCTTGCGGATGCCGGCACCATCAAGCTGCGACGCAGGATCCCGTATCACGTTGCAGTCGAATTTCTGATGACCGGCCGTTTTATGGACGCCGCCGAAGCCAAGCACTGGGGGCTCGCAAATCATGTGGTGCCGAAAGGGCAAGGTTTATCGAAGGCCCGCGAGATCGCGCGCCAGCTTGCCGCCGGCCCTCCCCTATTATTTCCCGCAATAAAGCAGCTTCTGCGCCATACCGAAATGGTTCCCGAGCACGAGGCGTTCGCACTGCACGACGCACTGCATGCCGTGCAGCGTGTCATTCAGTCCGAGGACCTCAAAGAAGGGGCGCAGGCGTTTTCCGAAAAGCGCAAGCCGCGCTGGCAAGGCCGGTAGATTCGGTTCGGACTAAGGCACGCCGCCAAAGCTCAGTTGCCCTCGCGCCAACGACACCGCGAATCATTCAGCAGAACGGCCGCTTGCCACATGTCGTCGTTATGCATGAGTATCGGCTTGGGGGTACGCTTTAGTCATTCAACCGAGGCTGGCAACCCGCATGGGCGTGACGCTGGAAGGCGCAAATAACAAGATGAGGAAGAAAAGTCGATGATCTCAGCGCAGGAATCACTCGAACGCTTGCGCGCGGGCAATGGTCGGTTCGCATCTGACGACGGGGCGCGCGACGCAATAACGGATCAGACGCGGCGCCAGGCCCTGGCTGCAGGCCAAGAGCCATTTGCCATTATTCTCGGGTGTTCCGATTCTCGAGTACCGGCGGAGATCGTCTTCGATCAGGGCCTTGGTGACCTGTTTGTCATCCGCGTTGCTGGCAACATTGTTGCCCCGTCTCAGATTGCGAGCGTCGAGTTCGGCGCGGAACGCTCCGGCGCACGACTCGTCGTGGTGCTGGGACATTCCAGGTGCGGCGCTGTTCTGGCGACCTTGGAACAGCTCGGGCGCCGCTCGGAAGAACAGTCACGGAATCTGCGCGCAATCGTTGATCGCATACGTCCTGCCGTCGAACCGCTATTTTCTACGGAACTCGCAAGCGACCCAGATGCTTTGGTGCACCACTGCGTTCGCGCGAACGTCCGCATGTCAGTAAACCAGCTTCGGCATGGCTCGGAGATTCTCGAGCAATTGATCCAGAAAGACGGACTTCAGGTCGTCGGCGCGGAATATTCGCTGGATACCGGAGTCGTAGAGTTCTTCGACGGCGTTCCGCCTGCGGCAGGCTAGCAGCCTGGACGATCCGGACTGAGTCCGGGCGGCATTCATTGAGCATTTTCGCGCAGTCAGCAGTTTGCTCGTGACATTGCACCGCCTCGTCTATGCGCTCACAGCTGCAGCGCCGCATAGATGAACACTCCGGCGACGGTGAGGGCAAATACGGCGAGGTAGACCAAGGCCAGCGCGGAGCTCTTGACGATGGCACCCACCCAGGATTTGGCGAATACCCGCCGCACCGCTATGACCGTATATATCACCACCAGCCAGCCGAGCAGCGTCGCCAGATTATCAGCCGTCCCCTGCAGCTTCGGCCAAGCATATGCGGCATTGGACGCCAAGAGCATTACGATTGCTGCGGAAAAATAGAACGCATGCAGATGAACGAAAAACACCAAGTGCTCGGCGTAGCGGTATTTCGGGCGCCAATACATGAGCATGTTCAGGAAGGCGACGAGCGGCAGAAAGATAAACATGGCCTTCGACAGGGTCGCCAGAACGACACGCTTCAGGTTGGCGCCGTTGTCGCGCACGATTTCCTTGCAGGCATGCGTGATGCGCTGATTGAAATTCGGATAGTGCGCCAGCCCCTCGAATTTGATGTCATCGCAGTTTCTGATATGCGACCCTGACGGATCCGCGGCATCGTCGAAACGGATAGCCTCGCCGCGTGTATACGAAAGTGACGCGATGAGGAAAAGTATGATGCTCAAGACGAGGTAAAGCCGAAACGGCGGTAGGTACGCGGCGCGCCTGCCGGCGATGAACTCCTTGGTAAGTCTCCCCGGGGCGAACCAAAGATACTTGAGCGTGCGCCACAGCCTCGAATCCGAGTGTGTAAGGCCTTCCATGAACTCATGCACCAGCTCCAGAGTGCTCGGAACGTGAACATCGGCGGCCTGACTGCAGTTCACGCAAAACCGGCCCAGCAGCACCGCGTCGCAATTCTTGCAGCGCGCGGACGCAGCGACGGGCGTGCCATGCTCCGTGATCGCGACTGTTTGACCTGGGTTCGGTTGCGGCGAGCTCATGCGACAGTTTGTGCGTCTAATTCCAGCTCTGCCCGGGCCGCCGCGAGCAGGGCTGACCCAACATCATCAGCGATCTGATCTCTTCTTGCGGACGGCGCCAAATATCCACTCTTAATTCAATGCTTCCACAAGTGAACGACCGTTCCATCCGCTTGTGTGAGATCCCCCGGCTGAGCACCCGCGGGACAACTGCCGAGATATTTCTGATCCTGCGACATCGTCATCTCTGTGAAGCCCGTCAATGCCGGGGTATAGGTGGCGTGGGACTCCGAATGCGCGACACTTTCGCCTTCGAAGGTCACGACCGACTTGCTGTCGACGGTGGTGGCGCCCATGACGCAATGCGTCTGTATCGTATACTTGTTGCCTTGCAGGCTCTCATTAAGCGTTGAGCAGCCCTTGATTTTCTTCTCCAGGTCAAGCGAGTATTGGTCATACGCGTGACTGCGGCAGATTGTGGACGTGTTGTCGGTTTTCTTGTTGCCCGGATTGGCGACCGTCTGGGTATGAATTGACCACAATCCCTCGGTCATTTCGGGAGGGTTCACGGCCTGAGCTATCACGCTCGCGAGCAGAAGTGCTATCGCTGCGGACCCGAGTCTGATCTTCATTGCTTGCTCCTCGTTGCGCGCTTGCAGGCGTCGCGCTGTGCTGTGAGTTCGGACGCACCTGGAAACATGGCGCAATAATTGACGCACCAAGTGCGCCCACCATAGTGAATTCGCCGGGCGTGCGCGCTATCAGGTCGACGGCGAACGCGCCCCACAACGTCGAGCGATCTGCGCTCCACTCTCGCGCTCGCGAAGAGGTGATCCCCCGTCGCGGGCTTGAGAGTCGGGCCCGAGCATCCACAGCTCCTTTTCTAACCTACCGTTTCAGGCTAGCACAAGCGTCCGAATTCTGCCGTTGACACCGCAACTTTCCGCCCCGCGAATTGAACCTTTGAGCGCGAGCGCGCCCTTTATCCCCGTTTGGGAATATCGATGGCACGCGCGACCGCCGGGCGCGCGAGGAACCGATCGAGTGCCTGGGTAACATAAGGGAAGCTCTTAATTCCAACGAGATCCCCGGCCTCATAAAAACCGACCAAACTACGGATCCAGGGGAATATCGCCATATCAACGATCGTGTAGGGGTTGCCCATCATCCAGGCACCCTTTGCGAGCCGTGCGTTTATAACCCCGAGCAGCCGCTTCGCCTCCGCGACGTAGCGATCGCGAGGACGTTTGTCCTCAAAATCCTTGCCGGCAAATTTGTTGAAAAATCCCAGTTGACCAAACATCGGGCCCACGCCACCGACTTGAAACATAAGCCATTGGGTGACCTGGTAGCGACCCGCCGCGTCCTGCAACGTGAACTGCCCGGTCTTCTCAGCAAGATAGATGAGGATCGCAGCGGATTCGAAAAGCGGCAGTGGTTTTCGATCGGGGCCATTGGGATCGAGAATGGCGGGAATCTTGTTGTTGGGACTGAGCGAAAGAAACTCCTCTGACATCTGCTCATCGCCGTCGAACCTTACAAAGTGCGGCTCGTACGGCAGACCCGTCTCCTCAAGCATGACCGACACTTTGATCCCATTGGGTGTCGGGACGGAATACAGCTGTAGCCGGTCCGGGTGTCGGGCGGGCCATTTCTTGGTAATTGGAAAAGCGGACAGATCGGTCATGTCGCATCCTTTGGCTTGGCAATACCCACCGGCTCGCGCTTGAAATTCTCAAATCACGAAAAGCATCTGCCGGCGCAAGATCCCTTAGATACGCGATCGCGGCTTTACTGGCAACACCGTTGCCGCAAATGACAGCGCCATGCGAACCGATCGCAGGAAAGCGCGTCACCCTTCGTCGCGGGTGCGGATCAGCCGCCCAGGGGTCGCAGCAAGGCCCGTGAAATGATGTGTCGCTGCACTTCGCTCGTCCCGTCCCAGATTCTCTCGATGCGTGCGTCGCGCCAGATGCGCTCGAGCGGCAGATCTGTCATGAGGCCCATGCCGCCATGAATCTGCAATGCCTCATCCGCGACCATCGCCAGCATCTCGCTCGCCTTGAGTTTGGCGATCGCCATGTCCATGTCGGTTGCCGTCTTTTGATCTACCTTCCAAGCGGCCTCGAGGGTCAAAAGCTCCGCGGCCCTGAGTTCCATGGCCATGTCTGCAAGTTTGAAACTCACCCCTTGAAACTTTCCGATTGCTTGACCGAATTGAACCCGATCGACTGCCCACTGCGTGGCAAGCTCAAGCGCCCGTTCGGCGCGACCAAGACAGGTGGCGGCCACCTGCAGCCGAGTCGCGCCCAACCAGGTGTTGGCCACGTCGAATCCCTTGTGCAGCTCGCCGAGCACCGCGGATGCGGGCACGCGACAGTCGCTGAATTCAAGAATGCTGTTGTGATACCCGCGATGCGATACGTTTTTATAACCGGGACGCACGAGAAAACCCGGGTGGCCGACATCAATAAGAAAAGCCGTCATCAGCTTCTTCTTGCCGCGGGTGGAGTCCTCCTCCCCCGAGGCTGCAAACAGGATGACGAAGTCAGACTGGTCCGCATGGCTGATGAAATGCTTGGTGCCGTTGATGACGTAGTCTGCACCGGACTTCACGGCGGAGGTTTTCATGCTGCGCAGGTCCGATCCCGCGCCGGGCTCCGTCATCGCCAGGCACTCGGTCCTCTCACCGCGCACCGCCGGCAATAGAAAGCGCTCGCGCTGATCGCCTTGGCAGGCAAGCAGGATGTTCGATGGCCGCGCCACACAGGAGTAATGCAGCGCATAGCTTGTGCGCCCGAGCTCTTTTTCGTAGAGGGCGCAGGTCACCGCATCAAGGCCGGCTCCGCCAACCTCGACGGGCATGTTGGCCGCGTAGAGCCCGGCATCGATCGCCTTGGCCTTCAGCTCCTGCAGCAACGCGCTCGGTAGCTCGCCGGTGTTCTCGATCAGCGCTTCGTGGGGATAAAGTTCCTGCTCCACGAACTCGCGGGTTGTCTTGATGATGAGCCTTTGCTCGTCAGTGAGCGAGAAATCCATAAGCTCTCTTCAGCTTTGCTCAAGTTGGGCCTGCGCCTCGCACAAGCTTGCAAGCTTGCGATTCACGTCCGGGTCCATGGGAGAGGCTTTTCCGGCTTTTGTATTGACGTGCAGATGCGTCTGCTCGCAGCTTGCGATCAGCGTATTGTCGCGACCGCGGTACAGACCGTGCCGCACTTTAAGGCGCTTGTCGTCTACGGATAGCACGCATGTTGTCGCGTATAAGGGCTCATTGGCCTTGGCCTCGGCAAGATAGGAAATGTGCGTATCGACCGTGTAGAACATTCGCCCGCTGCGCCGGTACGCCTCATCGACACCCACTCGCCTGTAGAGGGCATCCATCGAGTTGCCGAACACCTGCAGATAGCGCGAGTCGGTCATATGGCCGTTGTAATCGACCCATTCGGGGCGCACGTCGGTTTCGACGCGTAGCAGCGCCCGATCCGCTTCAACCGGCTGGGCGCGCGCGGCGGCCTCGGCGTAGAGCCTCTTCTCGAGTGCGCGCAAAGTTGAACCGGCGCCAATGTTGTACTGGCGCAGTACCTGCTGGACGGCGACCAGCGAGTCATCGCGCAAGCGTTCAAGCTCGCGGATCGAGCGCCCGGAGGCCTCCTCCTGAGTGCCTTCCACCATTCGGTCGATCAATTGCTCGGTAAGCTCTGG
>Ga0302326_10009272_pt1 | contig 21560 bp, 21 predicted proteins | sample Palsa_T0_3_FD_202264 | JGI IMG/M metagenome (GOLD analysis project Ga0302326, IMG submission 202264) | Peat permafrost microbial communities from Stordalen Mire near Abisko, Sweden - Palsa_T0_3 | ecosystem: Environmental > Terrestrial > Soil > Palsa > Peat permafrost | place: Sweden: Abisko... | reverse complement strand
GAATCGAATCCACGGCCGCTGGTTCGGCCGCTGGTGGTGCTCGGGGGAATGTTCGATCCCGGATTCTCGACATGGGCACTGGGATCGGAATTCCGGACGCTTTCAGCGAAACACGGCATCATCATCACCGACCCGATCGCGGGGCACCTGACCTTCTGGGGGTATCGCAAGAGCCTCCTCGACCAACTCGATCGCGAATTGCCAGGCTACAAGAACGGACAGCGGCCGGCGGTGGATGTCATCGGATTTTCGCTCGGCGGACTAGTTGCGCGGTATGCCGCCATCCCGCAAAGCGATGGCCGGGCTCCGCTGAGGATCGCCCGTCTCTTTACCATCAGCACCCCCCACCGCGGCTCGGCACTGGCCGAGCACCTGCCGGTGATCCTGCCGATTCAGGCTGAACTGCAATATCCCTCCGCGCGCCTGCGCGAGTTGGACAACGCCCCGCGAGACTATCCGATTTACCCGTATGTTCGGCTCGACGATGTGACCGTGGGCGCGAAGAACGCGGCTCCGCCGTGGGAACGGGTGTGGTGGGTCTACACGCCGTGGTTTAACTTTCCGCACGAGGGAGCGCCGCTGGATCCGCGCATCCTCGCGGATATCGCGTTGCGGATTCGCGGAGAGCCCCCGTTCTCGACCGAACCGCCGGCGCCCTTGCCGGAGTGATGAAACACCCGCCTCCCCTTCCTCTCCCGTTAGCCGACTCGCTTGCGAGGCGGTGTTCGCACGGTACCACGGAAATGGGCGGGTTCGCCGCGGAAAAAACGCGAGCAAGCTCGGCGGCTACACCGGGAAATTGAAATGAGCCGAATGTGACGCATCCTCCGACCGTCATCGCTTACATCGCCCTGGGCGCGAATCTCGGAGACCGTGCGACGCAGATTCAGAACGCTGCGATACTCCTGCGCCAATCGCCGGGCGTCGAATCGGTGCGTCTCTCCAGGCTCTTCGAGTACCCCGCCGTGGGCGGGCCGACGAATTCGCCTGACTTCCTTAACGCGGCGGCCGAGGTGCGCACAGCGCTTTCGGCGCGGGCGTTGCTGGACCAACTCCTGGACATCGAACGGCAAATGGGGCGCATCCGCAGCGAGAAATGGGGGCCGCGTACCATCGATCTGGATCTGCTGTTGTATGGCGATGAGATTATTTCTTCTCCAGAGCTGAAGGTCCCGCACCCGTTGATGGCCGAGCGGCGGTTCGTGCTCGAGCCCCTGGCGCAGCTTGCGCCGGCCGCCCGGCACCCGGTGCTGGGGGCGACGATCGCGGAACTGCTGGCGCGGGTTGAGTAAGAGCTGCGATGACGGCGGCGCCTGCGGGATGGGTGGCGCTTTGCATTTTTGATGGCGCGGCCTACTCTCGCGGCGTGACCGTTGTCAAAACCATCGCCGATTGCCGGACCCAGCGCTGGAAGCTGGGGAAGGTGGCGCTGGTGCCGACGATGGGGGCGCTGCATGCGGGGCATGTTTCGCTGATCGAACTGGCTCACGCCGATGACGCGGCGGTGGTCGTCAGCATCTTCGTCAATCCGACGCAGTTTGGGCCGCGCGAGGATTACAACCGTTATCCGCGGCCGATCGAGGAAGACCTGGCCAAGTGCGAGCAGGCGAAGGTGGATTTCGTTTTCCTGCCGAGCGCCGAGGAGATGTATCGGCCGGGGCTGCCGGAGATCGTCGTCGATTTGCCGCAACTCACCAGCGTGCTGGAGGGGAAACATCGCCCCGGCCATTTTCGCGGCGTCTGCCAGGTGGTGGCCAAGCTGTTCAACATCGTGAAGCCGGACGTCGCGGTTTTCGGGCAGAAGGATTTTCAGCAGTTCCGGGTGATTAGCGCAATGGTGGAGGCCTTGGATTGGCCGATCGAGATTCTCCCCGCCCCGACGCTGCGCGATCCCGACGGGATGGCGATGAGCAGCCGCAATCAGTATCTGACCGCCGACGATCGCCGGCGCGGATTGGCGATCAGTAAGGCGCTGTTTGCTGCCCAGGCGGAATTTGAGCGCGGGATCAATCAAACCAATCGTTTGCTCACGACGATGCAGCGGATCCTGCTCGAGCCGCATTTGCACATCGATTACATCGCGGCCGTGGATGCGCTGACGTTGAAGAATGTCGAAGTGATCACCGAGCCGACGGTGCTGGCGATCGCGGCGAGAGTGAACAACACGCGGTTGATTGACAATGTGGTGTTGGGGAAAGGGTGATTGGTAGCGGGTGATTGGTGATTGGAACGTGACAGGATAGGGTCGGGGGACGGGGAGACCGGCGGCGGAGCCGCTCGGCTCCCTGCTGGCGCGGCATCGATTGCACCTTCCGATCATAAGTGCTCCCGGTAGACGAAGCAGGTTACGGGCGAAGGGTACGTCCGATATCTGCGCCAGCAGGGAGCCGAGCGGCTCCTGCCGCCGGTCCCCCTTCCTCAATTTACATTTTGCAATTTTCATTTTGCAATTTGCAACCGCCCCCCCCGTCCCTTTGTCCATTCGTCCCTTCCCCCCTACAATCCCTCAGCCCATGTTCATTAAGCTCTTACGTGCCAAGCTGCATCATGCCGTGGTCACGCAGACGGACGTGAACTACCACGGGAGCATCACCATCGACGCGAACCTGCTGCGCGCAAGCGGTCTGTTGCCGAATGAGGCGGTGATCGTGGCGGACTGCGAAAACGGAAACCGCTTTGAGACATACGTCATCGAAGGCGAACCCGGCAGCGGCGTGGTCGGCATCAACGGCGCGGCGGCTCGTCTGTCATCAGTCGGCCACCGCGTGATCGTCATGAGCTTCGTTCACGTCACCCGTGAAGAAGCCGAGCGGCACCGCTCAAGAGTCGTGATCTGCGACGCGAAAAACCGGATGGTGGAGAGCGTGGAGCATGGGAGCGGGCTCAAAAGAGCGAAGGTTGAATGACGAAGCTCGAATCCTCGAATCAAATCCGAAGCTCGAATGTAGAAGTTCGAAACGGGGGCTGCTTCCCGTCCTGTTTCGACATTCGAATTTCTTCCTTCGAGCTTGTTTCGAGGATTCGAGCTTCGTCATTCGAGCTTTGCCCAGGGGATTCGAGCTTCGCGGTTCGGATTTGAGACAAAATGCACCCCGACCTCTTCAAAATCCCGTTCACCAACCACTCCGTTCACAGCTTCGGCGTGATGCTGGTGCTGGGCTTCATGCTGGCGATGGCGCTGGCGAAGTTTCTGGCGCGGCGCAGCCGGCTTGATCCGGAGATCTTTGCCAACGCGGCTCTCGTCGCCCTGCTGTCCGGCGTTATCGGCGCCCGCCTCTCCCACGTGATCGAGAATTGGCATCAATACACCGACCCGACCCGCTCGGCGTGGGCGAACTTCCGCGAAGCGATCAACATCGCCGAGGGAGGACTCACCTATTACGGCGGATTCCTCATGGCGATGCTCTGCTGCATCGCCTACGGCTTGTGGAAACGTGTCCCGATCCGGCTCGGCATGGACATCCTCGCCCCGTGCATCATGATCGGCCTGGGGTTCGGCCGAATCGGCTGCTTCCTCAATGGCTGTTGTTTTGGGGCACAGTGCAATTTGCCGTGGGCGGTGGAATTTCCGTATCACAGCTATGCGTACATGGAGGAGTACGAAAAGAATCAGCTCAAGACGCCGGTGCCGGATGAGGTGCTGAGTCCGCCGAACATCTGGGGCGAGCGGTATCCGCTGCCGGTGGAAGATGTCGGCCCGCAGCCGGAGCTCAAGTCCAACCCCCTGCATCCCGCCCAGCTCTACAGCGCGTTCACCGCCTTCCTGCTGGCGGCAATGCTCTTCGCCTATTTCACGCTCCCGCACGTTCCCGGGCGCGTTTTTGCGCTGATGATGGCGGTGGAAGGAATTTGCAGATACTTACTGGAACTGGTACGCGATGAGCCGCGCGACTATCTGCATCGTACGGCCAGTCTCGGCATGGTGCAGGGAGTTCTTATCGCCGCGGGAGGGCTGGCGCTGTGGGCGATCTTCGGGGCGATGCAGGGGAAGAAATCACTGACCCACCCCGCCGCATCCGCGATCGCCAGCGCATAGACATGCATTGGTGCAGCTTGGCGCGAGGAGACGAATTCTTTGTGAATCTGGGGTATATTTACTATTAAAACTGCCAAGCCAGCCGCCAAATCGAAAGGGAACACATGTCTAACTCTGCGTTTGCCACCTTGTTGGCACTTGGTATCTGCTGCCTTGCGGTATCGTGCGCCGGACCGACGCCGGTAAAATCCGCCGTCGCCAATTCGGCCATCCCGGCCCCCGCGCCGTCGAAGTCATCGATGAATCCGACGCCATCGATGAATCCGACGGTCTCTACGCCCCCAGTGGCATCAAAGTCATCTACACCCTTAACGGCGTCAACGCCTTCGAAACCCACGGTGGCAGCGACGCCTTCGACACCCACGGCAGCATCGACGCCCCCGACACCCACGGTAGCACCGACGCCTTCGTCACCCTCGGTGGGTTTGACACCCCTGTCAGCCTCGACGGTCGTGACGCCCCCCGCAGCGCCCGCTCCTGTCGTCGCAGCAGTCTCGCCAGGGCAGGGATCAGCCGCTTTGTTCTATCCGGTGGTGGCAATCTGCCTGCTGCTGGGAGTTGGATTTTGCATCTCGAAGGCCAGGAGTGCATAGCCCGCAGCGCCGCAGGGTCCGCGGAAGAGCCGCCGAATGGCGATTTTCGCACAGGTTGAGCGGTCGGCTCTTCTGCGGACCTTTTCCAGTCGTGCCGTACCGAACGCCTTCGAGCAACGCCGGGCAATGTTTGGTCGGATCGATCGCTGACATCCAGCATGTGTTGAGCGAGATGGAAGGACCGCTGCATCGATGATTCTGATCGATACGAACCTGCTGCTCTACACCCGGATCTCCTCGTTCCTTGAGCGGTAGCTCTCAAAACGCTGAGATTAACCCATGGGCATCCTCTCGGACGTATTCATTGCGTTGCCGGATCAGATCACCATGGAGGTTCTCGCGCATGGCCCGATGGGACGATTGGAAGCCGTGGAAGGGAAGGGGCTATTCCCTAGCTCAGTCTTAGAGTTATGGCAGATAATCGATCCTTCCAAAGAATCTCCGTCTCGCAGACTTGAGCTGCTGGACATCGCGCGCGAGCAAGGCGACCACATTATCTATTTGATACCGGGACCCGTGGTGTCCGCGATCGCATTCGCTGATAATGATCGCATTCGAGAAATCGAAGTCGCGTGGCTCTATCGCGGAACGCCGCCGCCGCCAGACCCTCTCGATGGAATCCTCAAGGACTGGTTCGAGGAGTTCATTCGCTTGTTGAAACGGGCACATCGACGCGGGCTGAACGCCTACGTTTGGTTGTGCCCCTAGGGACTCGGCCGCGCAGACCGCTCGACAGAACTCGGCGGTGCGACACCATTTCCCGTCCCGGTGTCAGACGATTCCGAGGACATCCGCCATGCCATAGCGGCCCGGCTTACGATCAGCGATCCACTTCGCTGCCCGCAGAGCACCGTGAACGAATGTGTCGCGATTGGTCGCGACGTGCGTCAATTCCAATCGTTCACCAAGGGCGGCGAAACTCACGGTGTGGCGGCCGACTTCGTCACCCATGCGCAGGGCGTGCATGCCGATTTGGCCGGGCTTTCTCGGCACGTCTTCGCCGTGGCGGTCGTAGAGCAGCGCATCGCGGCTTTTGCCAGTGGCTTTGAGAATCGCGTCGGCGAGGCCCATCGCGGTGCCGGAGGGGGCGTCTTTTTTGAAGCGGTGATGGGCTTCAACGATTTCGATGTCGTAATCTGAGCCGAGCATCGTGGCGACCTGGGCGGCGATGCGGAAAAGCACGTTGACGCCGAGGCTCATGTTGGGCGCCTGGAGAATCGGGATCCGCTCCGCGGCGCGATCGATGGCGGCGTGATCGGCCTCCTGCAATCCGGTCGTGCCGATCACCATCGCAATTTCGCGGTCGGAGCAGGTCTTGAGCCAGTGGCGCATCGATGAGGGAGACGTGAAGTCGATCAGCACGTCCGGCTTGGGCCGAAGATCGAACGTGATCGGCAGTCCGATCGCGCCGACGCCGGCGATTTCGCCGATGTCTTTCGCCTGATCGGGATGGTCCGGCTTTTCGATCGCGCCGAGAATCTGGAAGTTTCCGTCCTGCTTGGCCAGGGCGATCAGCCGGCTTCCCATGCGCCCGGCGGCGCCGGTAATGGCGATGCTCGTCATAGTTCAGTACTCCGCGATCGGCACGCTCGACCTGGCCCCCTGAATCTCGCGGCCGCCCAGCATACCGGGATTTCCGCCCATCGCCCGCACAATCGCCTCGAGATTGTCCTCCACCTGCACCGGCCGATTCGCCAGCCGGCCGTGCGGCTCGGTTCGCGGGGCGAGATCCTGCACGCTCTTCATGTCGACGCCGGTGTGATATTTCACCGTTACGTTGGGGTCTTTCAGTTCGTGGCCGGTGAGAATGCAGACGACCGTCTCTGAGGGAGACACCACCTGCTCGGCCAGCAGTTTCATCAGGCCGGCGACGCTGGCGGCGCTGGCCGGCTCGCAGCCGAAGCCCCAGCGGGCGACCATGGCGCGGGCTTCGAGGATTTCCTCGTCGCTCACTTCACGCACCACGCCGTCCATGATCGCCAGCGCCCGCAGCGCCTTGGGGAGGTTGACCGGCCGGCCGATCTCGATGGCGCTGGCGATGGTGTGCGCCTCGTAGTTGCTCTCATCCATGACGGCGTAATATTTCTGGACGGCGGTCGTGTCGTACGCATCATCCTTCCAGCGGAGCTTCTGCTGCTCGAAGAGGCGGTAGAGCGTGTTGGCTCCGGAAGCGTTGATCACCGCCAGGCGGGGAATCTTCTTGAGCAGGCCGAGTTCCTTCAGCTCGGCAAATGCCTTGCCGAACGCGGCGCAGTTGCCGAGGTTTCCCCCGGGGACGATGACCCAGTCGGGGCTTTCCCAGCCGCGTGCTTCCAGAACCCGGTACATGATGCTTTTCTGCCCTTCGAGGCGGAAGGGATTGACGCTGTTCATCAGATAGATGCCCATCTGCGGGACATCGACGGCGATCTGCCGAACCCGCCGCAGGCAGGCGTCGAAGTCGCCCTGGATTTGCAGCGTGAGCGCGCCGTAATCGAGGGCCTGGGACAGTTTGCCGAAGGAGATTTTCCCGCTGCCGATGAAGACGACGCCGCGCATTTCCGCAAGCGAGGCAAACATGGCGAGACTGGCGGAGGTGTTGCCGGTGGAGGCACAGGCGACGCGCTTGGCGCCAACCATGCGGGCGTGGGTGAACGCGGCGGTCATGCCGTTGTCCTTGAAGCTGCCGCTGGGATTGAGGCCTTCGTATTGCAGCAGCAGGGAGCCGCTTTTCATGTTGAGCTGGCGAGCCAGCAGATCTGCGGTTTGAAGGACGGTGCGTCCCTCGCCGATGGTGACAATGTCATCGGGCGTGCGATAAAACGGGAGCAGCTCGCGGAACCGCCAGACACCGGAGAAATCGTCGCGGCCTTCCGTGCCGGTCCCCTTGGTGCTCCAACGATGCTCGAAAAAGCTCATATCCTTCGGCACCGGCAGGCGCGACCAGTCATACTTGATGTCGAGGAGACTCCCACATTTCGTGCAGGCGACTTTTGTTTCGGAGACGCAATACGTGGCGCCGCACTGCTTGTTGATGCATTGTTGGCAGGCGGCGTCGCTCATCGGGGGTGAAGGGTAAACTTTCGGGTATGAAAGCGGAAGAGCGGAGGGGAGGGAAGCACGCGGAAGGACCCCAGGGTGCAAGCACCCTGGGCGTTTTGGGGTTCATCGCCAGACGTTCATGCTGCATTGAACGCCCAGGGAGCTTGCTCCCTGGGGTCGCAAGGACGCGAGAAGAAGGCCGAGCCCCGAACCCGATCATGCCCGCTCCTGCGCTAGCCGCCGAATCGCTTATTCCCGCAGCCACCGGGGCAGTCTCCGTTGACGCGTTGAAGACCGCGGCCGCAGACCGGGCACTTCCATCGGGTGTGCCACCATTGGCGAATCTGGTCGCGCTCGAGCCACAGGCAGAGCGGTGCCAGGAACAGGCAGACGCCCTCTCCAATGACGAAAATGAGGGCTGACTGCAGGCACAGCGAGAGACAAACCAGCGCCGATCCGAGACAGACAAACACCGTCAGCCAACGCTCCAGGGAAGAGAACTTCCGCGTCGCCGGCTCGGTCATTTGGGTGGTCGGTTTGTTCAGCAGTCGCCTTTCGAGTTTCGGTCGCTTAATGGTAGGTGAAGAAAGCGTGGAACGTGAGGTTTTCTCGGATAGTTGCCGCACCCGGATATTGTCCTTTCCCAGCTCTCGTTTCATCGGCCGATAAGAACCGAAGCATCAATCCCGTGGCCGGGTCTTGAGCAATATCTTCTCGCTTTTTTGCCAACTTTCCCCCGCGTGGTAGAAGCGGGTTGGATGCTGTTGACCGCGCCAAACCAGGTGAAAATCCGCATTTCCCGCACCGGGTTTAGACTCGAGCCGCCCGTGGTGAGCGGACGCAAACGCGGCCCCACTTCAGGCACACTGCCCGCAGGGAGCGGACGAAAACGCGCCGGTTTTACGCTAGTCGAACTGCTGGTGGTCATCGGGATCATCGCCCTTCTGGTGGGAATTCTTATGCCGACGTTGAGCCTGGCGCTGGAACATTCGCGTTCGACGAAATGCATGGCCAATCTGCGAACCGTCGGGCAGGCGATGCTCGAGTATGCTGCCGACAATCGCGGGTACATCCTCCCCGCTTACGATATGCCCCAGGATCCGGCGACTCCGGGCCTGTGTTACCAGCTTACGTCGACGTCTCAGATCCTCGATGGATGGCCCTGCATCCTCGATCGGGACGGGTACATCACCGCCGCGCAGCAGAGCCAAGATACGGTGTTTTATTGCCCCGACACCTTCGATCAGGCGGGGATGAACGCCGGCCAAACAGGAGCAACTCTTAACGGCAACCAGGGTTGGATGGACTGGCCTTGGTATAATCCTTCCCCTCCCGGCGATGACGGCGAGACCAAGGTCGCGACGACCGATCCGGCGCAGGGATTCAATAAGATCATCCGCTGCAGCTATTGGATCAACTCGGACAATCCGGTCAGCATGTCACCCCCGGCGATGACGCCGCTCCCCCCCGCCTTTCTGGCCAAAGACCTCTACTTCACGACAACCCCTGGTTATGGCGAAGCCCCCTACTATCTGCGACTGCACCGAATGACTGACTTGGTCCGCGCATCGGATGTCGTCGCGTTTGCCGACGGCATCTACGGCGGCCGACAGTCCTCCAGCCGGCAGACGTACGCCCAGTATACGACCACCATGACGAACCGCATCGCCTACCGCCACCCTGGTTTCACGGGGAGCAACTCGGCGTCGAACGTCTGTTTCGCCGACGGCCACGTGGAACGCTTCGGCTACGGCAACTTCCCCGTCCCCGTCAGCTCGAGCCTCTATACCCACGACCAGAACGAGGCTCTTCTAAACACCCAGACAATTTACGGCAATTCCGGCAGCGTCGCGGTACCGAACTAAGACATTTGAACGCGTATCGCCGCGGTATCTCTTCTTTCGGCCGAATTGGCCTGCCGGTCTCTTTATTGAAGCCGATCCCGGGCAAATCGAATCTGAACCTGTTCTTATTCATTCGTTCATCGAACGCTCAAATCGCCCATGGGACAATTCGTGGCGCAAATGAACGTTGAAGACGCTGAGAAAAAACCGGCGACGCGAAGGGTGACGGCGCCGCCGTGGCTGGGGCGGCGCGTTGGGCGGTTCAAACTCCTCGCGCTGCTGGGGCAGGGGGCGATGGGGCGTGTCTTCCGGGCCGAGGATGTGCAGCTTCAGCGGCAGGTGGCGCTCAAGGTGTTGCCGCTGCAGTTCAAGTTCGGCGACAAAATGATCGGGCTGGAGCAGTTCGTGCGGGAAGCCCGCTCGGCCGCCTCAATCGACCATCCGGGAGTCGTGCAGGTCTATGAGGTCAACCAGACCAAGGAAGTCTTCTATATCGCAATGGAACTGGTCGAGGGAGGGAACCTCCGTGAACTGGTGAAAGCCAGCGGACCGATGGATGTCATTCGCGCCTGCCAGCTTGGCGCCGAGGCGGCCGAAGCGCTCGGGCACGCCCATCAACTGGGGATCATTCACCGCGACGTGAAGCCGTCAAATCTCATGTTGTCGCGCAGCGGACGCTGCAAGCTGACCGATTTCGGGCTGGCTCGCATCGATGACCCCGGCGATTCGTTTAATCTCGGCACCGAAGCGGTCGGCACACCCCTCTACATGCCCCCCGAAGTTGCACGCGGCAAGGCGGCCGAACCCGCCTCGGACGTTTACAGCCTGGCAGCGACGCTTTGTTTTCTCTTGTGCGGCCGCTCACCGTTCCAGGGGCGCACGGCGAAAGACATTCTGGACCAACACATCTCCGCGCCAATCCCCGACCTGCGCGAATGGAGGCCGGATCTGCCCCCGGGGCTGGCCGAGACCATCGGCAAAGGATTGGCAAAACGGCCCAAGGACCGTTTCGAATCGGCCGAGCAGTTAAGCAGCGCGCTGCGGGTCCACACCATTCCCCTCGGCGCCTCGGGAGCGCTCCCGATGTTCGGCACCACCGGCTCCGGAGCAATTGCTCCGGGATCGGGCGCCGGAAGCTCCGGCGGAATCATCACCGGTACACCAACAGGGCCGTCGCACCAACGCCGCGACGTACTGATCGGAGCCGGCGCGACGGTGGCATTGGTGGCCGGTGTGGCAATCTGGTACCTCAGGTTCTATCACCCCTCTTACCAGCTTCCACCGCTCCCCCAAGTGGCGTCGATCTCTCCGCCCGCTCCTGCCGACAACACTGCGGCGTCGCCTCCCGTTATCGCTGAGCCGGCCTCGGGACTTTTGGCCACGGACACCGCCAGCCTCCTCTCCATCGCCGAAGATCCGAAAAATCCGCTGGCATTGAAATCCGTCACTGTCGTCGGCATTCCCGACAAGACGCACACGACCTCGTCCGGCAACATGCGCCTCACGTTCGCGGGAGTCGACGATGAGAGCGGGTTTCAAGTCTTCTGCCCCGAGTCCGTGCTAACCGGCCTGCAGGAGCATTTCGGGGGAGCCAAACTACCTGGAATCATCCGGCACAGAATCGCCGTGCAAGGCGTCGTTTCCCTCTACAAAAAGGGGCGCCCGCAAATTCGAATTGAATCCGTGCGGCAGATCAGCCTCGTGGATTCGGCCGGATCCTCCACGACGACGGCGACGGCCGTCTCGCCGGCACAATGAACGCGGTCATAATTCGGCGGCCAATCCCCGATTTCCATCCGGCCGCCGTTGTATTTCGCCGTCAGCTAATTAATTAGTGGTTCTTTATGTTGACGTATTCCACCCATCTTCGCGGAACGCACTACGCGTTTGCCGACTTGAAAGAGGTGCTGGCCAAGGCGAGTCCGGCGCGATCGGGGGATGCGCTGGCGGGTGTGGCGGCGGGCAACGCCCGCGAACGCGTCGCGGCGATGACGGTGCTGGCGGATGTTCCCCTGCAGCGTTTTCTTCAGGAGCCGGTCGTTCTGTACGAGATCGATGAAGTCACCCGGCTGATTATCGATCGGCACGATCCAACCGCGTTTGCGCCGGTAGCCGATATGACGGTCGGGCAGTTCCGCGAATGGTTGCTGGATTATGCAACCACCAGTGACTCTCTCACCGCCATCGCTCGCGGCTTAACGCCGGAAATGGTGGCGGCGGTTTCGAAGTTCTGCCGGAATCAGGATCTGATTCTCATCGCCAGCAAATGCCGGGTCGTCACACGCTTTCGCAACACGCTCGGCCTGCCCGGCCGGCTGGCGATTCGGCTGCAGCCGAACCATCCAACCGATGACCCCGCGGGCATCGCGGCGGCAATTCTCGACGGACTACTCTACGGCTGCGGCGATGCCTGCATCGGCATCAACCCGGCAACGGACAGCGTCGCGACCGTCAAATCGCTGCTCCACATGGTCGACGGCTTCATTCGTGAATACCAGATTCCCACCCAGTCTTGCGTGCTGTCGCATATCACCACCACGATCCGCGCCATCGAAGAAGGGGCGCCGGTCGATCTCGCATTCCAATCGATCGCTGGCACCGAGGCCGCCAATCGCAGCTTCGGGATAGACCTGAAACTGCTGCGCGAAGCGCACCAGGCCACGCTCTCGCTGCGGCGCGGCACGCTCGGGCAAAACGTGATGTACTTCGAAACCGGGCAGGGCTCGGCCCTGAGCGCCAATGCCCATCACGGCGTCGACCAACAGACGCTCGAAGCCCGGGCGTATGCGGTGGCCCGCGAGTTTGACCCGCTGCTGGTCAACACGGTCGTCGGTTTCATCGGCCCGGAATATTTGTACGACGGCAAGCAGATCATCCGCGCCGGGCTGGAGGACCATTTTTGCGGAAAGTTGCTGGGGCTGCCGATGGGCGTCGATGTCTGTTACACGAATCACGCCCAGGCCGATCAGGATGACGCCGATACGCTGCTGACGCTTTTGGCATTGGCCGGGTGCAACTATTTCATGGGCGTTCCCGGCGCGGACGACATTATGCTCGCCTACCAATCCAGCAGCTTCCACGACGCGGCGTATCTTCGGCAACTGCTGCATCTGAAGCCCGCGCCGGAATTTGAGCAATGGCTGGAACTGATGAGTATCGCGGGGGAGGATGGGCGGTTGTTGCCGGTAAGCGAGAGGAATCGGCTGCTGATGGATAAGACGTGAGTACAAAATTATTGATGGCAGGCGCCCGTTTGCCGTCGCAGCAGAATGCATGGTATAATCGTGTCATACCAATGAAGAGGGTCGATTGCCGCGTATTGATTCGATTCGCTCGGAGATTCAACGGCTGACGAGAGCCAGTCCGTTTCGTAAATTTCTGCTCAGCCTTGAAAGCGGCGAACGGGCACTGATCGAGCACCCGGAAAACATTGCCTTTGATCCAGAGCCTAACGGCTCCGAGGACTTCTACGTTATCTCCGGCAAACTGCGTCTGTTTAGCACGTTCGGCGCCGTATCCGCAGTTGCACTAGCGGATCGCGACGGCGCTGCCGCTTAGAGTTAGCTTTACGCTCGGGCGCGGCACGGATCGATCGAGCACCGCCCATCGTCTTCGATCCTGCTACGACATGCTTGCACATTAAATCGAATCATCATCTCCCCAATTGGGGGACGGCGCAAAGGCAATCGAGCTGTACGAACAGGTGCTTCGGGAGGCGCCGGACCATGCCGTCGCCGAAGCGACGCTGAAATTTTTTGCGGGCAACCCCGCCGACCACAACCGCGGTGCAGCCAGCCATTGATGGTGATTGTTCGGAAAGATCACGGAAGCAAAAGACTGCCGACCGACACCATCGGCAGATGCGAGAAATTCAAGGGAGCGACGATGCCGTGGGAGATCACGATTGTGAACGCCGCAACTGTGCCCACCCCGCTCGGTCAACGGGACGAGGTTATCGCAAAATTTGCCGCGGCGTTTCCGGGGTTGCTGCTTCAACCGCCGCCGGGTCCTTCGGCTGAATTCCTGGAGATGATGCCAGCGATTATCCGCCAAAACATGCTGCGCCCCAGGCTCGCCGCGAATTTTGAGGGCGAGGGGTTCATCATCCAGTTCTACGCCGGGGATACGCCGCTATTGGAGTCAGTCGGCGCCGAGGTGCGCGGAGACGGTAATCCTATACCGGCGCTGGCCGCGCTCTGTGTCCCCAACGGGTGGGGTGTCGTCAACGTGAGTGATGGCTCAATCGTTGAACTTTCCCAAATCGCTGCGCCTGAATGGGAACGATTTCGAAAATGGCGTGATACAGCGGTCCGCTCCCTGAAGTCCGCTGGTCGACCGAGCGCGCAATAGCCGGACAACGCGGTTCGATTGCTGATGACACACCACGAAAACACACGCCCGCGATCGATCGACTACGCCAGCCCGCAGGTTTGGCAGGCCTGGCGGGGTCAGCGATCGTCGTGGGCGCGTGGTGCGCGGTGCATCTCGCCGCGATACGCCAGGTGAGCGGAATCTCGTGCGGAACCTGTTACGCCGAGCCGCTTCAGGTACTGGGACCCCCGTCAGCCGAGAGTACCTTGGCGGTCTTCGTCGTTTGTGCGGGTGTCGCGGCGGTCGCCGGAATTCAGTTAATTCGAATTTGGAATTCTCGCGATCTATCGGCCGTTGATCAGCCAGAGTAAATAGTCGTTGTCGACATGGCGGGCATGCAGTGTGCGCCAGCACAGAGCCGAGCGGCTTTGCCGCCGGGCTTTTCCGAGGCGGCGCAACCGCGCGAAATGCAGAAGCCGTCCGGCGGCGGAGCCGCTCGGCTCTGCGCTGGCGCGGGTACCGGTGTCGCCTGGCGTGATGTGCCCTCTTCGGTTCGACACCGCTTCCGATGACGAGGGATCCGTGGTCCCAACTTCGCAGGCACACGCCGGCGCGGATCGCGCTCGGGCGGGCCGGGGGTTCGCTGCCGACGAGGGAGCTGCTGGCGTTCGCGGCGGATCATGCGGACGCCCGCGATGCGGTGTATTCTGAATTGGACGTTGGGGCGCTGACGGATGCGCTCTTGCCGTTGAAATTGCCGGTGTTGTCGCTGCGGTCGCGGGCGGGGGATCGGGAAATGTATCTCAAACGGCCGGACCTTGGGCGACGGTTGGATGATGTGAGTGCGGCCACAGTCTCGGCGAGCGCGACTGCCGGCGTGGATGTGGCGTTGATGATCGGCGATGGCTTGTCGGCCGTCGCGGCGCAGCGGCACGCGGCGGCGGTGCTGATGCAACTCGTCCCGCTGCTGCGGGAGCGGCGATTTTCGCTGGGGCTGATTTGCATCGTCACGCAGGCGCGCGTCGGAGTTCAGGACGAAATCGGCTCGTTGCTCAAGGCGCGAGTGGCCGTCATTCTGATCGGTGAACGGCCGGGGCTTGGCTCGGCCGACAGTCTGGGCGGATATCTGATTCATGGGCCGGCGATCGGCAATACGGACGCGCAGCGAAACTGCGTTTCCAATATTCGTCCGGGGCAACTGAATCCCGCCGCCGCGGCGAATGCGCTGGCGTGGCTGATCGAGCAATCGCTCGTGCGCCGGATCAGCGGCGTCGATTTGAAAGATGACCGGGATCCCCTGGGGCTGGCAGGCGGACCAGCGGAGTTGGGGTGATGCTGCACTCGACCATTCTACTCGCCGCCGCGGTCACCCTTTTGGGCGTCGAAGCGGGGGTCGAACTGGTCGTCCATGTTGCGGACGAACTGGAAATCCTGCTTGTAGTCGACGGGGAGGAACCGCAACAGTCCCGGGGCAGTGGTCGGGCCGGTGGTGGGCGCGGTCGACGGAGCGTCTGAGGGCATCGGAGTGAGGATCGCTTTTTGGAGTTCCTGTGCCAAGACCGGATTCAGGTTGTAAAAGCAGCCGATGGTGGTGCGCGGAATCACCGGCGTCTGGTAGATCACCCGGACATCCGAGGCTTTGATCGTCTCCTTTTCCTCCAGCGACTGAAGTTTCTCATCAGAAACAGAGGCAGCCTGGTATTGCTTCTTGGCAACCCCCTCGATTGAGAGCTTTTGCTTCAGGGACCAAATGATCTCGTAATCGACGTTGGGGCGGAGCCCCTCGTCCTGCATGAGCGTCACGATGGCGGCGCGATAGCCGGTGATGGAGCTGGGGACGGTGCAGACGAGCCGTCTGTTCCTCAGATCGGCGGGACTCTGGATGGAACTACTGGCGGGGACGAGCAGGTCCATGCGGTTGCCGGCGACCCCCGAGTTATCCCCCAGCACGGCGAGGGGCTCAAAGCCGTAGTTGTTGACCAAAAACGGCGTGTCGGCGGCGTGCAAAGCGAGCAGCGTGACTTTCCCCGAAGCTGCGGCGGCAACCTGGTCGGCACTGTTTGTATACACCTGGTCGACCACTTTCTTGCCCGTGACTTGGGAGAGGTGGTCCTCAAAGTCGGCCCAGGAGGTTCCGGGCGTTTCGCCAGGTCCGTCGATGTGGGCAACGACTATCACATCGGGGTTGAGATACTGGTCAGAAGAGGCGGGTGGGTCGGCCAGCAGACGACCCTTCGCATCGGTAAACTTGCTGGCCAGCCCCTTGTGGCCGGCGGAGGTTAAACCGGAGGCGGCCACGATACTGGCCTGGCTGTTGCGTACTCGCTGGTTCTCCAACATCGTCCTTTGGGCGGCGATGACAGCGTACCCCACGCATCCGGTGAGGATCAGGAACGCGACGATTCTGACAAAAAGGCTATGGCGTCCGTGCAGCAGCCGACGATTCATCGAAGAAGGTACGGGTGGCGTCGCTTCGGACATGAGATTCCTCGCAGAATGTAGCTTCAACGGCGGTGGGGATTGTCATCGATCCCATGCAATCGATAAATAAATAAACCCGCGATGTATGTGTTTTTGATGACGATTGCGCAATGAATGCGCGAAGGCTCTGCGTGTCGACCGATTTTGCGGTTCTGACCCGCCCCGAGTTTACGAGAATTCTCTGCCCTGAAGACCCCAGGGAGCAAGCTCCCCGGGCGTTGCGGCGAGAGCCGTATTTCGCTTCGTGCCTGAACGCCCGGGGAGCTTGCTCCCTGGGACCACCGTCACCGATCACGAGAATCAAATCCACTTGGTCGTGCCGGGAACTGCGATCGGCGGCGTGGGGAACGGGCCGAACTCGTACTTCGCGGGACGGAGGTCTTCTTTCGAGGTCATCACCTGATCCCACGTCACGGTAGTGCCGGTATAGGCGCTCTGTCGGGCCATGATGCCCATCAGGGTCGATTTGCACATGTAGTCGCCATTGTTGATGGTGTTGCCAGAGCGAATGGCGGAAAACAGCGCCTTGTGCTCGGCGTAGTACATGCCAATGCGCGCATCGCGGATGTGGAACGGATTCTTGCCGGTGATGCGCTGCAACTGAACGTTGGCGACGCCGTCGGTTCCGTAGACCCAGTCGCTGACGTCGGTCGACACCTGCTCCTTGCCGGTCCACTGCCGGCAGGCGGAATAGCATTTGGTGCCATCTGCCCATTCGAAGATCGAATTAAAGTGGTCGTACACATTGCCGAACTCTTCCTGGGTACGGCAGGCGCGTCCGCCGCTGGCGATGACCTTCTTCGGCGGCACGTCCTGCATAATCCAGAGAGCCTTGTCGAGGCTGTGAATCGCGCAGTTGCCACTCGAAATCGCTCCACTCGGGCTTGCGGGGCTTGTACCAGAGGTACCCCGTGAGGAAGTCGGACTGGAGCGTGAGGATCTTTCCAACCGCCCCGTCGTGAATCCGCTTGACGCATTCCTCCTTTGACGCGTCATACCGGAAGCAGAGGCCGGAGACGAGATTCAGGTTCTTCTGCTGCGCCAGCTTGGCGCTCTCCATGACCGACTGCACGCTCAGCGCGTCAACCCCGACCGGCTTCTCGCAGAAGCAGTGCTTGCCGGCGGCGATAACGGCGTTGAGATGCACCGGCCGGAAGTGGGGCGGCGTGGCGAGCAGAACCACGTCGCTCGCTTCGATCACGCTCTTGTACGCATCCCAGCCGACAAACTTGTGGTCTTCGGCAACAGCCACCTGCGACGCCACGTCGGTCTGACTGAGGCTTTGCAGCGTGATGTCGAACTGGTCTTTGAACATGTCGCCCAGCGCGACCAGCTTGATGTTGGGATCAGCGGCCAACGCTTGTGCGGCAGCGCCCGTCCCGCGCCCGCCGCAGCCGACCAAGCCGATCTTGATCGTGTCAGTCGAGCCGGCATAGACAGCGGATTGGATCGCCGAGCTGGCAACCGCCGCGGCGGCGAGCGCCGCGGTAGTGTTGGCGAGGAATTGTCGTCGGGTCGATGCGGATGCGCGGCTAGCCTGGTTCGATTCGGGCATGGGAATGCTTTTCCTCTAATTAATTGGTGAAGCTCCGCCGGGGGACAACTCCTTCAGTATACATCGCGGGCGGAGACACTTCGATACCCACTGATTACTTCATCCCGACGGCGGTGTTGTTGATCTCGACGCCGCATTCAGGACAGCGTCCGGTGCTCGCCCTCAAGTCGTACCCGCAACGGCCGCATCGACCGGGCTCGACGAGGCGCCGTCGAGTTCTGGCGCACCATTCAACGAGGACGAGCCCCGCGAAGCACAATGCCTCGGGCCACCACATTGAGATCAGAACCGAGCTCCAGTACCCCTTGACGAACGAAAATCCCAGGAAATCTAACTTGTGAGGCGGCGGGGGATTAGGTGGTTTTGGTCGGAATCCCCTCCAAAGTACAACCTCGGCTTGAACATACGCTGATAGAAGCCAGCCTGCGCGACACTGAGGTCAAGCGGAGGGAGGACCTCATGGTAAAGATGGTAGTCGCTGAACTGCCGCTTCTGCGGGTCACGTGGCGGACAGATTTCCGTCATGAATTGTCCCCCGCAAATCTCGGTCGCGAATATATCGCCGTCCTAGGGGGAGCGAATCGACAGGAATTCTTCGGCGAAGTAGCTGCGTATCAGAATCGCCGAGGTTATCACCAGCAGCAGGACAGTCAGCAGGCGGCCACCAACCCACATCCAACGGACGAATGACTGAACAAGGCGCTTCAAGTGTCCCCCTGACTATTGGTTGTTCAGATCAGCACCAGACCCCGAAGTCTCATATCGTGGAAAGAGCCGGGAGCGGAATATCCGGGGCACTCCCGAATCGTACGTCGTGACGATGCCGGCGGTTTCCGGGAGACTGTCGATGAGGGCCAGCCCTCTTTCTGGCCCCCTGATGCATAACACCAGCGCAAGCGTGTCGGCGGTCATGCCATCGTCGGAGATCGCTGAGGCTTCGATCCGTCGGGTCTGGCCGAGGCCGGTGGAGGGATCGATGATGTGAGAATAGCGCTTGCCATCGATCTCGACGAAACGGTAGGTGTCGCCGGAGGTGGAGACGCGCTGGTTGCGAAGTTGGACGTAGATGCCATTGGTCCCCTTGTACGTGCCGGGATTTTCGAAGCCGATGATCCATCCCACTTTCCCCGGCGGCGGCTCGCCCGCGGCAATGTCGCCGGCGGCGCCGACCAGGGCGTGGGAGACGCCGTGCTCTGCCAGAACGTGCAATGCTTCCTCGGCGGCAAAGCCCTTGGCAATGCCCCCGAGATCGAGGCGCATGTGGGCGGCGGTGAGCCGGACGGAATGTGTTGCGGGATCGAGTTCCATCAGGCGGTAGCCGACCGACGCGCCGGCAGCGGCCAGACGCGCGGGTGTGGGAAGCTGCTGCATGGCGCGAGAGCGCCGCCAGAGGCGTACGAATGGGCCGACGGTCACGTCGAACGCCCCGTCGGAAAGCTGGGAAATCTCTTTGGCTTTGGCCAAAACGCGCCAGAGGTCGTCGCTCACTTTCACCGGCTGCTGCATGGGGCCGTTGTTGGTCTGTTCGGAAAGAAGACTGAGCTCGCTGTGACTGTCGTAATCGCTCATCTCGGCGTTGAGCTGATCGACGCGGGCAAATGCCGCATCGGCGGCGAACTGGGCGGAATGCGCATCGGGGGCGTAGAGCACCATGTGAAAGCCGGTTCCCATTTTCGGGCGGATGAAATCGAACTTTTGCAGAGGAGTCGCGCAGCCGGGGGAGAACAAAAGCCATAAAGGCGCAGCCATAAAGCAGCGGAAGAGCCGCGAAGGCGCGAAGGCGCGAAGAAAAGACGCGAAGGAAGAGTGGGGCGGATAAACCTTGTTGCAAAAACAAGAAATTGCGCCACATCCGCGAAGAAAAACGCGAAGCAAATGTATGACGGGAGCTATTCCTCGTCGCTCGGCTGACGCCCGCGTCTCGTTCTGCCCCCTCTCCCGGTACTCCGGGAGAGGGTTGGGGTGAGGGTGTTTTGGCTTTCCAATGTCGCCGGTACTCGAAATCACCCTCACCCCTGCCCTCTCCCGGAGTACCGGGAGAGGGAGTAGCTTCATCGCCTCTCTGGACTTTTTCCGCGCATATGGCGCAAATTCATGTTTTCGCAACAAGATTTCCCCGCCCCGCTCTTGCTTCGCGTCTGCCCTTCGCGCCTTCGCGCCTCGGCGGCTCTTGATCTTGCGGCTTGCCGCGCCGCGCGGATTTTGCATCAACGCTATCATTGCGGCTAGGATATCTAAGTCAGCCGCTGAGCACAGGGGATACCGGACGAGGAGCAGTCGCAATGAGGGCTTTCGGTTCGCTGGTTGGATCTTATCTTCTTGTAGTGGGATTTCTGGTTGCGCCCGCACGGGCGGAGACTGCCGCGGCGGACGCCAAGGCGTTCACCGAGGCGATTCCCGGATCGGACGTGACGTTTGACATGGTGCCGATCCCGGCGGGCGCGTTCATGATGGGGAGCCCGGAGACGGAGAAGGGACGGAAGAAGGATGAGGGCCCGCAGTTCCGGGTGCAGGTCGACGCCTTCTACATGGGGAAATACACGATCACGCAGCCGGCGTACAAGCTGTTTCTCTCGAACTACCAGCGACTCGCGGGGGCGGGCGCGCCGGTCATTCCGGCCGACAAGATGGCCGACGCGGTGACGTATCCGACGCCGATGTACGATTTGGAAGCCGGTCCGGTTCTGGAGCGCATGGGGCGCGATGGAAATTTTCCCGCCGTGATCATGTCGCAATTCGCCGCCAAGCAATTCACCAAGTGGCTGAGCAAGAAAACAGGACGCTTCTACCGCCTGCCGACGGAAGCGGAGTGGGAATATGCCTGCCGGGCCGGCACGACGACGGCCTACAGCTTCGGAGATGATCCGGCGATGCTCAAGGACTACGGCTGGTATTTCGACAACTCGGCGCTGGCGGACGGCGACGGCGGATACCACGCGGTCGGGCTGAAGAAGCCGAATCCCTGGGGCCTGTATGACATGCACGGGAACGTCGCCCAGTGGTGCGTCGATCAGTACTCGCCTACCCATTATCAGGAATTTGCGGGAAAGACCCCCAACTGGCACGATGTGATCAACTGGCCGACCAAGCAGTACGGCCGAATCCTCCGCGGCGGAAGCTGGAACTCGGAAGCCGAGGACTGCCGGTCGGCGGCCCGGATCGTTTCCGACAAGTCGATGAACGTGAAGGATCCGCAGCTTCCGCAAAGCCCGCACTGGCTCAGCGACGGATTCTGGATCGGCTTCCGGGTGATTTCGCCTCTCACGGAGCCATCGGAAGAAGAGAAAAACCGGTACTGGAACGCGGACGATGACAACACGATACGGACGATTCAGCGCGATCGCGAGATTCGCGAATTGCTGCAGCCGCCGGCGCTGGTCCCGGCAAAATAGACTTTCTCAGACAACCAATCAACCGAGGAGATTCGATGCCCCAGGTGAACCAATCGCGACGTGATTTTCTCAAGAGCTCTGCTGGAATCGTGGCCGCCTCGACGCTGGCGGGGAGCATGCTCTCCAGTTCTGTTTACGCTTCCGGTGACGATACGATCAAGATCGCACTGATCGGCTGCGGCGGGCGCGGCAGCGGCGCGGCAAGCCAGGCGCTGAGCACCAGCGGACCGGTGAAGCTGGTCGCCGTCGCTGATGCATTCGACGACAACGCCAGAAAGTCACTGGCGGAACTGAAAAATGCGCACCCGGACCTGGTGGATGTGAAGG
>Ga0302326_10009268_pt1 | contig 21574 bp, 16 predicted proteins | sample Palsa_T0_3_FD_202264 | JGI IMG/M metagenome (GOLD analysis project Ga0302326, IMG submission 202264) | Peat permafrost microbial communities from Stordalen Mire near Abisko, Sweden - Palsa_T0_3 | ecosystem: Environmental > Terrestrial > Soil > Palsa > Peat permafrost | place: Sweden: Abisko... | reverse complement strand
GCGAGCGACACGGATTGAGCCTTAGGTGAGGGGACACGGGGCCGAGCGCCGCAGCCAGGCGCTCGATTCGCGAGTGGGAGAAGCACCGAGGTAGCGATGGCGACGAAGAACCGTGATCGGAAAGAAGTGCAGCAGCTCATCGAGATGGGCAAGTCGAAGGGCTTTCTCACCTACGACGAGGTGAACGACGCCCTGCCGGCGGACATGGTCGCTGCCGACCAGATGGACGACGTGCTCGGGGTGCTCGGCGACGAGGACATCGAGATCGTCGACGCCGCGACGCAGGTAAAGATCGCGCCGAAGCGCATCGCCGAGGAGGCGGCCGGCGAGAAGGGTGCCCGCGAACGGAGCGAGCAGCAGCCGAGCACCGCCAACAAGGCCGAAGAGGACCTCGACGGCTACTACTCCAAGAGCAACGACCCCGTCCGGATGTACTTGCGCAAGATGGGGAGCGTCTCGCTCCTCACGCGCGAGGGCGAGGTCGAGATCGCCAAGCGGATCGAGACGGGCGAGCACATGGTGCTCTCGGCGATCCTCAACTCGCCCGTCGCAGTGCGCGAGATCATGGATCTCGGCGACAAGCTGCGGAAGCACAAGATCCGCGTCAAGGACATCATCCGCGACGCCGAGGACGACAACGCCGAGTTCGACGAAGAGGAGGCCGACCGCCGGATCCTTCGCCTCATCGACAAGGTGAAACACCTCGACAAGGTCGCCCAGGACCTGAAAGAGAGCCTGTCGACCTGCGCGCAATCGCGGCGCAAGGGCATCGAGGCGGAGATCGACGCCAACCGCCAGAAGATGGTCGAGACGCTCGAGGAGATGCGCCTCAACAAAAAGACGATCGATCGCGTCGTCGCCAAGCTGCGCGGCTTGATCCAGAAGATCGAGCGCGCCGAGACGGGCATTCTCGATCTCGCGCGCCGCGCGGGAGTCGAGGTCGATCAGCTCCGGAAGGAGGCGCGCCAATCGCGCGCCGACGCAGGCGCCGAGCGCAAGTACAAGAAGAAATACGGCCTGACGCCCGACGACGTCCTCGGCGCCCACTCGGCCGCGCAAAAGAACCTGAAAAAGGTCGAGGAGGAGCTGCAACTCGACGTCAAAGAGCTGCGCGAGACCTACGAGGCCATTCGGGAGGGCGAGCGCATCGCCGACAAGGCGAAGGCGGAGCTGGTCGAGGCCAACCTGCGCCTCGTCGTCAGCATCGCGAAGAAGTACACGAACCGCGGGTTGCAGTTCCTGGACCTCATCCAGGAGGGCAACATCGGCCTGATGAAGGCCGTCGACAAGTTCGAGTACAAGCGCGGCTACAAGTTTTCGACGTACGCCACGTGGTGGATCCGGCAAGCGATCACGCGTGCCATCGCCGACCAGGCTCGCACGATCCGCATCCCCGTCCACATGATCGAGACGATCAACAAACTGATCCGCACGAGCCGCTACCTCGTCCAGGAGTACGGCCGGGAGCCGACGCCGGAAGAGATCGCCGAGAAGATGGAGCTGCCGCTCGACAAGGTGCGCAAGGTCCTCAAGATCGCCAAGGAGCCGATCAGCCTCGAGACGCCCATCGGCGAGGAGGAAGACTCGCACCTGGGCGACTTCATCGAGGACAAGAGCGTGGTGTCGCCGGCCGAGGCGGTCATCAACATGAACCTGGCCGAGCAGACGCGAAAGGTCCTGAAGACGCTGACGCCGCGCGAAGAGAAGGTTCTCCGGATGCGCTTTGGCATCGGCGAGAAGAGCGATCACACTCTGGAAGAGGTGGGTCAGGATTTCGAGGTCACGCGCGAACGCATCCGCCAGATCGAGGCGAAAGCTTTGCGCAAACTGCGCCACCCCTCTCGGAGCAAGCAGCTCAAGAGCTTCATCGAGAGCTGAAGGCGTGGCCCCGGGGGGCATCCGCCGCGTCGCGCTCGCAGGCTCTCCCGTGCTCGCTGCCGTGTTCGTGGCGGCCTGCGATCGAGGATGCTCGGCGGTGCTTGGGGGGCATGCTGCCGAAGGGCGCGGGCTGGGGTCGCTCGGCAAGGACCTGCCGATCAGTGGGATCGATTGCCCGGACGGGCTAGCTCGTTGCGAAGAAGGCGTGATCTCGGTGTCACGCCTTGCGGCGGTGCCAACGCCCTGCTTCGGGCCACCGGAATCGTGCCGATGCCCGTGGGAGCGTGTGACGGACTGCGCCGGCCCGTGCGCCGCCGACGGCGTCGAAGTCGTCATCGAGCGCGACGCGGCAGCTCAGCTGTGCGCTCCGAACGGCGCCGCAGCGTTCGCAGTTCCGGCGCTCGTGCCCGTCCCGAGTCCCGCGCCTTGCGAGGAGGGAGATCGCTACGAGTGCACCGATGCCGCGGTCATCGAGTGCACCTCGAATTCGATCGCCGGCCACTGCCTGCGCGGCTGTCGGCGCGACGGTGCCGCCGTCGACGATGACCGGGTGAGCCGCGTAGCCGCTTTCGCGATCTTGTGTTCGCGGTGATGCGCACTCGCCTTCTCTGATCGGAGCTTCGCGCTGACAGGCGCGTGAACGCAAACTTCGCCGATCCGAGGACGTCGGTTTGGAGAGCAACTGCCAGAAAGGTGACTACATCCACCGACGTCCGTTAGCCTCCGCTTCGATGACTGTCCCCGGAAAACCACGGTTCTCGTGCGTGGTGAATCCGTTGCCGACCGTCGTCGTCGTACTTAAGCCAGCAGAAGGTCTGGCGGGATCGCGAATTGCTTAGACGGTAAGAGGTAACGGAAAACGATCGTGGCCGAGTGGTCGGCGGACACGATCATCGACGCAACGTGGCGGCCCCGATGGTTTTGGCGCAGCGAGTCGCCGGAAGGCAAGGGGAAGGCCGCCGGGGAAGGACGCGTGCCGTGTGCACGCGAAGACGGATGAATCCATGCTTCGCAGGCGGGTATTTCTCAGGGTCGGATGGCTGCTGACGCTCCTCGTGATCGTCACGGTGACCGCTGGGTCGCGTGCGGCACCCACCGGCGAGTCGATCGCGGATCCTGAGCCCCGCGCCGAGCGCCTCGAGCTGTTGCCGCGCCTCGCCATTCATGACGCGCTGCACGCGCCGCTCTTCGGAAGCTTCATCCGGCCGGGTACGGCTGCTGCCGAGGCTCTCCCGAGTGAGGACGCATGCCCTCCGGACATGGTCGAGGTCGAAGGCGACTATTGCCCGCTCGTGCAGCAGAAGTGCCTGCGCTGGGTGGACCATTGGACCAAACTTCAATGCGCAGAGTTCGAAAAGACTCCGCGGTCGACTTGCGCGCTAAAGACGCAGCACAAGCACTTTTGTATCGACCGGTACGAGTGGCCAAACCAGCTCGGCGCAACCCCTACGTTCATGGCCAGCTGGAAGGAGGCCAAGGCCTCGTGCGAAGCGGTGGGCAAGCGCCTCTGCGGCGACACCGAGTGGACGCTCGCCTGCGAGGGCCCTCAGCGGCAGCCGTATCCCTACGGCGACGGCTACGAGCGGGACGCGGAGGCGTGCAACATCGACAAACCATACGTCTGGCCGCACGCGGACCGCATCTTCGACGCACGCACGGAGGACGACGAGCTCTCGCGCCTCGACCAGCGCGAACCAAGCGGCTCGCGGCCCGCCTGCGTGAGCCCCTACGGGGTGCACGACATGGTCGGCAACGTCGACGAGTGGGTGGTCAACGTCTCGCAGTTCGGACACCCGCACGAGAGCGCGCTCAAGGGCGGCTACTGGGGCCCCGTTCGCACCCGATGCCGTCCCATGACGACCGAGCACCCGGAGACGTTTCGCTACTACCAGACGGGCTTCCGTTGCTGCGACTCGGCGCACGCGGTCGAAGTGGGCGACGCGCCCCTCGCGACACTCTGACGCGGGCTCGCGCTACTCGTCGCGGTCCGGAGGAGACCCTGCGTCTGGCGGCGGCTCGGGCGACGGGCTCGGATCCCTGCGAGACGGCGGCGGCTCACCGTACTCGTGCCGCATCTTGGCCGCGAGCGCGTCGAGAATGACCTGCTCGTGGTAGTGAGGCATCTGGGGCAGCTGTACGAGGACGCTCACGCCGTTGTCTTGGCCGCGACCCCGAACGAGCTCGAGCGAGCCCGACGTCGGCTTACCGCTCTCGTGGGACGAGTACTCGAACAGCAGATAACCGCTCGCCTCGTCCTTTTCCGAGATCTTCCAGCCGTTGTCGACGCGGACGAGGCGCAGGGCCGCATTCCACGTGCGCTCGTAGCCGTAGGGCGAATCGTAGGTCGACTTGGCGTCGGCCCACGGGGCAATGGCGACCGCGGAAGCCGCCACCGCCACGCCCGAGATGGCGCCGAGGAAAGCTGCCTTCGAGGCACCCCAACTCATGCCCTAGCGCTTATCGAAGTCGCGCCGGTCGGGCCAAATTTCGGGATCGACCCACAGTCACTCTGCCGCGATGGGCGAGCCCTCGAGCGCCGCCAATCCGTCGCGGTCGAGCCACAGCGCGATGGCGCCGAACAAGAGCTGGCAGACCACCTGCGACGCGTAGAGCAGGAACACGAACGCGGCGCCCGCACCGACGACGACCGACGTGGGATAAAACATCGTCATGGCCGCGTAGATGCCCGCCTGGAAGACGCCCAGCATCCCGGGGGGACCGGGGATGAAGATGGCGCAGCTCAGCATCCCCATCATCGCGCAGCCTTCGCCGAACGTCGCCGCGGACCCGTCGGTGTGAACGACCCCGCATCCCCACGCCAAGAACCACATCCCGAGGGCGTTGCACCCCCAGTAGGCCGTCGTCTCGAGCATGAAGCCAAAGGCCTCCCGCCCGCGGCTGAAAAGGTGCAGACCATCCGCGAACTTCTCGGCCATCGTGGCAAGTCGTTCAGCGAGCGGCATGGAAACCTTGCCGACCACGACCAAGGTCGCACGATGAGCCCATGATCTCGCGAAGTAAAATACGGCGATCGTCGTGAACGCGACGCCGAAAAGGCCCAGCATCGCGTAGCCACTCATGCGCACGTGGGCGACCGTCACAGGGATGCCGACGACGCGGTCCGGGAGCGGGTGTACCGTGGGGACGAGCAGCAGCGTGAGGGCCAGGACGATGCTGACGTAGAGGCCGTCGATGACTCGCTCGGCGACCACCGAGCTCGTGGCGGCCGTCAGGGAGATCGGCTTGCCGCCGAGCCGACCCGGGGACCGAATGAGGTACGGCCGGACGAACTCGCCGATGCGGAACGGCATCAGCAGGATGGCCGCGAAGCCGATGCACGACACGATGAGCACCCGCTTGCGCGACACCTCGGCGATGGGGCGCAGGAGCAGCCGCCAGCGCACGGACCGGAACCAGGTCACGACGACCAGCGTTCCCATGTACGCGAACACAGTCCACGGCCGGACGTGGTCGAAATCGCCCCCCTCCGGCAGGAGCTTCAATCCGCCCTTGTGGACGGTGAGCACGATCCCGCAGGTGATGATGACCGAGGCGACGAGCTTGAGTCCATGCCGCCTAAGAAAGCCGTTACCTTCCACGTGTTTCGCCAAGTCCGAACCGCCGATGTTTGCCTCGCTCACGCGCGCGCTGGGCTATAGCACGCGGCCAGCGCGCGGGGCGAGGGGGCTCAGACGCTCCAGTACCGCAGCCGCGACGAGGCGCGCTCGATGAGCACCCGATCGAACACGCTTTTCACGTCGACCAGGACGCCGCCGTCGCGCACCATCGCGGCGATCGCCGCCGGGCGCTCGCCCGACAGGTACCAGCGGTGCGGGACGGCGAGGACCAGCGCGTCGAGGGGCGCCATCTCCTCGAGAGGCACAATGCTCAGGCCGTACTGGCGCCGCGCCTCGCCCGGGTCGGCGACCGGGTCGTGCACCCGCGGCTCGAGCCCGAACTGCCGTAGCTCGCGCACGATGTCCGGGACCTTGCTGTTGCGGATGTCGTTGCAGTTCTCCTTGAACGTGAGCCCCAGGATGCCGACGCGCGCGCCCTTGACGGTGATGTCGCAATCGATGAGCAGCTTGACGACCCGCTGGGCAATGTACGGGCCCATGTTGTTGTTGATGCGCCGGCCTGCCAGGATCACCTCCGGCTGGTAGCCAAGCTGCTGCGCCTTCGTCGTCAGGTAGTACGGATCGACCCCGACGCAGTGACCCCCGACCAGGCCGGGCCGGAACGGGATGAAATTCCACTTGGTCGCCGCGGCCTCCAGCACGTCGGCCGTGCGGATCCCGATCCGGTCGAAGATGATCGCGAGCTCGTTCATCAGCGCGATGTTGAGGTCGCGCTGGGTATTTTCGATGACCTTGGCCGCCTCGGCCACCTTGATGCTCGAGGCGCGGTGCACCCCGGCGTCGATGATAGAGGCGTAGGCGGCGGCGATCCGCTCGAGCGTCGGCGCGTCCTCACCGCTGACGACCTTGCGGACCCGCTCCAGCGTATGCTCCTTGTCGCCAGGGTTGATCCGTTCGGGCGAGTATCCGACGGTGAAGTCGAGGCCCCGCCGCAGTCCGCTGAACCGCTCGAGCAGCGGGCCGCACACTTCTTCGGTGACCCCGGGGTAGACCGTCGACTCGAAGACGACGACCGAGCCCACGCCGATCACGGCCCCGACGATCTCGGTCGCGCGCTCCACGAGCGATAGATCTGGCACGTTGTTCTCGTCGACCGGCGTCGGCACCGCGACAACGAAGAGCGTGCAACCGCGCAGGGGCTCGGGGTCGGTCGTGACCTGGAGCGTCGTCGACCGGAGCGCCTCGATCGGCTCTTCGTGATTGCGATCGAACCCGCGCCGCAGCTCGTCGACCCGGGTACCGTTTATGTCGAAACCCACGGTCCCGGAGAAGCGGCGCGCGAACGCGAGGGCTACTGGAAGCCCCACGTAGCCGAGACCCACGACGCCGACGCGCTCGGACGTGCTGGCCACCCGCTCGCTCACGTGGCTCCCGCCAGGATCCGGCGAGGCCCCGCCGACAGGAGCCGCGTCGCCTCGGCCTCGCCCACGCTGCGTTCGAGGCGCTCGATCGCGCGCACCACGACGTCGACGTCGGACGGCCGGTGCGCATCCGAACACGCGGCCTCGTAGGCCTCTTCTTCGAGGAGCTTCTCGGCCGCGCGCTGCGCGGACCGGCCGTACTTGCCGACGAGGGCGCACACGTCGAGCAGCAGGTGCGCGCCGGCGTCGAGCAGCGCATCGAGGCAGGTGTCGTCCTTTTGCACAGGCTCGTAGCGTTCGGGGTGGGCGAGCACCGGCACGAGGCCCGCGCGCTTCACGTCGAAGAACCGGTGCGCCAGCATCATGGGCAGCGCGCCGCGCCCGAGCTCGACCAGCACGGCGCGGCCACCGGGATAGGGGACGCCCTGCCCGGTGGTCAACCTGGCGAAGACGACGTCGTCGAAGAAGTGCTCGCTCGCGAGATGGAGATCGGGCAGCTGTCCGCCGCCGCTCAGCGTCGCGCTGGTCGCCGCGAACGCGCGCTCGAGCATCGGCCGGTCGTTGTCGAACATGCCGGGTCGCATGTGGGGCGTCGCAACCACGGTGTCGAACCCCGCCTGGCGCAGCCCCCGCAGCATGGCGAGACTTTCCTCGTTCGTCCGCGCACCGTCGTCGATGTCGGCTACCCAGTGGCAGTGCAAGTCGACGAACCCGCGCACTCACGGATCGTTAGCACGCGAGGCCCTTGGACTACACTGCCACTCACGCCCAGCGGAGAAGGCTAGTCTCGTACGGGTGGGTCATGCCCTCGTTGTAAGGCAACACCCGCACGGCGAAGGCGTGGGCGCCGCTGTCGACCGCCGCGATCTGACCGGAGTACTGCCACGTGCGCGCACCGTCTTTGCTGGCGGCCGCAGCGCCCGCTGGCGCAGGGTTGACCGCCATGCGCACGATCTTGCCGCGGGTGATGTCGTACCCCCCGCTGGTTGGCCCGTGATAAAGCTCCACCGCGACGTCGTCCGGCGTGAGCGCGCCCAGATCGACCACGGCCGACACCTTCACCGGCTCGCCCACGACCACCTCTTCTTTCGACTCGAGGCGCACCTCTTTCACGACGACCTCGGGCCAGGCCTTGCGGACCTTGTCCTTCCACGCGGTGAGCACCTTGGCCCCCGCCAGGTCGGACTGCGTGAGCTTGTACTCGAGCTTGATGGCCGGCACGTAGAAGCGCTTGGCGTACTCGCGCACCATGCGCGACGTATTGAACGTCGGCACCAGCTTGGCGATGCAGCTCTTCATCCGGCGGATCCACCCGCGCGGCATCTTGTCCATGCCGCCCCGCGCGAAGAACAGCGGGACCACCTCGCGCTCGAGCAGGTCGTAGAGCAGCTCGGCTTCGCGTGCGTCGCCGCTGGCGTCGGGGTACTCCTCGCCGCGCCCGATCGCCCAACCGATTTCGCGGCCGTGCGCGTTCCATGCCTCGACGAACCACCCGTCGAGGATGCTCACGTTGAGGGCGCCGTTGGACGCCGCCTTCATGCCGCTCGTGCCGCTGGCCTCGAGCGGCCGACGCGGCGTGTTGAGCCACACATCGACCCCGCTCACCATCGCGCGGGCGATGCGCATGTCGTAGTCCTCGAGAAAGACCACGCGGCCCTGCAGGCCCGCGTCGCGGCTCGCGTGGATGATCGAGCGGATCAGCTCCTTGCCGCCTCGGTCCTGCGGGTGTGCTTTGCCCGCGAACACCAGCTGCACGGGCCGCTCGGGGTGCATGAGCAGCCGGCGCACGCGCTCGACGTCGGTAAAAAGCAACGCCGCGCGCTTGTACGTGGCGAACCGGCGGGCGAAGCCGATCGTGAGCGCGTTGGGATCGAGCACCTCGTCGGTGAGGTCGATCTCCTCGCGCCCTGCGCCGCGCCGCTCGGCCGCGTCGCGCAGCCAGCGCCGCGCGTGCTGGACGAGCCGGTGCCGGCGGTGCTCGTGCACCTGCCACAGCTCCGTGTCGGGGATCTCGGTCACCCGCGCCCAGAGCTCGGGGTCGTCGCAGCTCTCGGCCCAGCGCGGGCCGAGGTAGCGCGTGAAAAGCTCGCCGATCTCGTCGGCCACCCACGACGGGGTGTGGACGCCGTTGGTGATCGACTCGATCGGGATCTCGTGGGTGGGGAGCCCGGGCCAAAGCCCCTGCCACATCTTGCGCGAGACCTCGCCGTGCAGCGCGCTCACGCCGTTGTAGTGGTCCGACGCGTGAATGGCGAGGACAGGCATCGAGAAGTTGGCGTTTTGATCGCCCGGGTCGACGCGCCCGAGGCCGAGCATCTCTTCCTCGCTGATGCCAAGTGCTGCGCGGTACGGCTCGAGATAACGCCGCACGAGATCCGGGTTGAAGGCATCGTTGCCGGCGGGCACGGGGGTGTGGGTCGTGAACACGTTGCCGGCGCTGTTCGCCTCGCTCGCCACGGCGAACGACACGCCGCGCTCGCGCATCACACGCCCGATGCGCTCGATCGCGAGGAACGCCGAGTGTCCTTCGTTCATGTGGCACACCGTTGGCGAGAGACCGAGCGCCCCGAGGGCGTGCATCCCGCCGATGCCGAGCATGATCTCCTGGCGCACGCGGAACTGCTGGTCACCACCGTAGAGCGGACCGGTGATGGCGCGGTCGGCGGGGGCGTTCTCGGGCAAGTTGGCGTCGAGGAGGAAGAGCGGCACCCGGCCCACCTGCACCTTCCACAGCTGCGCGCGGACGATGCCGTCGGGATAGCGCACGTCGATGACGAGGCGCTTGCCCGCGCCATCGAGGACCGGCGAAACGGGCATGCGGTGCCAGTCGTTGATCGGGTAGCGCTCGTCCTGCCACCCGTCGGCGTTGAGCACCTGACGGAAGTAGCCCTCGGCGTAGGCGAGGCCGATGCCGACGAGCGGCAGACCGAGGTCGCTCGCAGTCTTGAGGTGATCGCCCGCAAGCACACCGAGGCCTCCCGAGTAGATCGGAAGGCACTCGTGGATGCCGTACTCCATCGAGAAGTAGCCGATCTTGGCGCCCGCTGCCTCGGGGAAGGAGCGCGCGAACCAGCCCTCGCGCTGCATGTAGCGCTGGAACGTCAGGAAGGCCGACTCGAGCTGGCTGGTGAATGCGTCATCCGCCGCCGCCTCCTCGACGCGCGCCTGATCGACACGCGACAAGAGCTCGATCGGGTTGCCGTGGACCGCTCGCCACAGATCCGGATCGAGCCTCGCGAAGAGGTCTTGCGCGATCGGGGCCCACGACCACCAGAGGTTGTACGAGAGCTCCCGGAGTCGCTCGAGCGCCAGCGGGAGACGGGGTACGACCGTGAAGTGCCTCAGCGTCACCATGGGTGCCGAGCATACTCAATTCGAGTGCTCGTTTGCCGTGTCCGATGGACCCGTGCGTGACGATTCGCGCGAAACGCGCTTGTATCACTCCGATGGCACGGCTCGGTATTCCGGCGGGCGCCTTCGTCCTCGTCAAGGAGGCGGCCCGGCACCTGCTACGGCGCCCCGTCGTCGGCATTGCGGCGGCGGCACGCACCGCCGATGGCCGATGGCTGCTGATTCGTCGCGCCGACGTCGACCAATGGGCACTTCCGGGTGGCACTTTGGAGTGGGGCGAAACACTACGGACATCGATCGTGCGCGAGCTTGAAGAGGAGGCCGGCGTCGAGCGGTGCACGGTCGGTCGCCTGGTGGGCGTGTACTCGCGACCGGATCGCGATCCGCGGATGCATGGGGTGACGGTCGTCGTCGAGTGCGCGATCGATGCGCCGACACGCGAGCCGATGAACCCGCTCGAGATCATCGAGGCTCGGTTGTTCCGTCCCTCGGACCTTCCGGCGACGCTGGCAATGGGCATGCGCGACATGCTCGACGCGGCCGTCCGGGGCCATGAGCCCGTCGTGGAATGAGACAAGCGTCCGCCCTCGGCGGCGTGATGGTGCTGGTGGGGTGTGGGTGCACCACCCCGCGAGTCTCGCGCGATGACGCCTCCAGGCAGTACACGTACGTGGTCGAACCGCCGGCTGCGGGCTCCTGGGACGTCGCCATCGACGCAACGTTCGAAGGGGCGCCGAGCGGCTATCTCGTCGCGCCCGAGGAGCCGAGCGCCTACCGGAGCGTCGCCGTCGTCGATCGAGGCGCCGCCGCACCCGCGGCCCCGCAAGGCACCGGATGGAGCGTGCCTTCCTGCCAGACGCGATGCACCGTTCGCTACGTCGTCGACCTCGCGGCTCTCGCTGCGGCGTGCGGGCGCATGGACTGCGCTCGGCGCGTGGGCGACGCCGTGATCGGGACGGCCGATACGTGGATGCTGCGTCCGGAGCCGATGGGTGACGCGCGCGTGCACGTCCGGGTCGCGGGTGAAAACCAGGCGCGGTTCGCCACGGGCCTCCGCGCGGACGGCGCCGGCGGTTACGTGATGCAGGCGCGGGAGCTGGGCGAGGCGAGCTACGGGGCGTTCGGGTCCTTTCGACGTGCGGAGCTCGCGCTGCTGGGTGCAAAGCTCCAGGTCGTGTTCCTCGGCCAGCCCGTGGCCATCGGGGACAACGGCGCCCTCGAATGGGTTCGTACGGCGGCGTCGTGCGAGTCGCGCCTGTTCGGCAGGTTCCCCGTCGATGCGACCGTCTTCGTCGTGCCCGTGCAGGACAGGGAGGGGGTCGTCTTCGGGCGCGTGATGTCGCTCTCCGGGGCTTCGGTCGTCCTCTTGTTCGGGACGGCGACCAAGGCCGCCGACCAGCGCGACGACTGGGTGGTGGCCCACGAGCTGTTTCACCTGGGCACCCCTTCATTCGTGGGCGAGGGGCACTGGCTCGAGGAGGGGCTCGCCACGTATTACGAACCGATCCTGCGCGAGCGCTGCGGGTGGACGTCGGAGAGCAGCCTCTGGGCGCACTTCGGCACGGAGATGGAGCGCGGCCTCCGCAATACGGGCGATCCGCCGAGCCTCGAGGACCGCGACGACATCGACGCGACGTACTGGGGCGGCGCCCTGTTCGCTTTCGTCGCCGACGTGCGGATCCGCGAAGCAACGAAGAATGCTCGCTCGCTCGACGACGTCGTGCGCGCGGTGCTCGCGCGCGAAGGCGACGCCACGCACACGGCTCGCGTCGCGGACTTCGTTCACATCGGCGACGAGGTCACCGGGACGGACGTGCTCTCGCGCCTCTACGAGTCGTGGGCCGTCCGCGGCGAGAACGTGGACCTGGCCGCGCTCTGGCGTTCCCTCGGCGTCGACGGCAAGACTCTGCACGACGGGGCCCCACTGGTCGCCGTCCGGCGAGGCATCGGCTCTGGCCAGAAAGACTGAACCGATGTACCGTTCCTTCGGGAGCGGTCGATGTCCCTTCGAGACAAGCTAGCCAGGCTGGAATCGTTCGAATCGCCCTCGTCGGATCGGGCAGCGCCCCCACAATCCAGCGCTTTGGTGGCCAGCGTGGCACGCCAGGCCGTGCTCGAGGATCTTCGCGCGCGCATCCGCGCCGCCCTCGAACGGGGGGCCCGCAGGTCACCCCCCTCCTCGACAGACGTCCAGTCCGAGGTCGAGCCGTTCGACCTCCCTTTCGTCGCCCAAGGCACCGGCAGCGGCACCCTTCATGTACGCACGCGGCGCCTGCCCTCCGGGCATCGCACGGGGCGCGCGACGGTCGCCGGCGCCTGGGAAGCCAGCGCCGAGGTCCTGGCTCTCCTCGCGCTCGATCCCCGGCTCGCAGCGTGCGACCCGCGCCGCGCGCTCTTCCTCGATACCGAGACCACGGGGCTCTCGGGAGGCACGGGCACCGTGGCGTTTCTCGTCGGGCTGGCCTGGTGGGAGGCGGGGCCGGCGGGGGGCAGGCTCGTCCTCGAGCAGGTCCTCGTGCGCGCCCTCGGCGAAGAGGCGCCGATGCTCGAGCATGTGCGCGCCCGGATCGAAGCGGCCAGCATGCTCGTCACGTTCAACGGCAAGGCGTTCGACCTTCCGCTGCTCCGCACGCGCTTCGTGATGGCGCGGCTGGCACCCCCCGCCGAGCCGCCGCACCTCGACTTGTTGCACATCGCGAGGCGGGTGCACCGGGACCGGGCCAAGACGGTGCCGCAAGCGTGCCGATTGACGGCGCTCGAGCGCGACGTGCTCGGGTTCGAACGGGTCGACGACGTGATCTCCGCCGACATCGGCGCGCACTACATGCACTTCTTGCACACGGGCGACGGGCGCGGCCTTCTCGGCGTCGTCGAGCACAACGCCTGGGACGTCGTCGCGATGGCCGCGCTCGTCGGGGTCTACGGCGAGCCGGAGCACGCCGGCCTGGCGGCCGACCATCTCGTCGGCATCGCGCGCACGCTACGGCGCGCCGGAGCGCTCGATCGGGCCATGGCCGCCGCGCAAGCCGCCGTCGCTCGCGACCGGCCCACGGTCTCGTTGCGCTCCCTGCGCGCGCGTGCCGACGTCGCCAAGGCCCGCGGCGACCGCGCTCGGGCCCTTGCCGACTTCGAAACGCTCGCCGCCCAGGTCGACGACGCCACGGTGCGGCTGGAGCTCGCCAAGATCTACGAGCACTGGATGAAGCGACCCGACGAGGCGCTGCGCTGGGCGGCGCTGGGCACGGGCGAGAGCCCCGAGCGCTCGCGGGCGCGCGCGCAGCGGCTTGCGCGCAAGGTCGCGGCGCGTTCGGCACCCGCCCCGCGCTGAATCGCGCGTCTCAGGCCGCGACGGCCGCGAACGAGTCGTCGAGGATCTTGAGCGCGTCCTCGATCTCGGTGCGCGCGACGACGAGCGACGGCGCCACGCGGAGCACGTTGCCATAGAGACCCCCGCGGCCGATGAGAAGGCCGCGCTTCTTCGTCTCCTCGAGCATGCGGAGCGTGACCTCTGGGCCCGGCGTGCGATCGCCCGCCTTCTCGTCGCGCACGACCTCGATTCCCTGCATCAGCCCGCGCCCGCGCACGTCTCCGATGATCGTATACTTGACCTTGAGCGCCTCGAGCCCTTCGCGCAGCAGCTTGCCCATCGCCGCCGAGTTGTCGACGAGCTTGTCGCCGGTGATCTGGTCGATGGTCGCATTGGCGGCGGCGCACGAGATGGCGTTGCCGCCGAACGTCGAGATGTTGCCGCCCTTCCACGCGTCGGCGATGGCCGACGAGGTGACGACGGCGCTGATCGGGTAGCCGTTGGCGATCCCCTTGGCCATGGTCACGATGTCCGGCGACACCCCTTCCGCGTCGACCCCCCACATCGTGCCCGTCCGGCCGAAGCCCGTCTGCACCTCGTCACAGATGAAGAGGCCTCCGTACTTTTTCACGATGTCGACGGCCATCTTCATCCAGCCCTCCGGAGGCGCGACGAAGCCACCCACGCCCAGGATCGGCTCGACGATGAACCCGGCGATCTCGCCCGTCGTCGTCGTCTGGATCAGGTTCTCGATGTCCTCGGCGCACTTGATGCCGCAGCTGGGGTACTTCAGGCCGAACGGGCACCGGTAGCAGTACGGTGCGTGCGCGTGCTTCACCGCGGCCGCCTGCGTGGGCACGATCCGGAACTTGGAGTTGCCCGTGAGCGACTGGGCCAGCATCGATCGGCCCGAGTAGCCGTGCCGGAGCGCGATCACTTCGTGCCGGCGCGTATGCGCCTGGGCGAGCGCCACGGCGGTCTCGTCGGCCTCGGTGCCGCTCGCGCAGAAGAACGCCTTCTCCATCTTGCCCGGGGCGAGGCGCACGAGGCGCTCGGCGAGCTCCACGATCGGCAGCGTGGGATACACCGCCGAGACATGCCCGATGCGCCCCATCTGCGCGCGGACAGCGGCGTTCACCCTCTCGTTTGCGTGGCCCACGCTGATCGTCAAGATCCCGCCGAAGAAGTCGAGGTACTGCTTGCCGTCGAAGTCGCGGACCCGGATGCCCGAGCCGCTCTCGAGCGCGACGGGCTCGGCGTAGTAGGCGCCGGTGCTCGGGAACAGGTACTTCTTGAACCGCGCCGCGACGTCGGCGTTGGTCGGCTTGGGGGGCGCTTGCTCGCTCACTGGGACCTCGCTTGGGACAACGCTAGCCTTTGGCGGGCAGCAGTCTACCTCGGGACACGGCGCCCGCTTGGACCGGACGATGCAGCGTGATCTTGCGGCCCGCGTCGCGTCCGTCGACCCAGGCGTCCGTCCGCTTGTTGCCGGAGTGGCGCACGCTCCGCACGTAGGGATGCCGGCGGCGAAGATACCCGTCGAGGTCGGCGTCCTGGACCCACACGAGGCCCTCGCCGCGCGTGATCGCATCCTGTCGCGCGAGCTTGTCGGCGAACCCCGCCATCACGCCGGCCAGGTAGGTGCGTCGCTCGCGGTTGGAGCGGAGACCTCGTGCGCGCTTGTGATCGGTCCAGAGGCGCGCGGCGGTGCCGTGGAGAAAGCCGTGGGCGTATTCGGCCATCGCCAGGTTGCTGCGGGTTCCGCAGATTTCCAGGACGGCGCCGCGCTTGCCTTCGAGCGGACGATACGCCGGCACCCAGATCGCCTCGACGAAGAAATGCTTGCCGAGGATCATCGCGACGAGACGTTCGTGCTCGGCGACGCGGCCCGTCGGCTCGCCCAGGTGCGCATGGACGTAGTCGCGCACGCCTGCGGCCTGCACCGCGTCGAGGTTGTGTTTGAGCATCAGCCGGTGGGCGGCGGCCATGGCGGCCTCCGCTTCGTGGCGGTTCGGGCTCTCGGCGAGCGCGAGCAAGCGGGCGATGCGCTCGACGATCTTGTCGGCCGGATCCGCCGAGCCGCCCGACGGCGGCTCCGGCATCCCCGACGCGCGCGCGTCGATCCCCAGCCGCGCGCACGCCTCGCGAAAGGCGGTGCCGTGCGCGGTCTGCGTCGTCTCGCGCAGGACCTCGTGCACGTACTGGTGCGCCATTTCGTGCCGCATCACCTCGACCACGACGCCCCACGGGCGCTCGATCACCAGCGGCAGCGAGATCTCGACCGTCCGCGTCGCGGGCACCCAGCGCCCCAGCGTGGACCGCGACTCCACCATCTCCAGCGTCGGCGGCCGGAGCGCCGCGCGGAAGTGCGCCTCGTTCAGTTGGTGCCACGTAGCCCGGAGCTCGCGAGTCAGCGCCGCGAGCAGGGCGGCCGTCAGCGTCGGATCCATTCGAGGAGCAAGCGGTTGACCTCTTCCGGCTGCTCCTGCTGCACGAAGTGCCCGCAGTCGGCGAGGGTGTGGATTTCCACGCCCGGCGCATAGCGCTCCGTGCCGGGAACGATGTCGTCGTAGTTGAGCGCGATGTCTTTCATGCCCCAGATGACGAGCGTCGGGATCGTGATCGTCGAATGGCCGGACGCCGCTGGCGCCCGCGTGCGGCGCGCACGAAGGCCTGCCCGGAAGGCGTCCCGGTACCACTCGAGCATCGCCTTGGCGCGCCCCGGCTTTTGCACCGCGACGGCGAACGGCTCGAGCTCGTCTCGGCCGAAGTTTTTCTTGTCGACGGCCGACGACTGGAGCATCCGGATCACCGTATCGCCGCCACGGGCCGCGAGCAGGCTCTCCGGCAGCCAGGGGATCTGGAAGAAGAAGATGTACCAGCTGCGCCGCGCCTGGCTCCACTTGTTGATGGTGCGCTGGAAGACCAGCGGGTGCGGGCAGTTCATCGCGACGAGCTTGGCGCAGCGCTCTTGCCGCGTGCCCGCGAGATGCCACGCGACCGCGCCGCCCCAGTCGTGCGACACGACGATGGCCTTTTCGATCTGGAGGTGATCGAGCAGCGCGACCACGTCGTCGCGGAGCGTGTCGAGGTCGTAGGGGCCCTTGGCCTCGGTCTCGTTGTAACCGCGCAGGTCAGGCGCGATCACGCGGTGGCCCGCGGCCGTGAGCGCGCGGATCTGGTAGCGCCACGACCACCACATCTCGGGAAAGCCGTGCAGCAGCACGACCGGGGGCACGCCCGGGCGCGCCGGCGGCCCTGCCTCGACGTAATGCATGCGCAAGCCATTGACGTTCGCGAATGCGTGCCGGACGTCGAGGTCTGCCGGAGTCATGCCCGCCATCACCCGCGGTTTACCAAGGAAGGGGCGCGGCGGCGAGGCCCCCCGGTGCTATCTTCACCTCCGCCATGGCAACCCCGAAAGCGGCCGAGCCCGAGGCGCGGGCATCGTTCACTCGGATGGATCACGGTTCGCGCGACGAATGGATGAACATCGGCCGGGCGACGCTCGGCGTGCAGGGCAACGTGGCCCAGCGGATGCTCCAGATGCTCCGTAGCTTCGACGATCTTTACGCCGGCTTCCGGGTAAGCCAGCTGCACCACGCCTTGCAGACGGCCACGATGGCCCGCCGCGCCAACGCCCCGGACGAGATCGTGCTCGCCGCGCTCTGCCACGACGTCGGCAAGTACGTTTCGATCGCCAACCATGCGGCGATCGCCGCCGAGATGCTGCGGCCCTACGTGTCCGACGACACGTACAAGATCGTCCTCACCCACCAAGACTTCCAGGGCCGGCACTACTTCGAGCATTTTGGCAAAAGCGGCGCCCTGCGCGACAAGCACCGGGGCGAGCCCTGGTTCGCCCTCGCCGAGCGGTTCACCGACGAGTGGGATCAGGCGGCGTTCGATCCGGCCTACCCGGTGCTGCCTCTCCAGGAGTTCGAGCCGCTCGTGCGGCAGGCCTTCGCCCGCTATCCGATGGCCTTCTGAAACCGCACGCCGCACGTGCCTGCCCTCCGTACCGCCAACGTCGAGCGCCTTCAGAGCGGCACGTTCGACGTGCTCGTCGTCGGCGGCGGCATCAACGGCGCCGTGTCGGCGGCGTGCCTCGCGGCCCGCGGCGCGCGCGTCGCGCTCATCGACAAGGCCGACTTCGCGTCGTTCACGAGCCAGGAGTCGTCGAACCTGGCCTGGGGCGGCATCAAGTACATGGAGACGTTCGAGTTCGGGCTGGTGCGCAAGCTGTGCCTCTCGCGCAATCACCTGATCCGCAGCTATCCGTCCACGGTCCAGGAGATCCGCTTCTACGCGATGCATCCTAAGGGCTTCCGCCACGGGCTCTGGAAGCTGGTGATGGGGACATGGCTCTACTGGGTCATCGGCAACTTTTTCACGCGCGCGCCGCGCCTGCTCGGCAAGTCCACCATCGCCCGCGAAGAGCCCATCATCGATCTGGGCCGTGCCGACGGTGGCTTCGAGTACTCCGACGCATACCTGCACGACAACGACGCGCGCTTCGTCTATAACTTCATCCGGCGCGCGCTCGATTACAGCTGCATCGCCGCCAACTACGTCGAGTCGCTCGGCTCGGTCCGTGGCGAGGGCGGCATGTGGACGACCCGGGCGCGCGACCTCGAGACCGGCGATGAGTTCGTCGTCCGGTCCAGGGTGGTCGTCAACGCGTGCGGCCCGTTCGTCGACGCGATGAACGGCAAGGCCGGCGAGAAGACGTCACACCATCACGTCTTTTCCAAGGGCGTGCACCTCATCGTCGACCGGCTCAGCAAAAACCGACGCGTGCTCACGTTCTTCGCCGACGACGGACGCCTCTTCTTCGTCATCCCGATGGGCCCGCGCACCTGCATCGGCACCACCGACACGCGCGTCGAGAGCCCGTACGCCCACGTCACGGCCGCGGACCGCGCGTTCATTCTCGACAACATCAACGCGCGCCTGCGCCTGCCGCGCAAGCTGACGGCCGACGACATCATCGCGGAGCGCTGCGGCGTCCGGCCCCTCGCGGTCGGGGCCGACTCCAAGCGAGGCGCCGACTGGGCGCAGCTCTCGCGCAAGCATGTCATCGAGGTGGATCGCGCCAACCGGCACGTGAGCATCTTCGGGGGCAAGCTGACCGACTGCCTGAACGTGGGCGAAGAGGTGGCTCGCGACGTGGAGTCGCTCGGCGTCGCGCTCCCGTATCCGACGGCGCGCTGGTACGGCGAGCCGCCGGACGAGACGCGCCGCGAGTTCATGCACCAGGCTCGCCTGATGAACCTCGACGCGATGACGTCACCCCGATCGTCCGAGGCGCTGTCCACGCGCCTCTGGCGGCGCTACGGGGCGCAGGCCCTCGGCTTGCTCGAAGACATCCGTGAAGACCCGGCGATGGGCGAGGTGCTCATCGAGGGGGCCGAGTACCTGCGGTGCGAGATCCGGCTCGCCGCCCGATGCGAGATGATCGTCAAGCTCGACGACTTCTTGCGTCGCCGATCCAAGATCGCGCTCGTCATCTCGCGCAGCGATCTGCACGACGCGCCGGGCCTGCGCGAGGCGTGCGCGATGCTCTTCGGCGGCGACGCCGACGCGCGCTACGACGAGTACTTCGGCGCGCGCCCGGCGCCAGAGGAGGCGGTCGAGTCGGTGGCCACTTCGTAGTCGGCAAAGTCGGGCGCGCGCGTGCGCCGGCGATACACGAAGGTGAAGTCGGGCCAGTTGTTGGTGTGCTTGCCGGCCGCGTTCTTGTACCAGCTATCGCAATCGCCGCTCCAGATGGAGCCGGCGATGCGCCGTTGTACCTCGGCGTTGAACGCCGACTGTACCTTGCTCGCGACGTCGACGAACCGAACCTTGCGCCCGTCGATCGCCTGCACGCACCGGGTCACGTAGCGGATCTGGCTCTCGAGCATGTAGATGATCGAGTTGTGCCCGAGGTTGGTGTTCGGGCCGTACAGCATGAAGAGGTTGGGAAAGCCGTTCACGGCGATCCCGAGGTACGCCTCGGCACCGTCTTTCCAGGTCGCGTGGAGATCGCGCCCGTCGCGACCCCGGATCGCCATCGGGGCGAGAAACTCGCTCGCCTTGAAGCCGGTCGCGTACACGATGGCGTCGAGGGGGCGCTCGCGTCCGTCGGCCGTCACGATCCCGCCGGCGGTCACCTCGCGGATCGCGTCGGTCACGACCTCGGCGTGGGGCCGCTGCAGGGCCGGGTAATAGTCGTTGCTGAGAAGCACCCGCTTGCACCCGAACGGGTAGTCCGGCGTCAGCAGCCGGCGAAGCTCGGGGTCGCTCACGCTCCCCTCGAGGTGACTGCGGAAACCGCGCTCCAGGAGCGCGAGCAAGGGTGGGGCGAACACCAGCCCGAGCGCCCGCGCCTCGTATGCCGTGTAGATGCTCCCCCGGCTGAGGCGCATGACGGCGGGCAGCTTGCCGAAGAGGGCCCGCTCCCAGGGCGAGAACTCGCGGTCGGCCTTGGGGATCACGTAGGGCGCCGTTCGCTGGAACAGGTGCAGGCGCTTCACGCGGTCGATGATCGACGGCACGATCTGGATGGCGCTCGCCCCCGTTCCGACGACCGCGACCCGCTTGCCCGCGAGCTCGAACCGCTCGTCCCATCGGGCGGAGTGGAAGGACGCCCCGCGAAAGCGATCGGCACCCGGCAGCGCGGGGACGAGCGGGCGATTGAGCTGCCCGCACGCTGTCACGAGGACGCGCGCCTCGAAGCGCTGGCCGGTCGTCGACGCCACGCGCCAGAGGGCCTCGCGCTCGTCGAACTCGGCCGACTGCACGTCGACGCCGAAGCGCAGGTGCCGCCGCAGGTCGTACCGGGCGGCGACGCCTTTGAGGTAATCGAAGATCTCGGGCTGCGGGGCAAATGCGCGAGACCAATCGGCTTTGGGCGCAAAAGAGAACGAATAAAGGTGCGATGGGATGTCGCACGCGGCGCCGGGATACACGTTGTCGCGCCAGACGCCGCCCACGTCCGCGCCCTTCTCGAGCACCGCAAAGTCGTCGATGCCCGCCGCTCTCAGCGCCGTGGCCATGCCGAGGCCCCCGAATCCGGCCCCCACGATTAGGACTCTGCGACGCTCGATCACGGCGTTATCCTAACGCCGCCCATGAGCCTGAACCTAGCGACACTCCTGCGTACCAGCGCCGCGCGCGTCCCGAGCAAGAAGGCCGTCGTCCTCGGCGACACCGAGCTCACATACGCAACACTCCACGAGTACGCCCAGCGGTTCGCGGGCGCGCTGGCCAAGTTGGGCGTCAAACCCGGCCAGCACGTGGCGCTCATGCTGCCCAACGTGCCGCACTTCACCATCGCCTACTACGGCGCTCACTACGCTGCGGTTCCGGTGGTCCCGCTCAACGTTCTCCTGATGCCCGACGAGATCGAGTACCACCTGCGCGACTCCGATGCCGTGGCGTTCGTGGTGTGGGAGGGCTTTCTCGATCAGGCCAAGGCGGGGTTCGATCGCGTGCCCGAGTGCAAGCACCTGATCGTGGCCCGCGCCAACCCGCAGGATCTCACGGTGCCCCCGGGTGCGCACAGCATGAAGGCGATCCTCGGCGGCGCCACGCCGGTTCGTGAGCTCCCGGCCACGATGCCCGACGACACCGCCGTTGTCCTCTACACGTCGGGCACCACCGGCCGGCCCAAAGGCGCCGAGCTCACGCACTTCAACCTCTATTACAACACCGAATACGTCGCGACGCGGCTCTTCCCCCCGCAAGCCGACGGGGTCACTCTCTGCGCACTACCGCTCTTTCACATCTACGGTCAGACGTGCGTGCAAAACGTGGCGATCCACCAGGGCGGCACCCTCGTCATGCTGCCCAAGTTCGACCCGGTGACGGCCCTCACGCTCATGGGCAAGCACGGGGTCACCTACTTCGCGGGCGTGCCCACGATGTATTTCGCGCTACTTCATCACCCGGAGGCTGCGAAGCACCCCGTGACGACGCTTCGTCTCTGCTCGTGCGGCGGCTCGGCGATGCCCGTCGAGGTGATGAAGGCCTTCGACGCGAAGTACAACGTGAAC
>Ga0302326_10009263_pt1 | contig 21579 bp, 23 predicted proteins | sample Palsa_T0_3_FD_202264 | JGI IMG/M metagenome (GOLD analysis project Ga0302326, IMG submission 202264) | Peat permafrost microbial communities from Stordalen Mire near Abisko, Sweden - Palsa_T0_3 | ecosystem: Environmental > Terrestrial > Soil > Palsa > Peat permafrost | place: Sweden: Abisko... | reverse complement strand
GCACGGATATACGGCGGTGACGAAGGCTGGGTGTTCGTTCTACTGAACGACCACAACGGCAAATTTCAGCAAAAACCGTTTAAAACGGAGGCCGAGGCGGAGGCATTCACCTTGGCGGATCTGAACTTGGATGGAAACCTGGACGCCGTAATCTCGGAAAGCGACTACGCAATTTGTTACCTGGGTGACGGCACCGGCGGCTTCAAGGCGCTGAAGGGCTTCGTCCCGTCCCCGGGACTCGGCTCGATCTACCCGCTGGTGGGGGATGTGAACGGCGATGGCATCCCGGACGTGCTGCTGGGAACCAACGGAACCATAGCCATCGCGCTCGGCAGGGGGGACGGCACTTTCCTGGCGCCCTGGGAAGTGGGCGCGGGGCCGTATGTCTCTCAGATCTTTCTGGAGAACCTGCATGGCCAGTCGCCGGCGGCCGGCCTGCCGGACTTGGTGGCGCCTGACGCCGGGGTGGCGGTCTTGATCAATACCACCAAGTAAACTCGTTTCCGCTCTTGGAGGGCGGGCAATTCAGCCAGCCTCTGGCCGCCTAAAAAGGCGGCTGCGGCCAAAATTGGCCGCGCCACAAGAATTGGCCCGATTTGACATTTCCCCCTCTGGCCCGGTAATCTAAATAGTTTGAACCAACGAAGTGGAGACGTGTGTCAATGAGTACCGAGTTCCCCTCCAAGAACGGGATTGTTCGCCAGTGGCATGTGCTGGACGCCGAAGACGCAGTCCTCGGCAAACTGGCCAGCAAAGCCGCCATGCTCCTGATGGGCAAGCATAAAGCGATCTTCACCCCATTCCTGGATACAGGCGACCATGTGGTGGTCGTCAACGCCGCCAAAGTGCGGCTTACCGGCCGGAAAGACGACAACAAAGTCTACCGGCACTTTACCGGATATCCCGGCGGCCTGGTGGAAACCAGTGCGCGGCGCGTGCGCGCCACGCGGCCGCAACGCATGGTGGAAGAAGCCATACAGGGGATGCTCCCCAAGACCAAGCTGGGCAAGCAGATGTACCGCAAGCTGAAGGTCTACGCGGGCGACAAGCATCCGCATGCGGCGCAGAAGCCCACCGCACTGGCTCTCAAATAGCGAAAGGTTTATTTAGTGGCAGCAAGCATCGTTCAATATATTGGTACCGGCCGCCGTAAGGAATCGGTGGCCCGCGTGATTCTTCGGCCCGGCAAGGGGGATTTCACCATCAACGGCCGGTCCTTCGAGAATTATTTTTCCACCGAAGCCGCCCGCGCTTCCGTGCGCCAGCCGTTGCTGGCCACCGAAACGGCCGACAAGTTCGATATCATGATGCTCATTCATGGCGGAGGGATTTCCGGTCAGGCCGGCGCCGCCCGGCATGGCATCTCCCGCGCTCTTTGCGAGTTCAACGTGGAGCTGCGGTCCCGGCTCAAGAAGCTCGGCTTCCTGACCCGCGACCCGCGCCAGCATGAACGCAAGAAGTACGGCCAAAAGGGTGCGCGCAAGCGCTTCCAGTTCTCCAAACGGTAATGTCTGTTATTTGCAGTTGGTGTGCCCGGGTCCCGCGCGCAAATCTCGCTTTGGATCGCGCGCATGGCTTTGGCACGGATCATTCAGGAGGTAGTCTACGCCCGCAATATCGATGAAGGAATTGCTCGAAGCCGGTGTTCACTTCGGGCACCAGACCAAGCGCTGGAATCCCAAGATGAAAGAATACATCTTCGGCGAACGCAACGGAATCTACATAATCGACCTGCAGAAAACCTTGAAAATGTTCAAGGATGCCGCCCGCTTCGTGGGCGAAATGGCCTCCCAAGGCAAGAATGTGCTGTTCGTGGGAACCAAACGGCAAGCTCAGGAAGCCATCGCCGAGGAAGCCCGCCGCTGCTCCATGTATTTCGTGAACCAGCGCTGGTTGGGCGGCCTGCTCACCAACATGGCCACCGTCCAGAAGTCCATTAAACGGCTCAAGGAACTGGAGGGTATGGCCAACGTGGAAGGCGGTTATACGGGCCGTCCCAAGAAGGAAATCATCCGCCTGGAGCGCGAACGCAAACATCTCGATTCGAACCTGCAGGGCATAAAGGACATGCCCGGCTTGCCCGATGTTCTATTCGTGATCGATTCGAACAAAGAGGCCATCGCGGTTAAGGAAGCGCGCCGTTTGGGTATCCCGGTGGTAGCCATCGTGGACACCAACTGCGATCCCGACGAGGTGGACTACGTCATCCCCGGCAACGACGACGCCTTGCGCGCCATCCGCCTGTTCGCCAGCAAGATCGCGGACTCGGTGGTGGAAGGCCGCGCGCTCGCCAGCGAGCAGGAATTCACCTCGGAGAAGATCGTCACCGACGAAACGCCGGTCGAAGAGGTGCCGGAGTACACCGAATACGTGGACCCCAAGTACGCCGAGAAGATCATGGCGGAATCGCTGATGGAAGACGAATTGCCGCCCATGTCGCCGCGTAAAGGCCCCGCTTCGGAAACCGCGGAACCGGAACCGGAAGCCGTGGCCACCGAGAGCGCACACTAAAATCTGAGTAACCACCGATGCACGCAGATGCACGCCGATAAGCAAACAGATCATCGGCGTGAATCGGCGGTTAAAATTCCTGGTTTTGTTAGGTTGGAAGGATTATGGCGGATATCACCGCACAACTCGTAAAGCAACTCCGCGACCGCACCGGCGCCGGCATGATGGAATGCAAGAGCGCCCTCATTGAGGCCAACGGCGACATCGGCAACGCGGAAGTCATTCTGCGGAAGCGCGGCATCGCGTCCGCCCACAAGAAGTCGGCGCGCGTGACCAAGCAGGGCTTGATCGGCAGCTACATCCATTCCGGCGGCCAGCTCGGCGTGCTGGTGGAAATCAACTGCGAGTCCGATTTCGTGGCGCGCACCGAAGATTTCCAGGAACTGGTACACGATGTCGCCATCCATATCGCCGCCGCCGACCCGCGCTACATCTCCAAGGAGGACGTGCCCCCCGAAGCGCTCAATAAGGAGCGCGACATCCAGCGCGGCCGCGCCGCCTTCGAAGGTAAACCCGCGAATGTGATAGACCGCATCGTGGAAGGGCGCTTGTCGAAGTATTACGAAGAAGTCTGCCTGCTGGAGCAGCCCTTCGTCAAGGAAGCCACGCTCACGGTCGGCCAGTTGATCAAAACCAGGATCGCCAAGCTGGGCGAAAACATCACCGTCTCGCGGTTTACCCGCTACAAGGTGGGCGACATAGCCGCAGTCGAAGCCGGCGCCGAAGGGCCGCCCGACGCCAGTGTCGCAGTATAAGCGCATCCTGCTCAAGCTCAGCGGCGAATCGCTGGCCGGAGGCGCGGCTTTCGGCATCAACGCCGCGGTGGTCAAGGAACTGGCCGCCGAAGTGGCCGCCGTGGCCGCCACCGGCGTACAGGTCGGCTTGGTGGTGGGCGGCGGCAATATCTTTCGCGGCGTAGCCGCCGATGCCCAGAAAATGGACCGCGTGACCGCCGATCACATGGGCATGCTGGCCACCGTCATCAATTCCCTGGCGCTGCAGGACGCCCTGGAACAGATTGGCGTACACACCCGGGTGATGAGCGCCATCGAGATGCACGAGGTTGCGGAGCCCTACATCCGCCGCCGCGCCATCCGCCACCTGGAGAAGGGCCGCGTCTGCGTCTTCGCGGCTGGCACTTCGAATCCTTATTTCTCGACCGACACCGCCGCCACCCTGCGCGCGCTCGAAATCAAGGCGGAGGTGATCGCCAAGGCCACCCGCGTGGATGGCGTCTACGACAAGGACCCCTTGCGGTTCCCCGACGCCGTGATGTACCGTGAAGTTTCGTATCTGGAAGTCCTGTCCAAGTCGCTGGCCGTCATGGACGCCACTTCCATCGCCATGTGCCGGGACAACAAACTTCCGATTATTGTTTTCAATTTGAACACGAGCGGCAATATAATGCGTATGTCGATGGGCGAGCCTGTCGGTACGCTCATTCACTAGGCCACTTATGAAAACCGAACACACCGCCGCCCCCGCGGGGCCGGCTTTCCAGTCCATCAAGGAAGTCGAAAGCAACGTCAAAGCGCGCATGGAGAAGGCCATCGGCGACCTGCTGCACGAAATGGCCACCATCCGCACGGGCCGCGCCACCTTGAGCCTGCTCGACCACATTCGTGTGGATTATTACGGGACGCCTTCGCCGCTGAACAACGTGGCGACCCTCAGCATTCCCGAGCCCAGCATGATCACCATCTCGCCGTGGGACGCCTCGCAAATCGGCCCGATCGAGAAGGCCATCCGGGTATCGGACCTGGGGCTGAATCCGGCCAACGACGGCAAGATGATCCGGCTGCCCATCCCGCCGCTGACCGAGGAGCGCCGCAAGGAATTCGTCAAGCGGCTGCACGGCGTGGCGGAGCACCATCGCGTATCGGTGCGCAATATCCGCCGCGACGGCAATGAAGGCGTGAAGGCTCTGCTGAAGGACAAGAAGATCACCGAGGACGAGGACAAGCGCGCCCACGACGAGATCCAGAAGCTGACCAACGCTTATATGGAGAAGATCGACCAGGCGGCGCGGACGAAGGAAAAAGAAATCCTCGAAATCAAGTAGGGCGGCGTCATGCACCGCCGCGGGGGCTACTTCGGCCCCGCGGTAATCTCCAACAAATCCGGGTTGTCCCCCTCGGCCGCGGACACCGGTCCGCTGCACACACCCGTATCCACAAGCGCCTTCGCCAAAGCCGTAGCGGCGCGGCGCCGGTTGGCCCCCACATCCAAAGCCAGCCCGCGCTCCGGTCTCTGGATCAAGGCCGGCGCGACGGTGACCAGCATGCCGGATCCTTCCAGCGCTACCTTGATCTCGCCGGCGAAAGCGGCGATCTCCGGGTCTCCCGGCAGCGTGACAATCGATACCGCCTGTTCTCGGAAGCCGGCCAGCGCGGACTGAATCGTCTGCCTCTGTGCCGCTCCGATGTGCCGCGGGCCAAGCTGCGCTTCAAGCTGCAAGCGCGCTATGCGCTCCTTCTCCACCACCAGTTGCAGCGCCAGATTCTCGTTCCGCAACTGTTCGTGATGCGCCTTGGCCCGCGCCATCTCGGTTTCCAGAAACTGCTTCTCCCGGTAGGCCAAGGCAGCTTGCGCATGGGCACGCTCGGCCCCCGCATGCGCGTGCGCGACCGCCTCGGCCGAGGAGCTTTGGAGCGTCTTGAGTTGGGTGTCCTTCGCGGACGTGACGCGGCCCGCAAACAGGCCAACACGAAACTGGTGGCCGCCGCCAGACATACAAAGACGATGTAGGCGAGCGTAGACCAGTTCAGGCCCCTTTCCAGAAAATGCACGTTGGAGAGGTCCGGCAAGGCACTTATAGAATGCCAGTCCGGATGTCGATTGGCAATTCCCAGCCGTACCTGCAGTCCCATGAAATCGCCTGGTACCCCAAGCTCTGCTACTATGTTTAGGCAAATGAAGCTGCATCCCATCGATGTCGCGATCATCGTGGTCTACGTAGCGACATCCGTCCTGCTGGGCTATTGGGTTTCGAAACGCGCCTCGCGCGACACCAAGGCGTATTTCCTCGGCGGCAATACCCTTCCTTGGTATTTCCTGGGCGTATCCAACGCCTCCGGCATGTTCGACATCGCGGGGACCATGTGGCTGGTCTACCTGATGTTCATTTACGGGCTGAAGAGCGTCTGGATCCCGTGGCTGTGGCCCGTCTTCAACCAGATCTTTTTGATGGTTTACCTGTCGACGTGGCTGCGCCGGTCCAACGTCACCACGGGCGCCGAGTGGATCCGCACGCGATTCGGATCGGGGCGCGGCGCGCAGCTTTCGCACATGATCGTGGTGATCTACGCGCTGGTCAGCGTGATCGGCTTTCTCACTTACGGATTCAAAGGCATCGGCAAATTCGCCGTCGATTTTCTGCCCTGGCATCTCTCCGCCAATATGTATGCGCTGATCCTGATGGGCATCACCACCTTCTACGTGGTGAAGGGCGGCATGTTCAGCGTGGTGATCACCGAGGTGCTGCAGTTCTGCATTCTGTCGATCGCGTCGCTGGCCGTCGGCATCATCGCCATCGCACGCGTTTCGCCGGAGGCCCTGCGCCGCGTGATCCCGGCGGGTTGGGACCAGATCTTTTTCGGCTGGCATCTGAACCTGGATTGGTCCCACCTGATCGCCGCGGTGAACGTCAAGATTGCCGAGGACGGTTACACCATCTTCGGCGCGTTCTTCATGATGATGCTGTTCAAAGGTATCCTGATCAGCATTGCAGGGCCCGCGCCCAACTACGACATGCAGCGCATCCTTTCCACGAAGAATCCGCGGGAAGCTTCCATGATGAGCGCGATGGTGAACGTGGTGCTGAACGTGCCGCGCTATTTCATGATTACCGGACTGACTATCCTGGCGCTGGTGTTCTACAGCGATAAGATTCGCGCCGCGGGACAGGCCATGGATTTCGAGATGGTGCTGCCCGATGCGCTTACGCAGTTTGTTCCGGCCGGATTACTGGGCCTGCTGGTGGCGGGCTTGCTGGCGGCGTTCATGTCGAACTTCGCCGCTACCGTGAATGCCGCGCCGCCTTACATTGTGAACGACCTTTACCGGAAGTATATAAACCCGCAAGCCAGCGAGCGGAATTGCGTGCGCTTGAGCTATCTGGCATCGTTCGGGGTGGTGGTGCTGGGCATTACCTTCGGCTGGTTTGTAACATCGATCAACACGGTCATCCAGTGGATTGTCTCGGCGCTGGCGGGCGGCTACACGGCCTCGAATGTTCTGAAATGGTATTGGTGGCGATTCAACGGCTACGGTTATTTCTGGGGCATGGTGACGGGGATCGCCGGGTCGCTGATCATACCGTGGGCGCTGCCCAGCGTTTCGCCGCTCAATTCGTTCCCGATTATCGTGGGAATCTCGCTGATCGGTTGCGTGGTGGGCACGCTGCGGACCAAGCCGGAAGACGACGCGGTGCTGAAGGACTTCTACCGGCGCGTGCGGCCATGGGGCTTCTGGGGTCCCATCCGCGACAAGGTGATGCGGGAAGATCCCGCGTTCCGGCCGAACCCGGACTTCCTGCGCGATATGTTCAACATCGTAGTGGGCATCGCGTGGCAGACCAGCCTGATCGCGTTCCCGGTGTACATCGTGATCCGGCGGTATGAGATCGCGGGGTATGCGATTGCGGTGGTGGTGGCGACCAGCGTCATTCTGAAGTTCACCTGGTACGACCATCTGGAGAAGATGGAGATTGAACCGGCTGCGGCGGCTGTTGCGCAACCGGCCCAAACATAGGAAGACACAAATGGACGTGGGGACAGCCATCCGAAACGGCGACGCGGACGCTCTGCGCCGCCTTCTCTCCGCCGACTCCTCGCGAGCCAATGCCCTGGTCCGCTGGGGTAAGAACGGCGGCATTCTGACGCACCCGCTGCACTACGTCTCAGACATGCTGTTTGAAGGCGTGTTGAAACAGGGTCGGGAACTGCCGCTGGTTGAAGCGCTGATCCAGGCCGGCCCGGACCTCGATTTCCAGCGGAATGGCCAGGGCGACACGCCGTTGATCGGCGCCGCCAGCCTGGGAGCGGAAGAAGTTGGGATCAGGCTATTGGACGCCGGAGCGAGAGCGGACCTGCGCGGGCTTTTCGGAGAAACCGCGCTCCACTGGGCGGCACTGCTGGGGGAGGATCGACTGGCGGGCCGGCTGATCGAAGGCGCGGATTTAAACCTTGAGGATCGCAAATACAAATCCCCACCCCTGGGATGGGCGATGCATGGCTGGGGCGACCCACCCGCTGGGAACCGCGGCAGGCAACGCGAAGTAGTCGAGTTGCTGATAGCCGCCGGAGCGCCCGTTAAACCCGAGTGGCTGGCGAAGCTCGCGGCCCTGCGTGCGCAGCCTATCTCAGAATCCCGTCGATCCGGCTTAGTTCTTCCGCGCTGACGGCGATGTTGTCGAGAGCGCCGACGCACCGCTCGATCTGCTCGACCCGGCTGGCGCCCACCAGCGCGCTCGACATTACGCCATGGCGCAGCACCCACGCGAGCGCCAGTTGGGCGAGCGTCTGGCCGCGTTGGTGGGCGATCGCGTTCAGCGCGCGCACCTGCGAGAGGCGCGCATCGGTGACGTCCGCCGGCTTCAGAAACGTGCCGGGCTTCGAGGCGCGGGAACCATCCGGAATGCCTTCCAGATACCGGTCGGTCAGCAGCCCTTGCGCCAGCGGAGAGAATGCGATGCCGCCGATGCCTTCCGCCTTCAGACGCTCGAACAGGCCGTCTTCCGCGGTACGCACGAACATCGAATACTTCATCTGATGGATCAGACACGGCGTGCCGAGCTGCTTCAGGGCTGCCACGGCGCGCGCGGTCTGCTCGGGATTGTAGTTGGAGATACCGGCATACAGCGCCTTACCCGCGCGGACGGCGCTATCGAGCGCGGACATGGTTTCTTCTACCGGCGTATCCGGATCGGGGCGGTGCGAGTAGAAGATATCGACATAGTCGAGACCCATGCGCTTGAGACTTTGGTCGAGGCTCGCCAGCAGATACTTGCGCGATCCCCATTCGCCATACGGGCCCGGCCACATCAGGTAGCCGGCTTTGGTGGAGATAATCAATTCGTCGCGCCAAGCGCCCAGGTCCGCGCTCAAAGCGCGGCCGAAATTTTCTTCGGCGGAGCCCGCCGGAGGGCCGTAATTGTTGGCCAGGTCGAAATGGGTGATGCCGAGATCGAACGCGCGGCACAGCATGGCGCGCACGTTTTCGAACGCATCCACGCCGCCGAAGTTGTGCCAGAGGCCGAGTGAGATGGCCGGCAGGCGCAGGCCGCTCGCGCCGCAGCGGCGGTAGGGCATTTTGTCGTAGCGTTGGTGGTTGGGAAGGTACATAGTGTTTCCTACTGCAATGTGACTTCAACAGTAACTTCGGCGCGGCCGTCGTCCGGCGGTGGAATTACGTTTCGAGCGACGGGTTGGCCATCGACCGTTAGCTTCACGGTGTTGCCGGGACCTGCGCGCTGCACGGTGATGTTATAAGTCACGCCGCGAAACTTGCGCACGGCGCGGAAACCCGTCCATCGTTCGGGAATGGCGGGCGCGATCTTTAGGCCGTCGTAGGCGGGACGTATCCCAAGAATCCATTGCACGATGGCATAGTAATTCCATGCCGCGGTGCCAGTCAGCCAGGAATTCTTGGCCTCGCCATGCGTTGGTGCGTCGCGACCGGCGATCATCTGCGCATAGACATACGGCTCGCAACGGTGTACGTCGCTAATGGCCTCGCGCGCCGAAGGGTTGATGCGCGAATAGTAATCGTGCGCGCCGTCGCCATTGCCGGTCATCGCTTCGGCGATCATCACCCACGGGTTGTTATGGCAGAAAATCCCGGCGTTCTCCTTATAGCCCGGCGGGTAAGACGAAATCTCGCCGAGATGCAGATAGTAGCGCGAGTAGGCGGGCTGCTGCAGCACGATGCCATGCGGCGTAGCCAGATGCTTGCGCACCGATTCGAGTGCGCGGCGCGCCAGCCCGTCCTCAAGGCCGATGCCCGCCAAAATGCAAAAGCCCTGCGGCTCGATGAAGATCTTGCCTTCGGCGCACTCTTTCGACCCGACCTTGTTGCCGAAGTCGTCGTAGGCGCGCAGGAACCATTCGCCATCCCAGCCGTGCCGGCGGACGGTTTCCTCCATGCGCGCGCCTTCGGCCAAATAGCCGGGCGCTTCATCTACGTGGCCGCTGTGCCGCGCCAGCCCAGCCAACTCCTTCGCCGCCAGCACGAACAATCCGCCAATGAAGACCGACTCGGCTACCTTGCCCTCTTTGTTAGTCGTGGTCTGGAACGATTGGCCGGGCGCATCCGAGAAGCAATTCAGATTCAGGCAATCGTTCCAATCGGCCCGGCCGATCAGCGGCAGCCCGTGTGGCCCGAGCCGATCCAACGTGTAGTGGAAGCTGCGCTGCAGGTGTTCGTAGAGCGGCTGCTCGGAGCCGAGCTGATTGTCGTACGGCACCGGCTCGCTGAGAATGCTCCAGTCGCCGGTTTCCTTCAGATACGCCGCCACGCCCAAAATGAGCCAGTGCGGATCGTCGTTGAAATTGCCGCCGACGTCGTTGTTGCCCTTCTTCGTGAGCGGCTGGTATTGATGATACGCGCCGCCGCTCGGAAGCTGCGTGGCGGCTAGGTCGAGGATACGCTCGCGGGCGCGCGCGGGCACCATGTGGACGAAGCCCAACAGATCCTGGTTGGAATCGCGGAAGCCGAGCCCGCGGCCGATGCCCGATTCATAGAACGACGCCGAGCGCGACATATTGAAGGTTGCCATGCATTGGTAGGCGTTCCACACGTTTACCATGCGGTCGGTGTGGATGTCGGGCGTGGTCACCTGGCAGATACCCAGCAGCTCGCCCCAGTAAGTGCGTAGCTTCTGGAATGCAGCGTCCGCGTTGGCCTGATTGAGATAGCGGGCGACGATAGGTTTGACGGTCTTCTTATTGACGGTCTGGGAATCGGGCGGATCGAATTTTTCGTCCTTGGGATTCTCGTGATAGCCCAAAACAAAAAGGATCTGCCGCGTTTCGGCTGGCTGCAGGATGATGCGGACATGGTGCGAGCCGATGGGCGCCCATCCATGCGCCACCGAGTTCGAGGATTCGCCGCGCTCGACGGCCGACGGCCGGTCCCACCCGCGCGTGGGGCCGAGGAATGCTTCGCGTTGCGTGTCGAATCCCGCTGTTTCCGCCGAGCAGGCGAACCAGGCGAAATGATCGCGGCGCTCACGGTATTCGGTCTTGTGATAGATGACGCCGTCTGCGATCTCCACTTCGCCGATGCTGAAGTTGCGCTGGAAATTGGTGGAGTCGTCCTGCGCGTCCCATAGGCAGAATTCGATGGCCGAGAAGACGGATAGGGTGGCCGGTGTCTGGCGTTCGTTTGTTATTGTGAATTGCCAGATTTCCAGGTTCTCGTCCAGCGGGACGAAATAGCGCGTGCTGGCTACGATGCCACGGCGCTTGGAACCGATGGTGGTGTAACCCATGCCGTGGCGGCAGGTGTATTGTTCGATGTCGCTGTGGGTAGGCTGCCAGGAGGGCGACCAATAGTCGCCCGTAGCGTTGTCGCGCACGTAGATATAGCGTCCGCCCAGGTCGAACGGGACGTTGTTATACCGGTAGCGCGTGAGGCGGCGCAGGCGCGCGTCGCGATAGAACGAGTAACCGCCGGCGGTATTGGAAATAATGCCGAAGTACGCCTGGCATCCCAGGTAGTTGATCCATGGCAGGGGTGTATCCGGGCGGGTGATGACGTATTCGCGGGCATGGTCGTCGAAGTATCCGTATTGCATATAATCGCTAAGGTAGGCGTCCCCATGAGTGGGGACGCGGCACGCACGAGTGCGTGCGCCACGTCATTTCCAGGCAGACGCGGGCGTTGTGGTAGGGGCATTTCCAGGCGCCTACCAGGCAGGCGTCGGCGTCTTCGCCGGCTTTCCAGGGCGTGCCGTTCGGTTTCAGTTTTGCGTGCCATTCGCCATGGATGTTGTCTACGACTTTGTCTTCTATATATTCCCAGGCACGGAATGCGGCAGACCAGAAGTGTTCTTGGCCGGAAACTTGATACGCGTTGTAGAAGCCCACGACCGCTTCCGCCTGCGCCCACCAGTGCTTATTTGAATCGACCAAGCGGCCGTGCGACGCTTCGTAGAAGATGCTGCCGTCTTTGTCCAGACCTTCGTCGTAGACGGCCTGCGCCATGCGGACCGAGAGTTCACGGGCGCGATCGATCAGCGGGCGGTCGTCCAATACTTCGGCCGCTTCCAGGATCAGCCAACCGCCTTCGATGTCATGTCCGAACGAGACATGATCGGTGAGCGAGTTCCACTGGTTGTCGAAGAACATCTTGAAGTGGGCGGACGAATTATCCACGATGCGATCCATGGTCACTTCCAGCAGCCGTGTCAAACTCGCGCGCAACTCCGCGTCGTCCCACACGCGCAATAGATTGGTATAGGCTTCCAGCACATGCAAGTGCGTGTTCATCGACTTAGGACAATTCAGATCCTTGTCACTCAGGCGTAGGTCGTCGAGAGCGCTCCAGTCGCGGGCGCGAGCTTCCAGATATCCTCCGTACTCAGGCTCGGCGCTCTGCTCTTCGATGAGCCGATAGAGCCGCTTCGCGAATTCCAGGCTTTCCGGCCGCCCGGTCGCGCGGAAGTATTCGGCCATGCCATAAGCGGCAAAGGCCTGCGCATATATCTGTTTGCGATCCGCAATCGGGTTCCCCTGGCAGTCGAGCATCCAATAGACGCCGCCGAATTCCTTGTCCCAGAACTTATCGACGATGTACGCATACGCCCAATCGGCGGTCTCGCGATACGCCGCATCGCCCAGAACGCGCGCCGCCGCGGAAAAGGTCCACAGGATGCGGGCGTTGATCACGGCAGCGCGGGGCGCCTGTTTGTCCACCTGCAGATCGCAGTCGATCGCGCCATGGAAGCCGCCGTTTTCACGATCCACGGTATGGCGCATCCAGAACGGCAGGATATTCGCGGTCAGTTCCCGCCGACAACGCGCCGCCCACTCGGCATTCGTAATCATTTGGCGGACCGCGCAAGGTTCTTGTCGATCAGCGCGATGCGTTGCTCGACGCACAACGCGCTGCGCAAAGGATCGGGCGGCGTGTTCAGCACGTAGTCGAGCAGACGCTCGACGGTGGTGGTCGCGACATAGGTGCGCGTGTCTGACGCGCCGTAATAGATGAAGACGTCGTTTCCGCGCGCGACCCATCCATTGGAGAAGGCCACGTTGGATACGTCGCCGATGCGCTCTTCGCCCTGCGGCGCGAGGAAATATCCACCAGGATGCGCAATCACTTTATAAGGTTCGGACAGGTCGCACAAGAAGCAATACAGGACATACCGCAGGCCGGCCGCCGTGTTGCGCACCCCGTGTGCCAGATGCAGCCAACCCCGCGGCGTCTTGATGGGCGCGGGACCCAGGCCGTTCTTCACCTCGTTGATGGTATGGTATTCGCGCCGCTCGATGATGGTTTCCCCTTCGATGGCGGCGTGCTCCATGTCGGCCGCCAGCCCCCAGCCGATGCCGCCACCGCGGCCGGCCTCGATGAAACTATCCTGCGGGCGGGTGTAGAGAGCGTAGCGGCCATCGACGAATTCCGGATGCAGGACGCAGTTGCGCTGCTGCGCCGAGGGGGTGCGCAGATCGTCCAACCGTTCCCATTTTTTCAGATCGTGCGTGCGCGCGACGCCGCATTGCGCGACGGCCGACGAAAGGTCGCCGGGGGGCGCGTTGGGGTCTTTGCGCTCGGCGCAGAACAGGCCGTAGATCCAGCCGTCTTCGTGCGCCGTCAGACGCATATCGTAGACGTTGGTTTCGGGATCGGGACCCTCCGGCATCACGACGGGATAGTCCCAGAAGCGAAAGCCGTCGATGCCGTTGGCGCTTTCGGCGACCGCGAAAAACGACTTGCGGTCGGCGCCTTCCACGCGCGCCATCAGCACGATTTTGCCGTTCCATTCCATGGCGCCCACGTTGAACGCGGCGTTGACGGCCTGGCGCTCCAGCAGAAGCGGATTGGCCACGGGATCGAAATCGTAGCGCCAAGTGAGTGGCGCGTGGGCGGCGGTGAGCACCGGATGGCGGTATCGCTGGAACCAGCCGCTGGCTTCGGGGAGGGGCTCGTTGGGGCGCTGGATCAGTTGTTCGTAGGCGCTGGCGATCTCATCGAGCCGCGGTTGAAACTCGGTCGTAGTCATTTGGATTTGGGGATCGACTTATCATAACAGCGATGTGGGGCGCGGGCCGGGGCCGGATAGCGGCCGGGAGTGGTTGGGGCGGGGAGTATTTTCGGTGCCATATTATCTTTTCTGACGGAACAAAGCCAATAAGTATGTTAGTTACTTATAGTTGCAAAAATGGGCGAACCCAATTTCGGGAATCGACCGGGGATCGAAAAGAGGCCGGGATGGCGAGCCGTGCGGCGGAGTTTCCCGCTTCCCGGCGCGGACGGCGCGGCGCGGAAGATTAGCCGCGTTTGCGCAGTTGTCGGCGATTTCCGGTTCCCGATTTCACGATAGCACGGGGTCTGTTCGCGGATGGGCGCCGCGTGGTGGCGGGCGGGTGGTGGATGGGGGGCAGGTTATTGAGGGCGTGGGGGATACGGGCCGCGGGTGGTTTTCTGGGGAAGGCTGTGACTGAGGAGTGGCGTGAGGCGAATGGTGTTGAATCTGCATGGATAGCGTTTCCCGGCGCGGTCGTGCCCCGGGGATTCTCAGACCATGGAACGAAAGGAACACGAGTAGGGGAAGCTGAACCCCAGCGCGCCCTGGGAGCTGTCGCAAGTCGCCTTTCTGGCCGACAAGTGGCGCGGTGAGGCGAAACTAAAGCAGGAGGACGGAATGGGAGAATCTTCACAAGCGCTAACTTAAGCCGTTTGGGCTTCACTAGTTGCCAACTTCAGAGAACGCCGTTTCTGGCGCGTGGCAGATTGATAGGGGAGGGCTGTTCGCGCCGGGAATCGCCGGGCAGCGCGGCGGCGTTCCGCCACCGATATGGCGAAGTAGCTCGGCGGACACAAGCGCGTTTCTCGGTACCGACCTTCAGGGATCGGGACTTCACGGGATTAGTGTCCCAGCACGCCGTTTCCGAGGCCTTTCGGAAGGGCCGGTTCTGCGAGTTGCCGGGTGCACGCTGCGTCGAAGACGTATCGAGCCGACTCTCAAGCGGGTTTATCGTTCCCGATCTGGCGCTGGTTGGGGTCGTGTGAAAGGGCTGGCAACAGCGCGGTTCAATTGGACCCTGGGCCACCAGCGAATGCGAGACGCCTCCACTCGTTGCCGCTGCAACGAGGCGCTCGAGGCCCTATGTGGTAAAGTTAAAATGCGCTCATGGTCTAATATGGAAAGACGCTCCGCAAGGGGAGATCCCGGTTCGATTCCGGGGGAGCAAATGGCATTCGTGATAGTGCCATTTGCTCGTCCTCGCTGCCGCGATTCCAATGCAACCGCAACAACGCCGTGAAGTCTACGAGGCGCAGACGAAGAATGCTCGGGCGCTGAAGTCAGCCTGGGTACAGGTGAATAGACAGATAAATGCTTGTCTGCAGCGAAGAGACGATCAGGGCCTGGAGACAAACACGAAGATTCTCGCGGTTCTCTACTGCGCTCTGTCAGAAGCGTCATTTTCGAAGCTGATACACACTCCGCACGGTCTTGAACCTCAGGAGATCGAGCAAGTTAAGGCAGCAAAGGAATTTGGCGTGAAGCATAGTTGGGTCAAGTGTGCCGAACTGGCGGTTCGCCGGATCGAGGGAGTCAAGCACAACCACCCCGCTAACGTGCTCAGGAAAGTTACGGAACTAATTGAGTCTTATATCTTCGAGCCGAGCCTGATTAGGAATAAACTCGCGCACGGACAGTGGTCCGTCGCCCTCAATCGCGACAACGATGCCGTAAATCACGATCTCACTGCCGAAATTGACAGACTCGACGTCGTGGAACTTCACCGCCGACAGCACGCGCTTGAGCATCTCGAGACAATTCTGGAGGACATTATTGAATCGCCAAATAGGGCCCATCGCAGGGATTATTGGGCGCATCTGACGGCATTCGAGGAGAAGCAGCGAGTCTTAGGTACGTTCACACTTGAGGAAAAGCGAAAGCAAGTGCTCGCAAAGACATCTCATACGAACGTGCTTCACGGCACGCCCATCGCGCTCGCTGAGAGGCTATGCAACGACAAAAAGCCAGAATCCTCACGGTCTTGAAGTCCGCATCTGGGAAACACGCCGCCGACAGGATTAGTCTCGTGAAACACCCCTCGCGCCCCGAATCGCCCATCGCCTGCGCCGATCTTGCAGCAGATCGCGGGCTCCTCCGACAAGGCGCCCATGCACTCAAATGGTTACTGAGCCTGAATGCCCTTTGATGCCCAAAACGTTGGCGCGCTTGTGGCCACGGTTGCTCGGCTATTTGCTGCCGACGGCGCGGCAAGAGAAGTCGCGGTCCTTGCCGAGGCGCATGCCGGCATTGAGCAGGTCGGTTACGACAATTGGGATGGCGGTCAGAACTTTTATGTGATCCGGTTGGAGGTCCCGGTTTGGCTGTATAGCCAATTCGACGACGGCCAACGGGAAGCCCTTGAAAAGGATATTCTGGAGAAAGTTCAGCCGCTTCTCCGGGGATCTCCAAGCGAGCACGTGAACAATGTACTTCTCACGCCGCAAATGTCAGGCGAGGCCGGATGGCAGGAGAAGGCGAAAGCCTGGGTTGCAGGGAAGGGGGTCACGAATCAGGGCCGCGTTCGCTCCGACAACATAGCGGGACGCAGCTTCGATGGACTGCTCTTCAGGTCGCAACCCGAAATTGAGCTCTATCAGGCCCTGAAGTCCATTGGCGTATCCTTCGCGCCCCTTCCGGCTTTCATCCGTGGCGGCGAGAGCTATCGGCGAATCGAACCGGATTTCGTGGTCGTTAAGAACGGAATCATAATGGCGATCGAGGTAGACGGAGACACCGTTCACCACGAAACGCCGACTGAGGCGCACAACCGACTGACGATGTTGGCGCATGAGGGAGTCCATATTGAGCGCGTCAACGCGACCGAGTGCGACAGCCCAGAAAAGGCCAGATCTTGTGCGAAGAGGCTAATCGAGATCATGGCAAAAGTGAGGCTCGCTAAATAGCCATCGGTAGCGGGTTAGAGCGCCCCGTGGCCGTTCCTCCCGTGAAACGCTACGCTCGCGGAGATAGGTCCTGGGAAGTCGGCGAGTGTCCGCTAATTCAGGCGGACGACACGTGCCCGAAGCGCGACGCCGAGCCGAAATCGGATGCCTTTCCTGGGTGGCGCCGGATCCTGTCGATGTATCCCCTTCCCAACCACCAAACGCTCAGGAACTTCGGTTCTGGGAAGTGAGCTCGTCCAGTCGGCGCCAGGCGATTTCGGCGGACCTCGGCTGGCGGCTCCACCCCACGCGCACTCTGCCCTAGGTTAGCGCCTGTGGGGGTCCGCTGGGGCATTCCGGCGCATTATACACGTCGACAGGCTGATTGCTTGTAACAATTAGCGAAGCTGACGGCAAGCAGTGCCACCAGGCGCCCTGCCGTTTTAGTGCGGTGTAAAACCGCTGATAGTCCGAGCGCCTGTTATTCAGGCTGTACGTCACGATGAGCGTGCGATAGACGATCATACGGCCTTGCGGACTCGCGATACGATTGATCAGTGCCGGTCTGTTGCGTTCCGGGACGGGCGACGCGCGGCATCGCGCTTGGGTCGAACACTTCGGATCCAGCGGCTTCCCTGCCGTCGTCGCCCGCCGGCCCATCTTCCTCCAATGGAATCGGCACCGGAATGGACGATGCGCCCCCAGTCGCGGCCAGCTCCTCGCTAAAGCTCGGAATGTCGAAATGGTCCGGATCGAACCCTTCCGCCCAATCGACGAGTTCTCCAAAGGGAACGAAACGGACTTGGAAGCCCACGTCCAGGGCCGAGGCGACCCGCTGCAACGTTTCGAGATTGAGGCTGCGCGCGCCGGGTTTCTCCATTTCGGAGATGCGAGGCTGCGCCATTTTGGCCAATGCGGCAAGGTCGCCCTGGCTCAGTCCGCGCTGCTTTCTGAGGGCCCGAATTTGAAAAGGAATATTGATCTTGATCTGGGAAGCAACGTAAGCTTCACGGTATTCCTTGTTCTTCAGGTGGTTCGTCAGTGATGAGTTGATATTCACGCGCTTGTGCCTCTCCGCTCTCGATTTGCTTCCTGCGCCGCACGGCGGTTTCGAACGCGTCCGGCGGGTCGTATTTCTTTCCATCGTGCGTGCAGCCGACGAGCATGGTGTATTCCCGGTCGGCGGACTGATAGCCCAGAATCCTGTGAGGCTTGCGGCCCGACTTCCACCGAAGTTCCAGAAGGCCCTGATACCTCGATCCCTTCAACGTGTCGATATCGGGAGGGGCCCATTCCCGCAATTTCGCCATCGTTTTGAGGAACACGTCCAGATCGGCGCGCGGCGGCCCAACGGCTAGGGCCTTGCGCCAATCGTCGATGGCCGCCCGACCTTGCGGCGACACGTATTGCAAGAACCGCCACGTCCTCATTATATACACTTTTTCGTATAACAGCAACCCAGGTCCAACACAAGCGGATACAAAAGAGAGAGTGCAAACTGATGCTCTGGCTTCTCACGGCTGTCTATGCTATTTTTCTGATAGGACAGAGGAGCACACCATGATCAACCGCCGGGAATTCTTCCTGCGCAGCGCGGCCACGGCCGGCGCGGCCGCATTCGCCAATTTTCCGTATCATTTGTTCGCCGGCACGACCCAAAAGCTGGCGTCGGACCGCATCAAGCTGGGTCCCATGCAGGTGGAGGTGAGCCGCCTGGCGCAAGGCAGCGGCACGGACGGATCGGGCGGCAGTTCGAACCAGACGCGCAAACTGGGGCTGCGCGGTCTCGCCGACCTATTCGACGCCGGCTATGACAACGGCGTCACGCTGTGGGACTCGGCCGATCAGTACGGCACGCATCCGCACGTGAAGGAAGCGCTGAAGCGGGTGCCGCGGGAAAAGGTGGCGATTCTCAGCAAGACGCACGCTTCGACGGAAAAGGAAATGCGCGACGATCTGGATCGCTTTCGCCGCGAACTGGGCACCGATTACATCGATATCCTGCTGCTGCACTGCATGATGGATGGCGACTGGCCGGAGCGCAAGAAGGGCGCCATGGCGGTGATTTCGGAGGCGCGCGAGAAGGGCATCGTGCGCACGCACGGCACTTCCTGCCATACGCTGGAGGCGCTCAAGGCGGCCGCCGCGAATCCTTGGGTGCAGGTGGACCTGGCGCGCATTAATCCCGCCCAAGTGGCCATGGATGACACTCCGCAAACCGTCATCGGGGTGCTGCGGCAGATGAAGGCGGCGGGCAAGGGCGTGATCGGGATGAAGATTCTGGGCGCCGGGGCGCTGCGTCAGAAGGCCGATGAGAGCTTGCAGTTCGCGTTGTCGCTCGATTGCGTGGATTGCTTTACGATTGGCGCGGAGAGCCGGGATGAGATGCTGGATTTGACCCGGAAGATTCCGGCGGCCAGCGTGAGAGGGTGAGGAGCTTTCAGCCGTCAGCTTTCAGCGTCTGGACGCGCCCGGGGCGCGATGCAGTGAGCCACTGACAGCCCCGGGGGACTCGATCGGAGCTGTCAGTGGAGAGCTTTCAGCGGCGAGTTGCGCTCGCCGGCGCTGCCAAGAGTGGCAGCGCGGCAGGCAGGGTGCCTGCGCCACGAGCCTATTTAGGATACCCGGAATACGATAATCAGCGTATAGAGCGCCAGCGATTCGATCAGCACCAAGCTCAACAAGAGGGCGAAGCGGATGGAGGCAGCCGCGCCGGGATTCCGTCCCATGCCTTCGCAAGCGGCAGCCGCGGCTTTGGATTGCGCCAGGCCGCAGAGTCCGGAAGCGATGGCCATGGCGAACGACGCAATGGCGACCCAGTTGATGGTTACGCTGCCGCCTGAACCGGCGGGCGTCTGAGCCATTATGGGGCTGGCGAGCGCGGAGAGCGTGACCGCCAATAAGAGTAACTTTGTCTTCATTTGTACTACTCCTTCGAAATTAAGATCGCCCCCAGGAGGTGGTTCCCGTCATCCTCGTACAGCCGGTCTCACACTGAAGGGGCGGCATAAAGCCGGTATTAGTGCTCGTGCGATACCGCTCCCGAAACGTACATCATGGTGAGCAGCATGAAAATATAAGCCTGTAACAACGAAACAAAAACGTGGAGACCCATGAAGAGCGCGGGCGCCACCAGGTAAGTGAGAGTCAGAAAGACAAGCGTGACCTGCTCGCCCGCGTACATATTGGCATAAAGACGGACGCTGAGCGACAAGGGCCTCGCCATGTGGCTGATCAGCTCGATGGGCACGATCAGCGGGGCCAGGAACCAGAGAGGTCCCACGAAATGCGCCAGGTACTTCCCCAAGCCTTGCGCGCGCACGCCCATCACGTTGTAGTAGCAGAATACCGCGAGCGCGCAGCCGGCGGTCACCGGCGGAGACATGGTGGGCGATTCAAAGCCCGGTATGATGCCGATCAGGTTGCAGATCAGAATAAAGATGAAAAGAGTGCCGAAGAACGGCAGATACTTGGGTCCGTCGTGGCCTACGTTGTCTTCAGACTCGCTGTACACAAAATCGTGGATGATTTCGAAGATGTGCTGCAGGCTGCCGGGCCGGTCCATGGAGAGGCGGGGGCGCAGGAAAGCGAACAAGAGAATGATAATGAGGGCTACCAAAATCTCCATGACCATGAAGTTGGCCCATGGACGATGTTCGGCGGGCAGCCCCAAGAGCTTCAAGATGGCGTTACCCAGTCCGGGGAGATGGTCGTTGAACTGGCGGGCGAGCCAGATTTCATAATGCTCGTGATGATGCATAGATCAGTTCGAAGACGATTTCCAGAATAACGGCCGCCACCGGAACGAACAATCCGGCGAGGGCGGCCGGCAGGCTCAAAGAAGTAAAATTCACTATAACATAGGCGCCCGCCGCCAACAGCAGGTAGCGCAGGCCCATGAGAATGGCGAACTTGGCGCCAGGCCGGCGGCGCGTCGATTCGCCGAGCGAGTCCACCACGCGCTTGAGCCAGCGGAAGTTCAGATGCGATGCGGCCGCGCCGAGCAGGTAGCCCAACCCCCACTTCCAGCCACGCAGAATCAGGCAAGCCAGACAGCCTGCGACGGCCAAAACAGCCGATATGCGGGTGATGCGGCGCGGCCCGTTCTCGTATAGCGCCTGCTCAGAATCCATCGTTATTCATCGCGCGTATCCCGCGTCACTTGCCGGATCAGTTGCACAAATCCCGCGGCGATGCCCAGGATCAGAAACACCATATATAGAAAGTGGGTGTGGAAGGCCCGGTCCAGCAGGTAGCCGATGGCGTAGCCGACCAGCGTGGCGGCGGGCAGGAGAAAGGCCAGGGAGGTGTACTCCCCGACCATGACCATGAGACTCTTTTTCACTCAATTCATGTTCATGCCGCACATCGACGGATTGGTGCAGCGTCCGCTGGGACAGACTGGGCCGTCGGCCTGTTTGGGACTGGCGGCGTGCGCGGCGAACGTGGAGAATTCCTGGCGCAGGTGGTTTTGGCCGCACGAGGGGCATTCCACGCCGGCGTCGCCCGAAGTCGTGCGAACCAGCTTTTCAAACTTGGTTCCGCAATCGTCGCATTTGTATTCGTAGATCGGCATAGGCGTCTCCAGCTAGATTAGCATGCGCCAGATCGGCCGAGAGTCCCACCTGCCGACGCACTTTACAACGCGTCCGGGCGGGCCGAGGGCCGGCCTAAGGTGAGCTTCGGTCGCCGCAGAGCGGGTTCTGGAGAACCCGCGCAGGCCTGGAGGCCCGCCCCACCAGGGCATCCAAAATGGAGAAACTCGAGAGGCCGACTGAAAGCCGGCCTGCAGCCAAAATTGGCTGCCGCACAAGGAATATTTTAGGGAATGGCTTCAAAGGACGTAATTCCGTAGCTATACGTGCCGCCGCCCCAGGTAACGATACCGATGTAGTCGATATCGCTCGCGTCTACGGACCCTCCGGTAAAGCTTGA
>Ga0302326_10009259_pt1 | contig 21584 bp, 27 predicted proteins | sample Palsa_T0_3_FD_202264 | JGI IMG/M metagenome (GOLD analysis project Ga0302326, IMG submission 202264) | Peat permafrost microbial communities from Stordalen Mire near Abisko, Sweden - Palsa_T0_3 | ecosystem: Environmental > Terrestrial > Soil > Palsa > Peat permafrost | place: Sweden: Abisko... | reverse complement strand
GTCTACGAGATCCGGGCGATGGCGGACGACGTCGAGCCCGACCCGATCACGCCGGAGACGTCGTCCGTCAGGTCCCCCACGGGATTCCGGGTCACGCGCGATCTCCGCAACGCCGAAGACCTGCTCTTCCCGCCGAGGCGAAGGGCCTAGCTCTCGTAGATCCAGTTCTCCCGTGGACCGTTACATTCATCCGGTTAGGGTCAGGCTGGCTATCTGCGACAGCAGCAGCTTGGTCATGTTGTAGGCAAACAGGGCATCTCGCGAGTCAACGGGGAACTTCCCTGCCAGCTCGCCGCCCGTATTGGGGACCACGCGCCTACCGGAGTGGATGTACTTGCCGACGCTCTTCGTCAGGTCGTCGATGGCATCGCGTTTCTTGCCCTCGGACATGGCGGCGAAGATGTCAGTCTTGTCGCCCGGCAGCGCGTCAATAGCCGCCTGGCACTCACCGAACACGCCGGGCGGGTTGCCCTGCACGAGTGCCCGCAGCGCAGCATCCATGTGCCCGAGCGTTGATTCCCAGGATGGGACGCCGTACGGCAGGTAGATCGGCGCAATCAGGTAGCTGCCGACGCCGAGCTGCTGGACCACCTGCTCGTACCAGTCGCTTCGGGCTACCTGGACATCGAGATCCGTAACGCCCTGGTTGCCTATGGACTCGATGTGCCAGGTTTCGCGCTCGCCCAGCCCGTATTCCGGGGATCGCCAGTCAAACTGGTCCTCTGCTGGCGGGAAACTGTGCCTGTACCGAAGCAACCCCCTCAACGCGATTGTCAAGGTGAGGCGTCCCTGTGGCGGCTCCGGACTGAGCAAGAGGGATAGCGCAGACTGGGGGCAGGTCGCGGTAGCTGGGAGGTAGGTCGGGTCAGTGCCCAGGAGCGCGTGTGGCCCGATCTCGCCCTGGCCAACGAGCGTGCTGCCGATCTTCAGGTCAAACCCCAGGCGGAGGATCTCGACGGAGATGCCACGATCGGCGACCCGGGCTTCGAGCGGGATCGTAATCCGAGGCAGTGGCCCACCCGAAGCGGCGAAGGGATTGTCACCGCTTCGCCGAAGGGTGAGCCACTCGCGCTGAGAACTGCCGAGCCTGAAGGAAACCTGCGTAACCACGGGATGATTCTGCCGCAATCCCCCGGCAACGCCACATGGACACGCCACCACCCACTGTCGTGATGGGTCAAGCCGGGCGACGGTGCTGACCGCCCGGCAGTCTCTTCGGCTGATCCGACGTGGCATCGACGCCCGGTTCGTCCGGGCTACCGGCGTCGGCTTCGAAGTCCACAGTGACGATCTTCAGGACGCCCGCGCGGAACTTGATGCGCTTCGGCTTAACCGCCCGGATGGCGTACACCGCGACGGCGGCGATAACAACGATGATGAACAAGACCAGCACGACGGCACGCTCCCGCAGCCCTCTGCGCGCGTGCTCTCGGTTTGACACCGGCTGCCGATCACGGACCCAATTCCGTAGATCAGATGTTTGCGCGTGCAGTTGGCTGTAATTAGTAGCTCGTACCTCGTACTTGTACTTAACTCAGCCGACTGCTGATCACGGACAACCCCTCAAGCCACGTGATCGGTTTGCGCGTGCAGTTGGCTGCAGCTCGTACCTCGTACTGACTCAACCGATGTCAAGCGACAGCATAGCGTCACCGTGGCCCGGCTGGCGGCGGAAGTGCTCAACGGGCGGAACGGCATCTACAACAAGGCGATACCGCTACTGCCCGTCCGAGCTATTGACTCGCATACCGCCCGAGCGGACGATGAACGGGCAACTCTTGTCAACGTCTGACCCGAGGGGAAGATCATGAAGCTACGATTCCTGGGCAAGGAGAGCACCCCGAACGACTCGCCCACGCTGTACGAGACCGACCGGGACACGCTGCTGGTTCAGGGCTATGTCGTCACGGACCCGGAGGCCCTGTCCCAGATGCATGTACCCGAGGGCGAGACGGTCGTGGAGGTGCCTAAGCGGCTCATGAAGTACCTGCCGGAGGACGCGCATGGAGAGGGTGACGGCTGAGTACCGCGACGGTCTCATAGAGACCTTCGCCCGCGAGGCGCTGCATCTGGAGATGCGGGACGTCTACGCCGCCGCTGATCACAGCAGGTTCCGGCGATGGCTCGCGGGCGAGTCGTTCGACCCGGAGGAAGAGGCTGAATGGTGGCGGTCGTGGCGTGAGATGATGCGCCGCCACCAGGACGCCGGTAAGTCTCTCCGCAGGCTCCGGGTCGTCTCCGAGCCCGTGACCAGGTATATCGAGTTCGAGCGTCTCGACGCGGACGAGCTGGTCAGGGCTGGCGAGGACGTCCGTTGGCTGCCCAGGCAGCGGGCGTCATCCCTGTTTCTACCCGGCAACGACTTCTGGTGCTTCGACGCCGAGACGGTCGTCTTCACGCACTTCTCAGGGGACGGCGAGGTCCAGGGCTACGGGCTGACGAATGACCCGGCGCTCATCACCAGGTGCGTAGCCGCCTTCGAAGAGGCATGGTCGGTCGCCGTCCCCAACGGCGAGTACGACCCCCCGAGTTGACCACTCCCGTCCAGCAGGCGCGGGAATCCCTCGGTGCCCGGCTGCGTGAGATCCGTAAGGACGCCCGGCTTTCCGGGCGGGCGCTTGCTGCCGCCCTGGGCTGGCACTTCACCAAGGTCTCCAAGCTGGAGAACGGCGACCGCAGCCCGTCTGAAGAGGACATCCGCGCCTGGTGCGCAGCCTGCGGTGCAGAAGACCAGATCCCCGACCTGATCGCGACCGTCCGGCACGTGGCGTCGATGTACCACGAGTACAGACGCCAGATGCAGGCGGGCATGAAGCACCTCACCGAGTCTTCCGTTCCACTGTACGAGCAGACTTCGCTCTTCCGGATCTACGACACGACGGTCGTGCCTGGCTTGTTCACGACCGCCGAGTACGCCGCCGCCCTGTTCAAGTTCTGGCAGGAGTTCATGGGCCTGAAGGACGACGTGGACGCCGCCGTGGAGGCCCGCATGGAGCGCCAGCGGGTTCTCTACACGGGCGACAGGCAGTTCCGCTCCGTCATGGAGGAGCAGGTTCTCAGGACCCGCGTCGGGGACGCCGACGTCATGGCGGGGCAGCTCGACCGGCTGATGGCGGTCATGTCACTGCCACGGGTGAGCATCGGCATCATCCCGGCGGCGGGCGTACGGCACAGTCTGACCCAGGGAAGCTTCTGGATGTTCGACGACTCGCGGGTCCGGATCGAGACCGTCTCAGCCAGCCTGACCGTCACCCAGCCCCGGGATATCGCCCTGTATACCCGCGTCTTCGATCTGCTTGAGCGCTCCGCAGTCCACGGGCACGAGGCCCGGAAGCTCATCAGCCGGGCCATCCGTGACCTGACGGGCGACTCATAATCTCGTCAACTTCTGTCAACATCATTGCCGCGCGGATCTGACCGTCCGTAGCGTCGGAGTACGGCGTCGTGTCTCACATGACGCAATACCCGTCAGCCGCAGACACAGGAAGCCAGGATCAGATGCGAACCCCGGCGCGATACCTCACCGAACTCGACCGAACCGCCGTTGATCTCGTGATGCACAGCGTTGACATGATTATGAGGTACCGGGCCTACACGCCCGGTGGTGGCATGCTCGTGATTCTCCTGGGCAAGTTCCGCGATGACGTCTGGGAAACGCGCCACAAGACCCAGCTTCCGCGCATCGGGCGCGGTACCCAGCACCTTCCCCTTGCGGAACTCGACTTGAGCCAGGTGGACGCGCTGATCGATTCCGCGACCGCCCTCATAGACCGGTTCGGGCCTTACATGGATGACCCCGCGCTGTCGGGATTGCTGACGGAATTCCGAGATGCCCTGAACTTTGAGAAGACCGAGCGGACGAAGCCCCGTGAGGAGCCCGAGCAGGAAGCCAAGGCGTCATGACGACCAGGACCGAGCCGGGCACCGAGCTGACCGACGCCGAGCTGAAGGTCGTGCGACTCGTCGCCATGGCGTGGTCTAACCAACGGATCGCCGAAGAGCTTGTCGTCTCCGTCAGGACCGTTGAGGCCCACTTGCGTAACGCCTATCACAAGACGGGGGCTCGCAACCGCGTCGAGGTCTGCCAGTGGCTTTGGGGCACGGAGGGCACCCCGTGAACGCCCGCCAGGCCAGGGATCTCAAGGGCGTGCTTGGCGTCGTCTACCCCCAGGCCACCGAGATTCAGGTCACGCCCGAACCTGACGGGGCGAAGGTCTTCCTCAGCGGGATTCGCGCCGCCGGCGACTCCGGGCCGGGCGGCGGGGACGTGTGCATGAACGTCAGGAACGACAGCCCGGTCCTCCGGATAATCCTGTCGGGGCACCTATGACCTGATAGCCAAGATCCCCGCGAAGTGAGCCCTGACTCAGGAGGAACAAGGAGATCACTCGCGGGTGTGGCCCGTGCCGTGACCTGGGGAGTCACGCGCGGGGCGTTTGGCCCCCCGGTGAACTCACCGCTTGGGCTCACCGGGGGCTCCCAACGAAGTAACTCGTTACTTTTTGTTGGTGAAGCCGGCGTCGACCGGCAGGGTGACGCCGGTGACGTAGCGGGCGTCGTCGGAGACCAGCCACAGGATCGCGTTGGAGATGTCGACCGGCTCGACCAACTGGACCGGGAGCGCGTTGGCGAGCGCGTTGGACAGCTGCGGGTCCTGGGCGAGGAACTCCGCCATCACGTCGTTGACGACCATGGGCGTGTTCACGCCGGTGGGGTGGACGGTGTTGACGCGGATGCTGTACGGGGCGAGGGTGTTGGCGTAGGAGCGCATGAGCCCCACGACGCCGTGCTTGGCGGCGGTGTAGCCGAGGCCGCCGCGGGTCGGGCCGCCGATGCCGTTGATCCCGGCGGTCGAGCTGGTCAGCACGATCGCGCCGCCCGTGCCGCGCTCCTTCATCGACGGGATGGCGGTCTCCACGGTGTTGAACACGCCGGTGAGGTTGACGTCGATGACGTCCTGCCAGGCGCTGTGCAGCTCGGTGAGCCCCATGGGGGCGATACCGGCGTTGGCGAGCACGATGTCGACCTGGCCGATCTCGGCCACGCCGCGCTCGAACGCCTGCTTCAGCTGCGTCTCGTCGCGGACATCGGCCTGCGCGGCGAAGATGCGCCGGTCGAGCGCCTCGACTTCCTTGACGGTCTCGGCCAGATCCTCGGGGGTGGCCATCGGGTAGGTCACGCTGTCGATCTGCCGGCAGATGTCCACCGCGATGATGTCCGCGCCCTCCTGGGCGAGACGGACGGCGTGGCTGCGACCCTGACCGCGCGCGGCGCCGGTGATGAAGGCGACTTTGCCTTCGAGCTTTCCCATGACGTTCCCCTCTGTTTTCCCTGCTCGCCGCCGGGCCCGCCGGCTGGCTGGCTGGGTTCTCTCCCGGGCTCCGGGTATTGCGTCAGTAGGTGACGTAATACCCGGATATTAATGTCACCGGATGCCATAAGCAAGGGGCCGCAGGCGCCGCGCTCGGCCGGGACGCCGGCGTAGCGGGCCGCCGGGACGAACCGGACGGCGGGCGCCTGGCCGACGCCGCCCTGGAGTGTCCGCTGGCGGCGACTGCCGCCGGGCGTGCGTCTCACTCGCGGGGCGCCTTGACGGCGACGAACTTCACCGACCAGTCCACGATGACCGTGATCCGCTGGAAGCCGATCGTCTGCAGCCGGGTGAGCAGGGCGGCGGGCTCGATCGGGTTGTAGGTGTCGTCGGCGTGGAAGTGATGCAGGTCGTTGCTCGGCAGGCTGTCGGAGCCGATCAGCACGCCGCCCGGCCTGAGCACGCGGAATGCCTCGCTGAAGATCTTGTTCTGCAGGGCCAGCGTCGGCACGTGGTGCAGCATGGTGAACGAGCCGGCCGAGTCGAAGGACTCGTCGGGGTAGGCCAGCTCGGTGGCCGACCCGACGACGACCTGGACGTTGGTGCCCGCGTAGCGTTCCTTCAGCTTGGCGGCGGCCTCCTCGTCGATCTCGACCACGGTCAGGTTCTGCACGCGCTGCCTGAGCCACTCGGTCGCCGCGCCCGGGCCTGGCCCGATCTCGAGCATGTCCTGTCCCAGGTCGACCCCGCTTGTCACCTCGGGAAGAATCTCATTCTGGATGTGCTCGGCCCATTCCGGGCTGGGGCAGAGCCGTGCGTGGTTGGAGTTCATGACCACGACCTTAAGGAGCGGACCGGTCCTGGCCAACAACCTCCCCGCCCGCTTCATGGCGCTGGCCGACGGGGAGGCTGCGGAGACGCTCAGGCCGTCGGCGCCGGCCGCCTGCTGAACTCCGCCACCCAGTTGGCCTCCCAGGTCGCGCCGCCGTCGGGCGAGAACGCCTGCTCCCAGCGGGCGGAGTCCGGAGTTATGTCCGACCAGGTGAACCGCGTCCGGATAGAGCGTCCCTGCAGGACTTCGTCGGCGTAGAAGCGACCGACGCCGTCCTCGAAGCGGCCGCTGACCGGCGGCAGGCCGAGGACCCCGTCGCGGCTGTTGACCCAGTAGATCGACCAGTCCCCGGTTTCCTGGTCGAGCAGCCGGACGCTCAGCCCGCTGAAGCCCTGGTCGGGGCAGTTGATCTCGTCCACGTTGGCCGCGCCGCCGAAGACTGACCAGCAGCGCGTCGTCGCGCTGAACTCGTACCACTCGTCGCAGTCGGCCAGCCACTCCTTCCTGCGCCGGTGCACGCTGTCCCACTCGCCGACGAAGAAGTCGAAGTCGCCTGTCCCGGATTTCTGCGTGAATGTCATGCCTCGACCGTAGAGGCTGACCCTGACATCTATTGTCAGGGTTATGCGTGCGAGCCGACTTGTGTCCATCCTGCTGCTGTTGCAGACGCGGGGGCAGATGACCGCGCCGGAGCTCGCGGCCGAGCTCGAGGTCTCGGTCCGGACGATCTACCGGGACGTCGAGTCGCTGAGCGAGGCGGGCGTGCCCGTTTACGGCGATGCGGGCCCGGCCGGCGGCTACCGGCTGCTCGGCGGCTACCGAACCCGGCTGACCGGGCTGACCGCCGCCGAGGCGGAGGCGCTCCAGTTCATCGGGCTGCCGGGCGCCGCGGCCGAACTCGGTCTGGGTACCGTGCTGGCCGCGGCGCAGCTCAAGCTGCACGCGGCGCTGCCGGAAGGGCTTCGCGAGCGGTCGGCGCGGATTCAGGAGAGGTTCTTCCTCGACGCGCCCGGCTGGTATCACGACGGGGACTCTTCGCCTCATCTGGACGCGATCGCCGACGCGGTCTGGAACCAGCAGCGGATCGAGGTTCGCTACCGCCGCTGGGTCGCGCCGACGGACGTGACCAGGGTCCTCGAGCCGCACGGGATCGTGCTCAAGGCCGGCAAGTGGTACGTCGTGGCCCGCTGCGACGGGGCGCTGCGGACTTATCGCATCAGCCAGGTGCTTAACCTGACGCCGCTGAACGAGGGGTTCGAGCGGCTGGCGGAATTCGATCTGCCGCAGTACTGGGCGGCGCACATCGTCCGGTTCCGGGCCGGCCTGCAACAGGGCGTGGCCACGATCCGGCTGTCACCGGACGGTCGCGAGCGCGCCCGCGACCTCATGAGCCCGGAGGTGACAGCGGCCATCGACGCAACCGCGCGCCCGGAGGAGGGCGGCTGGGTCACCGCCGTCGTTCCGATCGAATCGCTGCAACACGCCCAGTCCTCATTCCTGGGCCTGGGGGCCGAGGTCGAGATCCTGGCGCCGGAGAACCTTCGCGCCCGGATGGCCCACGCCGCGGCGGCCCTGGCCCAGCTGTACGCCGGGGGGCGAGACGTACGATTTGATACATGAAACCGGTGACGGTGACTATCGACGTTCCGCAGCCTCGTGAGGCCGTCTACGACTTCCTCGACGTGATGGCCAACCACGAGCCGTTCAACGACCACATGATGCGGGACTGGCACCTCGAGGGGCCTGCGCGCGGGATCGGGTCACGGGCCCGGGTCACGGCGATCGCGGCCGGCCGCACCGAAACGGTCGAGATCGTGGTCATCGAGGCCGAGCGGCCGGTGAAGACGGTCGAGCGCAACGTCGGCGCCGGCGGTAAGCGGGTCGGCACCGGGACTTACACGCTGGCGGACCTTCCCGGCGGGGGCACTCGGGTCACCTTCACCTACGCCTGGCAGCAGGCCCCGTGGAGCGAGCGGCTCGCCGAGCCCATCGTCCGCGGCATCGCGCGCCGCGGTTTCGAACGCTCGATGCAGCGGCTGGCCGAGCAACTCCGGGCTCCTAAGGCTGACGGCGCCGGGGCCTGACGGCGCGGCCACGGAAGCGCAGCGGCGGCTCGGCGTACTCCTCGGCCGCGTGGGCGATCCAGCCTGCGGTACGGGCGGTGGCGAAGATCGCCATGGGCGCCTCGCCCGGCATGCGGGCGGCGTAGGTGAGCGCGCCGAGGGCGAAGTCCGAGTTGGGCGGCGCCGGCGCCTGCCGCCGTGCGTGCTCGACGAGGTCGCGATCGCCGCGGGTCGCGAACGCGTAGACGGCTTCGAGCAGCGGCGCCGCCCGGGGGTCGCCGTGTCGGTGGACCGGGTGGCCGAACCCCGCCGTGACCGGTTCCTGCGCCGCCAGCTTGGCGTGCACGATCCGGGCAGCGCCGCCGTGCAGGCTGCCGCTGAGCGTGCCAAGCCCGGCCAGCAGGCAGCTGGGCGGGGCGGCGCGCGCGGACGCGGCGACCCGCACGGCCAGGGTCGAGAGCGCGAGCTCATGCTCGGCCAGCAGGACCAGCGCGAGGTTGAGGGCACGGACGCGGGCGGCGGTCGGGCGCAGCGGGGACCAGCGCCGCCAGAGGCTCAGCGCGACGGAGTCTGGCGGGTCAGAGTGTGCCGGGTCAGAGTGTGCCGGGTCAGAGGTGAGGGACGGGGGTTCGCTGGCCTCTCCGCTGGCCTCGATGAGGCAGCCGATCATGCGTCGGCCGCTAGATGGCCAGTCTGGGGTGGAGGCGTCTGCAGTGGCGCCAGAGCCAGTGGCGGTGGTCATGGTGGCGAGCGCGATGGCGAAGCGCTGCAGCACGGGGACGTGGCCGGACGGCGGAGGGCCTGGCCAGCCCGGCGGGTCGTTTGCGGGAGGCACGCGCCAGCCGTCGGCGGCCCCTTCGTCTGGGCTCGCCTGCCACAGCAGATCGGCGACGCGTTCGAACGGCTCCTCGGCCTTGACGAGGTCGAGCACGTCGGTCCCCCGGTAGTGAACCGCCCCGTCGGCCACCGTGCTCACCCGGGTCGCGATGACGAGGTCGATGCTCGCGGCCGGCCGTGGCAGCGTGCGGGGACGGGATCGCTGGGCGAGCAGTTCGAGCTCGTCCGAGTCATACCGGCTGCTACGGCCGTCCTGGCCGCGGACGCGGCGCAGCGAGCCGCGGCTCACGTACGCGTACAAGGTGCGGATGTCGACGCCCAGCCGCTCCGCCGCCGTCCGCGCGTCCACCAGCTCACCCATGACGTTGACGATAATCAACGTTGATTAAGCGTGCTACCGGGAACCAGAATCGATGTCATGACGCAGGCAGCAGAGTTCAGTGACATCACCGCGCGAGTCTGGGGCGACGTCGGCGGCTCCGCCGACCTGCTGGACTTTGTCACGACGGGCGGGCCGCGCACGGTGCTGCCGTCGCATTTCGACGTGACCGGCCTGGCGACGTCATCGGTGGCGGCGGCGACCCTGGCCGCGGCCGAGTTCCTCGCGGCCGGGAAGGGCACGCGGCCGCTGCCGGTCACGGCGGACAGCCGCCAGGCGTGCGCGGCCTTCGCCGCCGAGGGCCTGTTCACCCCGGTCGGCTGGGACCTCCCGGACATCTGGGATCCGATCGCCGGGAACTACCAGGCGCAGGACCGGTGGATCCGGCTGCACACCAACTACGCCTACCACCGGGCGGTCGTCGAGCGGGTGCTCGGGGCGCAGGAGCGCGAGTCCGTTCGGGCGGCGGTGGCCGGGTGGAAGGCCGGGGACCTCGAAACCGCCGTCGTCGAGGCCGGAGGGTGCGCGGCGGTCATGCGCACCCGCGAGGACTGGCTGGCCTCGCCGGCCGGCGCCGCCACCGCGCGCGCCCCGCTGGTGTCCGCCGCAGCACGCCGACTGCCGGCGGGCACGGGGGCGCCCGGGCGCGCGGGAGGGGCAGGCGGGCGGGCGCCGTACTCCGGCGTGCGCGTGCTTGACCTTACGCGCGTCATCGCCGGGCCGGTAGGCACCAGGTTCCTGGCCGCCTACGGCGCGGATGTGCTCCGGGTCGACCCGCCGGGATTCGCCGAGGTGCCCGCGCTCTTGCCGGAGACGACGGCGGGGAAGCGGACGGCCGCGCTCGACCTCAGGACGGCCGACGGCCGGGCAGCCTTCGAGGGACTCGTCGCCACCGCCGACGTCCTGGTCACCGGGTTGCGCGCGAACGCCCTGGCGCGGCTCGGCTATGACGACGGCGCGCTGGCCGCCCTCAACCCGGCGCTGATCGTCGCCTCGCTCGACGCCTACGGATGGGACGGCCCATGGCGGGACCGCCGCGGTTTCGACAGCCTGGTGCAGATGAGCGCGGGCATCGCCGCGGCCGGGGCCGCGGCAGCGGGGGCCGCGGCAGCGGGGGCCGACAAGCCGGTGCCGCTGCCAGTGCAGGCCCTTGACCACGGATGCGGTTACCTGATCGCTGCCGCGGTGGGCCGTGCCCTGACTCGCCGTCTCACGGAGTCGGTGGTTGACCGCATCCGCGTGTCCCTGATCGGCACGGCCAACCTGCTGTGGTCACTACCCCGCCCAGGCGACCTGGGTGACCAGCCGCCGATGCCGAAACTAACCGACTTTCGCCTCGTGGACACGCACACGGAGTGGGGGCCGGCCCGCAGGGTGCTGGTGCCGGGCAAGATCGCCGGGGTCGATGCGGAGTGGCGGGTTGAGGCGGGCCCGCTCGGTCGCCACCGCCCGGCCTGGGCCGAAAGCCAAGCCGGCTGACCCACACGTGACACCCGACAGGCTCATTGCTGGTCATACCGTCATGATGAAATGATGGCGGTAAAGGTAACCCTCGGGGTAGTATTAGTGGTGTGAAGATGAGTGTCAGCCTTCCAGCGGAAGACGTCGAGTTCCTCGATGCCTACGTGAAGGACCAGGAGGCCGGATCGCGGTCCGCAGCCCTGCACAAAGCTGTCGGGCTGCTGCGCGCCGCCCAACTCGCTGGGGCATACGAGGACGCCTGGGCTTCCTGGGACTCTTCCGATGACTCCGAGACCTGGGATGCCGTCCTGGCTGATGGCCTGGACAGCTGATGCGCCGCGGCGAAATCTGCAGTGTTTCCTTCGACCCTGCTCGTGGATCGGAAGCGGCCAAGACGCGCCCAGCCGTCGTCGTCAGTAACGACGCGGCCAACGCGACAGCCACCAGGCTGGGCCGTGGTGTCATCACGGTGGTGCCTGTGACCTCGAACATCACGCGAATCTACCCGTTCCAGGTTCTCCTGCCGGCACGCCAGACCGGAATGCGGCACGACTCTAAAGCACAGGCCGAGCAAATCCGTTCCGTGGCCGTTGAGCGGGTAGGCGGACGATTGGGACAGCTGCCCGCTGCGCTCATCACCGAACTGGACCGCGCACTCCGCGTCCACCTTAGCCTGTGAGGACTCCCCGCATAGGACCGGCGCCATCAGGCATCCCGGTCACAGACGGCCGCTGACGAGGCGCGGTCGGTAGGGTGGATCTCGTGCCGGACGCCACGCTTCGCCCCGAGCCGTTCACGCGGCAGACTTCGCCCGAGGTCCTCGAGGATCTGCGCGCGCGGCTGCGCGCGACGCGCTGGCCGGACGCGCCCGAGGACGCCGGGTGGTCGCTCGGAACTGACGTCGCTTATCTTCGTGAGCTCATCGCCTACTGGGCGGATGAGTTCGACTGGCCGGCGCAAGAGGCGGCGCTCGCCCGGCTCCCGCGCTTTCGCGTCCGGCTCGGCGGACTCGGGATCCACTTCGTGCACGTCCGGGCAGCCGCGCCGACTTCGCCCGCGCTGCCGCTGGTTCTCAGCCACGGGTGGCCGGACTCGTTTTGGCGTTACTCGAAGGTCATCCCGCTGCTTACCGACCCGGGCGCGCATGGCGCCGACCCCGCCGACGCGTTCGACGTGGTCGCGCCCGACATGCCCGGCTACGGGTACTCCGACCGCCCGGTCGGCGCGCCGTTGGACTCCATCGCCGTCGCCGGCCTGTGGGCCGAGCTCATGGGCGTCCTCGGCTACGCGCGGTTCGGCGCGGCGGGCGGGGACATCGGCAGCGGCGTCAGCCGCTACCTCGGGCTCGATCACCCCGACCGGGTCGTGGCGGTGCATCGCACCGACGCGGGAGCCCCGGTCTTCACCGGTGACCCGGCCGACCTCGCGCCCGAGGAACGTGCCATGTTCGACCGCGTCGCGGCTTGGGGCGCGGCCGAGGGTGCCTATGCCGCCATGCACCGGTCCAAGCCCCAGACCGCCGCCGTCGGGCTCACCGACTCCCCGGCCGGCCTGGCCGCGTGGATCGTCGAGAAACTCCGGGCCTGGAGCGACTGCGACGGCGACATCGAGCGGCGCTTTTCCAAGGACGAGATCCTCACCAACGTCATGATCTACTGGCTCACCGGCACAATCGGCTCATCGATGCGGATGTACCACGCCAACGCCGCGATCCCGCCCGCGCAGCATGCCCGCCGGGTCGAGGTGCCGTCGGGCTTCTCGCTCTTCCCGGCCGACATCTCCCATCCCCCGCGGGCGTGGCTCGAGCGCACCGCGAACGTCGTCCACGTGACCGAGCTCCCGCGCGGCGGGCACTTCGCCCCGTTCGAGGAGCCGGAACTTTACGCGCGGGAGCTCCGCGCGTTCTTCCGCCCTTACCGGACTGCGACGACGGACAGCATGGATGTATCTGGCGCCGTACTGCCATCTCCGGACAGGTGAAGGCCGCGAATCGGCCCGGGAGAAGGGAGCGCAGCCATGACTAGTTTGCCCGCCGCCCCTGGCGACGTGCTGGCCGTATGGACCGGCAACGGCATGTTCGAGGATCTCATCCGGGTAGGCGAAGCGTTGGACGGCAAGTCGGCCGTCGCCAATCATGTCGTCGTCATCACCCACCAGGATCAGGTCGGCCGCTGGATCGGGATCCAGGGGCAGCCGGGCGGTGTCGGCCCGGTCGACTGCACTCCGTACCTGTCCGACATCCGCACCATGTCCAATCACGGCCAGCCCAAGCCCGACGATCATGACCAGCTCACGACCTTCCTAGCCAGCGCCGCCAAGTCACTGGGGATCGCCTATGACTGGGTGGGCATCGCCGAGGACGGGCTGGACGCCTGCCATGCCGAGGACCTGTCCAAGCTGATAGACCCCCTGTGGCGCTGGCCCTCAGACCACAACCTGCTGCCCGGGCACGTGGTCTGCTCGAGCCTGGCCGCGATGCTGTACGACCTGCCGTCGGTCCAATGGGCACATCCCGACCTGGGGACCGAGCGCGAATGCGAGCCGGCCGACTGGTGGCAGTGGTCGGAGGCCTGCGCCTGGGCGAACAGCACCGCAGCCTCCTAGAGCACGCCGGACGACCTCACTCGGCTGCCCGGCTAGCGTGTAGTCCTCATAGCCCAGGACGTCGCCCCGGAAGGTGGTCCACTGCAGGCCGGGATGCATCAGCAGGCGCAGCGCCGCCTCGTCCCCGGCCGCGAGGGCCGCGGCACGACGCAAGGCCGCTTGGGTGACCTGCTCCTCCGCAGAAGCACCACCTGGCGCCAGCCCCAACTGTGATACCTCCCAACGCAAGACACGCACTTGGCGAGATCATCACGGCCGTCGAGGACTTCCTCGATCACGCCGTCTGGCCTTAACTGCGGCGGGGCGATGATGTCGATGGTCGGGAAGTAGGCGCGGTACCGCTGGACATCGCGGGTCAGCAGCCGGTAGCCGGTTATGGCGGCGTGCGCGCCGATGTAGAAATCCGGCATCGGAGACCGCTTCTCGCCGCCGCCCCTCCGGTACCGGACGAATGCCTTCCCGGCCGCGAAGCCTGCCAGGTAGGGCAGCGGCTCGCGCTCGTAGTCAGTGGCCGGAAGCAGTTCCTCCAGCTCTTCGACGGTCTGGTAGCCGACCGAGACCTCGGCGTAGATAAGCGGGTTGATCACTACCCGGCCGGCGTCCATGGCCGCCGCGATCTCCCGCGCCGACCAGTCCGCCCATTGCTCATCGCCGGTGATGACGTCAAGCAGCACGCAGGAGTCGACCAACGTGGCAGGGCGGATCGCCGCGGGGTCACTCGCCACGCAGCAGCGCCATGATCTGGTCAGTGCTCATGCCCGCCACGTCCTGGCCGGTGGCCGTGTTGCGGAGCCGCCGGACCAGCCTCTGTCCTCTGGTCTCGGCTCCCTCAGCGCGGACGATCTGAAGCACGCCCGCGACCTCGACGACCTCGACGTCATCCCCGGGGTGAAGTCCGTATTTGGCCCGCAAGTACGCCGGGATGGTGAGCTGGCCCTTGCTGTTCAGCACCATGACAGCCTCCTGACAGTGTCCTGTATTACGGCTACTACGTAATAGTATCTGGGGTCAGCCTCGCCGACTAAGCACTCTGACCCTTCGCGTTGACAACATCTCGAGTCTCCGACAGGCGCCGGCAGCTCTCAGCTATTGCTCAGCTCATGTTCAAGCCACCCGGAGCGCCATGGCGACTCTTAGAGGTGAGGCTTTCTCGGCTGTCAGCTCTGCTGTCGGCTCGGCTCGGCCGGGCCGCCGGGAGCTTCTTGTGCACATGTCGAACGCTCGCACCACCTGCCCTACTGGAGCTTCTCGTGACCGCCCTCCCGACCCAGGCTGACCCGACGCGGACCGTAGGCACGGCTGGCACGGGCGGGCGCAGGTTCCGGCTGCTGCGCGCTCACCCGTCGGATCCGGCCTGGGCCAGGCCCGCGCTGGCGGCGCTGCTGGTGGCAACCGCGCTGCTTTACATGGTCGGCCTCGACCGCAACGGCTGGGGCAACGAGTTCTATGCCGCCGCCGTCCAGGCCGGGACGAAGAGCTGGAAGGCGTTTCTCTTCGGCTCGCTCGATTCCAGCAACTTCATCACGGTCGACAAGCCGGCCGGCTTCCTGTGGGTCATGGAGATATCCGCCCGCATCTTCGGGTTCAACTACTGGAGCCTGCTGATCCCGCAGGCGCTGGCGGGCGTCGCCACCGTCGGCGTGCTGTACACCACCGTGCGCCGCTGGTTCGGGCCGCGGGCCGCGATCATCGCCGCCGCCGTGATGGCGCTCGCCCCGGTCGCCACGCTCATGTTCCGCTTCGACGACCCTGACGCGCTGATGACGCTGATGATCACGCTGGCCGGCTACGCCATGACCCGGGCGGTCGAGTCGGGCCGTACCCGCTGGATGGTCCTCACCGGCGTGTTCCTCGGAGCGGGCTTTCTGTCCAAGATGCTGGCCGCGTTCATGGTCTTGCCCGCGCTCGCGCTCGTCTACCTGTGGGCGGGCCCGCCCAAGCTGGGCAAGCGCATCTGGCAGCTGCTCGTCGGCGGCGTCGCGGTGCTGGTCACCTCGGGCTGGTGGGTCCTGATCGTCCTGCTCACCCCGGCCGCCGACCGGCCCTTCGTGGGCAGCTCGACCGACAACAACATCCTCAACCTGATCTTCGTCTACAACGGGTTCGGCCGGCTCACCGGCAACGAGCGCGGGGGTGGCGCCGGATTCGCGGGGGCCGGGCCGGCCGCGGACGCGGCGGGCCGGGCGGCCGATGCAGCCGGGCCGGCCGCGGGCGGGGGCGGGCGCGCGTTCGGCGGCGGCGGTGCCTTCGGGGGCTCGGGCGGTATCACCCGCCTGTTCTCGGCCGAGTACGGCGGTCAGGTCGCCTGGCTGATCCCGGCCGCGCTCATCGCAATCCTGGTCATGCTCTGGGTCTCGCGGCGGGCACCGCGGACCGACCGCACGCGCGCCGCCGCGCTGCTGTGGGGCGGCTGGCTGGTCGTGGCCGGGCTGGTGCTCAGCTTCATGTCCGGCATCAGCCACACGTACTACGTCGTCGCGCTCACCCCGGCGATCGGCGCGCTCGTGGGCATTGGCGCCGCCAAGCTGTGGGAGATCCGGGCCACCTGGTTCGCGCGCGTGACCCTGGCGGTCACGCTGCTGGTTACCGGCGTCTGGGCCTGGATGCTGCTTGACCGGAGCCCCAGTTGGTACCCCTGGCTGCGCCTTGTGATCATCATCGCCGCCGTCGGCGCCGCCGGCCTGGTCCTGGCCGGGCTCGGGCGGCGGGATCGCACGGCCCGGGGTGGCAGCTTCCTGGCCGCGCTCCCGGTATCCCTGGCCCTCGTCGCCGGACTCGGCGGCCCGCTGGCCTACAGCATCGACACCGCGGCGGCCGCGCACACCGGGGCAAGCCCGTCGGCCGGACCGACCGTGACGTCCGCCGCAGGCGGCTTCGCGGGCCGGGGCGCGTTCACCGGCGGCCGCGCCGGCGGCTTCGGAGACTTCGGCGGCTTCGGCGGCCGAGCCGGGTTCGGGGGCGCGGGCGGCACCACCAGCCTGAACACCGCGCTGGCGAAGCTGCTTGAGACCGGCGCGCCCGGTTACAAGTGGGCCGCGGCCACCGTCGGCTCCGACAGCGCGGCCTCACTCGAGCTCGGCACCGGCGGCGTCCCGGTCATGGCGATCGGCGGCTTCAGCGGGACCGATCCGACGCCGACGCTGGCCGCGTTCGAGCAGCTGGTCGCCTCCCACCAGGTCCACTACTTCGTGGCGAGCGGAACGGGGGGGACGGGCGGCACGGGCGGGGGCGCGGCCGGCCGATTCGCCGGCCGGGGCGGCGGCACTTCAAGCGAAGCGACGCAGGTCACGTCCTGGGTCGAGGCTCACTTCACGGCGAAGACAGTCGGCGGCGAGACGGTCTACGACCTCACCACGCCGCAATCGGGCTCCTAGATCTTGCGGCCGACCGCGGACCACATGATGGACTTGCGGGCGACCTCCGTCCCTGGTTCCGGTCGCCATTCCTCGACCCGCACCAGCCCTGGCTCGACCAGGTTCGTGCCATCGAAGAAGCGCGCCATCTGCTCGCGGCTGCGGGGCGTGTACTGCTGCTGGCTCTTGCTCTTCCAGACCTCGTTCATTTCCTGCAGCGTCTCCGGTGCCATGAGGTCCGACCCCATGTGGGAGATGGCGAGGTAGCTGCCGGCCGGCACGGCGTCGAGCAGCCTGGCCACGATCGCGTGCGGGTCGTCGTCGTCCGGTATCGCGTGCAGGATGGAGATGAGGGTGACCGCCACCGGCTCGGAGAAGTCGAGCAGCTTGGCTGCCTGGTCAAGGATGGTCTGGGTATCGCGGAGGTCGGAGTCGATGTATTCGGTGGCGCCCGCCTCGTTGCTGTTCAGCAGGGCGCGGGCGTGGGCAAGGACGATCGGATCGTAGTCCACGTAGACGACCCGGGATTCGGGCGCGATCGCCTGCGCGACCTGGTGGGTGTTGCCCGCGGTCGGGATGCCCGTGCCGATGTCGAGGAACTGCCTGATCCCCGCCTCGGCGGCGAGGTAGCGGATAACCCGGCCGAGGAACGCGCGGTTCGCGTGGGCGCTGGGAGCCAGGTCCGGGTTGACCTTGAGCGTCGCCTCGGCGACGGCCCGGTCGGCGGCATAGTTGTCCTTGCCGCCGAGGAGGTAGTCATACACCCGGGCCTGATGCGCCACGCTGGTGTCGAACGGCAGTGATCCGGTCTTGCCCGCGCCGCCGCCGCCCGGTGCCGCTGGATCGTCGCTGGTCATCGTGCTGCCCTTCCTGTCCCTGTCATGTCGTCAGATCTCCCGGGCGACTTGCGCTATGAAGGCGGTCGAGTCGGCCGGCGTCAGCGCCTGGCCGCTCAACTGGTCGACGACCTCCAGGTAGTGCTCGACATCCGGGCGCTGATCCAGGTACAGGGCGCTGGTGAGCTGCTCGATGAAGACCACGTCGGGCAGGTCCCGCTCCTGGAAGCGCAGGATGGAGAAGGCTCCGCTCGCGCCGGCGTGACCGCCGCGGGCGAACGGGATGACCTGCAGGGACACGTGCGGCAACTCGGCCGCCTGGACCAGGCGGTTGAGCTGGGCGCGCATCACCGCGGCGCCGCCGTACGGCCGGCGCAGGACCGCCTCGTCCATGACCGCCCACACCCGCGGCGGCCCCGGCCTGGTTAGCAGATCCTGGCGCCTGATCCGCAGGTCGACCCGGCGTTCGATCTCCTCGGCGGTCGCGCTGTGGTGGCCGAGCCAGGTGACCGCCCGAGCGTAGTCCTCGGTCTGGAACAAGCCGGGCACGAACTGGACCTCGAAGCTGCGGATGCCGACCGCGGCCGACTCAAGTCCGAGGTAGGTCTCGAACCAGCCCGGCAGGATGTCGCTGTACTTCGCCCACCAGTCCGGGGCACTGGACTGGCGGGCCAGGGCCAGCACCTCCGATCGCTGCTGCCCGTCGGTCACGCCGTACAGGGTGAGCAGGTCCTCGAGGTCGCGGGTCTTGAACCCGACCCGTCCGTTCTCCATGCGGCTGATCTTTGACCGCGATGACCGGATCTCGTACCCGGCCTTCTCCGAGGAGACGTCCGCCGCCTCGCGCAGGCGGCGCAACTGCGCGCCGAGCAGCATGCGCAGGACGGTCGCCTCAGCCGGGGCGTCATCCGGATCAGGGAATGGCTGCGCGCCAACCGGCACGTCAGCACCCATTGATCCTCCGCTGTCGAGAGACGGCACCGCAACGCGGCCGCCGCAAGCCGGGCACCCCAGGCATAATGCGGCATGCCATTAGCGCGTATTGGCAACACGAGACTGCCCGGTCATCCTATACCGGGCGGTCCGACTCAGACATCGCCCAAGCCGGGAAGCGCTCGGCCCCGTCGACGGCCTTATGCCAGGTCATCGAGCCAGATCGTCGAGCCAGGTCATCGTGCCAGGTCATCGAACTCGCCGTCCTTCACCCCGGCCAGGAACGCGCCGATCTCGGCCCGCGTGTAGACCAGGGCAGGCCCGGACGGGCAACGCGAGTTGCGCACGGCGATTCCGCCGTCCGGCAGCGACGCGACCTCGACGCAGTTACCGCTCGGGTTGCTCAGGCTGCTCTTGCGCCAGGCTGCCCGCAGCTGATCGGCGGGCGCCCCGTTGCTGGCCGGCATCGATTCTGCCTCCTTGATAACCGCGGTAACACCAGTCACATCGACGTTCGCCAGATTACCGTGTCTTTGCACAGTGCAGATGCACGTTGCAAATGAAACGTGCACTAACCGACACGCGGGATATTCCCGCTCATCGATATAAGCAACAGGGCAGGGCTGCAGCGGCTGCAGAGGTTCTAAAGATTGGATCTTCATCCAAGAATCACCGGCCGAACCTCGTCGCGGCCGACCGCACGGGCTATTCCGCCACGAGGTGAGAGTTCTGCAGTCGGGCGGCGTCCAGCCCCGGCGGGGCGCCGAACATTCGCCGGTACTCGCGGTTGAACTGCGATGCGCTGGCGTATCCCACGGCGTGCCCAGCGCCCGCGACGTCCACCGGGTTGGCCAGCAGCCGAATGCGGGCGCGTTGCAGGCGGATCTGCTTCTGGTACTGAACCGGGCTCATCGAGGTGGCGGCGCGGAAGTGCCGGTTGAGCGCGGAAACGCTCAGTCCGACGTCGGCCGCCAGGTCCTCGACCCGGATGACCTCGTCGTAGTGATCCTTAATCCAGGCGATCGCGCGGGCGACAACGGCGACCCGGCTGTCGGCCAGGCCCACCTGCCGGACCAGTCCGCCCTGCGGTCCGGTCAGCAGCCGCCAGTGGATCTCCCGTCGCACCGCCGGGGCGAGCACCCGCGCGTCCTCCGGGGAGCCGGCCAGCCGCAGCAGGCGGACGAACGCGTCGATGAGGTCCGGCGTCGCATCGCTGACCGATATCGCCGGGCCGTCCGGCGCCGCCCGCGCAGGCAACCGCGACTCAAGCAGCAGATCGGCGACGGTGGGCGGGTGCAGCGGCAGGCTGACGCCGACGAACGGCTCGGCGTCACTGGCGGCGCTGATGTGCGAGGTGAGCGGGAGGTCCACGGTGATGATCACGAACTGCCCGGCCCCGTAGTCGAACGCCCGCTCGCCCAGCACGGTGCGCTTAGCCCCCTGCGCGACCAGGGACACGACGGGCTCGGCGACGTTGCCAAGCGGGGCGGTCACCCGCGTGGTCGAGAAGACCTTCACCCCGGCGACCAGCCGGGGCCTGGCCTGGCCGGCCGCCAGCCAGGCGACGCGCTCCCGCAGTTCGGCCAGATCGGACACCTCCACAGTCAACCACGCGCTCGTTACCAAAAAGGATCTTCGGCCCAGCCCTGCGCGGATCGTGCAATGGCCGGGGCGGATCAGGCTAGGCCGGGTGCCTGGTTCGCGATGGGATGGAAGGGACTAGGGAACCGACAAGTGCAGGGAGGCACCATGTCACTCACCTCGTACGTGACGCTCGGCCGCAGCGGCCTGCGCGTCAGCCCGTTCACGCTCGGCACGATGACCTTCGGCGAGGACCTCGGGTGGGGCGCCAGCGCGGAGGAGTCCGCCCGGATGCTGACCGCGTACCTGGACCAGGGCGGTAATTCGGTCGACACGGCCAACGTCTACACCAACGGCCACTCCGAGGTCATCATCGGCCAGTACCTGGCCGGCCACCCGGGGCTGCGCGACCGTATCGTGCTCGGGACCAAGTTCTTCTGGAACCTCCGCCTGGGCGATCCCAACGGCGGCGGACCCGGCCGCAAGGCCGTCATCCAGCAACTGGAGAACTCGCTGCGCCGGCTGCAGACCGACTACGTCGACCTTTACTGGCTGCACAACTTCGACCCGCTGACGCCGGCCGAGGAGACCCTGCGCGCGCTTGACGATCTCGTCACCGCGGGCAAGGTCCGCTACGTCGGGTTCTCCGACACCCCGGCCTGGGCCACGGCCGAGGCGGCGACCATCGCCCGCTTCCGTGGCTGGGCGCCGATCATCGCCCTGCAGCTCGAGTACTCGCTGCTCGAGCGCACGGCGGAGGGCGAGCTTATCCCGATGGCCCGGGCGATGGGGATGGGAGTGCTGCCGTGGGGCCCGCTCAAGTCCGGCTTCCTGTCCGGCAAGTACGCCAGCGGGACGCCCGGCGGGAACGTGGACACCACCCGCGCTGCGCTGGTGGGCACCCCGAGCCAGGAGGACTACCGGGTGATCGACACCGTCAACGAGATAGCGGCCGAGATCGGCGCCAGCCCGGCCGCGGTCGCGCTGGCCTGGGTCCAGGGACGGCCGGGGGTCAGCTCCACGCTCATCGGCGCCCGGCGGATGGACCAGCTCGAGGCCAACCTCACCGCCCTCGACCTCACCCTCAGCCCCGAGCATGAGGCACGCCTGACCGAGGTATCGGCGCCCCGGCTGAACTTCCCGGCCGCGAACAACGCGACCCTCGCCCGGCTCGCCCAGAACGGCGGCACCACCGTGGACGGCATCCCGACCCCGCCCCCGCCGCGACTCATCCAGGGCGCGCGCGTGTACTGACAGTGCATGAAAATCTGAATTTCGAACGTACGGTGGTTCCTCGCATCAGCCAAGCCCTCCCCGGCAGCCGGTAGCCCGTGCTGCGCGCCATCTGCGCGGCAGCCCCCGCCGGCGCTAATGGCTTAGGGCGTTAGTTGCAC
>Ga0302326_10009258_pt1 | contig 21585 bp, 20 predicted proteins | sample Palsa_T0_3_FD_202264 | JGI IMG/M metagenome (GOLD analysis project Ga0302326, IMG submission 202264) | Peat permafrost microbial communities from Stordalen Mire near Abisko, Sweden - Palsa_T0_3 | ecosystem: Environmental > Terrestrial > Soil > Palsa > Peat permafrost | place: Sweden: Abisko... | reverse complement strand
CTGAAGGCGGAAGGCGTGTGTGGAGATCCCTACGATGGCAGGTACGAACGATATCGAGGTCGCGGTGGTCGGGGCCGGACCGGTTGGCCTCATCACGACCCTTTTGCTCGCTTGTGAGGGCATCGCCACCGTTCTGGTCGAAAAAGCTGCCGACGTCGAAACCGATCTGCGCGCCTCGACCTTTCATCCTCCAACGCTCGACTTGCTTGATCGTATCGGTCTTGGTGATGCTCTCGTATCGCAAGGCCTGGTATGTCCGAAATGGGAAGTGCGGTTGCACCCGGAGGGCGACCGCGCCGTCTTCGACCTGAGCGTGATCGCAGGAGCCACGCTGCATCCCTATCGGGTGCAATGCGAACAATGGAAGTTGTCCCGGGCCGCGCTGGCCGCCGTCAGTTCGAAACCGGCGGCGCAGATCCTTTTCGGAGCCGAAGTCACTGGCATCGTGCAAGACGACGAAGGCGTCACGCTGAGTCTTGCGGGCCCAAAAGCGCCCCCGACGCTGCGCGCCCGTTTCGTTGTCGGCGCAGACGGAGCACGTTCCATCGTGCGGCATGCGCTCGGCGTCGCGTTCGAGGGGCAGACCTATCCCGAAACGACTCTGCTCGCCACGACGACCTTTCCCTTCGAGGATCACCTCGAATCGCTGACGAATATTGCCTATTGCTGGAAGGCTGGCGGCAACTTCTCACTCCTGCACGTCCCGGGCCGATGGCGCGTATCGATCTATCCGCGCGAGGATCAGCCAATCGAGGCGCAGATTACAAACGAGGCAATCGAGGCGTGCCTGCAAGAAATCGTGGCTCATGCGCCGGGCTACGAGATTCTGGAAACCCGGCCCTACCGCGTGCACAGGCGGATCGTTCCGCACTATTACCGTGGCCGTGTCGCCCTCGCCGGCGACGCTGCGCATCTCAATAGTCCGGCCGGCGGCATGGGCTTGAATGGAGGCCTGCATGATGCCTTCGAGCTGGTCGCTGCGCTGCTGGACATCCGGGCCGGTGCTCCGTTGCCGCAACGCCTCGATCTTTACGAGCGCCGCCGTCGTCCGGTGGCGTTGGAGCAGATCATCGCCCAGGCTGACGCGAATCGCGCCAGGATGCGAGAAAAGGATCCCGCCAAACGCCGCGAAATTCTCGCCGGTTTGCAGGCAATCGCCGCCAACCGGGATCGGCTTGAGGCGCATCTGCTGCGCACCTCGATGATCACGGGCTTGCGGCAAGCCGCCGCCGTAACCTGACTGCGCTTGGCTTTGATCGTTTGTTCCTAAAAGCGGTCGTTACGCCGCCGAGCATCGCCGTGGTTATCCGCGGCGTGTCGATTCGTGCCATGGGATCAGCGCCCGACGCAGCAGCGAGATCGCGAAATAGAAAAGAAATCCCAAAATTGTCATCTGAATCATAACGGCGAAAAGGCCATCGGTCTCAAAGGCGTTCATGCGCGCGACGAGCAGGTGGCCCAATCCCTGGTCTCCACCAAGATACTCGCCCACGATCGCGCCGATGATGGCGAGCACAATGCCGACCTCCATCCCAGTGACGATATAAGGGAGCGACGATGGCAATTCGAGTTTTCGAAAGACCTGCCAGCGCGACGCATTCAAGCTCATCATCACGTCGCGGTGGCCTTGATCGATGGACTTCACGCCCAGCACGGTGTTGGTCAGAATTGGAAAAAACGCGAGCGTCGCGGCGATCAGGACCTTCGAGGTAATTCCGAACCCAAACCAGACCACGAAGAGCGGCACCAGAGCCACCTTCGGCAGCACTTGGCTCGCCACGACGAAGGGGTTGAGCGTCTGCTCCAGCCAGCGAACCCGGGCGATCAAGACGCCGAGCCCTATTCCGATCACCATGGCCCATAGAAAGCCGACCAGCGTTGCGTACACCGTCATCAGGGTGTCTATCCATGCCCGCTGCGAAAGCAGGAGCCCAAGCCACGCGTACCAGACCGAAGCGGGGGTCGGCAGAATGAATTTGGAAATGCCGCTAAGGTCGACATAGGTCCACCAGGCTGCGACCAGGAGGAGGCAAAGCGCCGGAGTGGTGACCCAGGCCAGATAAGCCGTCAGGTCGCGTCGCGCCACGGGCGCAACGGGATCGACCGTCTTCGGGATGCCGTCAGATGTCGCTTTCTCACCGGTCATGAAATTTCCGCGAGGCGATGACGCAAATCCTTCGCCAGCGTCTGGAACTCACCCATGGTTTGCACATCGAGTGAGCGCGGCCGCTCGAACGGGACATCGACGACCGTATCGATGCGGCCGGGCCGAGGCGACAGCAATACGATGCGATCCGCCAGGAACACCGCCTCGGGAATTGAATGGGTGACGAGCACGATCGTTTTGCGGGTTTGGAGCCAGATGTTCTGAAGCTCGATGTTCATCGCGTCGCGCGTCATCGCGTCAAGCGCCCCGAACGGCTCGTCCATCAGCAGGATGCCGGGATCGTGGGACAACGCCCTGGCGATGGCTGCCCGCTGACGCATGCCGCCGGAAAGCTCGCGCGGCCAACGCGTTTCGAATCCGGAAATGCCGACGAGGCCGGCAAGTTCGCGCGCGCGTGCCAGGCGATGTTTGCCCGGCATGCCCTTCAATTCGAGGGGCAGTGCGATGTTTTTCTCGATCGTCAGCCACGGAAACAGGTTTGCGTCCTGGAAGACAATGCCAAGATCAGAGATCGCGTCGGCCTGGCGCGCCTCGCCTTGCCATAGGTCGCGCTCCATTACCTGCAACCGCCCGTTGCTCGGAGCGATCAGACCACCGATCATTCGCAACAGCGTCGTCTTGCCGCAACCGGAAGGTCCGAGCAGAACCACGAACTCGCGCTGCGCGACGACGAGATCGGTAGCAGCGAGAGCATGAACGGAGCCATCGTTGGTGAAGTACCATTTGTCAACGCGCTCCAAGCGAATGGCAGCCCCGCGTTTGTTCGACGCGGCGCCCAACGCGGTCTCGTCCTGGAACTGCACTGTCGACGCCATCAACTTGTTTCCGACCACCGAACAAACGCCGAAGCGAGCGAGTCGTTTGATTGTATCCGACGCGGTTGTTCGTATACCGTATAAGACACTTTGCTCGTCAATGCATGTGGCGGATGACTTTCTTCGTGTGGGACATCAGTGTTTCGAGTTCCCGGCCGGGCAGCCCTTGCGGCCCGTGCCCCTAGTGAAAATTCCGATCGTGGTGCGACGATGATTGAATATGCTCGCAAGGGACTGATCGGCGTTCTCACGCCGCAGGCCAATACGACGGTCGAGCCGGAGCTTTCGATCCTTCTGCCGCCCGGATATGCATTTTTGAATGCGCGGATGGTGAGCGAAAAGCCGACAATGGAAGGCCGTCTCGGCGATTATTTCTCCACAATGGGGAGTTGTCTCTCGCAATTCGCCAATGCGCCCGTCGGCGCTTTCGCGTTTGCCTGTACAGGCGCGTCCTATCTTGAGGGCGCTGAGCGCGAGCGTGCCGCCGTGGAAGCCATCGAGGCGGCGCAGGGTGTACGCTTTCTGACCGCAGGTCGAGCTGTCGCCGAGGCCTTGCACCGTATAGGCGCCCGCCGCGTTGCGCTCGTCTCGCCATATCCGCCGGCGCTGACGAAGGCGAGTGTGGCTTATTGGGAAGGGCACGGCCAAAAGATCGTTGCCGTCGCCACCGCCTTCAATGCAGCGAGCGATTTCCACCCGATCTACAGTCTCCCTGAATCGGCCGCCAGGGACGCACAGGCCGGTATCGACATCGCGGGCGTCGATGCCGTGGTGCTGCTCGGAACGGGAATGCCGACGCTTGGACCAATTCTCGCCCATACTCGGGACTCCGACGTCCCAATCCTTTCGTGTATGTCAGCGCTGGCTTGGCAGGCGCTTGCCGTATTCGACCCCGATCTCGCCGAAGAGAGCGCGATGCGGCGCTATTTCGCCGGCGAGGGCTGGCGTGAGCGCTACGACCGCGCGATGTCGTGAGATGCGGGAGCGCGAAAGACTCGCAAACGTTTCGATGCCCATCCTCATCGGTTGCCGCACTCCGGCGGCCACGGCTATGATGAAGGGCGCGCGAGGTTGCCATCCAAGCATCCGGGCAAAGCAACGCGCCACGATGCCCCGGAGAAGAAAGCCCGCAATGAGGCACCCCGACGTCGATCCCGCGATCATGGAGGCGGGTGCTTTTCCGGCCGGCGCCGCCATGCTCAAAGCATGGCGTCTGGTATGAAAAATCACACTATGGACATGATATCTGCCCGCGTTTAAGGGCCTGTACGAAGGACAAAGCGTGTCGCGATCAGGCGTCATCGATATCGTCGTCAACCCCCTAACACCCCGCATTCTGGCGGCACGGCCCGACTGGTCGCGAGGCTTCTACACCGGGAAAATCGGACGTGCTCCGGCGGACGTGGAATCAGTCACGCTGGAAAAGATGCTCGCACAAATGGACGCGGCAGGAATCGAGCGCGCCTTTCTCATATCATGCAAGGTGGGTCAGCTCGGCCTTCCCGGTTCGTGGCACCTCCCCGAGGAGTGGATCGCCGAGGCCGTCGCAGAGTATCCCCACCGCTTTTCGGGACTCGCCGGAATCGATCCAACGCAAGGCATGAATGGCGTGCGGCTGCTCGAACATGCGGTGACGAAGCTCGGCTTCATCGGCGCCCACACCTACCCGCACTGGTTCGAGCTGCCGCCCAATGATCGCAAATATTATCCGTTCTACACAAAATGCTGCGAGCTCGGCATTCCCATCCAGACGCAGGTTGGGCAGTCGCTGGTCTATTACAGCGAGCGGCCCTTACGCAGCGTCGGGCGCCCGATTTACCTCGACGACATCGCCTGCGATTTTCCCGAACTGAAGATCGTCGGCATTCACGTCGGCATACCGTGGCACGATGAGATGATCGCGATGGCCTGGAAGCATGAGAATGTCTTCATCGGGTCCGACGCGCACAGTCCAAAATATTGGCCGGCGAGCTTCGTGCACTATCTGAAAACCTATGGCCGGCGCAAGGTGATGTTCGGAACAGACTACCCCGTCCTTGCATTTGAGCGGACCATCCGGGAGATCGGCGATCTCGATCTCAGTTCCGAAGTCGAGGACCTATTCCTGCGAGAGAACGCCGCACGTGTCTACGGGCTGGTATCCGGCGCCGTCCGTCATGCGCCAGCGGCAGCAGGGAACGGCCCGACATGAAATCGGCAGGTATCGTCGCGGTTACTATCATTGCCACATTGGCGATTGCTTCCGCCACGCGCGTTGGTGGTGCTGCCTAGAAATCGATCGACATTGGTATCGTCACCGCCCGCAGCGGCCCGCTCGCAGCCCCCGGGAAGTTTCAACTTAATGGCTTCCAGCTCGCGATCGACACCGTAAATCAAACCGGCGGCGTCAAGATTGGAAGCGATACATACCGGCTGACGCTGAAGGTATACGACACGCATTGCAATGCGGCCGAAGGGGCCTCAGCAATGCAACGGCTGGCGAGCATCGACCACGTGCCGGTGGTGCTGGGAGAAGTCTGCAGTCCCGCGGCCGCGGCGGAGGCGCCAGTCGCTTCGGATTATTCCATTCCGCTGATCCTCACCGTGCCTACGGCACCCGACCTGACCAAGCAGGGCAATTCATTCCTGTTTCGAGTGAATGCGGACACGGATCAATTGAACGAAGCGCTGGCCGCCTATGTCGGGGAGCGCCACCTGTCGCCGCTTTCATTCATCGCCTGGAACAACGACGCCGGACGGGGCGGGGTCAACGGCATGAAGGCACTCCTGCCGAAGGATATCGCGATCGGCTATGTCGGATATTTTGACGTCGGTGCTGTCGACTTTTCGAGCGACGTGACGAATATCCGCAAATCCGGGGCCCGCGCGGTGATGCTCCTGATGGACGAAGAACCCGGGGCGCTGGCTATCCGCCAAATTCGCGACGCCGGGCTCGATTCGCAGCTCATGGGCACGCTGGCGATGGGATCGGACCGGTTTCTCACGCGCCTCGATGCAAAGTATCTCGACGGCATGGTGCAATACAGCGCGTTTCCTCCGAGCGCGCCATTGCCCCGCATTCAGGAATTCGGCAAAGCGTATCGCGCCCGCTTCGGCGAGGAGGCACACGGCTTTGCCGCACAGTCCTACGACGGCCTTTTGCTTGCCGTGAAGGCGATGCAAGCCGCCGGCACCGCGACCGACGGCGCGGCGATTCAAAAGGCTTTGTCGGGCATATCGTTCGACGGCGTCGTTGGCCACATCCAGTTCGACGGTGACAACCAGGCCAAACCGCCCGTCTACATCACTCAATGGTGCAAGGACGGCACGCGCAAGATCGACTTTCCGGCCAACCTGAAGTCGGAATGCGGTGCCGGCTAGTGGGATCAGATTTGCCGTGACCGCTCTACTCGAGCAGATCGTCAATGGAATGATGATGGGAGCGATCTATGTTTTGGTCGCGCTCGGCATGGTTCTGATCTTTGGTGTGATGGAAGTTCTTAATTTCGCCCACGGCGTGCTGTTCATGGCCGGCGGGTATTTATGCGACGTCTTCGTTGTGCATGCGACCGGAAGCTATCCGCTCGCGGTCGTTTTGACGATGGTGACGCTGGCCATTGTCGGTATGGCGCTCGAACGCACGGTGTTTCGCCGACTGCGCGTCAATCTGCCTATGCAGATCGTGGCGTCGCTCGGCCTCATTCTGATAGCTGAGAATGGGGCCGTACTCCTGTTCGGGCCGAGCGCTCTGCAGCTGAGCGTGCCATCTGTGCGCAGCCTGGTCCGGGTCGGGGAACTCAGTTTCACGGTCCAGCACTTCATCATCGTCGGGGCTACCGTAGTGTCGATCGGCGCGCTGCACGTTTTCTTACATCACACGCGCTTTGGAACCGCGCTTCGCGCCACAAGTCAGAACGCGGAGGCGGCCCGCGTCATTGGCATCGATTCCGCCAGCATCTACCGCATAACCTTCGCAGTTGCCTGCGCGCTTGCCGGGCTGGGCGGCGCGCTGCTCGGTCCGCTATTTTTGATTTCTCCGCAAATGGGGGATCTGCCGTTGCTGAAGGGGTTGACCGCGATCGTACTCGGCGGCATGGCGAGTATACCGGGAGCGATCGTCGGCGGGTTCGCGATCGGCATCGTCGAGGCGGTCTCGACCCTGTTCATCGCCACCGAATATCGCGACATGGTGGTGTTCACTGTTTTGATTGCAATTCTGTTGATGCGGCCGTGGGGCTTGTTCAGCGTTCGCGTCCGGGGCGACGCCTGATGTTGCCCGCGCGCACCGCGCCGCTCCTATCCGGTGCCTTGTTCGCTGCCGCGCTCTATCTGGTACCCGTACCATTCGCCGGATACCCTTATGTGCTGTTCGCGCTGACGCTGACGCTCTGCTACGCAATCCCGGCGATGGCGCTCAATCTGCTGCTCGGTTACACGGGGCTGGTATCCTTGGGCCACATGGGCTTCGCCGGCGTCGGCGCCTATGTCACGGCCGTCCTGATGAAACATGGAATCGCGTCGTTCGCGCCTTCGATCGCGGCGGGAACGCTTGCCGCCGGGTTCGTCGGCGCTCTGGTCGGCGTGCCTTGCCTCCGCCTGCGCAGCCATTTCTTCATCATCGTCACGTTGGCCGTGGGTATGTTACTTTTCTTGCTGTTCAACAATCTCGACTGGCTCACAGGTGGCGCGGCCGGTCTTCCGGGCATACCGCGCCCCCGACCTCTCGATCTCGGCTTTGCCGTTGTTGATCCGCGCCGGCCGGTCGGAATCTACCTGCTCGCCGCAACCGTGTTCGTTCTGGTCTTCGTCATCCAATACGCCCTTGTACGTTCGGACTTCGGCCGCTCGCTCGCGGCGATCCGCCAGGACGAGACGCTGGCCGCCAGCCGCGGCGTCGACGTGTTCGCCCACAAGTTGACAATCTTCGCCATCTCGGCGGCGATTGCCGGTCTCGGCGGCGGCCTGCAAGTCGTGTTCCTCCGTGCGGCGGCTCCGCAGTCCTTCGGGCTACTGGAAGACATCAACCTCGTGCTGATTGTGATCGTCGGCGGCGCCGGCTCGTTGTTCGGACCTTCCCTCGGCGCGCTTTTGTTCGTCGCGTTGCCCGAGGCGCTGCGCGTTGCCGACGCGTTCCGAATGGTGCTGTTTGGCGCGGCGCTGGTCGCCCTTGCGTTGTTTGCTCCTCGCGGTCTCTGGGGACTCGCCGCTGCGGCCGCGCGCAAGCTTCGTTCCGACGAATCGGCCGTAGCCCGTGTCGGACATTCTTGAGGTCGACAGCGTCTCCAAGTCCTTCGGCGGCGTTCGCGCGGTCGACGGCGCGAGCTTCCGCATAGGCGCGCCCGGCATCTATGGGTTGATCGGCCCTAACGGCGCGGGAAAGACGACGTTGTTCGACGTCATCTGCGGCCGGCAATTCGCCGATTCGGGCAGCGTCCGTCTTGCGGGCGTGCGCATCGACCGGCTTCGGGTGCATCAGCGAGTTCGGCTTGGGCTTGCCCGCACGTTTCAGGAATGCCGCGTGCTGGAAGAAGAGACCTGTCTCGACAACGTATTGTTCGCGGCACAGGACAAGAATCTCGGCCGGGAGATGATCCAGACATTCGGTCGGAGCGAGGCGTATCGCCGCACGGCTATGGCGGAAGCCGAGCGTCTGCTTGATCTCGTCAATCTGGGAAACCTGCAAGCCGAACCGGCCGGAAATTTGTCCTATGGGCAGCGGCGTCTGCTTGAAATCGTTTCCAGCCTGATCGTGAAGCCGCGCCTTCTGCTGCTCGACGAGCCCGCTTCCGGCATCAATCCGACGTTGCTCAACATGCTCCGCGATTTTCTCCTGCGCATGTTCGCTGAACGGCAAATCGTTGTCGTCATCGTCGAACACAACATGGAATTCATCATGTCCCTGGCGTCGCATATTTTGGTGATGCATCAGGGGCGCGTTCTGGAAGAAGGTCCGCCGGCCGCGGTACAGACGAGCCAACGTGTCATCGACGCCTATCTCGGGTGAACCGATGCTCAAGGTGCGCGGATTGGAGGTTGGTTACGGAGCGGGTCGTCGAATCGTGAACGGTGTCGATCTTCATGTCGACGCCGGCGAGATCGTCGTGGTCATCGGGCAAAACGGCGCCGGCAAGTCGACCCTGCTGAAGGGCATTTTCAACATGGCGCCATTTCGCAGCGGCGAGGTGACCCTCGACGACGCGCCGGTGTTTGCACGGTCGCCGCCGGCCCTGCTGCTTGCCGGATTGGCCTACGTGCCGCAAAACCGCAGCCTGTTTCCAAAGCTGACCGTCGCCGAAAATTTGCGCCTGGGTGGATTTCTGCTGCGCGATCGGGGCAAGGTCGAACGTCGTCTCGACGAGTTGCACACGCTGTTTCCGATTCTCGCGGAACGCCGGCGCGACTACGCCGCAAGTCTTTCTGGTGGAGAGCAACGCATGCTGGAAATCGCGCGCACGCTGATCATGGCGCCAAAGGTCATCATGCTCGACGAACCGTCCATCGGTTTGGCTCCGCGCATGGTCGACCTCGTATTCGCAACCGCCCGCAAACTGGCCGAACGGGGCGCGGCGGTGCTGATGGTCGAACAAAACGTAAAGAAGGCTCTACAGAAATCCGACCGCGGCTACGTGCTGGAGCTGGGCCGGATACAAATTGAGGATCGAGCGGCCGCGTTGATCGACGATGAGCGGGTCGGATCTCTCTATATGGGCGTAAGCAGTTAAAGACAACGAGTTTGCTAATCCACCTTCCTGAGATCGACGATTGGTTTGGACTTCCAGCCCCGCTCTGACAGCAGCGGATCGTCCGTCGTGATCCGCTCCACATCCGGGGTGACGCCTATGGCTTTTTGCACGCTATGTTGCAGCCGTTCTGCGAGGTCTGCGCTTGCTGTTGCCGCCGGAACGATCTTGATGACGAGCCGGTCCATCGACAGTGGATCGCCAGGGCATTCCTTGGCGACAGTTGCCTGGAATTCCATGACTTGCGCTTCCGCCGTCACAGCGTCGACCAGGGCTTGCGGGTTGACCAGCATGCCTTTGATCTTCAAGAAACCATCGATCCGCCGCGGCGTGCTCGTCAACCGTTCCGTGAGCGCCCCGCAATGGGGGCACCGTGCCCGCGTGAGCCGTGCGACGTCGCCAAGCGCATAACGCAGCATCACCGTGCCGCGACGATCAAGATGCGTCAGCAGGATCAGGCCCTCTTCGCCATCGGAAACCGGCGCATAAGATTGAGGATCAACAGCCTCGAACAGGAATTGATCGGGCGCAGGGTTGTGATTGCCCGTGCCCGGTGTGCACTCCACCATGCCGCCTTGCATTTCAGTGGCTCCATAGGAGACGCTGATGAAGGGCGCCGCAGTCCCGAGCCGTTCCAGGCGATCCGCGAGGTCCTTGCGCGCCGCTTCGCCGAATCCCTCGCCGGTAACAAAGACGAGCCGTACCGCCGGCAGCTTCGTGCCAAGCTCTTCCGCCCGCGCCGCCATTTTGCGAATGAAGGTGGGCACACCCCAGAGAATGGTCGCGCGCGAGCGCGCCGCGATCGCGACCACTTCGTCGAGCCGGGAACCGATCTCCGGCCGGCGTTCGTTCGCGCGGCCGGGGAGGGCGGCAACGACGGGAATGCTGCAGGCGGCGGCGGCATTCATGGCGCGCGCGAAGGCGCCATGCGGGTAGCGCGTCAACGGGAAGAGATTGAGAATCGTGTCGGCAGCGGTGACACCACGCAGCCGCAGCATGCTACGGTTGAGCGCCAGAATGTTTATGAAATCGTAAGCTGTGGACACGAATGGCGTCGGCGCGCCCGAGGAGCCGGTCGTGTACATGACGTCCCAGACGATGGTTTCCGAATCGTCCGCCGCGCCCGCAGCGCCAAGACAAAACGCTTCGGGGTCCGCGACATAGTCCGCCTTGGTCGTGACTGGAAGCCTCGCGAGATCGGCCAGACCGCGCACGTCGCCGCGAACGAGGCCGGCATTTGCGAATATTCGCCGGTAATACGGATGTGCGGCGAAGATCCGATCGAGCGTGGCGGCGAACCGCTGTTCGCGCAGCGCGGCAAGCTCCGCGGCATCGGCTGCAAACAGAGGATCCATCATCGTGGCCACTCGCTGCGGACCAAAGGCCGCGCTGGAACAACGCCGCAATAGACATTGATCTATAGCAAAAGGCCATTTCGGCTGATAGCGTGCCGGCGTGAGAGCTTCCGATGGAGATGAATTTGTGCGATCGCGACCGTCGCGCGACGTTTGCTTCTAACGGCGAGCACCGCGATGTTTGACCGACCCATCGACCGCCGGCGTGCGTTGGCGGCAACGGCGGCGTTCGCGGCGGGAGCGCTTGCAGTTCCCAGCAGTTTCGCCCTTGCGGCCGATGACCGCAGGGCACTGCGCTATCTGACTCCGTTCGGCTTCATTCTCGGCTTCGCCGAAGTGATGTATGCCGACACCGGCGGCTTTTTCGACAAGCAAGGACTCGACATCACGGTTCAGGGCGGTCGCGGCTCGGCCATGGCGGTACAGCAGGTGACCGCCGGCAATGTTCTTCTCTCGCGCACCGGCGGCACCGACCTGATCAAGGCCTATGCCAAGGACCCGACTGTTGTCGCCATCGCGGAAATCTATCAGCGCGGCGCTTTCTTCGTCATCAGTAGCGGCGACAAATCCGTCAAATCCCCGACCGGCATGGCCGGAAAAACCGTCGGCATCGTTTCGACCGGAGGCGCGACCGAGAATCTGCTCGATATGATGTTGGCAGCGGCCGATATCCCGAGCGATCAGGTGAAGCGCGAGCCGGTCGGTAATGCACCAAGTGCCTTTGAACTCGTCAAGCTCGGACGCATCGACGCCTTCATTGCAACCGCCGACACGGTCTTTCAGCTCGAAACCGACAAGCAGCCTGTCTTTACCTGGCCAACCGACGATCATGCGCCCGCTCCGGCACAAGTTTATATGACGTCAAAGGTCAATCTTGAGAAAGAGACTGAGACATTGGCCAAATTCTTGCGCGCCGTCCATGCTGCGCTCGGCGACATGATCGCGAAGCAGAACGATCTTGCTCCGGTGCTGACGTCAATGACCGCGAAATACGAGATCGTCGAAGTCAAAGGTTCCGACAAAGGCGCCGCGATCCTGAAACACGCGCTTGACCAGACCTTCAAGCCGCCGTACCGGGACAAACTCGCATCAGACCCGAAACAATGGGCATCGGCCTACGAACTCATGGTCAAAGCTAAGATCGTTTCACCGATGCATGACCGCGATTTCTACGACGACCGCGTGCGCAAAATCGCTTTCGGCTAACTGGAGCGATTGACGCGGGGCCCGCCTAATGAATCTGGCGCTCGTTGTGCTCAGCCACGGAAGGGCGCGCTGCTCGGCGCCTGCAATCGGCGGCTCCGGAGAAGCGCTTGACTACGCAACGGTCACCGAAATGCTTCGCCGCTATGCTGGCTGCCTTGCCGCGGCGGGCATCGTCTGCGGCGATCGTATCGGCCTTTGTCTTCGTGACACCGCCGACCACCTCCTACTGCATTATGCCGTCGGCCTGATTGGCGCCGTCATCGTACCCATCGACCATCGCTGGAAGGAACTCGAAAAAGTATCGGTTGCGCGCGCCTTCGGCTGTCGCCTGGTCGTGTGCGAAGCGGACGATCCAGCGCGCGGCGCGGTGCAGCACCTCGTCTTTACAACGGAATGGCGCCGCGAAGCGCCATTCGCGGGCGACGTTCCCGATCAGGACGAGATGCCTCTTGTGCTGTCGTTGTCCTCCGGGACAACGGGGCGACCGACCGGCGCAATTGTGTCACATCGCCAGTTCTACGAGCGGTTCATAAGCCAATGGGCCGGCATGGGTTTCAACGCCGGCGACCGCTTCGTGTTGGCAACTCCGCTGTATTTCGGCGGCGGCCGCTCCTTTGCGATGAGCTTTCTTGCAGCCGGCGGCACGGTCATCTTCGCCCCAGCCAACAAACCAATGGAGATTATCGACACGGCGCGCCGCGAAGCGGCGACCGTTCTCTTCGCCGTGCCGACACAAATCCAGCGCATGACCGCCGCCTGGATCGGCGAGCGTCCTGCCATGCCCGCGCTGCGGCGGCTGGTCACAAGCGGCGCGGCGATTCGCGCGGAAGACAAGCGACGAGCGATGGACGTGCTGTCGCCCGCGTTGATGGATTACTACGCGACCAGCGAGGGCGGCGGGATCGCCGTACTGCCGCCCGACGAACAACTCGCTTTTCCCGACAGCGTCGGTCGGCCGGCATTTCGCGTCGAGATCGAACTGGTCGACGAAGATGGCCGGGCCGTTCCCGCCGGCAGCGTCGGCCGGTTGCGCTATCGCGGCCCCGGTGTATCGACCATTCTTGTCGATGCCGACGGACAGACCCGCGCCGGCCCGGCGGACGGCTGGTTCATGCCCGGCGATCTCGCGCGGATTCTGCCGTCTGGATGCGTGCAACTCGTCGGGCGCGTCAGGGACGTCATCATTCGCGCCGGAGTCAATATCTATCCGGCAGAAATCGAAGCGGCCCTAAGCGCCCACTCAGCCGTCGCGGAGGCAGCAGTTTTTGCTGTACCCGACCCGGATTTGGGCGAAGCCGTCGCAGCGGCGGTGGTGGTGCGGTCCGGCGTTACGCTAGATGCTGCCGAATTGCAGGAGTACGTCAGGGCACGGCTGGCGTCCTACAAAGTTCCGCAGCACGTTGTCTTTACCGAAGCGCTGCCGCGTAATGCCGGCGGCAAGGTTCTACCTGCCGATTTGGCAAGTCTGTTCCGCGTCACCGCTCCGTAGCTCAGGCTGGTCGCAAAGGAAAGAATGACGCCAGTTGAGATTGGATAAGAGGGCGTCGGACCAATGGTATGCACTGCCTGCTACCCATGGCCGTTTTTGAAGCGGCGGCGGCCGCGCTGCTCGGACTATTCAAAGCGCCCGATTGATATACTGACCCGACCCCTGCGCTTCGTCGATAAAAGCACCATGCCGTACGACGAACCGGCCCCGCACCAGAGTGTGTGTGACCTGACCTTTGAATTGCCGAGCCTCGTAAATCGAATATCCGGCGCCGGAGCGGACGTCTTCACGCCGATACAGATACGAGCGGTCGAGGTCGACAATCGCCAAATCGGCGTCGAGGCCGACCGCGATGCGTCCCTTGCGATGATGCAAACCCATCGCGTCAGCCGGGGCGCTTGATAAAAGAGCGGCGATCCGCCCGAGCGGAATGCCGCGGCCGTGATAGCCGTCGGTGAGCATCACCGGCAGCAACGTCTCTAGACCCGCGCATCCTGGCGACGCCTTCCAGATGCCACCGGCCTTGGCCGAGATGTCGCGATGCACGTGATCCGTAGCGACGGTATCGATGTCGCCGGCCGTGATACCAGCCCAAAGCGCCTCGCGATCATCGAACTCGCGCAACGGTGGGTTGATCTTACCGACATCGCCACCGCTCCAATCGACATCGTGCGTGAGGTAGTGTGGACAAGTCTCGATCACGATATCGGTTCCCGCATCGCGGGCTCGCAGCGCGGCCTCCAGGGCTTTGCGCGACGAGGTGTGGACGATGTAAAGCCTTGCCCCGGTTTCTCGTGCAAACAGTCCGGCGCGCTGCACAGCATCCGCTTCAACAAATGGCGGACGCGATGCATTCCAGGCCCGTAGGCCACCACGTCCGTCGGGGTCCGATGCCATCAGCCGGTTACGCAGCACCCACGAGGCCTCAATGTTCTCGGGATGAGGGCAGACTACTCCGCCATTTGCGGCCGCGGCTTCACACAACTTCAGCAGGAACCCGTCATCGATGTCCGGTAAGCCAAGACGCACACCTTCGCCGCCGCGGTTGTTCATAAAAATCTTGAAAGACGGCACTCCGAAGTCGCGCACGTAACGCGGCACACCGGCGAGCTGATCCTCCGTTGAGATGATGAAGTGATAACCGAAATCAATACGGGCACCGGCTTGGGTGACGGACTTCACCTCGTCGAACAGCGTTTCGAACGGATCGGTGGCCATCAAATACGGAACAAAGGTAGTGACGCCGCCAATCGCTGCCGCAGCAGTCTCGGTCGACGCGTCCTCAGGCACCCGCGGACGTGCGATATCCTTGCCGTGCCCGAGATGCAGGTGGACATCAATCACGCCAGGCAGCACCGTCTTTCCGCTCGCGTCGAGCGTTTCGGTTGCCTCGGCGGCGACGCCCGGAGACAGCATCGCCGCAATCCGACCATTGCTGATCGCGATGTCCGTCGCGACGCCGTCGGTTTGCGGCAAAACTGCCGTGCCGCCGCGAATGACCAGATCGAACCTCATGTTCGGGAACAGCTCATTTTCAGCAAGCAACGTCACGCCGCGGCGTGTTCGACTGCCGCCAGCGCGGCAAGCGCGTCGTCGGTGCTCATCACGTCCGCGTATTTCTCCGACATGTCGAACAGGTTGACCGCGTGCGACACCTTGCTGCGGTCGTAGACGCATTCGTGCAGCACAAGGACGCGAAAGTTATAGGCGAAGCCGTCGACCACGGTGCCGCGCACACAGCCGCTGGTGGTACAGCCAGTCACAACGAGCGTGTCGACGCCCCGCTCGATCAAATAGCTCGCCAGCGGAGTACCGAAGAACGCGCTCGGATGTTTTTTCGGCAACAGCACATCGCTCTCTTTCGGCGCTACTTCAGCGACAAAATCGTAGCCACGCTTGGCGATCGTCATCAGGGCCGGCACTTTGTCGGCAAGCCGCCCTTTGTCGAACGATTCTTTCTGCGACACGTAAGGATAGAGCACCGGCCACCCCTTCGCGCGAAATAGCGCCAGAACCCGCGCGATGTCATGTACCGCATCCCAGCCCACCTGACCGCAGGCAGTCGGGAACTCCTTGATCGCTTCCCAGAACGGCCGCGCCTCGGTGCCAACAGTGCGGTATTGCACGTCGATGATGAGGAGTGCCGGCCGTTTTCCGATGCCAGTCCGGCGACCAAATCCGGCAGCACGATATGCTTCCCTCTCACTCTGAGGGATGATGGCGTCCCAGGGATTCATGCCGACGTTCCTTCGTTTTTGTCATTCACGATAGCGTGCTTCAAGCGCGTCGTAGTGGTCCTTGGCGACGGCGCGCTGGCGTTCCTCGAACGAGGCGAGACGGTCGCGGACCTGATCGAGCGAGCCATTGATTTTTAGCGATCCGAGTACCTCGTGCACCGACTTGAGCGCCGCCTGCAGCGCCGCATTGGCGTAAAGCACTGCTCCGAAGCCCATTTCGGCCAGCCGATGTTGTGAAACCGATGGAGTCAGCCCGCCGAACACCATGTTGGCGACCTGGGGGACTCCCAGCGCCTGCGTGATTTTGGCAAGCTCCTCAACGCTGATCGGTGCATCGACGAAGGTGGCGTCGGCGCCAGCCGCGACGTAAGCATGGGCGCGCTCGATCGCGTCGTCAAAGCCTCGCACGGCACGCGCATCGGTGCGCGCCACGATCTGGAAATCGTTGTCTTGTCGGGTGTCGACTGCGGCTTTGATTTTCTGAACCATCTGGGCAAGCGGCACTACGTCCTTGCCGGCGAAATGGCCACATTTCTTGGGAAATATCTGATCCTCAATCTGCATGCCCGCGGCGCCCGCACGCTCAAGCGCACGTACCGTTCGCGTCACATTGACCGGATTGCCGAAGCCGGTATCGGCGTCGGCCAGTACCGGCACATCGATCGCAGCACAGATTGCCGCCACGTGATCCGTCAATTCCGTCAATGTTACGAGACCGATGTCAGGAATGCCAAGCGCCATGTTCGCGATGCCCGCCCCGGTGACGTACACCGCCTCAAATCCGAGATCCTCAATGACTCGGGCAAACAAGGCGTTCGGCGTGCCAGGTAAAATAGCCCCTCGTTTTCGGGCCAGCAGCGTCTTCAGCCGTGTCGTAGAGCGTTCAAGCCGCATCGCCGCGCTCACGCGATATTCCCTTCATTGAGAGGCCAAAATCGACCGAACGTTTCAATCTAAAACCGCCAACAATATAGGTTACCGGCGAACGCAAGCCACGCACCACTCAGACGTTCCGCGACAGCTTCATGCGGTAATGGAACTGTCGTGCGACATGCCAGTTGTACGACGCGATGAGCGTACCCCGCCGTGTAATATAGCGGCGTAGCGCACACATGCTGATCGTGCCGGGCTTCTGCCGGAGGCGGGCGGCAACGTCCTTGCTCATACGCTCCCCGCGCAAATCCTGCTCAACCTCAAGAATTTCCTCGCCGGCACGCCCGGCCAGATGCGCATAGAACGGCCCAACGCACTGGGACAATTCCCGCACGTGGCGCGAAAGCCTTCGCGGTATGTACGAGCGTACGTAGCACAGGACGTCACCGCCCGGCTCGTTTCGGCGCAACCCCTGCATCAGCGACCAGGCCGAACCCTGTTTGCCGCCGATCTCGGCCGCAATTGCCCCAGAAAGCTTCACCTGAGTGTGCGACAGCAATTCGTAGTGCGTTTCGAGCGCGAGTTCCGACAGATCGGAAAGCGAGGAGAGCGAATGCACGTAGCGCGCTCGCGGCTTGACGGCCACGGCCACGCTGCCAGCTCCTTGCCGGCGCTGCACCATGCCGTGGTCGACGAGGCGCCGAAGCGCTTCGCGCACGGTGAAGCGGCTGGCGCCGAACTCGTCGCACAATTCGTTTTCGGTCGGCAGCCGTTCCTCGAGCGGGTATTCGCCGCTTTCCAGTCTGTGGCTCAGCACATTCAATATCTGGACGTAGCGCGGCGCTTCCACTGTCATGCCATCTCCCTCGCTTCGGGATTGCGTTCGCAACCAGCGTTCCGGGTTGCGTCCCGGACCCGCCAACTTGTCCGGACATATTCCCGAAAATCAAGCCCTCCAAAGTGCAGGGCGCCCCCTCGCGGGCGGAATTTGTGACGGTCGGATTTTTATGCGAGCGTCTGCATCGTCAGCGCAGCTCCGGAAAACAAGGGAAACAACATCGTGACGGACGTACTGGGTTGGCGGCGCAAATTCGGGGTGTTGGGGCCATCCACCAACACCGTCGTTCAGCCCGATTTCGACGACATGCGGCCCGTGGGCGTCACCAACCATTACAGCCGCATCTTTACGCCCAACGCAACTGCCGTGAGCAATGAAAGCTTTCGCGCCGGGACCGACATCATCGCTGCCAACGTCCTCGACGCCGTACGCAGCGTGATGACGTGCGCGCCGGATTATCTGGTGATGGGAATGTCTGCGGTTACCTTCATCGACGGAGCCAAGGGCGCCGACGCATTCACGCAGCAGGTAGAAGACGCTTCCGGCGTCAAAATCAGCATCGGCAGCCATTCCTGCACCGCCGCCATGCGCCGGTATGGCAACGTAAGGCGGATGGCCATTCTCTCTCCCTATTGGCCCGTGATGAACATCGAAGCCAAGCGCTATTTCACCGACATGGGTTTTGAAGTCGTGCGGGACATCTGCCTGCATTGTCGCTCGTGGACGCAGATTGCGGAGCAGACCACAGAGACCTTGCGCGGAGCCTTGCACAAGCTCGACGGCGACGACGTCGATGCCATCGTCCAAATCGGCACCAATCTATCGATGGTACGGCTCGCGGCCGCGGCCGAAATGTGGCTCGGCAAGCCGGTCATCGCGATCAACACCGCAACCTACTGGCATGCGCTGCGCGCCAACGGAATCGAGGATCGCGCGGACGGTTTTGGCCGGCTGCTTGCGGAATTCTGAGATTTCCGATGACATACGATCCCGCTTTGACGCTCGGCAAGACCACGATCCACCGCGTGATCGATCTCGATCCATTTGCCATTCCGCTCGATACCATCTTCCCTGGTGCAACGCTCGCACCGCTTAGTCCCGCGACCGCGTTGTTGGCGGACCGCCATGTGGACTTTGCCGAAGGCAAGGTCCTGCTCGCGATCCAGAGCCATCTGCTGCGCTTCGCCGGCAAGACGATCCTGATCGACGCCTGCGTCGGTGAGCACAAGTCGCGGCCGATGCGCCCGGAATGGAACGAGCGCGTCGGGACGCGCTATATCGCCAATCTCGCGGCTGCGGGCTGCGCCCCGGAAGACGTTGACATCGTCATGTGCACGCATTTGCACGCTGACCACGTCGGTTGGAACACGACGTTGCGATCCGGACGCTGGGTCCCGACTTTTCCCAAAGCGCGTTACGTGATGAGCCAGCGCGAGATCGACCAGCGCACGCGGGAAGCAGCCGAATCCGCCCAGGCCAACCACGGCAGCTATCAAGACAGCGTCTTGCCCGTTCTCGAACTGGGCCTTGTGACGGTGGTGCGGGCGGGCGATGAGATTGCCGAAGGCGCAAAGATCGTCCCGCTGCCTGGCCATGCGCCCGGCCAAATCGGCCTCGATGTTGCTGCCGGCGCCGGGTCGCGCGTGCTGTTTTGCGGCGACGCGATCCATAGTCCGGTGCAGGTCTTTCATCCGGATTGGTCGAGCAGGTTCTGCCTTGACGCCGCCCAAGCGGCGGCGACCCGGCAAACGCTGCTGCAACGCGCCGCCAACGAGGATGTGTTGCTGCTGCCGGCGCATCTGCGCGCGGCCGGGATGCGGATCGAGGGGAGGCACAGTGGCTTTGTGCCGGCCATTGAAGGCTAGCCACGAACGTTTTCAGGCGATCTTTTCGGAATCCCGCAGCGACTGGATCATCGAGGTACGCATGACATATTCCCGATGCTTCACCGGATCGGCTACTGTGCGGCGCAGGTCCTCGTAATAAGCCTGCCGGGCTTCGGGTTGCCGCGTATTGAGAATCGAGCGATTGCGCAGCGTCGTCTGCTGTACGACATCAAGAGCGACCTTGCGCCGCTGGCGGTTGTAACGCTCGAGCGTCTCGATCGGCGCGCCGCGGATCACCTCCGTGAGAGTGCGGCTGAGATTGAAAGCATCGTGGATACCGCCATTGAGCCCCATCCCGCCAAGCGGGTTGTTCACATGTGCGGCGTCACCCGCGATCAGCATTCGCCCGCTAACGTAGCTCGACGCCACCCGCTCATGCACCCGGTAGGCCGTGCGATGGCTCACTTCATAGGGCTTTTGGCGCGGCACGGCGCCTTGCAGCAGGTGCTCGGCACGTTCGGGCGACGTTACATCCTTGTCGGTGAGGGAGGCATCGACCGGGAACAGCGCCCGCCAGACCCGCGCCGTGCGGATGAGCACAAACCATTCATCCGGATCGGAAAGATAGGCGATATTGGCGATGTCAGGCATCGCCTCGCTGAAATCAAAGGTGGTCGACAAGGTCAGAAAAATCTCCGGGATCGTGATACCGTCGAAAGCTACGCCAATTGCCTTGCGCACGACGCTGCCGATGCCGTCCGCGCCGACGACAAATGAGCCGCTCATCGTCTCCATCCCGCCGTCGGCCAGGGTGACATCGACCTCGACCCCGTCCGCCGTCTGTCGGGCAGCGGTTGCAGCGGTGCCGAGCCTCATCGTTACAAGCGGATTGGATTTGAGCTGCGCATAGAGCAGCTCGCCGAGGCGCCATTGCTCGCACTGTAGACGATAGGGGTGGTTGGTGTCGGGCCGCAGCCGCGAAAGCTCGAATGTCGCCACCACCCCCTCTTTGCGGTCGCGGAATTGCCAGGTGGGGCAGATCAGGCCCTGCTCGATCATCGCGCCAACGACGCCGAAGCGTTCAAGCATATCAAGCGTCGGAGGATGGAATGTAGACGCGCGTAGATCGTGCGGTAGTTCGCGGCATGCTTCCATCAGCACGACGGGTATGTCCGCCTCTGCCAAAAGCGCGGCGGTCACAAGCCCGACCGGGCCGGCGCCGACGATCAGGACATTTTTGCTCAGGTTGCGGGACATCGTTTCCTTGACAGGCGCGGCAGTCCGGTGATCATTAAGTTGTCCGGACAAAGATGACGGGCTTTGTCATGGCGGGCAAGCGATCATTGGAAGATCGATCCGGAGAGAACGTGCCGATGCACTATCCTTACGTGCCGTTTCCCGTTCGAGGCCCATTGCGGTGGCCGCAAGGCAAGCGGCTGGCGCTGATCATCACCGTCAATCTGGAATACTGGGATTTATTGAAGGAGTCTGCAGCGCCTTACTACGCCGGCGGGCCGGCAATCCTGCCGGACATGCTGCCAGGCAACATTCCGGACTTCCCCAATTTTTCATGGCGAGAATACGGTCAGCGCATGGGTGTGTGGCGGCTGTTCGACGCGTTCGTTGAGGCCGGTGTGCGCGCGAGCTGCACGATGAATGCAAAAATGGCGTTGGAACGCCGCCCGGTCATCGATGCCGCGCTCGAGCGCGGCTTCGAACTCGTGCCGCACAACTACGAGCAGGGCGAGCTGTTGTGCCATCTGCAGCACAAACCCGACGAAGAGCGTCGGGTAATCGAAGAGACACTCAAAGTTTACGAGCGGGCCACCGGACGCCAGCCGCAGGGTTGGCTGTCATCGTCCCTGCGCGGCACCACAAATACGCCCACGATCCTGGTCGAGAGCGGGCTCAAGTTCTGGTGCGATCTTATGAACGATGACCAGCCCTACATGATCGAGACGCCCAAAGGTCCCATCGTCGGCGTGCCGTACTCGATCGAGATCAACGATTTTACCATGCTGCTGCGGCGCGGTCTGACCAACGAAGCAGCGCTTGACTGC
>Ga0302326_10009257_pt1 | contig 21588 bp, 20 predicted proteins | sample Palsa_T0_3_FD_202264 | JGI IMG/M metagenome (GOLD analysis project Ga0302326, IMG submission 202264) | Peat permafrost microbial communities from Stordalen Mire near Abisko, Sweden - Palsa_T0_3 | ecosystem: Environmental > Terrestrial > Soil > Palsa > Peat permafrost | place: Sweden: Abisko... | reverse complement strand
CTAGTCGGTTCGGCATGACAATGAATAGGTACGGGTCGGAATGGCGCACCTGAAGGTGCGCCCCTTCAAAACCTTTACCTGCTGGCCGCCAACTCCCGCTGCTTGGCGGCCTCGCTTATGCGATACCACTGCACCGTGCGTCGCAGACCTTCCTGGAAATCCACCAGCGGCTGGTATTTCAGCTTATCCTGCGCCCGTGAAATGTCGGCCAGGGAATGCTTGATGTCTCCTGCTCGCTCGGACGCATATTCAACGTCGCCGGTGTAGCCGGTCAAAGGCCTCAGCAACTCGATGGTCTCGTTCAGGTTGAAGCGATGGCCGGTCGCGATGTTGAAGGTCTCGCCGGCAACGTCGGCCTCGGGAGCCGTTGCCGCCAGCAGGTTCGCGGCCACAGCGTTGTCGATGTAGTTGAAATCGCGCGACTGCTCACCGTCGCCATAGATGGTGGGCCGCTCGCCCTTCAACATCAGGGTGATGAACTTCGCCAGCACCGCCGAGTATTGCGAGGTGGGATCCTGGCGCGGACCGAAGATGTTGAAGTAGCGCAAAGAGACGGTGCGCAGGCCGTAGACGCCGTGGAAAACTCTCATGTACATTTCGCCGGTGAGCTTGGCGACGGCGTAGGGCGAGAGCGGGATGGGCGTCATGTCTTCGCGCTTGGGCAAGGTAGGAGTATCGCCATAGGCGGAGGACGATGCCGCGTACACCACTCGCTTCACGCCTGCATCACGAGCGGCGATGAGCACGTTGACCGTGCCTTCAACGTTGACCCGATTGCTGCGGGCAGGGTCGGCAATCGACTTGGGCACCGAGGGGATCGCGGCCTGATGCAGCACGTAATCCACTCCCTGGGACGCCGACTGAACGGCCTGAAAGTCGAGCAGATCGGCCTCGCGAAAGTCGATCCGGGAGGAAACCTCATGAAGATTTTCGCGCCGGCCAGTCTCGAAGTTATCGAGGCCGCGCACCTGGTCGCCGCGTTCCAACAACGCATGCACCAGGGCCGAGCCGATGAAACCTGCCGCGCCGGTAACGAGATAGAGCGCCATCGCTACAGCTTAGCATGCAGAGCGGCAAGAGAAAGGCGCGACCCTGGGCATCAAGCTCCCGCCGCGCATTTCCGATTAGTGATGGTGCATACCCATCATGGACTTCGCCTCATTAATATCTCCATCGTCCCCGCATCGCCCCGGGCCGCCCAGAGGGTTGTAGTCGAAAAAGTTGTGCGGCACCATTTCGAAGCCAAACCAGTGGACCAGGGTGATACCTGTTCGGCCTCCGTTGCCCATCTGGTTGTCGGCATCGGTCGGCTCATGGTGGGTCGATCCGAAATACCACAGCACGATTGCGTCGCCCGTCCCGCCCAGCGGCTGACCGTTCAGGTACTGCAGCAGATAACTGTTGGGGTTGTACCAGGTATAGAGCCAGTTGTTGTAGCCTGTGCCGGAACCATCTTCTCCAGAGTTCTCGTTCGTCAGGTCCTGATCGTGCTGGGTAAAGGTCTCCTGAAAGTGGCCTTCACCCCACCGATTGAAAGGATAGAACTGATAGCCCACGTAGTGGCCGTAGTCGTTGGTTTGCGTCAGGCTCTGGACGGTGACGCTGCTGAATTGCTGCTCGTTCCAATCCGTGGTTTCTTCCGTGGGAATCGGCAGGTAAGAATCAGTCGCGATATATCCGTTCGGATCCTCCTGGTGAACGAACTGCAGCATTTCGTTGTCCTGTCGTCCCAGGAGCTGGGTACTCACCCGCCAAAGTCCGTTATGAACGTGGGGCTCTGAGGTGTCGTAGGGAAGGTTGTAGCCGGTGGCGCCGCTGCGGAAGGTAACGCGACCATCCTCATGGAAGGTGTACTCGATGATGTAGTCGTAGTTGTACGCGTCAAAAACCGACCACACCACAACCTCCTGGATACGCCTCCGCATGTGGTTGCCAGGCTCTTTGCACAACCATCCGACTCCCTCGTCACGGCATTCGACCCCGACTTTGGGCACGGTATCGCGGATGTAGTAATTGCCCTGCTGGGTCCTAAAGTATACGAGCGCGGCGTTCGTCGCCGGCAGATCGGCAGGATCCATCTGGTCCATTCGGTCATCGCCGAACGACATGTCGTAGTAGGTATGGCTGCGATCGTCATAGGGAACGAACATCTCCGCCATGCCCGCGCGCTTGATGATGTATTGTGGCGAGGTGTACTGCGCCCCCTGGATGGTGACATCGAGCGCCTGCGTGCCCTTCATACCCATGTTGCGCAGGCCGAAGCGCCAATGCGTATTGGGGTAGTCGATTCGCAGATAAAGGTCCTGGTTCAGGAAAATGCCGACTGCATCCTCTTCGGTCACCTGGCAGCCGGCGCCGTTGATGATGAGACGGTCGGTTGCGCCGGCAGCAGGGACCATCAGGAAGAAGATCGCCAGCCCGGTGCAGCCCGCAAGGAGAAATCGTGGGTTGGTCCGTCGCCACAGGCGCCACGTTGCTATCAGGCTTGTCGCGGCGAAAATAGCTAAACTAATCGTTAACGGCGTGGGAAGAGAGAGAATCGCTGGAAGGTTCATATTCAATCGCCTCGTCAGGAAATGCGGGTTGTTTGAAGTGAAGGAAAGTCGCGGCGGCAGAGACGCCGGACCGCACCCCAAGAATCTGATGAAGGCATAGTAGTACGGTTTTTGGTTTTGGCAAGGAAATTCGTCGGTGGGGCCAAAAAAGGCGCGAAACTAGTTCGCAAAGCGAATTTTGCGGTGACAAGTGAGTCGGTGTGAGAGCAAAATTGGCTGTCGTCGGTCTATCCTCGGCCCCATATCCCGGATCCCAAGAAAAACTTTTCGTTGAGGAGGATTACATGCGCCACTCGCAGCAGTTTCGTCTTGTCGCCATGGCCTTGGTTGCGGTTGCCGCACCCTTCGCCTTCGGCCAAAATCAGATTGAACAGTCCCGGAGAATTTGCAATGGCGACTATGCGTTCTGCTCGGCTGGTACCTGCACGCCCACGGGCCAGCAGATTCGCGTCAACACCGAGACTGGTTATGCCTATTTTCCGGCGGCGGAATGCACCTGCCCAGTTATCCGCGGCTTGGATGAGGTCGAGGTGCTGGGTGGCAATATGACGGGAAGCTGCCACACTCCCAATGCATCCAACGTTTGGTCGGGATTTTGGCCTCACCCCACGACACCGCAGCAACTGGCTAATTGGCAGGATGTTCCGGCACCCGGATTAATCTGCGGTAGCGACCTGATGCTGGGCAATAAGTCGGTAAACTGCTACAGCTTCCTTTGCAAGCGTGCAGGAACGATTAATGGCGTCCAGGTAGCAACTTGCACGTGTCCGATAGGCGAGACGTTTGACGGAACGCCCATTTCGGCGGACACCGCCTTCTTCACGCAAGCTGGCCAGTGCTCCGTCAGTTATTGTTCGCAGTATCCGGTTAGTGACCCAATAGGATTCGATGATTTCACGCAAAGCGGGCAGTGCTTCCAATGGCCATCGGATGAGATGTCATCCGAGTTCCTCCCCGACAAGTTGGCTGGCAGTCTGCGTCCAGACAGAGCGGCGAAGAAAGCTAGTACCGGCACCAGTCCATAGGGCGCGAAGAATGTGCCGTCCCTACGGGACTCCGATATCTACAAAAAGCTGACCCCGCCCTGAAGAGCGGGGCTATCATCTTTCGCGCTACGGCGCTCAGGTCTGGCTCTTCCTATTCTGTTCCCGAGAGACAAAGTTCCTCTCGGATCACACTGTCCCGCACTGACGGCTGACAGCTAATCTAGAACGTGCTTAACGCCGTGCCCGGCTCGCGCCAGGTGTAGGACCCGAGCATCTTAATGTAATTGCCACGCAGGAATGCCGCCGGGTTCTCGACGTTCACCATGCTCATGCTGCCGCGCATCTGGCGCACCGAGACGTACTCGTGCTCTTCCATCCAGCGTTCCATGCCGGCCAGCACCACGCCAATGTGCTCGATGCCGTACTTCAGCAGCGCCGAGGTCATCATCGTGACATGCGCGCCCGCCATCATGCATTTCAGTACATCGCTTGAGTCGTGTACGCCGCCGGTGATGGCGATGTAGGTTTCGACCTGATGATAGAGAATCGCGGCCCAGTGCAGCCGGAGGCGCAGCTCGTGCGGGCTGCTGAGGACCAGGTTGGGTGTGACCTCCAACTCCTCGAGGTCGAAGTCGGGTTGATAGAAGCGATTGAAGATGACTACGCCGTCAGCGCCCGCTTCCGACAGGCGCTTAACGAAATTAGCGCAAGAGGTGAAATACGGCCCCAGCTTGACGGCGATGGGAATGCGGACGCTCTTGCGGATGGTGCGCACCAGGTTGCAGTAGCGCGTCTCCAGGTCGTCGGCGGTAAGAGACGGATCGGTCGGAATATCGAAAATGTTCAGCTCCAGCGCATCGGCGCCGGCCTGCTCCATGTATTCGGAGTAGCGCACCCACCCGCCGGGCGAGCGGCCGTTGAGGCTGCCGATGACGGGAATGCTCACCGACTGCTTGCCCTTATGCAGCAGTTCCAGATAACGGTCCGGGCCGACGTGATACTTCTGCATGTCAGGGAAGTAGGACGTGGCCTCGGCATAGCTATTGGTGCCGTATTCCAGCGCGTTGTCCATGTTCGCGCTCTCGGCCTCGATCTGCTCTTCCATCAGCGAGTACATCACGATGGCCGCGGCGCCGGCATCTTCCAGGCGGGCGAAGTTCTCCAGCTTTTCCGTTAGCGGCGAGGCCGATACCACGACCGGGTTTTTCAGCTTCAGTCCGAGATAGTTGGTTGACAGGTCGATCACAGTATTGCCTCCTCGATATTGCTGCGCAAAGTCTGGGTAGTGCGGGCCATCAGGCCCGCGTAAACGGCCCTTTGAAAATCAGGTTTTAGCCTCTCAGCTCGCTTCATAAAAATGCACCTGCGACGCGGACCTGAAGGTCCGCACTACCCGTGCAATCCCCCTACTTCTTCTCAAAGTTCATTGACGCCATGTGCTGATAGAGCTTCCAGCGCTCGTTGACGTTTTCCTGCGCGGCATGCAGCAGCTTCTTGGCCTCGTCAGGATTGCTGTTGACCAGCATGGTGTAGCGCGTCTCGTTGTAAATGTACTGTTCCAGCGGAATGCTGGGCGGCCGCGAATCCAGCACGAACGGGTTCTTGCCTTCCCTGGCCAGCGGCGGGTTGTAGCGGAACAGCGGCCAGTGGCCGGAGTTGACCGCAGCTTTCTGCTGGTCGAGGCCATGCACCATATCGTAGCCGTGCGCGATGCAGTGACTGTAAGCGATGATGAGCGACGGCCCATCGTAGGCGTCGGCTTCCAGGAAGGCCTTCATGGTCTGCCCGTCATTGCCGCCCATGGCGATATGCGCGACGTAGGCCCGGCCATAGTTGATGGCCATCAAAGCGATATCTTTCTTCGGCGTTTGCTTGCCGCCGGCGGCGAACTTTGCCACCGCACCCAACGGTGTGGCCTTCGACATCTGACCGCCGGTGTTGGAGTAAACCTCGGTGTCCAGCAGCAGGATGTTGACGTTGGCGTCGGAGGCCAGCACGTGATCGAGGCCGCCGTAGCCGATGTCATAACCCCAACCGTCGCCGCCGATGATCCAAACGCTCTTACGGACGAGTTCGTCGGCTACCGCCAGCAGATCGCGAGCGCCCGCGGATTTGTCGTTCGCCAGTTTGTCCTTCAGCGACTTCACCCGTTCGCGCTGGGCGAAGATGCCTTCCTCGGTGGACTGGTCGGCGCTCAGGATTGCAACCGCCAGATCGTCGCCGATTTTGGAGGACAAGCGTTCGACCAGTTCCTTGCCGTACTGGTTCTGCTTATCGATTGCCAGTCGCATGCCCATGCCGAACTCGGCATTGTCTTCGAAGAGCGAGTTCGACCACGCCGGCCCGCGTCCTTCGGAGTTCACGGTGTAAGGCGTGGTGGGAAGATTGCCGCCGTAGATCGAAGAGCAACCGGTCGCATTGGCGATCAGTGCGCGATCTCCGAACAGGCGAGTCATGGTGGAGATGTACGGGGTTTCACCGCATCCGGAGCAGGCGCCGGAGAACTCGAACAGCGGCTCCAGCAGTTGCACGTCCTTGACCTGCCCGTGCGCAAGCTTTTCGCGCGGCAGCTCGGGAATGGACAGGAAGTAGTCCCAGTACTCGTTGTACTTCTCGCGTAGCGGAGGCTGCGGCTCCATGTTGATGGCGCGATGCTTGGCCTCGCTCTTGCTCTTGGCCGGGCAGACGGCCACGCACAGCCCGCAACCCGTGCAATCTTCGGGAGCGACTTGCAGCGTGAACTTCAGGTCGGTGAACTCGCGCCACTTGGGAACCGCTGTCTGGAAGCCTTCTGGCGTGTGGTTGATGGTCGCTGGATCGTAAACCTTGGCGCGGATCACAGCATGCGGGCAGACCATCACACATTTGCCGCACTGAATGCAAAGCTGTTCGTCCCAGACCGGAATTTCCAGAGCAATGTTGCGCTTCTCCCACTTTGTGGTACCCGTGGGGAAGGTTCCATCGATGGGCATCGCGCTGACCGGGATCAGGTCGCCGTCGCCGGTAATCATCAACGCTTCCACATTGCGGACGAAGTCGGGAGCGTTGGCTGGAACCGCCGGACGCATCTCAAATTTCGAAGTGATGGTCTGCGGTACCTTGACTTCATGAAGATTCTCTAGGGACGCATCGACGGCGGCGAAGTTCTTGCGCACGACAGACTCGCCGCGCTTGCCGTAGGTCTTCTCGATGGAGTGCTTGATGGCGGCGATTGCCTCCTCGCGCGGCAGTACGCCGCTGATAGCGAAGAAGCAGGTCTGCATGACGGTGTTGATGCGGCCGCCCATGCCGGCCTTGCGCGCCACGTCCACGGCATCGATCGTGTAAAAGCGCAGCTTCTTGTTGATGATGGTTTCCTGCGCAGTGCGCGGCAGGTTGTCCCACACCTCGTCCGGTCCGAAGGGGCTGTTGAGCAGGAAGACCGCGCCCGGATCGGCGGTTTTCAGAACATCAAGCCGCTCCATGAAGCTGAACTGGTGGCAGGCAACAAAGCTGGCTCGCGAAATGAGATAGGTGGAACGAATCGGCTTCTTGCTGAAGCGCAGGTGAGAAATAGTTACCGCGCCTGACTTCTTCGAGTCGTAGACGAAATAGCCTTGCACGTTCAGATCGGTCTCTTCACCGATGATCTTGATGGTGTTCTTGTTGGCGCCCACGGTTCCGTCAGCGCCCAGTCCAAAAAACATGGCACGGACGGTCTCGGCCGGCTCAGTGGAAAACGCCGGATCATAAGTGAGGCTGGTGTGAGTGACGTCGTCGTTGATGCCGATGGTGAAGTGATTCTGCAGAATTGGCTTGGCCAGCTCCTGGAAGATGCGACTTACCATCGCCGGCGTGAACTCTTTTGACGATAGTCCGTAGCGCCCGCCAATGACTTTGGGGAACGTTGCCATCGGGGCCTTGCCGGCAGTGAAGCCTTCGGTCAATGCGATGATGATGTCCTGGTAGAGCGGCTCACCGATGGCGCCGGGCTCCTTGGTGCGATCGAGTACGGCAATGCTCTTGACCGTCTTCGGCAGCGCCTCCAGGAAGTGTCCCAGAGAGAACGGCCGCATCAGGCGGACCTTCAACATGCCAACTTTCTCGTCCTTCGCGGTGAGATGGTCGACCGTCTCGTGGACCGCTTCTGCGCCGGAACCCATGATGACGATGACTTTCTCGGCATCGGGCGCGCCTTCATACTGGAAGAGCTTGTATTCGCGGCCAACCAGCTTGGCGAACTTGTCCATCACGTTCTGCACGATCGTGGGACAGGCCAGGTAATAAGGATTCACCGACTCGCGGCCCTGGAAGTAAACGTCGGGATTCTGCGCCGACCCGCGCAGTACTGGATGATCGGGCGACAGGGCGCGCTCGCGATGCGCGCGCACCAGGTCGTTGTCGATCATGGCCTTCATGTCGTCCAGGCTGAGCTGTTCGATCTTCGAGACCTCATGCGAGGTGCGGAAGCCGTCGAAGAAATGCAGGAATGGAATGCGCGATTCCAGCGTCGCGGCGTGCGCAATCAGCGCCAAGTCCATGGCTTCCTGAACCGAGTTGGACGACAGCAGGGCAAATCCAGTGGGGCGGACGGACATGGCATCCTGGTGGTCGCCGAAGATGGAAAGCGCCTGGGCGGCGAGGGCGCGGGCGGCAACGTGAATGACGCATGGCGTCAATTCGCCCGCGATCTTGTACATGTTGGGAATCATCAGCAACAGGCCCTGGGACGAGGTGAAGGTGGTGCCCAGCGCTCCGGCCTGCAAGGCGCCGTGCAGCGCTCCGGCTGCGCCGCCTTCGCTCTGCATCTCGATGACTTTGGGAACGGTGCCCCAGATGTTCTTCTCGCCGACCGACGACCACGCGTCGGACGACTCGCCCATGGGCGACGAAGGGGTGATGGGATAAATGGCAGCAACCTCGCTGACGTGGTACGCCACGTAGGCGACCGCCTCGTTGCCGTCGAGCGTCACTTTGATTCTGGGCATAGTGCCTCCAGCAGCTTCCTCGTCAGTGGGCGAGGTGCGCGGCGAAACTTCGCCGGCCGCCGATGAATTTGTATGAATTGTGGCAGCCGACGAAGCAGAAAATTCAGTTGTTTTCACGTTTTTCTTCCCCCAGGACCGGCCAAGAGCGCGGTCCGCTATGAAGTCCGTATATCAGTAATGCCTACGATATGCGGACAAGTGGCGCGCGGGCTGTGACGAGGGTACTAACAAGTCTGTGACGCAGATCACATACAGATGTTGGGGAGCGTTTTATGGCGGGGCATGGGCAGGCTTAACCCGTCGAGATTGCCGTGACACGGCGGGGCGAGGGCGTCTGGTGATAGCAGAGGTTTAATGAGGCATTGCTGCTGTGCTCAGGCGAGCTGGGCCGTTATCTTCATCGCGACGGCCTCTTCCGTATCCAGCACGACGGCAAGGGCATGAATCACCGAGGCGATGCGCATCGCAGCCAAGATTGCCTCTTCGGTCAAACCTTTCTCGCGAAGCGTCTTCTCGTGCGAGTCGACGCAGGCGCCGCACCCGTTGATCGCCGATACCGCGGTACACCAGAGTTCGAAGTCGAGCGGGTCGATGCCGTGCGTCCGCATCACATTCATGCGGAGTCCAGCGCGCATGGTGCGGTACTTCTCATTCGAGGTCAGGTGCAGGAAGCGGTAGAAGATGTTGTTCATGCCCATGATGGCAGCGGCGGCCTTGGCTGCTTCCAGCGCTTCAGGGCCCAGATGGGTAGCGCCTTCGTCCAGCGCGGCGACAATCATCTCCTGATTGCGCGAGGCCATGGCGGATGCGACCACGGTTCCCCACGCCTGCTGCTCGCTGAGATCGCCTGGCTGGCGAACCACGCTTGAGAAGTTGAGTTTCAGGTCTTTGGCGTAGGCGGGAATTGTCTCCATCAGTTCATCAAAATTCATAGCCTTCCTCCGAATCGCCTGGCGCAGAAAACAAGGCTCCGCCGGCGTATCGCGACGGAGCCCTCTCCTGGCCCAGCTAGACCTTGAGTGTTTCCTGGCCCTTCTGCCAGTTGCAGGGGCAAAGTTCGTCAGTCTGCAGCGCGTCCAGCACTCGCAGGACTTCCTGCGGATTGCGGCCCACAGACAGATCGGTTACATACACGAAGCGAATGACGTTGTCGGGGTCGACGACAAAAGTGGCGCGCTGGGCGACACCTTCCTTCTCGTCAAGTATACCGAGTTGCCCGCAAAGTTCACGCTTAATGTCGGCCAGCATGGGGAAGGGAAGGTCCTTCAGGTCGGGATGGTTGTTGCGCCATGCCAGGTACACGAACTCGGAGTCGGTGCTCCCGCCTAGGACCTGCGCATCGCGATCTTTGAACTCTTTGTTCAGCTTGCCAAAGGCGACAATTTCCGTGGGGCAGACGAAGGTGAAATCTTTGGGCCAGAAGAAGTAGATCTTCCACTTGCCGGCGTAGTCTTCGCCAGTGATGGTTTTGAAAGCGTTATCCTTATTGGTGCTGACGGTTGCGGTCACATTGAAGTCAGGGAATTTCTCGCCAATTGCAAGCATTCTTGCGTTCTCCGTAGGAAGGGTATGTTTTATGACTAACTTTCACTCTAACCGAGCTGAGAGGGAACGGACGGGCTTTCGACGAAGTTAGGTCGGCTGGGGCTCCAATTTGGGAATGCGGGAGCGTCACTTTCTTGCACAGGAGCAAAGGATCCAGTTGTTCGACCGTCGTCGGTCAACCAAACTGCGGCACGCAATCAGAAATCGCTCAATATCGCCTATAATTATCGTTTTTATATGGTCAGCAGCAAATCGCTAGGTCGAGGTGGTAAGAAATATGCGATTTTCAATAGTTGCAGTCCTGATGTTGAGCCTGCTTTCACCGCTTCTCATCGGGGAAGACGTTCGCGTTGCGGCTGCTGCCGACCTCAACTACGCCATGAAAAATATGGCTGCGCGTTTTGAGCAGAAAACCGGCAACAAAGTGGACCTGTCTTTTGGCGCATCCGGCAACTTCTATTCGCAGATCCAGAATGGCGCGCCGTTTGATCTGTTTTTCTCCGCCGATCTTGACTACGCAAAGAAACTTGCCGAAGCCGGAAAGATTGAGAGCGCTTCCGTGCGCACCTATGCCATCGGCCATCTGGTGCTGTGGGTCCCGAATAGTTCGAAGCTCGATCCTGAGAAGCTGAAGATGAACTTACTGCTCGATTCCTCGGTGCAGCGCATTGCCATCGCCAATCCGCAACACGCGCCTTATGGCCGCGCGGCGATGTCTGCACTTGAGCACTTCGGGATGAAAGACAAGGTCGCCAGCAAACTGGTGCTGGGAGAAAACATCAGCCAGGCGGCGCAATTCGTCCAATCCGGCAATACCCAGGCGGGGCTTATAGCGCTTTCGCTGGCGATGTCGCCGGCGATGAAGAACGCGGGCAAGTACTGGGAGTTGCCGCAAGACGCCTATCCCGAGATTCAGCAGGGCGTCGGCATCCTGTCGTCGTCGAATCACAAGCAGGCGGCGCAGGCCTTTATCGATTACATTAGTTCGCCAGAGGGCACGACAGTCCTGGAGCAATACGGTTTCCGTGTCCCATCACACTAATGACCCTTCAGGCACTCACGCTGACGCTGCGGCTGGCAGTCACGGTGTCCTTCATCCTGCTGATCGTTGGAGTGCCGCTGGCCTACTGGCTGGCGTATTCGCGGCGGCGCTGGAAGTTCTTCGTTGAGGCGCTGGTCTCGCTGCCCATTGTCCTGCCGCCGACCGTGCTCGGCTTCTATGTCCTGGTAGCCATCGGGCCGCTCAGCCCGGTGGGACGCTGGTATCAGGCCATCGCTGGACACCCGCTGGCGTTCACCTTTGAAGGTCTCGTGGTCGGCTCGGTGCTGTATAGCCTGCCGTTCGCGGTGCAGCCCATGGCGGCCTCGTTTGCTTCCATCGACAATAAGCTGCTTGATGCGTCGGCCTTGCTGGGCGCCTCGCGGTGGCGCACCTTTCGCCGCATCGTGTTGCCGCTGGGATTGCCGGGAGTGCTTACTGGCTTCGTCCTTAGCTTTGCGCATACCTTGGGCGAGTTCGGGGTGGTGCTGATGATCGGCGGTAACATTCCCGGCGCGACGCGCACTATCTCCATCCTGATCTTCGACCAGGTTGAGGCGCTCGACTACGCCGCCGCTAATCGCACCGCGCTGCTGCTTCTGGCGCTCTGCTTTGTGATCCTGGCTGCGCTCTATGGTTTGCGCAAAAGCGCGGCGTGGAATGTGTGGGGATGGAAATGAGCGGCCCGGTCGCATCCGCTTTAGGTGACCTCAGCGTTCGCATCCGGAAGAGTTTTCCCGGCGAGCGAGCATCGTCGTTCACACTGGATGTCGACTTCACAGCAGCTGCGGGCTTTACGATTCTCTTCGGCGCGTCCGGAGCCGGCAAGACGACGCTGTTCGACTGCATCGCCGGACTGCAAGCTCCCGAGGCGGCCCGCATCACGATCGGACAGACCGTGCTATTCGATTCCGCCTCCAGCGTGAACCTCTCGCCGAACCGTCGCTCGGTTGGATATCTGCTGCAAACGCTGGCGCTGTTTCCGCACATGACGGTTTCGCAGAATGTGGAGTACGGCTTGAACGGACTTCACGGATCGGAGCGGCAGTCCCGCAGCGGAGAAATTCTGGAGCTGTTTCGAATCTCGGCGATGGCTGAGCGGCGTCCGGAAGAGATTTCAGGAGGCGAGCGGCAGAGGGCTGCGTTGGCGCGCACGCTGGTCACGCGCCCTCGCGTGTTGCTACTGGACGAGCCGCTTACTGCCCTCGATGCTGTGACCAAATCGCAAATTCTGGATGATTTGCGCGCCTGGAACAACCAGCATCGGATTCCCATTCTGTACGTCACTCATCAGCGCGAAGAAGTTTTCGCGCTGGGCGAGAACGTCATTGCCCTCGACGCTGGCGGTATTGTGGCCCGCGGCTCGCCACATGAGGTGTTGCAGCGTCCGCAATCGGAGACGGTGGCCCAGTTGGCGGGCTTCGAGAACGTCTTCGATTGCGCCTTTGTCGCCGACCATCCCGAGCAGGGAACTATGACCTGCCGGGTTGCCGGTTCCGCACTTGAGTTGGAGGTTCCATTGTCGCGCGTCGATCGCTCGCGGCCATTGCGGATCGGCATTCGCGCCGGTGACATTCTGCTGGCATCAAGCGCGCCGCAGGGATTGAGCGCGCGCAATGTTTTCTCTGGCCTGATTACGTCGCTCGAGCAGCGCGATGTCATGGTGGTTGCCAAGGTGAATTGCGGTACGGAGTTTGAAGTCCACCTCACGCCGGCGGCGCGGGAATCGTTGCTTCTGGCATCGGGCGGAAAGGTCTGGCTGGTGGCGAAGACGTATTCCTGCCAGGTGCTGCAAGGGAGCTGAGGAACGTGCTGCTTTAGAAACGCTCGACGCCTGCGTCCCTTATTTCTTGTCATCCCGAACGAAGCGTCCGCGTGCTTTCCGTTCTGCTTCTTTTGCGGAGCGGGCGGACGCGTAGTCGAGGGACCTGCTTTCCGCCGGACATCGCTACGCTGCGGGCAGACAGCAGGTTCCTCCGCTCGCCGCTGAAGCGGCTCGGTCGGGATGACAATCCAAATGGGGAAGCGCCAGCGGCACGACTGAAGTCGTGCTGTTACAAAGCGGAAATTAGGACACTACCCAAACCGCGGTAGTGGGCTTCTTTGATCAAACGAACCCACCACCCAAACCGCGCCTTCATTGACACTGCCTGATCGGCTCTGATAGTTTCAATAGTTCTAGTTATTTCTCTGCGCCCCCAGTGCATCTTCAGCGGTAGGCACTCAACGACACAGGATGGACACCACTCTCAGACAAGTAGGCCAATTACTGCTCGACGCCATCCCAACGGTGGTGCTGCTGTTGTTGCTGTACGTTATATACCAGAACTTGCTGCGTAAGCCGCTGGAGCGGGTCCTGGCCCAGCGTCGCGAGCGTACTGAGGGAGCTGTTGCGAAGGCGCGTGCGGAAGTGGCCTCCGCCGAATCGCGAACTCAGGAATACGAACATAAGCTGCGAGAAGCGCGGCTGGTCATCTTCAAGGCGCAGGATGCGCGTCGTCAGCAGGCCCAGCAGTTGCGTACGCAGGCATTGGCTGAGGCGCGGCAGCGGGGACAACAGCAACTGCGGGAAGCAAAGCTCGCCATCGACCAGGACATGGCCGAGGCGCGCGCCAATCTGCAAGGCGAGACCCAGCGCCTGGCATCGGACATCATTCGCACCGTTCTGAAACCCGCCGGTGCAACTTCCGCAATAGGTGGTCAAGCATGAGCAGGCGATTCCTGAGCCGTTGGGCTGCGATCACGTTTCTGGCTTGCCTGTTGGTTTGCAGTATCTCCGCTCAGAATTCAGCCGATCATCCCACGGGTCAGAAAGCCGAGCCGGGTACCGCTGCGGCCGAACCAGGCGCCGGAAATGCCAATGCCGGTGTCGGCGCAATTCTGGCGAAGACCACGGAGCAATCCGCGCACAGTGCGGAAAAGCTTGGAGGCAAGCTGGGCCTGGGCCCGGACCTGTCTTTCCTGCTGTCGATACTGCTGAATTTCGGGGGCGTCGCGGCTGTCGTCTATGTGCTAGTGGTGAAGTTGAAACTGCCGCAAGCCTTCCGCGATCGCACAGTTGCCATACAGAAGGGAATTAAAGAGGCGCAGGCTGCCAGCGCCGAAGCCGTCCGCCGCCTGGGCGACATCGAGTCGCGCCTGAGCAAGTTGGGCAGCGAGGTAGCCGAGATCCGCGCCTCTGCCGAGCGCGAGGCTGCGGCGGAAGAAGAGCGCATCCTCCAGTCCGCCGAAGAGGACAAGCAGAAAGTAGTGCAGGCTGCCGAGGCCGAGATTGCCGCCATCGCGCGCAATGCGCGGCGCGAGTTGAAGGGTTACGCTGCATCGCTGGCCGTGGATTTGGCAACCCGCGAGATTCGTGTGGACGAGCCCACCGACCAGGCGCTGGTGCGCGATTTTGTCGGCCAGCTCGGAAAGGACGGCAAGTAGACCATGTCCGCCATCGCCAGCCGTTACGCCCGAGCTTTGGTCGAGGTCGTTCTGGAGCAGAAGATCGATGCCGAAGTTGCCCGCCAGCAACTGAGGTCGATCGTGGAGGCGGTACACGAGAGCGATGAACTGCGCCGTGTGTGGGACTCGCCCGCGATTTCGCCCGAGCAGAAGCGGGCCGTGCTCGATGCGATTACCAATCAAATGGGGACGGTAAAGCCGATCCGAAATTTCATGGCGGTGCTGATCGATCATCGGCGAATCGGAATGCTGGACGACATGGTACGGCAGTTCGAGACCGAGCTTGACGCGCAGTTGGGATTCACTGAGGTTGAAGTGTCCAGTGCGCGTCCGCTGTCGCCGGAAGAGAAGCGCGAGTTGGAGTCGCGCGTGGAGAGCATGACCGGCAAGAAGGTCCGCACGCGCTACGTCTCCGACCCTGCGTTGCTGGGCGGGGTGATGGTGCGCGCCGGGAGCACTATTTACGACGGTTCAGTGCGCGGGCAACTTGAGAAGATGCGGCAGGAGTTGAGCCTGGCGTAGCACCTGCCGCCGGCTAAAGCCGGCTCAGAATCTTTAGGCGGCCGCTTTCGGCGCGACTGAAGTCGTGCCCTGTTACAAAGCGTTTGCTTGCCGGCACGGCTAAAAGCCGTGCCTCTTTGAAGCAGAGCCCGAAGGGCGGAAGAATGGACGGCACAGATTCCTGAGGTTATAGGGGGCCTTCGACTCCCGGTTCGCAAAAGCGGCGAACCTCCGCTCAGGATGACGCGGTAAATGTTATATGGTGCGGCTAAAGCCGCACGCTGAAATTAAATGGACGTGGGGATGCTGGCCTGAAGACCAGCGCTACCAGAGTATCCGAACGGAATCTTATGGCGCAGATCAAAGCAGACGAGATCACCAAGCTCATCCGCGAGCAAATCGAAAATTATGAATCGAAAATCGCCGTCGACGAAGTGGGCACGGTCATGTCCATCGGCGACGGCATCGCCCGCGTCTACGGCCTCGACAAGGTCATGGCCGGCGAGCTGCTCGAGTTCCCACACAACGTCGCCGGCCTCGCGATGAACCTGGAAGAAGACCAGGTCGGCGTGGTGCTGATGGGCGAGTACACCGAGATCGAAGAGGGCGACGAAGTCAAGCGCACCGGGCGCATCATGAGTGTTCCCGTGGGCGAGGCGATGGTCGGCCGAGTGGTCGACTCGCTGGGCCAGCCTATCGACGACAAAGGGCCGATCAACACCGATCAGTTCATCAACGTTGAGCGCCTGGCGCCGGGCGTTATCGACCGCCAGCCGGTGAAAGAGCCGATGGCGACCGGATTGAAGGCCATCGACTCGATGATTCCTATCGGCCGCGGCCAGCGCGAGCTGATCATCGGCGATCGCCAGACCGGCAAGACTGCGGTTGCGCTTGATACCATCATCAACAGCAAGGGCCGCGACCTGATCTGCATTTATTGCGCGATCGGGCAGAAGCGCTCGTCGGTTGCCCAGGTGGTGAAGACGCTGGATGACTTTGGCGCGATGGATTACACTATCGTCGTTTCGGCGTCGGCTTCCGATCCCGCTCCCATGCAGTACATTGCGCCTTATGCCGCCTGCGCGATGGGCGAGTACTTCCGCGACACCAAGCGCCACGCGCTGTGCATCTATGACGATCTTTCCAAGCACGCCGTCGCTTATCGCGAGATATCGTTGCTGCTGCGCCGTCCGCCGGGACGCGAGGCTTATCCCGGTGACGTGTTCTATCTTCACTCGCGACTGCTGGAGCGCGCCGCAAAGCTTAGCAACGATCTCGGTGCCGGTTCGCTGACTGCATTGCCCATCATCGAAACCCAGGCGGGCGACGTTTCGGCGTACATTCCCACCAACGTCATCTCCATCACCGATGGCCAGATTTATCTTGAGACCGATTTGTTCAACTCCGGCGTGCGTCCGGCTGTGAACGTGGGACTGTCGGTGAGCCGCGTCGGCGGCAGCGCGCAGATCAAGGCCATGCGGCAGGTTGCCGGAACGTTGCGGCTCGATTTGGCCCAGTATCGCGAACTGGCGGCGTTTTCGCAGTTTGGCAGCGATCTGGACAAAGCGACGCAGGCACAGCTTGCCCGCGGCGGGCGGCTTACGGAGATATTGAAGCAGGGCCAGTATCAGCCGCTGCCATTCTCCAAGCAGATTCTGATCATCTACGCCGGAACTCAGGGCCTGCTCGATGACATGCCGATCGAGCAATTGCATGACTTCGAGAAGGGGCTTTACTCCTACGTCGATACGACCAATCCGGGCGTGCTGACGGCAATCGAAGAAAAGAAGGTTTTGGATGACGAGTTGCGGGCTTCGCTGACCAAAGTCATCAAGGAATTCAAGGAGCGCTTCGCCAGCGAACATCAGATGGAAGCGAAGGCGAGCGCGTAATTTCTGTCGCCGGCTGAAGCCGGCTAAGGATGAGAAAAATAGAGCTGTTACGGCGCAGCGAAAGCTGCGCCCCTTCAAACCCTTTGTTGGAGCGGGTTGTAATAAACCATGGCGAACATACGCGACATCCGGCGGCGCATCCGCAGCGTGAAGAACACGCGGCAGATCACCAAGGCCATGAAGATGGTGGCGGCAGCCAAGCTGCGTCGCGCGCAAGAGCGCGCGTTGGCGTCGCGGCCCTATGCGCAGATGCTGGCCAACGTGCTGAGCTCGACGTGTAGCCGCGCCGATCTGATGGATCCCAAGACCGGCCTGCCGCTGAGCCCGCTGCTGGCGATTCGTCCCGAGCAACGCATTTTGCTGGTTCTGGTGACCGGAGACCGCGGCCTGGCGGGCGCATTCAATTCCAACGTCCTGAAGGCGGCGACCAAATTTCTGGACCACTTCAAGGACAAGACCATCGACATCCTCGCCGTCGGCCGCAAAGGACGCGATTTCCTGCGCCGGCGATATCCCGTCGGCAAGTATGGGGAAGAGCGCGCCGGACAAATCCAGATCATTGGCGAGCACTTGAACGTGCTGGCAAAAGTTGAGTACGAACCCGTCTCCGAAATCGCCGATCACATCGCCAAGGCCTACAAGAACGAAGATATCGATTCGGTGTATCTGATTTTCAACGAGTTCAAGTCGGTGATCTCGCAGCGGCTGATCGCGCAACGACTTCTTCCGGTTCAGGAGCTTGGCCGGCGTGAAGTGGCGCTGGCGGAGGAGTTCTCCGTGGAAGAACGCGAGCGGATGGGCGAGGCCGCGCGGGCCGCTGGAATCAGCCTGAAGGAGTCGCAAGCCACAGAGCTGGAAGCGGAGGCGGCGAAGTTCGCCACCGCGCCGGTCGACTACATTTACGAGCAGCCGCCGGAAGAGATTTTTGCCGATCTGCTGCCGCGCTACCTGGCCTTCGAGATCTTCGAAGGCTTGCTGGAATCGGTGGCGGCGGAGAATGCTGCTCGCATGACGGCGATGGATTCGGCCAGCAACAACGCCAACGAAGTTATCGACTCGCTGACGCTGACCATGAATCGGGCTCGCCAGGCGGCGATCACGAAAGAAATCATCGAGATCGTCAGCGGCGCGGCTGCGCTTTAGGGCTGCAGTGGCTAGTGGCTAGTGGCTAGTTCAAGGCGGTTAGTGCAGAGTTAGGTTCAGCGTGAATTGAGTGGTAATAAATGAGCGGTAGCAGTGAGTCAGGCTTCACTAGCCACTGACCACTAGCCACTGGCCACTGAGGTTTTATGCCTGAGAACATCGGACACGTAATTCAGATCGCAGGTCCCGCGGTGGACGTGCAATTTTCCGAGGCGGCGTTGCCGCCCATCTACAGCGCGCTGCGCGTTACCAGCGAAGGCTTCACGGTGCCGACGCCACTCGACGTCATCCTGGAAGTGGAGCAGCAGTTGGGCGAGGGCCGCGTGCGCTGCGTTGCCATGGAACCTACCGAGGGCATGGTGCGCGGCATGAAAGCGCTGGACCTTGGCGGTCCCATCACCGTTCCGGTCGGCCGCGAGACACTGGGCCGCGTGCTGAACGTAATCGGCAATCCGGTGGACAAACTGGGCCCGGTCAACACCGCCAAACGTAACCCAATTCATCGCCAGGCGCCGGCATTCGACGAGCAGGCGACGTCGCAGGAAATGTTCGAGACCGGCGTGAAGGTCATCGACCTGATCCAGCCGTTCCTGAAGGGCGGCAAGATCGGCTTGTTCGGCGGCGCGGGCGTGGGCAAGACGGTCATCATCCAGGAGCTGATTAATAACGTTGCCATCAAGCATGGCGGATTTTCCGTATTTGCCGGAGTGGGCGAGCGAACGCGCGAAGGCAACGATCTCTGGCTCGAGATGCAGGAAGCGGGCGTAGTCAACATCAAGGAAACTGGGAAGTCCAAAGTGGCGTTGATCTACGGGCAGATGACGGAGCCGCCGGGAGCGCGTTTGCGGGTGGCGCTGACCGCGCTCACCGTCGCCGAGTACTTCCGCGACGAAGAAGGCTCGGACACGCTGCTGTTCATCGACAACATTTTCCGCTTCACGCAGGCTGGTTCGGAAGTATCGACGCTGTTGGGCCGCATGCCGTCGGCGGTGGGATATCAGCCCAACCTGGCCACCGAAATGGGTGAGTTGCAGGAGCGCATCACTTCCACCAAGAAAGGCTCGGTAACGTCGGTGCAGGCGATTTATGTGCCTGCCGACGACTTGACCGATCCCGCTCCGGCCACGACCTTCGCTCACCTGGACGCGACGACGGTTCTGTCGCGCCAAATCTCCGAGCTGGGCATCTATCCCGCCGTCGATCCGCTGGCCTCTACTTCGCGCATTCTCGATCCGCGCATCGTGGGCGAGGCGCACTACAATTGCGCGCAGGCGGTTAAGAAGGTTTTGCAGGGCTACAAGGACCTGCAGGACATCATCGCGATTCTCGGCATTGACGAGCTCAGCGAAGATCAGAAGCTCACGGTGGCGCGCGCCCGCAAGATTCAGCGCTTCTTCTCGCAACCTTTCCATGTGGCCGAGCAGTTCACCGGTCTGGAAGGCCGTTATGTGAAGATCGCAGACACCGTGCGGAGCTTCCAAGAGATCGTCGACGGCAAGCACGACGACATTCCAGAGCAGGCGTTCTACATGAAAGGCGACATCAACGAAGTGCTGGAAGCCGCCGAGAAGATGAAGGCACAAGCGTAATCTGCCATGGCTGACACGCTGCACTTACAAATCGTGACGCCGGACAAGCTGCTGGTACGCGACGACGCCGACCAGGTACAGGTGCCGGGGAAGAACGGATACCTCGGCATCCTGCCCGGCCACGCGCCGCTGATCACCGAGTTGATGATTGGCGAGATCAGCTACAGCCACGCCGGAACCACGCATTACTTCGCTGTCTCGTGGGGCTTTGCCGAAGTGCTACCTGACAAGGTAACGATTCTTGCGGACTCGGCCGAGCGTGCGGAGGACATCGACGTAAAGCGCGCGCAAGAAGCCAAGGCGCGAGCCGAAGAAGCGCTGCGCCAGGCGTCCGCGGATCTGGACTACGACGCGGTGAATTTTGCCCTGCGTCGCGCCGAGGTCCGGCTGGAAGTTGCGGCCCGCGCAGGTCATGTCGCCGCAGCTATCCATTAAGAGCCAACTCCCGGCCAATGGGATCGCTTGCCCTGCCAGTTCACCGCGCCAGTCCGACGGCAAAGGCCGCAACAAACACCAGCACCAGCGCCATCCGCCAGCGCTTTCCTTCCGGCAGTGGACCGCCGCCCGACACGCGCGGCGGTACCCAGAACAGCGCCACCACCGCCAGGATCAAGGCTGGGACAAGTAGGAACGCCAGCAGCGCGTAGTGCGAGCCGTCCAGCGAAAGCAACCTGCCTTGCCGCAGCGGCTTGGCCAGCGCGTCTCCCAAAAACCAGCACAATATGGCGCTGCCCGCTGCCGCCAACGCCCCAAGCAGACGCAAAATTGGAGATGTCATTGGCAATCGCTAGCAGTGTACCAGCCGCCTTTCAGGCGCGGGAAACGCGTGCAAACCCTTTCACCGCACGATAACAAACGGAGTTTCGTTCGCAGCAGCGGGGAGACTGCGGAGGCCAGCAATTTCGCGCTGATCGGACAGCGCTGACCCCCAGCCCAGAGGCTAGCGCGCCGGTGTTACGGCGTTCGCGCCCACGCGGCTCAACTTCCACGGCTTCGGCTTCGGCATTCCCGGCGGCATCGACATTGCCACCATCTTGAGCTCGGCGGAGTCGGCGCCGGTCAGCCGCATCAGATAGCGATCGGTCTGCTGCGTGCCGGGATCTTTCACCGTCAGCAAAAGGCCGTCTCCATTGAGCAGCGAGTTCTCCACGGCAGCGGTCGTCTGCTCCTCGCCCACGCTCTTGATGTCGCCCTGATCGGTGAACTTGAGGTCGCTCTGGCGCTGCACCGTGCCGGAAAGCTGGGTCCCTTGCTGCGTTAACCGAATCGTCAGCCAGGCATGCCCGTCGAAGGTTCCAATCCACGCGCCGGCATACCCCGCCAGTGGGGACTTGCGCGCCGGAGCATTCTGCATCCCCGGAGTCATGGAAGTTTGCGCCAGCCCGATAACCGCCAGCCCTACGACTAACACTGCGATGGGTATGAATCGCCTCATGTGATCTCTCCTGTGTGTACGCTTCAAAATTGTACTCCAGAGAGGCTGGGTTTGCGCGAGGCGGAGTCGGCCCTCCCACATCGCTCGACGACTGACAACCGGCTTCCGTCCCAGCTTCACGCCCGCTCCTCGTCCTTCACCTCGCCGCAACTCACGCCCGCCGGCTTCTTCTTCTCGCTCAGGCCTCCAATCATGGCCTGCGCCGCCTTGGCTCGAGCCGCAGCTTTATTCATCTCCCGCAAATTCGCCGCCGCGCCGTACAGCGCCGCCAGCATAACCCGCGCGCTCTGTCCCGCAATCAGGCCAGTCGAGACCCCATTAATCAGCTGCATAATCCAATCTGGACGGCCTTGGCGGTGTCCGGATACGGCAATTCAAGATGGTCGTACGGCTCGCCGGTTGTGCCGCGATGGAGCGGGCAATGAAAATACAGGAAGTGATCTTACGGGCGATAGCGAAGAAGATAACCTGGTGGCAGGCCGCCGAGAT
>Ga0302326_10009256_pt1 | contig 21588 bp, 24 predicted proteins | sample Palsa_T0_3_FD_202264 | JGI IMG/M metagenome (GOLD analysis project Ga0302326, IMG submission 202264) | Peat permafrost microbial communities from Stordalen Mire near Abisko, Sweden - Palsa_T0_3 | ecosystem: Environmental > Terrestrial > Soil > Palsa > Peat permafrost | place: Sweden: Abisko... | reverse complement strand
GCGGCCGGAGACGGCGCGCACGCAAAAATCTGAAATCGGATTGGTGCGTGCTTTGGCGGGTCCCCCGAAGCATCCTTCGCGCCCGCCGTCACGCTTTAGCGAGATCGGCGGCGGCTTGCTTGCTTGGTGCCCTGCCGGCAACGCCCGGCGGCTATGTTCCGAGGCTAGAGGCGCCCGATCCGGCCCAGGCCGCTGATCTGGCTCTCAACGTGCGAGGGATTGCCGGTGTAACGAATCGTGCCGAGGCCGCTCACGCTCATCGTGAGGTTTCCGCTCGCGCGAACGTGGACCGTGCCGAGGCCGCTGTTGCTGACGGTTACGTCGCGAGCGTCGAGTGCGGTCGTATCGATCTTGCCGACTCCGCTGAGCGACACATCCTCATTTTCAGCTCTGCCCGAGGCCACGATCGATCCGGCGCCGGCAGTCGAGATCTCGATATCGCCGCCGGCCAGGCCGCTGATAGTCGATGGGCCCACTCCCTCACTCGCAAAGCCGTGCAATGCGGGAAGCGTAATCGTGAGCTTCACCATCTGGTGGAACGGCCAGCCGTCGCTGTGCGTCCCGATAATGAGCGTTCCGCCCCCAACCTCCGTCATGATGCGGCCGACGGCCTCCGGGTCGCCCGAAAGGGTCAGGCTCGCCGGCTCCCCGACGGTGACCACCGTTTCGAAAGCTCCCGCCAAGCGGATGCGATCGAAGCCGGAAACCTTGCGCGTTTCGGACACGCTATCCGCAGCGCGACTCGGTGCGGCAACCCAGGCGAGGATCACCACGGCGCCGAGAAATGCGAGCCCGAGAATGAGATGGGGACGTTTCACGTCGGGAGTTACGGGGCAGCTCGGTCTTTGTTTCATCACCCTGGGGCCGGGCTAGTCGAGCAGCTTCATGGCAACGCCGACCAGCTCGCTCATCTCGGCGCGTGTCCGGCCGGTCTTACCGATAATGCGCATTCCCTGGAGGACGCAGAGCATGAGCCGGGCCGTGGCTCGTCGATCGACCTTGCGAGAGATGGAGCCGTCAGCTTGTCCCGCGCTGATCAGTCCCGTAAGCAGCGCTTCGTTCTTGCGCAGGGCGGCCGTTACGCGGCCCGCCACCTCGGCGTCGAAGGTGCTGAACTCGGTCGCGCTGCCGACTACACGATCGAACGCCTCGCCGGGGACGCGATGAGCGTGCTCGACGCGGCCGGTATCGCCCGCGCGTCGATCTGCGGTGTTTCGATCGGCGGTATGGTCGCTCAAACGCTCGCTACGCTCGCGCCCGGGCGAATCGAACGTTTGATCGTGGCGAACTCGGCGCCCAGCGGCGGAGCGCCCGAAGTATGGGACGAGCGCATCGCGGCCGTCGTCACGCAAGGCATGGGACCGGTCGCGGAAAGCGTGCTCGAACGCTGGCTGACGCCCGAGTTTCGCGCGAGCAATTCCCCTGGCGTCGCTCGCTTACGCGCGATGCTCGAAGCGACGCCGCCGGCCGGCTATGCTGGGTGCTGCGCCGCGATCCGATTTCGACGCGCGTGCGACGCTCGGGGCGATCGCGCTTCCGCTGCTCGTGATCGCCGGCGACCACGATCCCTCGACCCCGCCGGCCGCAAGCGAGCTGATCGCCGCACGCGTTCCCGGTGCGCGCCTCGCGCGCATCGCCGCTTCCCATCTTTCGCTCGTCGAGCGGCCCGCGGAATTCACTTCGCTCGTGCTCGAGTTTCTCTGCGAAGGCGCCGCCGCTCAGGGGCGGAGTTGCGAGCTATCCCAGCCGGCCAGCGTTGCGCACGCGTCGTAGCTGCTTGCAAGAAACTCCAGAATCGCCTCGCGCGCCGATGGGGCGCGACGCACCTCTTCGTAGCTGAGCAAGAATTCGCCGAGCGTCTCGCTCCAAAATGCGGCCGTCGGCTGAACCGGCACCTGCTCGAGGCCGGCCGGCTTGGGGTAGGCGTAACAGTAGAAGGCCGCTTCCGGAAAGCGGTCGTCACCCGTCCAAAAGCCGGCCGCGATCTCTTGAGCGTCCATGGCGCGCCGGGTGATGTTATCGCTCTGCGGCGGCGGTTCGGCCGGGCGGCCCGAGAAACGCACGTAGGCCAGATCGAACGTGCCCCAAAAAAACTGCACGGGCGTGTGCCTTCCGGGAAACGGCGCGCGATACTCGACGAAGACCGACACGATCCGCACGAGAATCTGCCAAAAGCGGTGCGCGTACTCGGGATCGTACGAGGTATGCACGCGATCTTCATCGCAGCGCAGGGGGCTCGGCACCTCAACGGCGACGGGCCAAATCTTGACCTGCACGTCGAGCGCGCGTAGCGCTGCCATCACCTCTGCGTAGATGTCCGCAACGGAGCGCGCCGGAGCGAGCGGCACGGAGGTGATACGGCCATCAGATGCCGCGAATACGAGTTCATGTCGCACGAAGTCGAACTCGATTTCGAGCAAGCGTTCTCCGTACGGCATTGCGCTCGTGGTAAAACCACGCGCCGTCACGTAGAACGGAACGTTTGCCCAACCGCGTTCGAAGGGAGCGAGCGCAAGTCGAATCTTCCCGACGATCTGCGTATACATGTGCAGCGTGTCGCGCGTGTCGCGCCAAGCCGATAACGGCAGCTGGGGCCAGCGCGTCGCTTTTTCCGAATCGACCATAGACCAGTCCCTCCAGGCACCCGGTGTTTTTGGAGAAGATATGCGCTGTCGACCTAAGACGCCGGAATATCTCGCAAAGTATCAGTCAACGTTTCGTTTTACCTTGTAAATTGCGATTGGACCTATCGAATGCAGGCTCCGTTCTCGAACGCTACCAATGACGCGGCTCAGGACCACACACACCACGACGTTGATCAGTAGCGCAAAAAAGCCCGCATTGATCCCGCTTACGGATGTTTGCCCGGTAGCGGCGAAGTACACGACCGTAGCAATTCCGGCCACGATGCCCGCGCCGACGCCAAGCGCCGTCGCGCGTCGCCAGACCAGCGAAAAGAACACGCCCGGGAAGAATTGCGTCACCCCGTTATAGCCGATCAACAAGAGGCCGACGAGGCTCGTTCTTGCGATGAGCCAGAACCCGAGCGCGAGCGCCGCAACGACAAGGACGAGGACGCGCGTCGCAAGGGTCCGCTCACGATCTGAGGCGGCAATCCCAAATACGTCACCCAGGACATTCTTGCTGAAGATGCTGGCTGCCCCGAGGATCTGCGCAGCGGCCGGTATCAAACCGGCGAGTACGCCGGCACCCGCGATGAAACCGAGCACGGCAGGCGAGTAATAGTGCTGCACGACGAGCATGAACGACTGGTCGGCCTCGGAACCCTTCAGCCCCGGGATGACGAGCAACGCCGTGAATCCCGCAAAGTAGACGAATAGCAACACGAGCTGATAGAACGGCAAGAAGATCGCGTTTCGGCGCAGCGCGTCTTCGCTGCGGGCCGAGTAGATCGCGGCCATGCTGTGCGGCCACATGTAGAATCCAAGCGACGTCAATAGGACGGTGGAGACGAACCAGGTCGTTCCGTTCGGCGCGGCTCCGACCGCGAGCGTCATCCAATTCGGGTGCGCCTGCAGCACCCGCGAGACCACGTTCGCCGGCGAACCGAAGAAATGTATCGGCAAGACGATGCCGGCGAAGAGGACGGCCACGAGCACGAGGACGTCTTTGATGACGCTCGCCCAGGCTGCCCCGCGCAAGCCGCTGACAAAGACGAAGAGTGCGATCAGCCCGAATGCAACGCCCACGGCGACCGTCGCATTGAGGGCGCCATAGCCCGCGATCCGCAGCAGCAGCTGGATGCCGGTCAACTGCAGCGTTACGTAGGGCACCACGAAGACAAAGCCGACGATCGCAACGAGTACACCAAGCCACTTGCTGCCGAACGCCTGCGCGAGATAGTCGGGCCCGGTGAGCAGTTCATGCTCCTTGGCGAAGCGCCAGATCGGAGGCAGCAAGAAATACGAAATGATGTACGCGACCGAACCGTAGCACAGAATATAGAAGGCCGGCGCCCCCTTCCCGTACGCCCAGCCGGCAGCCCCGAGGAACGTGAAGGTCGTGTAGATCTCACCCGCCAGCAGGAGCCACAAGAAAATCGGCCCGAACGAGCGGCCGCCGATCATATACTCCCGGGGATTCATCTTCACACGGCGCACCATCGCGCCGCCGAAGACGACGCTGGCGAGGACGATGCCCGCAACGATGCCGAGCGCGACGGCGGCCTTATCCATGTCGCCCTTCGTTCCGGTAGACAAGCCACATGAAGAGCGGCGTCAACACGATCCAAACGACGATCCAGGCGAGCAGAAGCGGCAATCCAAAAATGCGTGGTTCGACCGCATTGACGAACGGAATCGCAAGGGTAAGGGCCAGCGCTGGAATGCCGGCAAGAACGGCGCCCTTGGTTCGCATGCGCACCTGCTTTCGGCTAGAAAACGAGCCGGTCGCGCTGTACGTAGATGTTCAGCAAGAGCCCGATCGCCGCGAAGTCGGTCAGAATCGCCGTCCCCCCATACGAGATGAACGGGAGCGGGATGCCGGTGATCGGCATGATGCCGACCGTCATGCCGATGTTGATCGTGATGTGGAAGGCTAGCATCGCAACGAGACCGGCGCCGAGCAGCAAACCGAAGCGATCGCGCGCCGCGAGCAAGGCCCGAATCGCCCCGAAGAGGACGATCGCGTAGAGCGCGATCAAGCCGAGCGCGCCGACGTAGCCGAATTCTTCACCGACCACGGTGAAGATAAAATCGCGCGAATGTTCGGGTACGAAATTGAGTTGCGTCTGCGTACCGTGATAGAGGCCTTTGCCGAACAGCTCACCGCTGCCGACCGCGATCTGCGACTGGTTCAGATTCCAACCGGTGCCTTGCGGGTCCCTATTCGGGTGCAAAAACACGAGCAGCCGATCGCGCTGAAACGGCTTGAGCACGTATTTCGTGCCGACCACAAACGCACCGAGCGCTGAGGCGACGCCGGCGTAGACGAGAAAATACCACGCCTTGGTCACCCCGAAAAACAATTCGGCGCTCAAGATCGCAAAGATCACGAGCGTCGTGCCGAGATCGGGCTGTTTGAGGATGAGAATCGCCGGCACCCCGACCGCCGCAACCGTGAGCAACAGTTCCCGCCAGCCGAAGGTCGCCGTGCGCGCGATCAAGGCCGCAATGCAGATCGCGAGAATCAATTTTGCCGGTTCCGAGGGTTGAAACTGAATCGATCCGAGGTTGATCCAGCGCTGCGCGCCGAGGGCGCTCCGGCCGCCGACCATCACGAGGCCGAGCAACAACAGATTTCCGATGTAAAGACCGAACGCCCAGCGCTGCCAACGATGGTAGTCGACCGAAGCGAACACGATCATCACGACGAGCCCGATGCCGATGTAGACGAGCTGCTTGCGCCATTCGCTCGCCGCCCCCGGATCGTGCAGATCGGCCGAATGAATGAGCAAAACGCCGGCGAGCGCGAGCAGCAAGGCCGCACCCCCCATGATCCAGTTGACCGATTTGTACCACGGCCGTTCCACCCGGGCCCCTTAGCCCGCTTCGTCCCCTAAGCCTGGGCTGATTGTGCCGGCGCTGCGCCGGGTTGCGGTGCAACGGGAGCTTTCTTACGCCGCCGGCGACGGGGCCGGGCCGCGTTCGAGGCTCGCACCGGTACGGGTGCCGGCGTTTTGGCCGGCGTTTCGGCGCTCGGCTCCGCTTCCGCGACCGGGGGCGGGTCGAGCGCAAGCGTTTCCGCTCCGGCTGCCGCGCTGTCGTTATCGCCCGATTGGGTCGAAGCCGCTTCAAGCTCGGACGGGCGCACGCGCTCGCGGACACCCGTGATCGGAATGCTCGCAAGCATGGCGACCTCGCGCTCGCGATGTTCGAAGGTGACGTCGGCGTGGTTGGAATCGATCTCGACGTAGCGTGAGATAACTTCGAGCAAGTCGCGCTTGAGCGACTCGATCACGTCGGGCGCAAGCGAGAGATGGTCGGAGAGCAGCACGAGCCGCAGCCGTTCCTTCGCGGTTGCACCGGAAGGCGGCGTGGGCTTGAACAATGTCTTGAAAAAGTCGAACACTAGGCACGTCCTCCGAAGATCGATCCGAGCTTCGAAAAGAAGCCGCCGCTCGGCACGTTGACCGTTGGTGCCGGGACGTTCTGCCCGCACAATTTTGCAGCGATGGCCCGGTAGGCGGCACCCGTCTCGGATGCCGGATCGAGCGCGAGCGGTTCGCCCCGATTGCTCGCGACGATAACCCCGGGTTCGTCCGCGATCACGCCGAGCAACGGTAAGCGCAGGATCCCGTTCACGTCGTCGACGGAAAGCATCTTGCCCTTCTTGACCAGCTGCGGACGCAGGCGGTTCACGATCAATTCGGGTCGCCAGTCGCTCGGCAGCAGGCCGACGACCCGGTCGGCATCGCGCACGGCCGAGACCTCGGGCGTGCACACCACGATCGCGTGCTGCGCGCCGGCAACCGCATTTTTGAAGCCCATCTCGATCCCGGCCGGACAGTCGATCAGCACGAAATCGAAACGATCGCGCAGCTGCTCGACGAGCGCCTTCATCTGCGCGGTGACCACGTCTTCTTTCTCGCGGGTCTGAGCGGCCGCGAGCAGATAGAGCGTTTCACTGCGCTTGTCGCGCACGAGCGCTTCGTCGAGCGTCACCTTCTCTTCAAGCACGTCGAGCAGATGATACTTGACGCGGCTCTCGAGCCCGAGCACGATATCGAGATTGCGCAAGCCGACGTCGGCATCGACCAGCACGACGCGCTTCCCGAGCGCCGCGAGCGCGGCTCCAACGTTGGCGGTCGTCGTCGTTTTGCCCACGCCGCCTTTGCCGCTCGTGATCACGATCGCGCGCCCGCGCGCCGTCACGCTCTGCGGCCCGGGCTCCGGGACGCCGTCCGGCGCAGCGATTGAAGTTTCGATGGCTCGCATCATTAGCCCACCTTTAGCCTGTTGATCAGCTTGCCGAAGAAGCCCGGCGTCTCGAAGTTCGTGAACGGCACGAGCTCACCGTCGAGGCGGCGCGCGATCTTGCCGTAAACCGCGGCCAGGCGATTCTGATCGTCCAGCACGATCGGCTCGCCGCGATTGGTCGTGTCGATGATTTCTTCATCGTCCGGCACGATACCAAGCAACTCGGCTTGGAGAATGTCGCAGACGTCTTCGACCGACATCATGTCGCCGCTCTTGACCATCTCGGGGCGTACACGGTTGACGATCAAGCGCAACGGCAGGCTCGCCGCCGCCAACTTCCCGACCACCCGGTCGGCGTCGCGAATCGCACTGACCTCGGGCGTCGTGACCACGATCGCTTCGGTCGCACCCGCCAGCGCATTGCGAAAACCGTGCTCGATGCCGGCCGGACAATCGATCAACACGTAGTCGGCGTTCTCCGCCAGTTCCTCGATCACGCGCTTCATCTGCTCGCCGCTGACCGCTTCCTTTTCGCGCGTCTGCGCCGCGGCCAGCATGGAAAGCGACGGGAAACGCTTGTCCTTGATCAGCGCTTGGCGCAGCTGGCAGCGTCCCTCGATCACTTCGACCAAATCGAAAACGATGCGCTTCTCGACGCCGAGCACGAGGTCGAGGTTGCGCAAGCCGATGTCGGTGTCGACCAGCACGACCCGGCGCCCGCGCTTGGCAAGCGCCGCACCGACGTTCGCGGTCGTCGTCGTCTTTCCGACGCCGCCTTTACCGGACGTTATGACGATCCGCCGTCCACTCATCGTTCTGCTCCCATCTTCGCATACGGAGCGATCGTGATGCGGTCGCCCTTCACGAGTGCAACTTCCGGTTCGCGCGGACGACGCGCCCCGTCGCCCGCCGCGATGTGGGTCGCGATGCGCAGTTGCGTCGGCGCAAGCTCGAGCGCGAACACGCGCGCAGCGGCGTCGCCTTGCGCGCCGGCATGAGCCATGCCGCGCAGCGAGCCGAACACCAGAATATCGCCGGTCGCAATCAGCTCGGCGCCCGGGTTGACGTCGCCGACGACGACGATCGTGCCGAACTGCTCGAGCGTTTGCCCGCCGCGCAGAGTGCCGCGGTGATAGAGGGCGGCCGGCGCTGCCGGTAGCGCAACTTCGGTTCGCTCCGCGGCCGGTGCCCGGACGGGTCCGATCACCGGTTTGCGCACCGATGCCTCGCCACGGGCCCGGCGGCCGGCAATGTCGGCACGCGCTCCCTCGAAATCTGCTTCGAGCGAGCGAGCCTTTTCCGTCAAGACGACCGCGCGAGCCGCGCGTTTCCGTTCGAAATTGGCGACCGTCGGCCGTGGCGGCTCGCCCAGATAGGTCAGCTCGTGGCGCTCTGCGAGCGCCGCGATCGCGTCGCCGCCGTACAATCCGTGAAGAGCGATGCCGTAGCCACCCACCGCTTCAAGGAAACGCTCCACCGCTTCGTCGCCGGGCGGCTCGCCGTCGAAGATCGCGGTCGCCTGGCTGCCGCGATAAAAATCCGGCCGCTCGGCCAACCGCTCGGCCATCTCGAGCCAAGCGTCGTCGAACGGGCGTCCGGCAAAGACGAACTCGAGTCCGGCACTCGTCCCGCGAACCATCTCTAGCGCCCGCTCGCCACGGCGCGGATATTATCGATCATTAAACGCTGCCGATGCCACGACGGCGCCGAAGCGCCCTGCGTCCTCCACACCGGCTGCACAAGTTTTCCCCTTTACTCACAAGCAATTCACGCACGCTCCACGGGTTGCTGTCGAAAACGGCTCGCCTTGCCATGGGTCGCCCGCGGACGTGTCGAATTCGCGCCTTCCTGAACCGGCTGCCCGAGGTGTCCGAATGCCGCTCCGCCGTCTACTCCATGCTTCGCTCATGCTCTCGCTCCTTTGTGCGAGCATCCCGGCACCCGCCCGCGCCATGTCGACGGCGGCCGAAGTGGAGCTTGCCAAAGAAGAAGAGAAGCAGGTTCTCAGTCAGTACAACGTCGTGAACGACCCGCTGCTCAACGCGTGGGTGCAGGCCGTCGCTGAAAAAGACTGGACCGAAGTCGCGCGGCGTGACCTCCCCTACAACATCAAGATCCTCGACGCGGCAGACATCAACTCGTTCACGATCGGCGGCGGCTACATTTACGTGAACGAAGGACTGCTCGACTTCGTGCAGTCGGACGACGAGCTCGCCGCCGTCATCGGCCACGAAACGGGCCACAACGAGCGCCGCCACACCGTCACCTTGCCGGCCAAGGCGCAGATCATGAACCTGCTCTTCGGCATCGCTTCGATCTTCTCGCCGATCATCTACAATTTCGGCCAGTTCGCCGAAGCCGGATTGCTCGCCAAGCAGCAGCGCTCCGACGAACTGCAGGCGGACCAGTACGGGCTCCTACTGATGACGAGAGCCGGCTACGACCCCGATGCGATGGCAACGTTCATGAAGCACCTGGGTGCGGCGGTGGCCGATCACGATGACTTCGTCAACAAGTATCTGGCCGACCACCCGGGCGTCCCGGATCGCGTCTCGCACTTGGTCGGCTACGACGAGCTCGACCCCACCAAGCGCACGACCGATCAAATTCTGGTGCAGGGCCTGCACGATCAAGAGACCGCGCGGTACAGCATCGCCGCTTGGAAGTACGCCCAAGTTCTCAAGGCCGATCCGAACAACACGATCGCGCTGCTGCACATGGGACAAACCCAGATCGCGCTCGGTCAAACCGAGAAGAGCCAGCAGACGCTGGCGGAAGCCGCGCAACAAGGTACGCCGCAAACGCGCCTCACCGCGCTTGCCAATATCAAAGAGCTGCGCGAGAGCCAGTCCAAATTCACCTTGACGCGACCCGACCTCACCCCGCTGCGACAGGAACTCACCGATACGCAGGCGCGCGAAACGCAGGCCGTGCAGTCGCTGCAAACGCGCCGTGAGGCCGGGCTCGATCTGATCAAAGCGGTCGATTCGCGCGTGCAAAATGTGGCCTACGGCATGCCGGACCTCAGCCGTATTCCGATCCGTCAAGGCGGCCGGCTCGATGCGATCGTCAAGAACCTAAGCGTCATGAGCCGCTCGATCGACGCGGCCTCCTCGAAGGCGAAGCAGACGATCGTCGGCGTCGGCACGATGGAGAAAAACAAGCAGAGTGGTCTCGTGAAAGAGAACGACGAGATTCTGGGGGAACTGGCCGGCCCGCTGCAGCTGGACCCGGTGCCCGCGCAATCGCTCTCGCTGCTGCCGTACTATCCGCGCATGTTCGAAGACATGGCACTCGGCGACGGCGACATGATTCGAGCGCTCGACGCATCGCGCACCTCGCTTGCGCTGCTTGACGTGGCGGTCGGCGACCTCAACGACTTCATCAACCGTTTGGGACGCTCGTCGTTCGATTTCAGCGGCGACGTTTCGCAGATGGATTACAATGCACTCTTGCCGCTGATGCAAAAGGCGGGCGACGGCCTCTCGAAAGCCGCTATCGCCGGCTCGCAGGCGGAGCAACTCTACAATCTGGCGCGCGCTCGTCAGCTTCAAACGCGCATCACCCTGCTCGGGCTGAACTATCCCGAAGATCGTTACGCAACGCTGCAGTATGCATTGCAACAGCGCGTCAAGAATCAGGGCCTCGATTTCGATGCGATGCAGCGCGACGACCTCAGTCCGGGTGAAGTCGCCGCGGCCTCGATCATCGCCGCCGACACGAACACGACACCCGATGCAATCGTGAGCGAGAGCAAGGCCAGCAAACGCCGCATCGTCGACATCGCGAACTCGCGCGGCATGCGCGCGCAGGCGTTGGAGATTTTCCTCGGTCTCGTGTATCTCGACTACACGGACGATCCGCAGAAGGAAGCACTCGGACACTAGCATGGAAGCGACCAAGAAGGCGGCCACGATCGGCGCCGCCGACCTTTTGACTCTCGTTCGCAAGGGTGTGAACGCGAGCAGCGTCCACAGCGAAGCGCGCAAGCCGTTCCGCTTTCTCTTGTGCGGTGACGGCGGACTCGTCGGCGAACTGCGCGCGCTCTTGCTCGTCCCCAACGCCGACACGAACGTCCCGCTCGATGCGGCCTCGACGCTCGAGACGATCTATCCCGAGCGCCGTCCGACGGTGGTTGGGTCCGACGTGCGCTGCGTGATCTTCTTGGGCCGCGGCCGCGACGTGTCCGGCGCCGGGCTCGAGGTCCTCAAGGCACTGCGCTTGCCGATCTTCGCAATTACGGTCGACGCGGGTGCCGTCCCGGGCGCGGTCCAACCGGTCGGTGCGCCGGGCCCGGGCGAGGTCACCGAATATATCGTGCCGCGACTGGACCGCGACGCACTGCGCGGCCGCTTCTTTCCGCACCTGATCGATCGCTGCAAGGGGATTGAGGTCGCGGTCGGGCGCCGCTTGCCGGCGCTGCGCGAAACGGTCGCTTCCAAGTTGACGCGCGACGCAGCGTCATCAGCCCTGAAGATCGCCGCTGCGAGCGCGGTCGTCGAGAACGTCCCGCTGCTCGGCATCGTGCTCGGCGCGGTCGCTTCAGCCGGCGACATCGTCGCGATCACGGGCATTCAGATCATCCTGATGATGCAGATCGCCGCGACCTACGGCAAGGATCCCGACGTCGCACGCATCTGGGAGCTGCTGCCGGTCGTCGGCGGCGGGCTTGGCTGGCGCGCGGTCTCGCGCGAGCTTTCGGGCTTCATTCCCGTTGCCGGCATCGCGATCAAAGGTGCGATCGCTTATGCCGGCACGATCGTGGTCGGTGAAGGGGTCGGCTTTTTCTACGAGCACGGACGCCACATGACGGCTGCTCAAGCCGGCGCGATCTACGAAGAACGAAAGCGGGCCGCCACCTCGTTCGCACGCGACATCGTGGCTCGTATCAAGAAGAAGTAGACGTTTCGGCCAGGTGTACGAGCAGATCGTCGTCGCTTAGAAACTCAAACGAGGCGGCGAGGTTCGGGCGTACACCCGCCGCGATCTGCGCCGCGACCGACGCTCGCGCGGTGGCGCTCAGGCCGGCGCGCCGATCGACGTAGCGCCGAATCAGTTCGCGCTGGGGGTCGGTGAGATCGTGCCCGTCGTCGCTGCGGCTGATGAGTGTCGCGCGCGACGGCGCGGCATGGGCGCGCTCGAAGCGCCCTTCCCGCACGACGATCGTTCCCGCTGCCAAATCGCCGAGACGCCGGTTGAGCGGCGAGAGTAGCATACACACGGCCGAGATCGCGTAGAAGCCGAGCGCGACCTCGAGGATGCGCACGACGTTGCGGACCATCGCCGCCGTAAAATCGAGCGGAAAGCCACCGTCGCGCACCACCCGAATGCCGAGCAGCCGTTTGCCGGGCGTGCGCCCTTCGAAGCGCCATTCGAAGAGAATGAAGTAGCCGAAAAACAACAAGAAGCTGGCAAAGACGAGCACGGCGACAACGATCGCCGTGCCCACCTTGTCGAAGTCGTGCGCTACCCCGGTCTTCGCGCCGCTCGCACCATTCGGAAGTGCCGATCCGAGCCACGCGAGCAGCAGCAGCGCGACGACGGCAACGGTAAATTGGATCGCCATATCGATGAACACGGCGAAGAAGCGGCTGCCGAGGCCGGCCAGTTCGTAGGTGATTGCAACGCTTTCACCGGTTGAGACCTCGACATGTCGCTCCATTGCTCGACGGTCCGCTGCGGGAAGGCACGGGCCGAGTCCTGCGAAAAGCTTGCCGCATGCGTGAGCGAGCCTTCGTCGAGCGCCGCCAAGACGGCTGGGAGCGTCTCGAATCACTGCTCGGTCGCGCCGATCGTTCCTTGCGCTCGCTAACGCCCGACGAGCTGCAAGAGATGGCGCTGCTTTACCGTTCCGCAACGTCGGACTTGGCAGCCGCGCAGAGCCGCTCGTACAGCTCGGATCTGCGGGCCTATCTCAATCGCCTGACCGCACGGGGCTATGTCTACGTGCACGGTGTCTCGGCGCGCGGTGGATGGTCGAACGTAGCGACCTTCTTTGCGGCGACCTTTCCGCGCGAGGTGCGCCGCTCGGGCCGCATCATCGTGGCGACCACGGCCCTCTTCGTCGCGGCCTGGATCGTTTCGTACTGGCTCGTAGCGGCGAAGCCCTCAAACGTCTACGCTCTGCTGCCCGCCCAAGAAATTCCCGTCGTGACCAAGAGCCTCCACGATTCAAATTTCGGCTTCGACCGTGCCTACGCTCCGGCCATGTCGAGTTTGATCATCACGAACAACATCAAAGTCGCGGCGATTGCCTTCGCGGGCGGCATGTCGCTCGGCATCGTGACCTTGTGGGCGATACTTAACAACGGTCTGATGCTCGGCGGCATGGGCGCGCTTTTCGCATCCAAAGGTTTCGGTACGGATTTTTGGGCGACGATCGCGCCCCACGGCGTGATCGAGTTGACCTCGATTCAAATCGCCGGCGCCGCCGGACTGCTCTTAGCACAAGCGATTCTTGCCCCCGGGCGGCTGCGGCGCATCGATGCGCTCAAAGCAAACGCACGCCGGGCGGGCGTCCTCATGACCGGAGTCGCAGGCTTGCTCGTGGTCGCGGGAACAATCGAAGGCTTCGTCTCGCCGCAGCGCACGAGCGAACTCTTCCGCTTCGGCGTCGGAGCCCTGACCGCGCTGCTGCTGATCGCCTACTTTGCCTTTGGCGGACGCGAAGTCAAAGCGCCCCGCGCGCCTTCACATCCAGATACGCATCCAACAGCGCTAGCGTAAGCTTCGGCGCCGGCACGTCGACGATGATGATACCGCGCGAGCGCAGCACGGCGACGGCTTTCGCCCGTTCGTCGGAAAGCGACATGGCGACGGCGCTGCGGTAAGCGTCCTTCGGCGTGCGTGGCTCAACCTCGAGCGCGGTTTCGATCGCCGTATCGTTCATCAGCACGCACATCACGAGATGGCGTGCGGCGACGGAGGCAAGACCCGCGAGCACGGCGGCGCTCGTGACCGGATCGAAGATGTCGGTGAAGAATACGATCAGGCTGCGTTTGCCGTAGCGCCGCTTCAGCTCGCTGAAGGTCGTTTCGTAGTCGGGTTCTTCGAAGCGCGGCTGCAGGTCATAGGCGGAGCGCGCGAGCGCGGCCACGTGCGCGGCGCCGCGCCGCGGCGCAATCTCGAGCACGGGTTTGGCCGCGAAGGCGAGCAGTCCCGTGTTGTCGCCGGCTTGTTGCGCTACCCGCGCGATCGAGAGCGCCGCCGTCAGCACGTAGTCGAATTTTCGTTGCAGCCCGATACGCGGCGTCAAGAGCCGCCCACAATCGAGCGCGAGAATGACGTTTTGGCTGCGCTCGATTTGGTACTGCGTGACCATCATCTTGCCGCGCCGTGCCGTCGCCTTCCAATCGACCAACCGGAACGCGTCACCCGCTTGGTACTCGCGCAGACTTTCGAACTCGCTGCCGGCCCCGAGCAGGCGCAAGCGGCGCAGGCCGGCATCGAGCAGCGTGCTGCGTTTCGCGAGCGTTCCGTAACTTTCGACGGCCGACAGATCCGGGAACACGCGCGCATCCGCAGCTCCCTCAACGCGGAAGCGGCGCCGCAAGAGGCCAATGCGGTTCTCGACCCAGAGGTAGAGCGAGTCGAAGTGCACGAGGCCACGTTCGCGGGTCGTGAAGGCCAGCTCGAGCGTCGTCGCCGAGTGCGCGGCCAGTTCGACCGTTACGCCATCCTGCGCGAAGTCGATCGTCTCGACCGGCGTTTCCACGATGCCGAGACGAACGGCGACGTCGGCGCGATTCTCGATGTCATAGGTCACGGCAGCCGGACGCCGCAGCGCGAGCAGCGGCAACGGCCGGCGTCGTACACGCAAGGTGACGGGCGACGGTCCGAGTGCGGCATCGGCTGCGAGCAAGGCTCCCGCAAGCGTAACGGCGGCGGCAAACAGGTAGAGTAGTACGGGTACGACGCTCGCGAGCGCGAGCAGCAATGCGAGCGCGAGCAGTAGCCACACGCCGCGCCCTGAAAGCCAGAGCGCCGGCGCAGCGGCGCTTAGGAGCGGCGAGCGTTCGCCCTCAGTCGTCGCTTGCATCGTCGAGCTTCACGGGCTGCGAGAGAACTTCGCGCCAGCAAACGAGCCAGCGTCCGTTGCGGCGCGCGAATACGTAAACATCGTGTCCCGTGTCGACCGTCTGCGTCCCTTCGTAGACGTACAGCATGTGCCAGGTCAGGGTCGCGACGGCCACGTCACCGAGCACATCGACTTCCGGCAGCCCGAGCAGCGCGCGCAATACACGGGTCGTCTGCACGAAATCTTGATAGCTGGCCGCGACGGCGTCACCGCCGCGCGCTGCGCGCGTAAGATTCGGCGCTACGATGATCGCGTCGTCGGAAAAATATTCGCGAATGCGGGCCGCGACCTCGTCCGGCGGCCCGTTTTGCCACGCATCGTTGATCGCGGCGATGATCGCTTGAACCTCGCTTACATCATCCGGGGGCATCGGCCGCTCGGGCGGAGAGCGCCGGACGCGTAACGTCCTTGGGAACGTCGACGGCGCCGAGAATTCGCTCCAAGACTCGCTCGCTCGTCAGGCCTTCGATCTCCGATTCGGGGCGCACGATCAGCCGGTGGGCAAGTACGAGCGGTGCAACGGATTTCACGTCGTCGGGCGTGGCGAAATCGCGCCCCTCGACCGCGGCGGCGGCCTGGGCGGCCGAGAGCAGCGCGAGCGTCGCGCGCGGACTCGCCCCCAAAGCCAAATCGCTCGAGGAGCGCGTTCGTGCAACGATCTGGTAGACGTACCCTTGCAGCGACTCCGCGACGAAGATCGTACGGACCTCGTGCTGCGCGGCAACCACATCTTCCGCGGAGGCGACGCGCTCGACGCCCGCGGTCGAGAGATCGCGCGCATCGAAGCCGGCGGCGCTGCGCGCGAGCAGGCTGCGCTCTTCGCTTTCGCTCGGATAAACCGTTCGTGCACGCACGAAGAAACGATCGAGTTGCGCTTCGGGCAGCGGATAGGTGCCTTCGAACTCGATCGGGTTTTGGGTAGCGCAGACGACGAACAGCTCCGGCAGCAGCTCGCTCCGACCGTCGATAGTAACCTGACGTTCCTCCATCGCCTCCAGCAGCGCCGCCTGCGTCTTCGGTGGCGTGCGGTTGATTTCGTCCGCCAGCAGCAGGCTCGTGAAGATCGGGCCTTTCCGGAGCGAAAATTCGAGGCTCTGCGGATTGAAGATGGTCGTGCCGACGACGTCGGAGGGCATGAGGTCGGGCGTGAATTGAATACGCCGGAAGGGAGCGCCGAGCAGCGCTGCGAGCGTGCGAACGAACAAGGTCTTGGCTGTTCCCGGGACGCCCTCGATCAAGATGTGCCCGTTTCCGAGCAGCGCGATCAAAAACGCATACGAGGTACGTTCGTTACCGACGATGACCCGGTCGATCCCCGCTTGCAGGCGCTGGGCGAGTTCAGTGGCGCGGACGGCCATGCGCAGCATATTCCTTTCGAAGCCGCGCGGCGAGCGCGACGCCGCGTACGAGAGCTTGCTCGCCGGGCGACGGGTTCGCCGCAATGGCCACCATTTCGCGAAATGCCGCGCGAAGATCCTCACGATCGATACGCGTTGCGATCTCTTCGTTTGACGTTTCGTCACCGAGTCCCAGGCCGCGTGCTACGGTTCGGGTCGCCGAACGCGCCGCATCTCCTAGCACCTTGTGAGCTGCGTGCCCGCGCTCGAACAGGGCCGAAAGCCCATCGATGAAGTCGGCCGTTGAGCGCTGATCGGGCGGCCGTGGCACGATCGGCGGTCCGAGCCGAACGGCCGCCCCGGCAAGCGCGATCACGAATGCGACGAGCGCGAGGCCGAGAGCAATCGCGAACGGTCGCGGAACGATCGACCACCAATGCTCGACGGTCAGGTGCCCATGGGGCACCTCGTCGAAGGCGACCACGCCGTTCCGATCGCCCCGCAACGCAAGCGCGTAGGCCAGCCGCGCGCGATCTCCGCGCGCGATGCCGGCATTGGTCAGCAACGACTGATCGATCAGCGCGGTGACCTCGCCCCGCCCGAGCGGATAGCGGATGACGAGCGGCCCTCGACCGTCGTCGACGAGCACGCGAAACGGTGCGGCTTTGCGCTGTTGCCAGCGTACGTCGGAGTTCGAAATGATTTGCGTGACGCCGAAGTCCCGCAGAGACGCATCGATCGTAGGAGGGACCGGACGCCGCCGTTGACCGGTGACGGCCGGTAGATTGAGCGAGTCGCTCCCGGTCGCTTTGCCGGTTCGGCCGCCTCCCACGTAAAGCAGTCTGCCGCCGCCGCGAACCCACCCGATCAACGCTGCGGCGTCGGCTGCGGTCTGCGGCGGTGCCGTCTCGAACGGCAACGGACGTATTTCGACGAGCGTAGCGACGCCGGCGTCGGCAAGGAAGGCCGGCCGCTGTTCGAAGCGCTCGACGGCGACCCCCTCGCGCGTCAGAAGTTCGTAGAAGGCGCGATAACCGGTCGTCGCCGCATCGTAGCTCGAATGCGAATCGAGCGCGACCGGCTGCGACGCTCGCTGCCGCGCGGTGCCGACCACGACCAAGACGGCGAAGGCGACGAGGACGAGCGCCGTCTCGAGCGGCGGAAGACTGCGCAGTGCTCGGGCGATCACGGCGCGAGTGCCGGTTCGAACGCTGCGAGCGCGCGCGCGGCTGCGTCGAAATCCGCGCGCTCCGGTCTTTTCTCGGCGTAGGCAGCGCGAACGAAACCGTCGCTCAGTTCGTCGAACGGTGCGACCGCCCGCGTTTGGGTGCGGCGCACGAGCCGCCGGTATTCGCCCGGCGTGCGCGCCGCGTCGAAGCTGACGATCGCGCGCTCGTCAAGCGCAGCCAGCGCCGCCGCGAAGAGCGCGGCAATCGCACGCGTGTAGTCCTCGGCACTCGCCGCTTCCAAGGCGATGCGGTGCCAATCCGCCGCACTACGCGCACCATCGAGAGTGCGCGCGTCACTTGCCGCCGGCCGTCCGTCGCTCCCGCGCGGGCGCACGAAGGCCAGAATGAGCCGGAACCCTATGTATCCGAGCGCGGTGAGTGCAAGAACGATCAGCATGAAGGCGACGAATGATCCGATGCCTTGCGACGCGCCGAGCGCCTGCGCGAGCGGATGAAAGAGCGGCCGGAAGACGTGATCGACGAGCCAGTCCCAAACGAGCGCGAGCAGCGATTTACCGGGCGCGACGCTCGCGGCCGCCGGCGCGGCGCGGTATGCCGGCTCTGCGAGAATGCTCTTTGCGACCGCATCCGGATCGCCGTGCGGCCAGTTCACGCGTGCGCTGCCAACGCTTGCCCGGCAGCGGCGAAGTCGTTGCCCGCGCCGTGAGGCTGCGGGCGTCGTAAGGCATCCGCGACCGCTTCCAACGTAGTCCACGAATCGTGTCCCGAGTAGAATCGCAAGAGCGCCAAGGGAACAGCGTACGCGACGAAGATCGGCCCCAGCACTACACTATTTTGGACGCACAGATTGACTGCGCGATCGAGGATCTCACCGAGTCCGAGCGGCCTCAGCGTCAAGGCGCGGCCGGCGCGTTCACGTGGCCGGGAGCGCTTCGGGTTGGGTCGTTTGCGCCGCGAGTTGCAGGTCGAGACCCTCTTCGCGCACGCGCAGATCGTAGTAAAAGATGGCCAGAAACGCGGTGATGAACACGGTCGTGGCAACCTGCACGATCGTCACGTACGCGGTCGCTACGATCCAGCTGTGCAAGAGCGCAAGCGAGACGGCTTGACCGACCAACACGACGACATCGAGGCCGATGAAGATCGCAACGAAGGCGAGACCCGTGAACAGAGAGCGCCGCAGACCTGCAGCAAGCACCCGGCTGATGCCGTTCGCGAACGAGGTGGCGAAGTTTGCACCCTCGATGACACAGGTGAACAGGGACACTTCCCAAGCCAATATTGCGACGATCACAAAGCCGAGGAGCGCGATCAGAAAGACGATTCCAAAGATGACCGCAATAGCGGTGCCGACGACGTGCAGCGCGGCTATCAAGAGCGTGATGATGAGCGCGAGCACGACCACCACGATAATGATTGCGATGTACGCGATGATCGCTGCGAAAAAATACATGAGATTCACGCCGAGCACCGCTAACCAGCGCCTCGATGCGACGCGATACGCTTCACCAAATGTCATCGTCTTGCCCAGATAAAATGCCGACACGGCTGCGATCAGAGCGGCCGTCGGCAGCGGGCTCAGGATGAGCCCGGCGGCCAGATATACAATGCTCCATGCGCTCGTACCCGAACTCGAATGCACGGCGCGCTCGAAGCCGCTTAAATCGGGTTGGCCACCGGGGCCGTGGGTCTGCAGGGCGTCGGTCAGCGCCTGCATCATGCGCGAGAAGTCCTTGGTCGCGTAGTATTGCACGATTGCGGCCGGTGCTGCATACACGAGAAAGATCAGCGAAAGTGGGACGATGTGCTTCACGCACAGATTGACACCGCGGTCGAGGATCTCCCCAAGCCCTAGCGGTCTCAGCGTGGACTCGTCACCGAACGCGTTCACGTCAACGGTACTCGCTTTCAAAACAAGGTTCCGCAAGTAAGCGCCGGAAGCGTTCGGCGATGGACCAATCCCATCCGCTCGGCACGGTCGCACACCTTTGGCGCTACCCGGTCAAGGCCTTGGCCGCCGAGGCGCTGCAGGCTGCTGAGATCGCCGCCGAGGGGTTGAGCGGTGATCGCCGCTCCGCGCTCTTCGTCGAAAGCGCCGGCCACGCGCGCAGCGGCAAGCCGTTTCGCGGCAAGGAACACAATTTGCTACACACCGTACAGCTGCCCGAGGAGGCCATTGCCCTCGCTGAAATCCGCGCGGTGAAGCTGAACCTGCGTAACGGCGGACCGTACTTCGACGACTCGGCCGTCTCGATTCTGATCGACCGTTGGCTGCAGGAAGCTGAAGCGCTGACCGGCTTCGCCCTCGATCCGTTGCGTTTTCGGCCCAATCTGTTCGTGCGTTCGGCGTCGGGCTTCAGCGCGAGCGAAAACGAGTTGATCGGATCGAGGCTGGCAGCGGGATCCGTCCGTCTGCGCGTTACCGACACGATCAAGCGCTGCGTGACGATCGGCTACGACGTTTCGAGCGGCTACAACGATCCCGACGTGCTACGCGTCGTGGCGGGCCATCGCGCAAACGTGATGGGCGTCTACTGCGCCGTCGAACGCCCGGGCAGCGTCCGCGTCGGCGACCTGCTCACCCGCGACTGAAGCTCAGAGCGTGCGCCGGCCTTCAAGCGCTTTCGCGAGCGTCACCTCATCGGCGTAATCCAAGTCGCCACCGATCGGCAAACCGTAGGCGAGCCGCGTCACGTTGACCCCGCTTGGGGAAATCAAGCGCGACAAATACAGCGCGGTCGCCTCGCCTTCAGCGTTAGGATTGGTTGCGACGACGAGCTCCTGCGGTTTCTCGCTTGCGATGCGCTCGACTAATTCCTTGACGTGCAATTGCGCGGGCCCGATGCCGTCCATCGGTGAGATCAAGCCGCCGAGCACATGATAGCGGCCGCGGTACGCCGAGGTGCGTTCGATCGCGTAGATGTCCTTGGCTTCAGCCACGACGCAGAGCAACGTGGCGTCACGGCGCTCGTCCGTGCAGATGTCGCACGGATCTTCGACGGTCAAGGAATAGCAGCGCGTGCAGAGCTTGACGCGATCCTTGACGGCAAGAATCGCCTCCGCCAGCGCCTGCGCTTCCGCACGCGGCCGGTTCAGCAGATAAAAGACCAGCCGCGCCGCCGTTTTAGGCCCGACGGTTGGAAGCTTGGAAAACTCGTTGATGAGGCTTTGAACGGGGCCGGCGAGCGCGTTTGCGATTACTCGAGTCCCGCTACATCAAACCAGGTATGCGCAGGCCGCCGGTGACCGAACTCATCCGTTTGGCCGAAGCCTCTTGCGCCTTCTGCACCGCGTCGTTCATCGCGACGACCAGCAGGTCTTCGAGCGTTTCGGGATCGTCCGGATCGACGGCTTCCTTTGCGAGCTTCACCGCGGTTACGCGATAGTCGCAGGTCATCTCGACGCCGACGGCACCGCCGCCCGCGCTCCCGGCGACGACCGTCGATGCAAGCTCCTCTTGGGCTTTGGTCATCTCCGCTTGCATCTTCTTAACTTGCGCCATCATTTGCGCTTGATTCATGTCGTCTCCGTTCGGCCGAGTTTCTTGCGCGCGTACGCCAACAAGTCGATTTCGCCGTCGCCCGCGCCTGCGCTTGCGTCGGGCGCGGCTCGATGCGCGCTCGAGACGCGACCGCGCGCGGCCTCCGCGCCGGCCCGCGCTTTGAATTGGACGCGTAGCGGTGCTTGCATCACATCGGCAACGGCCGCCTCAATGATCGCGCTGCGCTCGCGCAAGATGACTTCTTGAATCGCGTCGACCACGCCGATCGTGAGTATGCCGCCCTCCACCGCATCGACCGTGGCCTGCGAGAGGGGCGCACGCAGCGACTTCTGCTTCTCCTCGGCACGCAGCCGAATCTGGTCCCAAAGAGAGCGCACGCGCTGCAGCGTCGGAATTCCGTCCGGCGCCGCGCCCGGACTCGGCGGCGCGGCCTTGGCAGCCGCCGGTTTCGGAACGACCAAGGCCGGTTCGGTCTTGGTTGGAATCGAGGCCGGTTCGGCCTTCGTTGGAATCGAGGCCGGTTCGGCCTTCGTTGGAATCGAGGCCGGTTCGGCCTTCGTTGGAATCGAGGCCGGTTCGGCCTTCGTTGGAATCGAGGCCGGTT
>Ga0302326_10009254_pt1 | contig 21591 bp, 26 predicted proteins | sample Palsa_T0_3_FD_202264 | JGI IMG/M metagenome (GOLD analysis project Ga0302326, IMG submission 202264) | Peat permafrost microbial communities from Stordalen Mire near Abisko, Sweden - Palsa_T0_3 | ecosystem: Environmental > Terrestrial > Soil > Palsa > Peat permafrost | place: Sweden: Abisko... | reverse complement strand
CGGCGAGACCAAGCAGTTTCACGAGCCATGGCGGAAGTGTTTGCATACGGGTTTCCTTTTCGTTGGTTAGCGGCATGACGCCGATGTTGGGTTCATTGGTGAGGCCGAGGGATTTCAGCCGCACCGGCCGGTAAGCGGCGCTTCTGCCGGCGATGGGAACCGCTCCCCACGCCGGCGAGAAATATTTATATTCTTCGTTCGCCACGAGGTCGCGGCCTCGCGTGTTCCAGAGCGTGCGCAAGCGGATCGCCTCCGCCGTGATCGCGATCTCCTTTATCCACGCCTTGGCGGACTTATCCTTGTAAGTATCCGCGAACTGAGGATGATCCGGGTGGCCTACATAGACAGGGAGTCCCGCGAAGCGCTTCCCCTTCGAGGCCCGTTCGGCCCGGAAATTGGCAAGGATCGCCTCGGCCGATTCGCGATCCAACACTTGCATCCCCTCCTTATGGTCGTGGTTGCCGAAGGGGATCTCGATCCACTCCGGCGGCGTCTTCCCATCCGGGCTCAACTGGTTGGAAAGCTCGATCGCTTCCCCTATCAAAGTAGTCATCATAGCTCCTCCTCGGGTTGTTGTTGCAAAGGCCGCACTGGCACTGGCGGAGCCACCAACACCCGCTCCCCTTCCGCCGGCTGCGAAAAGCCAAAGCGGTTCAACGCGTCGGCCACCGAGATCGGCAACCCGAGCGGGACCATGGCCGCTATGACCTTCAGGTCGAAACTCAGATCCCGCGTCTCCCGCGTCTTGACGCGCACCCGCGCCAGCGGAACGACCCCCGCGCCAAATGTAAAAGCGATGACCCGCCGGTCGATATGGATGTTGAGCGTCTCGCTCAGCATCTCCGCGCGGTCTTCATCGAGCGCATCGGTCTCGTCGGCCTGCAAACTCGCCCCCTGGCCCCCGCCCGTGCCGTGGTGGCTTTGCGTGCCCAGGTCCGCGCCGCGCCAGAGGATCGACATCGCCCTGTCCATCTTCTCGATGATCGGCTCGAACGGCGTCGCGCCCTGCCCGCCTTCCGCCTTGATGAGTTCGATCGTATCCGACACGTTGCAGACCGCCGCGAAATCATTCGCGAACGCGGCCACCGCCCCTTTCATCGCGTCCCACTGGTCGCTCCCTTGCGAGGCGGCCGTCTTGCCGAGAATGCCCGGAAACCCAAACTTCTCCGAGTAATTCAACCAGTCCTTGAGCGGCAGGTGCTTGAACATATAAGCCACCGAGCACGCCTCATCGATCCCGTCGCCCACCGTTACCAGCCATTCGTCCGGGTTCATCGCGACGCCCTGGTAATCGAAATCCTGCGTCAGGAACCGGAGCTTCCCCGTGAGATTCTCGAAGAACCAGCAGGGGGCCGCGCGGAACTCGGCTGTAAGCCCGCTCTCGGCCGGTTGCCAGCAAATTTCGTGGACGCTGTATTTTCTCCCGATCGCGTGAGCCATCGTCCGGACCAGCAGCGAGAAACCGCCCGCGCGGTTTTCATCGTACGCGTCGGTGACGGTGAGGTTGCGGTAGAAATATTCCAGCGCCTCCTTGTGTTTGCCGGCCTCCGCGGATTGCGCGTTATCGGTCAGCACGACCTCGAATCCGTTGCGGGCCAGCGCGCTCTTTGCTTTCGGCGCGACGCTCGCAAGCCTGTCGTCCCTGCGTTCCATCGCCTCCCACGTCCGCATGATGGGCGAGAGATAGCCGCGGGAAAACTGGTCGAGTTGCGTCGCGAGCAGCTCCGGCGTCAGGATGCGGATCGGGTTGAACCGCTGGCGCAGCGAGAGTTCGACGCGCCCGGGCGTTATCTTTCCCGAACCGCGCGGCAGGGCGCGCTCTTTTTTCATAGCAACACCTTTCCTCGCGAAAATCCCGAGCCGCGTGAAAACCGGGCGCTTTCGACCGCTTCATAAGCAAACGGCCCGCTCCCTTCGCCCGCGGCGCGCACCGCCAGGGCCAGCGCCGTGCACCGGTCGCTATGGCCTTCCTTCGTCCGCGGCGCCCAGTAGTTATATTCGCCGTTGCTAACTACTTGTTGCATCGCGTGCAGATCCTCGCGCACCGCGCGGCTTATCGGGACGCGCAACTTTGTCGGCGCTTCGAATTTGTGACGCAGCCTCGGGAACAGCTCTCTCTTGAAAGCCGTGGTGAACGTGCAAAGCTCCACCTTCCCGAACTTGTGTTGCGCGGGATCCCACACGCCGAACTCCTTCGCCATGTAGTCGCCCAGCCCGATGCCGGGCCCCGTGTAGTCAAAGCAGATCCGCTGCGCCGTGCTTATCCGGCTCCGCAGAATCCGCTCCTGCTCGGGCGTATCCGTTCCCTTCAGGACGAGGATTTCGCGCGTCCAGAGGATGTCGCCCTGCTGCTCGATCGCGCAACAAACAGTCGGGTCATTCGTGCGGCCATAGTCGATGCCTAGGAACTTCGGATTTTTGGATGAGCCAAAAAAATCGGAGTCGCAGAACTCGGTGGCATCCGCCGATTCGGCGAGCGCGATGAGGTCGTACGGGAGCAGGACGTTGCTGCCATCGAGAAACTCACACTCGTATTCCTGCGCCCAGCCCTCCGGGTCGTCGAGCGCCTCCCTCAACTCCTCGATGTCTATGGGAAGACCCTGCGCGACAGCGTCGTGAATGGTCACCCTGTGCCGCGACCAGCGCATCCTGCCGGTGTCCTCCTTGTGCCAGAGTTCATCGGTCTTGTTCCCCTTGCCGTTCGGCGTCGTGATGAGCCGCACCTTTTTCATGCCGCCGCGCAGCGGGTTCGTGATCGAGGGGAGCATCGCCCGCCAGGTTTCCGCGGGCTGCTCCAGGAACGCGAACTCGGTGAGATCGACATTGGCCGAATAGCCCCGCACCGTGTCCGGATTCGCGGGGACGGCGATGACCTTGCTGCCGTTCGGCCAGGTGATGCTCGCCGATTTTATGAGCGCCTCGGAGCTGGTCCGATCCTCCGTGTAATCGGCAATCGCCAGGTGATACGCCTGCGCCCATTCCTTCACCTTGTCGAGCGAAAGCAGCGCCTGCCGCTCGCCCGCCGCGCCGATGAGCCACTCGATCTTCGCCCGCTGGAGGCAATCCTCGACGATCTCGCATCCCATCGAGAAATCCTTCCCCGTCTGCCGCGACCAGATCCCCATCTTGAACCGCGCCGTGTCCTCGACCCATTTCCGCTGATAAGGCAGCAGCAGATCGCGCGGAGAAACCGCTTTCCCTTTGCGTTCCTTTGCGCCTTTGCGTGAGGCATTCATGCCAGCCCGAAGATCTCCTTCATCCGTTGCTGTTTCTCCTCGTCGGAAAGCGTGGAATTCTTCGTAGTCTCCTCGGCTTCGCGCACCTTTTTCTCCGCGGCTTCGAGCAGTTTTAGCTTGCGCTCGTTCATCTCCTGATCCCGGTGCTTTAACACGAGCGAGTAGAGGTTCTTTACGTCTGTCGGCTTGGACCCCGGGCGGATCGCCATCTCGAAACTCTTTTGCTTGATTGCATCGATGGTCGCTTGATCCCATCTGCCCGGCACGCGCTCGATCTCCTTCCCGATCTCGTCCGTTACAAAGACTGCGTCCGCTCGTTGCCGCAAAAGTTCCACAACACAGTAAGAGCGATAAAAGCGCGACAATGTGGACTGCGAAATCTCGAGCTTGAACTCCTCGGCCGCCATCTTCTTGACAAGCCGATAACTGAGCCCGGGTGTGAGAATCCATTCGCATAACTCCTGTTTCTGGTTCTCGTCGAGAAGTTCGAGTTTCGCCGAGGGCGCCGGTTTCATTCACAGTGCTTTCTCCGCCAGTTTTGCCAGCCCGGTCGAGGTGATGCTCCACTTTGCAACACGGGAACGGCCTTCCGTTTCGATGACGCTCACCACGCACCCCTGGGCCTCCCACGAACGGAGCGCCTCCCGCATTTCGCTCAGCGTGATCGCTTCGCCGGAAAGGTTGACATAGGTTAGCAGCGAGATCTCCGGCGTGGCGTAGCCGCCCGCTTCCTTTAGCTGGATGAGAATGCGGAAATCGGTGCGAATCATACAACTCCCGGCATGTTCAGGTGGCCCGTGGACTTCAGAAGCTCGATGATCTTCCGCGGCATCTCCTCCGCGATCATATCCACCCGGGTCCGCAGCGAACGCTGATCGCCAGCCAGCTCCGAGCGGACGGAGCTGATCGTCTCGTGCAGCTTCGCGGCCCGCTCCTCGTTCTGCGTGTTCAGGAGGATCGCCGCCTCGTGGACGTCTTTCCCGCGCTGCTCGCCCGCAACATAGAGCGCCCTTATCTCCCCGGTGATGCCGTGGTGCGTGTCGTGCAGATAGGCGCTCATCTCCTTCAGCCGGTTATGCACGTCTTCCTTCAACTCGCGCAGTTGCACCGTCGTCGCAAAGCCGCCCACCTGCTTCGCGAACTCATCCACCGCTTTCTCGACCCCGCCGATGCGTTTGTCCGAATCCTGCTTGCGCATCTTCGATTCCACGTTGATGCGTTCCAAATCCTCCATCCGCTGCGTCTTGAGCGGGTCGCGGAAATACTGGACAATCCCGAGGCCCTGATTCACCGACAGCATGAGCGAGCTGATGATGATCATGACCCAGCCGACGGCTTGCGGACTCTCCGGGCTTGGAAGCTGTGCGAGCAAAGACATCACTTCAGCGCCCCTCCGAATCGCAGAAATCCCCGCCACACATCGAGCGACGCCGCGCAATATTTTTGCAGGAAGCGGATGCCGATCCCGCCTTCGTTCGGGTCCGCGAGCAGATTATTCGCAACCCGCGCGATGCACTCCGGGTCATCGATCGACGCGCGCCAATGCGGCGGACACCAGTCGATGGCCTCCCCGACCACCACGGGCACGCCTTCCGCCACCGCGTCCGCCGTCGTGATGTTGAAAGTCTCCGTCATCGACACCTGGAACCCGATATCCATGAAGGCGCATGCCTGGCGAAACTCGCCCCAGGAGCACCACGGGTGCTCCACCAGCGCCGCGCCGTGCACCCCCGCGAACATATTCCGCAGGCTATGGACAACGCCTTTCCCCTGCTCCTCGCGGTTCACCGAAATGTAGAACTCCAGGTCCACCCCGCGCCGGCGCGCCAGCAGGATCGCCGCCGCCGCCGCCGTGGCGTGGTTCTTCATCAGCCGGATCGCGCCGAACGAACTGACCCGGATCTTGTGGCTGTCCGCGACGCGCGCCAGATGCCGCTCCGGCCGCTCCGTGTCGTAAAGGTTCGGCAGATAAAGGCACTTCCCGTTCCAGCCCGTCCGGATGAAATCGCAGACCCGCTCCGAATTTGCCGACACCTGGAGATTCAGCTCGTTGTCCTGCAACACCAGGTATCGCCGGAAGAGCTCTATCGCTCCGGGCTCGACCTGGAGGAACGCAATCTGGCTATGGCAGCGGCAAACGAACTCGACGCGGGGAAATGTCCGGAGCAGGCGCACCACCGCATCCACGCTCACGAAGGCCGCTTCGATGATGCAGTGGGTGACAGTCGGACGCGCCCGCAACTCCTGTTCGAGCGTCTGCGCATCCCACGTCGCCACCACGTCGCAGAGGACGCCTATCCGCTTGAGGCATTTCGCCGTGTGCATGGCGTTGTTGCCAAGCCCGACGTGCGAATAGATCGAGTTATTCCGCGCAGAGAAATTGCGGTAACAGATTAGGACATGAGGAGGGGAATTTTGCATTTAGCTATTTGTTTCCGTTACATATCTGGCGGCGCCGATGATCCGATAGGTCACCGGCGCCTCGAAATTGTTAGCCGTCGCGTTGGAATCCAAAAGCCGGGCCGCCGCAACCGTGAGATCGATCACGTGTCCCGTGCGTTTCCCCGGCCCGAGGTCGATCACCGGCAGCACCGCCGGCGCATTGCTTGCACCCTCGAACACCACCGCCACCCACGCCCCTTCCGGGTTGCGAGTGCCATCCGCGTGCAGACCGAACGGCATGCGCGGGATCGGCGAACCGCGCAACGCATCGAGAGCGTCATCGCGCATCGGCAGCGCGCACGCAAACAATCCGGGGCGCCCCTTCGTATTGAAACCGCTGGCCGTCGAGCCGTCGTCCTCGGAATCATCGTCGCCCCCGAACGCCGTGGAAATCCCCTCGACGAGAATGTCCTCCCCATCGACCCGGGCCGTCCAGGGCCAGGAGCCGTCCCCGCGCAGTAAAGTCGCTTCGTTCATAACGTTATTCGAAAGCGAGCACCGTGAGCGGCTTACGCGCCTCCGCCAGGCGCAGCCGGTAAATGGGAATGGAAATCGTCCTGCCGCAATGCGGGCACTTGCTGCGTGTGATGCGCCGTTGCGCAAAACCTTGCCGTGCCGCCGGAAACGATGATTCCCCGAAAATCATCGTCCGCCCTCCCAAGTCGAAGAAGACATAGGAACACCCGGAGCCGCTCCGGCGCCGGCATTGCGGGCCGCGTCGACTTTCCCGATGGCGGCGCGGACAGCCGCGAGACCGCCGCCTGTCAGCAGAAAGTCAATGCCTGGCTGATGCCGCCAAAAACCCTGGACAATCCCGGCGCCATAGATGAGTGTTGCCGCGGATACAAGGTAAGTCTTTTTACCGCGGAGGAAATGTGCGAAGCGACGTAAGGTTAGTAACATGTGCGAGATGAGCCTCGCACGAATATTTGCAACAACCTAACCTTCCATTGGCTCCATTGCCTCCATTGCAACAAATTTCATTTTGGGCCTAAGTTTTGCCCATTTCGGCCCCCGGAGCAGGCGAAAAAATGTGAAAAACGGCTGGAATTCCAAGCGTTTACTTCTGTTTCTCGTTCCCAAGTTGCACTTGGGAACGCGCTTGTCTGCCAAGCTGCGCTTCGTTCCGCTGATTCGAAACGTGCTCCACCCGATTTCACCGATCCAAGTGCCGCCGTGGGTTCCGGGGGCCAATGCTTGCGGGCGCAAACAAGATTGCAATCCGCCGGGTTCACCGGCATCATCACCGTACTTGCTGACTCCAATGCCGAAACCTCCCACAGGCACGGTCACTTTTCTCTTCACGGACATCGAAGGCAGCACGCGGCGTTGGGATCAGGAATCCGAGGCGATGAAGATCGCGCTGGCGCGTCACGACACGATTCTCCGATCGAGCATCGAGGCCCACGGCGGGCACGTATTCAAAACGGTCGGCGATGCTTTTTACTCGGCGTTCCCGGTCGCGCCCGATGCGCTGGCAGCGGCCTTGGAAGCTCAACACGGCCTGGCAGCCGAGCCGTGGGGGGAGATTGGCGGGTCGCGCGTGCGCATGGCGTTGCATACAGGCGCGGTGCATGAACGTGAGGGCGACTACTTCGGCCCGCCGCTCAATCGCGTCGCGAGGCTGTTAAGCGCGGGGCATGGCGGCCAGACGCTGCTCTCGCTCGCGACGCAGGAACTGGTGCGCGATCAATTGCCCGAGGGCGTGCAACTCCGCGATCTCGGCATGCACCGCCTGCGCGATTTGATACGGCCCGAACAGATTTTCGAGGTCTTCGCGCCCCCGCTGCGCGCCGATTTTCCGCCGCTCAAAACGCTCGATGCGCGCCCGAACAATTTGCAGACGCAGCCGACCCCGCTGCTCGGCCGCGAGCACGAAGTCGAACAGGTCTGCGCGCGGCTTCGCCGCGAGGACGTGCGGCTCCTCACGCTCACCGGGCCGGGCGGCACGGGTAAAACGCGGCTTGGCCTGCAAATCGCCGCCGACCTCCTTGATGATTACAAAGATGGCGTTTACTTCGTCGCGCTCGCGCCGCTGAGCGATCCGACACTCGTCGTTTTGCGGTGAACAACGACAACGCACCCGCCGTCGCCGAAATCTGCGTGCGGCTGGACGGCTTGCCGCTGGCCATTGAATTGGCCGCGGCGCGAGCAAAGCTCCTCTCGCCGCAGGCGATCTTGGTTCGGCTGGAAAAGCCGCTCAAACTCCTGACCGGCGGCGCGCGCGATCTGTCAGCCCGGCAGCAAACACTCCGGGGCGCAATTGCATGGAGCCATGACCTGCTCGACGAAAACGAAAGGCGGCTGTTTCGACGCCTAGCGGTGTTTGTCGGCGGCTGCACGCTCGAAGCCGCGGAAGCGGTGTGCAATGCCGGCGGCGATTTGGGCGTGGACGTTTTCGACGGCGTCGCCTCGCTGGTGGACAAGAGCCTGCTGCGGCAGCAGGAGGCGTCTGATGGCGAACCGCACTTCGTCATGTTGGAAACGATCCGCGAATACGCTTTGGAGCGGCTGACCGAAAGCGGAGAGGAAGTGCAGAACCGGCATGCGGAATTTTTCCTTACTTTTGCCGAGCAGGCGGAGATCGAGCTTCATGGATTCCAACAAATGAAATGGTTGGAGCGGCTGGAAGTGGAGAATGACAACCTGCGGGCGGCGCTCGGTTGGTTGACGCGTCGCGACGAAGCCCAGCGCGCACTGCGCCTTGCCGGAGCTTTGGCGGATTATTTCTGGTGGAGACGTGGACATATCACCGAGGCACAGAGGCAGTTCGGTGTGCTGTTTGCGTTGCCCGGCGCGTCGCAGCCCACAGCGGCGCGCGCGAAGGCGCTGTGTGGCGCAGCTTGGGTTCATTCCTTTCTCGACAGGAAGGCCGTTCCCTTGGGGGAAGAGAGCGTGCAACTTTGGCGGGAACTTGGCGACAAACGGGGGCTGGTTCGAGCGACTATCGATTTGGGATTTATACTTAACTGTTTCGGGGAACGCGCGAAGGGGCGGGCGCTCCTGGAGCAGAGTGCAGCCATGTCTCGCGAACTGGGAGACAAATGGTGTTTGGCCTGGGCGCTTAGATGGTTGGGGGAGATTGCACTTATTCAAGGTGAGATCATCGCCGCGGGCGAAGCTGCGGAGGAATGCCTCAAACTATGTCGTGAAGTGGGTGACAGACTCCTCATGGCTCACGCTCTTCTCGTTTTGGGTTGGGTGATGGGTCGTCAAGGCGAGCCAGAGAAATATCGTTCTCTTCTCGAAGAAAGTCTGGCCATTCATCGGGAGTTTAAAGAAGGACTCGGGATCGCCATCAGTCTCAGGAGTTTGGGACATTTGGCCTTTAGAACCGGCGACTACTCCGCAGCGGCAGAATTATTCAAGGCTTCGCTCGAAGCGTATCAGCAGTTTGGCTTCAAACCATGGATCGCATGGGACCTGTTCAACCTGGGCGAGGTAGCGCGCAGCCAGGGCGACGAGGTCCGTGCCCGTTCCTTTTACAACGACTGCTTGGCCACAGCAAGAGCCTCAGGAAGTGACGATTGTCTCGCGGATTTACTCACCGTTTTGGGAAGCGTAGCTTTGAATAGCGATAATGCGGGAGAGGCACGGCGATGTTACGACGAATGCATGGCGATTCGCCGAAAACTGGGAGTTAAGAAAGACATCGCATGGACGCTTAAATTATTCGGCGATTTAGCCCATGTGGAAGGCGACAGCGAACACGCCATCCGGTTTTACGCGGATTGTCTGGAACTGGCCAGGGGATCCGGTGACAGGGAGGCTCTTGCCCGTTTGCTTGAGGCCTTGGGAAATGTGGCTCTTGACCAATCCGACTATGTCAAGGCGCTCGCCTTCTGGAATGAGCAGATGACAATACATCGGGAGCTGGAAGCCAAAGCCGGGATAGCTTCGAGTCTTTCCAACCTCGGTTTCGTGGCGCATTACCAGGGCCGCTATGAAGAAGCCTCGAGCTTGTTCCAAGAGGCGCTCACCAGCTTTCGAACTCTCGGCTGCACGCCTGGAATCGCCCGTTCATTGCTCGAATGTGCAACGGTGAAGCACGCACAAGGAGACCTTGACAAGGCGCGAGCCTTGTCGGAACAGAGCGTGGCAATGTTTCGGCGCGTGGCGGATGTAAAGCAAGTGGCGTATGGCCCTTGCGTATGCGCTGGAAGAATCGGAGCTTTCCTAAATGCTCCCGCCACTGGACCGTCGTAGTCTCATCCCCGGAGCGTCTTGTGCACGGAGTGGACCGGGTAGATCCAAAAGAAATCGTCCTCCTCGTGTTCCATGGCGGGGTAGGCCGGATTAAAACACGTAAGCACAAACGTCCTCCCGGCGCGCCCGCGCAGATGAAACAGCTTGCAGATAACCCCGCCGTTCTTTTGCCGCGCCACGACGATATCCCCATTCTGCGCCTTCACGCTGCATAGAAGCGTGACGGTGTCCCCCTCCGATATCTTCGGCTCCATCGAGTCCCCGCGGATTTGCACCGCGATGGCATTCGGATCCTTCACCGAGGTCGCCACGCGCTGTTCCCAGTTCATGACATCGGAGAAGTCGACCTCGAGCGAACGCTCCGCCTGCGACCAGGAAATGAGCGGTATCCAATGCAACTGGACGGCATCCGCGCCGAGATCCTCCAGCACCTGCCGCTCATCGGGGGAAAAGGCGCCCGGTTCTTCGGCGATGGCGGCAGCCCTGGCGCTGCCGGCGGCCCTGTGTGAACGTTTTTCCCCGAGGAGTTCATCTACGACCGTTCGAGACTCCGATTCAAGAACGCGGAATTTCTCCGCAAAAAAACGGGTCGGCTCCCGGCCCGCTTCATATTCCTCGTAACGGCTCTTGGCGATGCGCAGCGCGTGCGCGGCCTCCGCCGAACCCAGCGCCATGCGTTTGCGCCAGGCAGCCAATCGCGGCGCCAGGGAACCGCCCTCGCTGTCGGGTCGAATGTCGAATTTGGGAATACCGATCTTCTCAAGAATCTCGATGCGTTCCTTCAACCGAGGGGAGGGCTCCAGCCCGTTCTCTATTTGCGAAAGATAGCTCCGGTTGATCTTCAAGTCTGCCGCCAACTGGGCCTGCGTCATACCGAGTCTTTTCCTTAGAAGACGCACCCGCTTGGAAAAAATGTTGTCTAACCCAACTTTCTCTATTGACATTCTGTTGACTTTCCAACAAATTTACATCCGTCAAGGGTATAGTGGACATGGTAACCGAGGAAAGTCAACAGATTATACCGCCCGGCCGAAATCTCCGGCTGCGGCGGAACCGCATACGCCCGCGCATCGCCGCACCCCTCGCTGTCAGCAATGGCCGTCACGCCCACGCCCTGCCGCTCGTCGTGGAGGAACTCGGGTTATGAAGAAAAAAAGATGCCGGCCTTTCCCTGGCCCGGAAGGAACTCAGCCTATGGAAAATGCCAAAAGAAATGCACTCCTTTCCCTGGCGAAACGCGCCATGGCAGGGTTCGCGGAGTTAAACACGCAGGAGAAACTGACGCTCCTGGAGGCCCTGGGTTTCATCCTGCCGCCGGATGAGGCCCTCGAAGCCAGGCACACCGCCTTCATCGTCGAAAAGGCCGCGCTGCAACAACTTAAATTCCAGGAGCTTTTGAACTCATGAAAACCCCGGTCCGGGCGCCCCTGCGCACGCGCTCAACGCCGCCGCGCCCCACCCCGGGGCAGCAGGCGGAGCTTGCTCTGCGCGGATTGCGCGCCGACCAGCTCTGGGCGGGCCGCACCGTTCTCTATGTTCGCGAGGTTGCCAGCGCGCTTCACGTCACCGAGCAGCACGTCATCAACCTCATCACGGAGGGGCGGCTGAGAGCCATCAATATCGGCAACGGATTGAAAAGCCGCGACCGCCGGAAAGCCAGCAAGACCGCGCGCGAATATTGGCGCATCCCGGTCAGCGCATGGAATGCCTACATTCTTGAGAACGCTTCCTGACACGATCATGGACACTACACTTGCAACCATACTGGCAACCGTCATCGCATCGGTCCTCATCATCGGCGCGATGGCCTACTGGCAGGGGCGCGCCGACGAACGCCGCGCCCGGCGGGTGCGCGGCATCCGCTACGCCCAGGGATTGCTGACAAAAAAGGCCCGGCGCGAACACAAAGAGAGGCTTGTGCGTGAGAACCGATGACGAGCAGATCAACGCAGCCATCGATCTGCTGCGCGGAAACGGCTACAGCGTCCTGCTCGCCGGTGATTTCCATTGGGAGACGCCGGGCGAATTCCGTTTCCGCCACCAGGTCAGCACCGCGCATTTCGACCGCCGTATAAAGGCCCCGCCCTGCCCCCACTTTCTCGCCTTGCGCGGCCCGAGCGGGCGAATACTGAAGTTGCAGAGCAACCCCGATTTCGAAGTGTGGATGAAACCCCGGCGGCCCCTCTCCCGGTCTTCATCATCCACCTAGTTGGCAAGTTACCGTGCGAAAAAGGCCGCGACGGACGCGAGCAACGCCGCCCCGGCGACGCCGAACAGAAATGTGGACGGGAGGCGAAGCGCCTCTTCCTTGCGACTGCGCCAGAGCGTCCCAAGCGCGCGTCCGCCAAACAGCATCGCGACGAAGAAAGGCACAAGGAACGTCGTTTCCGCTCCGGGATGGGTGGAAGAAACTTGCGCGGCAAACAGCAGGGCCGCCCCGCCCGCGAACGTGTTGAAAATGGTCGTCTTGCTGCTGGTCAACCTCCATGCCAGGAAGCCGAGGATGAATGTTGCCGCACAGGCCAGCAAAAGAAGCATGCTTGGGGAATTCGTGAGAGTCTCTCTAGTCCACCGACGGCGAAGATTTGTCCGTGAGTTGGAAGTCCGGGTAAGCCTCGGCGCCCATCTCGGGGATGTCCAGTCCGGCGATTTCGTCTTCCCTCTTCGAACGCATGGGGAAGATGCCGTTGGATACGCGGAACCACACCCAGGCAATCCCGGCCACGAAGATCAGGCATGTTAGTGTTCCTGTCAGTTCCGCGCCGAGTTGCGACCAATCGTTGTAAGACGCGCCAAAGAACTTGCCCAAAGCTCCGGTGACACCCTGGTCAACCCAACCACCCTTGGGGCCGGCGCCGGTCAGTTCGGTGAATTGCGCCGCGACCTGCGCCGAGCCGTCGTTGACGAGAGTCATGATCTGGCCATCCTTGAAAAGCTTATGGACCCCATTCCACCCCTGGCCGTAGGAGCCATTGGCGAAGAGGCCCAGGCTTAACACACCCCAGGAACCGCACGTCCCGTGGACCGAAATCGCGCCGACCGGATCGTCGATCTTTAGCACGCGCTCGACAAAGACCACGGAAGCGACAACCAGCGCTCCCGAGATCCCGCCCAGGAGCACCGCGCCAAACGATGTGACAAACGCGCACGACGCCGTGATCGCCACGAGGCCGGCCAGCATGCCGTTGCACATCATGGTCGGATCGGGCTTCCCGAAAAAGATCCACATTATCAACGTCGAAACGACCGCGCCCGCGGCCGAAGCGAGCGCCGTGTTCACCGCGACGATCGCGATCCGGTTGTCCGTTCCAGCCAGGGTCGAACCCGAGTTGAGCCCAAACCAGCCGAAGGCAAGAATAAAAGTTCCGAGCATCACCATCGGGACATCGTGAGCGGGTATCGGGCGCGCCTTCCCATTCCTGCCGAACTTGCCAAGCCGCGGACCAAGGACGGCGGCGCCTGCAAGGGCGATCATTCCGCCACATTGGTGCACTACCGATGAACCGGCGAAATCCACGTGTCCGTGACCAAGGCCGAAGTTGATGCCGAGCTGGGCGAGCCAGCCGCCGCCCCAAACCCAGTTGCCGAACACGCTATAGCCGAACATCCCGACCCAGAAGCCGTAGATGAAGAAGTTCTTATAGCTCCAGCGCTCGGCCATCGCGCCGGTCGGGATGATCGCCGTCATGTCCATGAAGACCATCTGGAAGAGGAAGAGCGTGAAAATGGCTGTATCAAACACGTTCGATCCCATGAAGAAACCCTTGGTGCCGAACAAGCCGAACGCCTTGCCGCCAAAGAGATGAAGCGTGTATTCTCCACTCAACAGCGTAATGCCTTGTCCAAGCGCAGGCTGGCTGCCAATCGCGCCCGCCGCGGCTCCCACTCCGCCGAACATGAGGGCGAACCCGCAAATCCAAAAGCCGAGCATGCCAAGGCCATAAATCATGAAATTCATGGCCATCACGTGTGTCGCGTTCTTCGCGCGGCAGAGGCCCGTCTCGACGAGGGCGAAGCCCGCCTGCATGAACATAACCAGGAAACCCGTCACGAGCGTCCAAACCATGTTGATGGAAATCTTGTTGTGAGCGGCGTTATTGACGACTTCGTCGTGGGTGACCTTCTTGGGATCGGCGGGGGGTGGCCAGGCCAGGTCGATCGCCGAACCCGAGTTGCCTCCCGCGATGGCACTGGCCGTGGAGTCCGGCGCCTGCGGGACAGGCGTCGCGGAGGCTGCCTGCGCATCGGCTTGGGGGGTCGAGCCGAGGTAAAGCGCGAACATCACCAGGAAGCACAAGACGGCCCGCGGGAGCCTTCCTCCGAAAAGCGCGAAAACGGACTTCCGCTCGTCGCGATCCCTCACCTCTTCAAAAAACATTTTCATATTTTGCGTTTGCCTGATCTTGCTGTTATCGAGTCTGCTACTACCCCTGCGCGGATATTTGCCGTGGAAGCGTGAGGTGGAAGTGGATTGCTCAAACGTTGCTGAGGATCAACGCGATGGCAAACCGAAACTATTGGATCGAGCGGAGGGTTGGCTAATCGCGCAGACCGGGCAGGCGGGCGTAGCCGACAAACCGGGGATGGGTTTTCGCGTCCGAGTCGGGCGCTTCGGGACTGATTTTGAAATCGAAGACGCTCACTCCCCAGCGTCCTTTTCCCTCAAAAGTCCGCCCGTCGCTCGCGCCCGCCATGACTCGGTTCCCCCCGCTCTTGAGCGTGCCCAGATAGAGCATGGAGTGGGTGATCGGCGGGTCATGGTCCATGGAATAGGTGCCCGTCCAAAACAGAATGTCGCCGGGCCGCAGGGCGTCCAGCTCGAACGTGTCGTTTTTCCCGCTGAGAACCGCGTGGAAGAGTTCGGCTTTTCGCAGCCAGACGTATTGTTCGCTCGCGTTTCGGGGGACATCGGCAAAGCCGTTTTGCTTCAAGACGTAATAGGTAAACCCCGAGCAATCCATCCCGCCGTTGCCGGGTTCGGCGGAGCCGTAGGTGTAAGTCAGATCTTTCGTGGTGAGATCGAGCGCCGTTTTCAGAAGTTTGCGGACTTTTCCAGGCTGGTCGTCGAATTCGACGAGTTCATCGGTCGAGATCGTCGCGTCGGGGGCGGCTCCTTTTTCCCGGGAAGACGCCGGCTCGTCCGGAGTCGGCGAAGCTTCCGCCGCGCCCTGGAAGCCGGCCTTTTTCTTCGGCGGCGACTCGGCGGCATCCGCTGAGCCGTCCGGGGTGGAGTCAGCGGCGGCGGCGGGTTTTTTGTGGTGGCGATGGTGCTTGGGGGCCGGGGTTGCGTCGCCGTCATCCTGGGCATGAACCGAGAATGCCAGCAGCAGGACCGCGAGAAACGCCAGACGGCCCCGGCGCGTGCTTAAAAAGTCTTTACACTTCACAGCGTTTTCTGACATTTGTAGTCAATGCGGGTAGTTTTTCTCATCGCGATAATGCTCTCCTGCTCCTCCGTTCTCCGCGCACAGCAGCAGGAGCGAAAACTCCTCGACAGGCTCCTTAATCCCGACGGCACCCTCGCCTACCAACCGCAAAGCAAGACCTTCCAAAACGACAAATCTTTCACCGGCGCGGGAAAAGCCTACGTGAAGGACTTCTACTTCACGCAGAAGGTAGAGATGAAAACGTTTTCTTCCAAGGAATTTTCCGGCGCGAAGAATTTCTGGGCCGGCGACTTCAAGTTTTCCAACTCGGCGCTGCCGAAGGAGCGTTTTGTTATTTCCAACGCGTCGAAGACCTACGGAACAACTTCTGTGGACGTAAAGAATGCCCGCGAAAGCGGCGAGGCTGTTCCCGTCTCCAAATACGCGGATAACGGCCCGTTCAAGGGCCGCGAAGACGACCAGACAAACCTCGCGACCGATCCGAAGGCAAAAGCGAAACGATGGGTGCGGGAGCAGAGAGCCGCCAACACCCCCATGACGGTTGACCAGGTGCGCGATCTGCTGAACAAGAACAATTAGGGGGTGCATTCCGCGATTCCGAGATCTTGAAAGTTCCGGGCAGGCCAGCCTTCGATGAAACCGCAGAGTTCCTCCTTCCTTTCCCCCGAAGAGTCCCTCGAGGTGCTCAAAAAAGGAGCCGCCCAGATCATCAGCGAAGAGGATCTGCTGCAAAAGTTACGCCTCGGGCGCCCGCTCAATGTGAAGCTCGGCGTGGATCCCACCGCGCCGGATATTCATCTCGGTTTCACGGTCGGGTTGCAGAAGCTCCGCCAGTTTCAGGACATGGGGCATCACGCGGTGCTCATCATCGGCGATTTCACCGGGATGATCGGCGACCCGAGCGGCCGCTCGGTCACGCGCCCGCAATTGACCCACGACCAGGTCATGCGGAACGCAAAGAGCTTCCAGCAGCAGGCTTTTAAGATCCTCGATCCGCAAAGGACCCGGACCGTTTTCAACGGCGAGTGGCTCGAAATGATGACTTTCGAGGAAGTCATCCGGCTGGCCGGCAGGGTGACAGTCCAGCAGATGCTGCACCGCGAGGATTTCCGCGACCGGTTCGACAAAGGGGTCTCGATTCGCGTGCACGAAATCCTTTACCCGATCATCCAGGGATACGACTCCGTCAAAGTGAAAGCCGACGTGGAAATCGGCGGCACGGATCAGCTTTTCAATATCCTGGTCGGGCGCGATTTGCAGAGGGAAGCGGGACTTCCGCAACAGGTCGCTTTTCTGACGCCGCTGCTCGAAGGGCTCGACGGTGTCCAGAAGATGAGCAAGAGCCTCAACAATTACGTCGGGGTGAATGAATGCCCCTCGGAAATGTTCGGCAAACTGATGAGCATTTCAGACACATTGATGGAGCGCTACTACCGGTTGCTGCTTGGCAAGGATGTGCCGAAGGGCCATCCCATGGAAGCCAAGAAGCAACTCGGATTCGAGATCGTCGCGCGCTACCACTCGCCGGAGGCGGCGCAAACCGTGCTCGACCAATTCAATCTCCGTTTCAGCGAGAAAAATCTGGACGAGGCCGATCTTCCCGAACTGCGTCTCAACGGTGTCGAGCGGGATATCGTTTCCGTGGCCGTCGCAGCGTACGCGCAAGGCTTCAATATATCCCGCTCGCGCGGCGATGTGCGCAGATTGGTCGAACAGGGGAGCATTCAATGGAACGGCGAGAAGATCCCCGATGTGCAGGCCGCCCCGAAGTTTCGCAAGGGCGACGTCTTGCGGCTCGACAAAACCCGCGCCGTGCGGATCGACGCGGCGTAACCCTGGTTCACTTCACCGGAGCGTGATGGCGGCGGGGACGAAGCCGCAGCCAGTTATTCCACGTCTTGCGCAACGTGTCTTTCGGCGAGAGATACTTCTGGCTGAGGTCGGTGCTCTTCAGGATTTGATCCAGGATGCCGCGAACCGAAAAATCCGCCGTATGCAGGATTGTGTATGCGGTGCCGATTGCCGCCGCGTGGTGCGCGTCGCTTCCGGCCACCATCGGCAGCCCTTTTATTTGCGCGTACTCGAAGGCCTGGCGGTTGTAGCGCTTGAGTGTCGTTGCGGCATTGAAGACTTCGATCGCGTCCACCTCGATCTGCTCGAGAACATTCTGCCGGATACCCGCCCGGAACAAGTCGTATGGATGCGGCGGAACGGCGAGGCCCCCGCGCTCATGGATGAGATCGCAAACCTCGCCCGCGGGTTTCCCTTTGAGAAAAGGAAGGGTCGCACCGTAGCAAAGGAGATGGCCGTCCGCCGTGGTGACTTCGACGCCGGGTATGACGAGGAAACCGTCCACCGGCAGCCCGTCCTCCCGCATCAATCCCTTTTCGATCATGTAAGAAATCGCGTCACAAGTGTTGTGATCGGTCATGGCGAACCCGTGGAGGCCCTTGTCGCGCGCGGCGGCGATCAGATCCTCCGGACTGCTCACTCCATCGCCGGAAAAGAAGGAGTGCGTGTGGAGATCGATGTTGTATGCCATTGCCAAAATGGTAGGTTTTCGCCGCCGAATGGCAAAGCCGAAATGCGTGACAACCGGGTGACATGAGCACCGCTTTCAAGGAATGGGCGCTCGTCTGCGAAGCCCTCGGCTCCGGCGGGCAGAGCATTGTGCTGCGCAAAGGCGGCATCGCCGAAGGCCGCGAAGGATTCCGCTTCCACCACCCGGAATTCTTCCTGTTCCCGACCCTCTTCCACGAGCAACTGGCAAAGACCATCCTCCCTCCGGAGACCGCGATGCCGGCAGGGAATGGCCGCATCCGGATAAACTACTGGGCGAGGGTCGAATGGACGGCAAGGATCGAGAATCTCGAAACGGCGCGGAAACTAGCCTCTTTCCATATATGGAAGGAGTCGGTGGTCGAAGAGCGTTTCCGCTACGATGAGAAGCCGGGCTTGCACCTGGCTTTCCTGCGTGTGTATCGGTTGGATGCCCCTTGGGATTTCCCCGATGCTCCCGCCTACGGCGGCTGCCGATCGTGGGTCAAGCTCCCCGAACCTCCCTCCGCGATCCGGTTCGAACCCGTGTTGGACGAGAAAGCCCACGCCACGCTCGTCGATAAACTCCGGCGAACCATCCAGGATCTGACTGCCGCGGAATAGCTCGACTCCGAATCCTACCGCAGGAGCCAAACTGTAAGTCGTTCACTGTGAATGACTTCCTTCAAACGGTAGCCGGTTGCGGAGCGAGTTTACCTGCAGAAAGAAAAGCGCGCCAGAATTCGCGCGAACTCTACCAAGACCCCGCCGCTACTCGCAGGCTTGAACCCTTGGAGTAACCGCTCTATCGTACAAATCATGCCTCAAGCCTGTCTGGTGCTTCGTTTAGCGAGCGGAAAGTCGATCGACATATACATCCAACGTTGAACAAAGGCAATTGGGCCTAAAATTGCCGAGTGAACCGGTGGGGTTATTATGACAATAAAGCCAAAAACAGTTAATTATCGTCACGTCGAATTTGAACCCTCGGATGGCGATCATCTTCAAAACCTGCTTTTGCGAAGATTAGACACTCCCGGTGTAGGTGTCGATTTCCCTCTCACGGGCGCGTCTGACAGTCCCCACCATGTTTTATCTGTATGGCAGAGACGTAAAGGCGTCTTGTGCGGGGAACTTTTGCGTTTCGAACGGGACCGTGATGTACCGCTCGTCGACGTAGATCCCAAGACTGGCGTGGTTTGGACGGGCGCAGCGCCACCTGTCGACAAAAATGGAACTCGCCGCCACTTCGCCGACTCATCCCTCTATTTCGCGCTAAACACAGCGTCATAAGTAATTGCGCATCCTCGGCTAGGCTATTGCGCATAGCTTGTGGAGAACAGGGCTGTTTTGAAGCCATTGATTGAACTGCGATTCAACCGTATCGACGACCTGGTCGAGAGTCTCAAAGTAAGCATTGTGGAGACACAGCCGCCGCGTGAGCTTCCAGACGCGTTCTATGGGATTGAGTTCGGGACTGTAGGGCGGCAGATAGTGCAGTCGGAAGGCGGCCTCGTGTTCCGCCCGCCATTGCTTGTGTAGGCGGGCATGGTGATACTTTGCGTTGTCGGAGATCACCACGACTTTACGAGCGGAACGCTCACTGCGAAGCTTCAGAAGGCGAAGAAAATCCCAAAAGCTCTCGGCCCTGAATTTGTCCTCTTCTCGTAAATAGAGGAACTTTCCATCGCGCAGGCGCACAGCGCCAAAATAGCCAACATGAAGGCGGGTTGGAGCATGCATCAGGATCGGATCCTTGATTTCCGGCGCCACCCACATCCGGCAGCGTGAACCGTGCTGTTGAAAGTGAACCTCATCAAGCGCCCAAAGGTCAACGTCGGCGCTTCTCGCCAGCATGCGGAGTTTTTTTATGCGCCCTTTGTAAGAACGGATCAGCCTGTGCGATCATCGGGCGAGGTTTACGCAGGCGAAAGCCCAGTTGCCGAAACAGTCGCTGGCATTGGCGCACGCTCAGGGCAATTTCATACTTCTGCTTTAACCACTGCGCCATTGTCTTTCCATCCCATATATTGGCTTTCAAGCCTGCCTCCCGAGGTGACGCCCGTAGAACCTGCGCTACCTCCTCCAATTGCTCGCCATTCAAACGCTGCGGCCTCCCGGATCGCTCTCCATCGGCAAGACCCGCCAAACCGTCCCTGTTGAAACGCTCCACCCAATATTCCACCGTCCGCGTGCCGTCCCCCATCAACTGAGCCACCTTCGGGGCACTCATTCCTTGGGCGACAAGAAGAACTCCGTGCAACCGATGATCGTAGCGCGCCTCCTCCGTGCGTCGTATTTCATCTTGCAAAGCCAGCAGCATCTCCTGAGCATGATCTATTGTGCATGATTTCACGAAACCATCCATAACCCATTCACGCCACATGCGCAATTATTTATGTCGCTGTGTTTAAAAGAGAATCATCTTGCCGTAATTCAATCCGTTGGCCTGGGACTGCTGGAGCTCCAGACGTACTTCGCTTGGCTCCTTAATATTGACATCGGCACGCCGGATACGCCGGACGGAAGGACGCGGCTCTTTCACTTCCGAAACATTCCATCAAAGGGAGCCAGAGATGCAATTCAAGGCCATCAAGTGAGGGCTATAAAAATCGGAAGCGATCTTTTTCATGCCTCAAAGATTCCAGTTACGATCAAAAGTGATGGCAAGAAAGATCGAACCGTTAATAGGACGGAATACAAGATTGACGCCTCTACGAAAGGCATTCTCGGCGAGTTAATGTGTCGAATCGGAGCGAACGATGCAATTCTCAATGATCTCGACCGTCACGCCGACCCCGGCAGCATCAGAATGAACCTTGAAATATCTTATGTGAGTCATTCGGAGAAGGATGCCCAGGAACTTATGCATGCAATCGCTGGCGCTCTTGATGATGGGGGACTTTCCAAAAGCAGCTATTCGCTTAAAAGGAGGAAGAGAGCTGAAGGGTGAAGAATTGACCATCCGAGACCAAATCAAAGTGAAGGCCGTAAATGGAAATTTGGTTGTCGATCATGCTCTAAGTTCCATTTCAACCTGGTTAGTGGAGGCAATCAAAGCCGGAACAATCGTTTGAAATCTCTACGAGAGCGATTGCAGAATGGATCCGGCAGGTTGCTTCTCTCCTGGGCACTAGCGCTGATTTCTGGAGCGTTAATTTTGCGGTTCTGGCCCAGCGATCCAAAACGCTCGTCTGAGATTCTGTCAAGAGTTCAAAAAGCTGCATTCGTTACGATGGCCTTTGCCGTCACGGCGTATAACCTGCGTACGCGTGTGGTTGATTTAATTCTCAAGAGCACCTATAAACCAGACCATGTGGAACGATTGTCGCGGACTGCAAAACAATGCGGTTGCAGACTAACTGCCCTTGTCCTATTATTCACAATAACCAGTGTAATAATGGGGTTAGGAACCTTCGTTGATTTTGGTATCACTTCTGCGCGTTGTGTCGCGACGTTAGCTGGGGCTTTCTTCGGCTATAGTCTTGTCTCGTTTGTCTACATTCTCTTTGCATTCGAACGTCTGGAGAGATTCGTTTTGGAGCAAGCTGTTGATGAGGCGAGAAGGAAGGAGATTGACCGGCTAACTTCATCGGACTCTTAATGTGCTGATATAGTCAAAGGCTTTTAACCTCGACAAACATTTAGCGAGTTCACCGCAAATCATACGGTGCGGACAAGTGGGGGTGCATAAAGGAAGCCTGTTAGTTTCCTCATTCGTAGTAACCAGAAAGTTGGAGGAAGCATTTCTCCTCGTCGGTCTCGACCGCATCTTTGGGCCG
>Ga0302326_10009253_pt1 | contig 21591 bp, 16 predicted proteins | sample Palsa_T0_3_FD_202264 | JGI IMG/M metagenome (GOLD analysis project Ga0302326, IMG submission 202264) | Peat permafrost microbial communities from Stordalen Mire near Abisko, Sweden - Palsa_T0_3 | ecosystem: Environmental > Terrestrial > Soil > Palsa > Peat permafrost | place: Sweden: Abisko... | reverse complement strand
CCCCGAAAGTGCCGCAGCAGAGCTGCGGCGCCGTGCAATCGGAGGCCGAGTGGCACTCGAGGTCGAGGGACCCTGCCTCGAGCGGGACTGGCGCCTGGCCGCCCGAACTGGACGTGCCGCCGCCCCCCGAGTCCGCACCTCGATTGTCGTCGCTCGAGGACGAACCGCAGGCCGCTGCGAGGCCTGCGGCGGCGACCGCCGTCCCCACGATCGCCCAGGTGTTCATCACGCCCGCGATGTACTAGCCGCCCGTCGCGGCGTCTACGGGGCCGGCTTCGGTGGTGCTCGCTGCGTCGGTCGAGGCAGCGTCAGTCGATGAAGCGTCGGATGCGGCCCCGCCGTCGGTCGGAAAGACGCCGGCGTCGGCCGCAACGCAAAGCTTGGCCGAGGTGTACTGCGGGATCGTGTCGCACACCTTTCCGCCGGTGCATTCGGCCGATGTTCCGCATAGCTGGAAGTCGTAAATCCCCGACCCGCACGGCGCTGCCTGGCACGAGGCCGCGATCGTGTCCGTCGAGAGCGAGAACGACCCGCAGCACACCTGGGTGCCCGTTCCGGCATCCGCGCAACTCGCCGCCGAGGTGCAGCTCAACGTGACGCTGTAGGTGGCGTCGCCCGCCTCCACGAGAATCGTGGCGCCGTCGGTCACGATGCTCGCGTCGGACAATTCGCCGCCGCTGCTGCTGCCGCCGTCCTCGTTCTCGGTGGTCTCGTTGCCGCCGGACTTGCTGCTCGAGCACGCCGCCGCAAATGCCCCGCCGCCGAACACACAGGCAGCGGCCAAGATCGTTATTCTCTTCATTATAAAGTCGCCTCCAAGGCCCGGCAGGATCACCGCGGATCCGGGCCAACGTCCGTCTCTTCTCTGTCACCGCCGGGCAAGTCGTGGTGCCAGCGGACGGTAAGCCCCGCCCGTAGGTGCGGCGACGGCAAGACCCACTCTGCACCAGTTTGGGGCCGAGTTCGCAATAATCTGCGATATTCTCGCTGGCGTACCCCATGCTGCCCGACCAGGCCGAGCGCGCGGCGTGGACCCGCGAGGCCACGGACGCGCAGATTGCCGAGGCCGTGCGGGGACCAGCGGGTGACGCGCTCCTCTCCTGGTGCGCGGACAACGCTTGGCGGCGGGACGCGCGCATGGCGCCGATCGTCGCCGCCGCCGCTACGGATGCGCGTCTGAGCGAACGGGTGGCCGCGGTCGCCCGTGCCCGCGTCGTGGAAGGCCCGCTCGACGACGCCCTCGCGTGCGCGCCTCTTCTCGGAGACGGATCGTACTTGGCTCTTGCGGAGAACGTCGAGGCGCGGGCGAGGCTGGAGATCCTGATCTGGGAGGCCGGCGCGAGCGCCGTCGAAGTGCCGAGCCTCGGCCCGTGGCTATGGGGATCGGCAGGCACGTTCGAGGCCATGATCCGCGGTCCCGCGCACGGGGCGCTCCGAGGCCGCGTGCTGGCCGCCCGGTGCCTCGAGATTGGCGCTGGAGGGATGCCCTCGCGCGCGGATCCCGAGCTCGTGGGCAAGACGCTGCAGGTCCTGCAACCCTTGTTGTTGCATCCCGAGCCACTCGTCTGGGTGCACGCGGCGCGCGCGCTGGGGCGTCTGACCGGGCCGCTCGAACAGCTCGAAGGGACGCTACTCGACTGGGTGCTCGGCGAGTCTCCGCTGCTACGACAGCGCGCGATCACGGCGTTCGCGTCCCTTCCGGCCGAGCGCCTCGGGCTCCTCGCGGGGCAGCTCGCCGCGATCATCAATGCGACCGACGAAGAACCCTGGGTCATCGCGGCCGTCGCGGCGGCGACGCCGTACCTCTTCTATTCGCGCAGAGACCTATGGGATCGCCTCGCATCGCGCATCCTTGCCGGGCATGGCGGCGCCATCGCAGCGCGCGCGCTCGCGCGCGGCCTCGGGACCTTGCGACGGCGGGGGGCCCAGCGCACGGCAGGCTACCCCGAGATCGAGGTCTCGCTGCGGGCGCTCCGCGAGCTGGCGCGCCGGGTGCGCACGGCGTCCCTCGACGAGGCACGCCGCTGGCTCGAGGTGATCGCGGCCACCGACGCGGTGGACGGCGCCGAGCGCGACCCGATGGACCTGGAGCTCGGCCTGGAGAACCTCGTGCGCGTCGCCGCGCAGCACGACGACGAGGAGGCCGACGCACGGGCCGCGCGCTTCGCCGGATCCGTGGCGCCCACCTTCCAGGAGGCGCGCCGGATCGCCCTGGGCACGGGCAGGCTTCGCCTTCGCGCCGCCGCCATCAACGCGGTCGAGGGGTGCGCTCGCGCGTTCGCCCTGCGTCTCTGGTGGCCGATGCTCGCGACGCACCCCGAGGGCGATCCGGTCGAGGAGCCGGATCTCGAGGAGACGTGGAAGACGATCGCGCGCGCGCCGTCCGAGATCCTCGATTGGGTCAAAGAGCGCCGTCAGGCGGGGGACGCCGACCGCGACGCCGATCTGCCCCTCGAGGTGCTCGCCATCCGCCTCGGCGGCTACGCGCTCGACGCATGCGGCGAGACCTCCGACCTCGGTCCCGGACGCGGCCCGACGGCCCACGACACCTGCCTGTGGCTCCGCAAGCTCGAGGGCCTCGCGGACGGATCGCGCGAGCTGCCCGCCGCCCTGAAGGGCGCCCTCAGCGCGCTGTTCTGGCGGCTGGTCGACACGACGCGGGGCACGGCGCTCGGCGAGGTCGACGACGTCCAGTGGCTCGGACCCTTCGCGGCCTGGTGGGCTCTCGTCATCGACCGGCCGGAGGTGCTCCTGCAGCTCGCGACCGCGCTGCCGATGATTGTCCCGGGGGCCCTCGCGATGTGCTGCGAGCAGGCGGAGGCCCTGCGGACGGCAGTATCGCTGGGGCTCGAAGACGGGCAGTGGGGGTCCTCCGCGACCGAGGCCCTCGACGCCTTGCACGCCGGCGACACCGAGCTCGCGCGGGCCTTGGCGGGGCTGGCCTCGGCGCTCGAGACGTTCGCGTCCGCGTCCGGTCCCAGGCCCAACCTCGAGCCGATGTGCCTCGATCTCGTCCTCGCTGCCGACCGTGTCCATCGCGCGCTCGCCGATCCGGTGAAGGGCTTGCACCCGGCGTCGAAGGCGGGCGCGGACGACTCGCTCGCGCGCACAGCGACCGAGAACGCGCCCCGCGTCGCGGCCCTCGTCGCGCGCGCCATCCGCGCACGCGAGCTGTCGATGGTGGACGTGTGGTTCGCCTCGCTCGGGCCGGTCGCGTCGGCGCTCCTCGAGGCCGCGGTGCGCGCCGCCATCCGTCGGTCGCCGCCGCCACCACCGCACAAAAAGAAGCAGGAGCCGAAGCTCATCGCGGGCTACGAGCTCGTCAAGGCGCTCGGGGAAGGCGGTATCGGCTCGGTGTGGCTCGTTCGGAAGCCCGGCGCCGATCGCTTCTTCGTCCTCAAGATCCCCAAGGCCGAGGCCCTGGCGAACGCCACGGACACCGAACGCGAAGGGATCCTCGCCTCGTTCGTCGAAGAGGCCAAGGCCCTCGCTGGCCTCTACCACCCGAACGTCGCCAACATCATCGACCGGGGCGTCTCCGACGCCGTGCCGTTCCTCGTCCTCGAGTACTTGATCGGCGCCGATCTGAAGCAGTACGCGACGTGCCGGCCGATGACGCTCTTCGAGCTGCGGCAGGTCGTCGTCGACTCGTGCGCCGGCCTCGCCGCGCTCCACAGCGCGGGGCTCGTGCACCGCGACATCAAGCCGGCGAACCTCTGGCTCCGGCTCCCCTTGGCCGGGGGCGAGAAGTTCGACCCCGACAAGCATCGCGACCCCGCGATCGTCCCGCCGCTCGCGACGGTGGTCATCGACTTCGGCATGGTGCGCGCCATCCGGGTGCCGCCCGAGGTGGGCGGGCGGTTCGTCGCCGGGACGCCTGGGTACATCGCTCCCGAGCAGGTGCTCGATCCCGTGGAGCTCGACGTGCGCTCCGACGTCTATGCCTTGGCGGGGACGATCTACAACGTCACCACCGGTCGCGCGTTCTTCGACGACATCGAGAACGCGCGCGACCGGATCATCGCCCACATGAGGCGCGATCCCTTCGAGGACGCAGAGCGTCTGCGCGCGTACCCGGCCGCCGTGGCCAAGCTCCTCCGAGCGGCGACAGCGCGCGCGCCCGGCGACAGACCGTCTCCCATCGAGTTCGGCAAGGCCTTCGCCGCGGCGCTCTGAAGAACGGCCCGGCTCGCGCTATCCTGTGATCCTCCCATGCCCTTCTCGAGTCGCGTCATCGGGGTCTTCGCGGGCTTGTTCGTCTCCGGGTGCGGCGCGGCCGCGACGGAAGGCGGCGCGGGATCGGCGGGCGACCCGTCGGCGCTCGTCGGCAATCCGGCGCCCGACTTTCGAGTCGAAACGGTCACCGGAACGAAGGCCACGATCGCGCTCAAGAGCCTTCGAGGCCGCGTGGTTCTCGTCGACTTCTGGGGCACGTTCTGCAAGCCGTGCAAGGAGTCGTTCCCCAAGCTCCAGGCGCTGAGCGGCAAGTACGCCGCCAGCGGGCTCACGATCATCGGTATCAGCGAGGACGACGTCGACGACAAGGACAAGATCCCGGCCTTCGCGGCGAACTACGGCGCGAAGTTCGCGATCGCGTGGGACGGCGACAGGACGGTCGCTGGGCAGTACAAGCCGGACAGTATGCCGTCGTCCTTCGTGATTGATCGCTCGGGCGTCGTTCGCTTCGAGCACGTCGGCTTTCGCGCGGGCGACGAGTTGACGATCGAGCGAGAGATCACCGGGCTGCTCTCGCGCTGACTACGGCGAGAGCAGGATGCCGGGCGCGAGGCTAGCTCGCAGGCGCGCATGTGGTATAGTTAGCCCGAGTTACCCGACGAGCTGCATCACCATGAAACGGCCGGTTCTGGGCGTTGCCCTGGTCACGTTGATGCTCGCCGTCGCTCTCTGGCCCGCTGTGGGCCTTGCGGCGACAACCGGCTCGGACACGGGCGCCTTTCAACAAGCGCTCGAGCGCGGCGTCGTCATCGCCCTCGCGGCTAGCTACGCGTTCGGCGTGGCCACGAGCTTGACGCCGTGCGTCTACCCGATGATCGCCATCACCGTCTCTGTCTTCGGCGCGAAGGAGGCGCAGACGCGCCTGCAGGGCATGCTCCTGTCGCTGACGTTCGTCTTGGGCGTCGTGTGCCTGTTCACGCCGATGGGCGTGGCGTCGGCGTTGACGGGTCGCGGCTTCGGCAGCGCGCTCGGCAACCCGTTCGTGGTCGCGTTCATCGCGATCGCCTTCCTGACGCTGGCTGCCTCTCTGTTCGGGGCGTTCGAGCTCGCGCTGCCCGCGAGCCTCAACAACCGCCTCGCCGCCGCCGGGGGATCGGGCTACCGCGGGGCGTTCGTCCTCGGGCTGCTGTGTGGCCTGGTCGCCGCTCCGTGCGTCGGGCCGTTTCTCTTCGGCCTGCTCGGCTGGATCGCGACAACGAGGAACGTGGGCCTCGGGTCGGCGGCGATGGCCAGCTACGGCCTCGGTCTGGGGACGCTCTTCTTTCTGGTGGGCGCATTTGCCGTGAACCTGCCCAAGGCGGGCGCCTGGATGATGGGCATCAAATGGCTCGGCGGCGTCGCCCTCGCGTACATGGCGCTCGCGTACGTGCGCGACGGCATGCCGCGCGGCGGTGTGATCCGGTTTCTGCAGGCCAGCCCCATCGTGGCCCTCGGGGGCGCTGCAGTCCTGGCGGTAGGCGTCGTGCTTGCGTCCGTGCACGTGGCTGCCGAACGGCGTAGGTCGCCCATCGCGCATTTCTCCAAGACTGCCAAGCTTGCGTCGATCGCGCCTGCGGTGGCGGGGCTCTTCGTCGTGCTCACGTGGTGGCAAGGACAGGGGCAGGCGCTTGCCGCCGACCGAGGGGCAGGGGCGACGCCGGTCCTCGCGTGGGAGTCGAACGAGTCATCCGCCGTGGCCCGAGCGTCCACGGAGCACAAGCCACTGCTCGTCGATTTTGGCGCGAGCTGGTGCGGCGCGTGCAAAGAGCTGGAGGAAAAGACATTTCCGGATCCTCGCGTCGTGGTCGAGGGCGGGCGCTTCGTGGCCCTTCACGTCGACGCCACCGACGACGACGATCCGGAGGTCACGCGCTTGCGGCGCAAGTACGGCGCCCTCGAGGGTCTGCCCGTGCTCGTGGCCTTCGGCAGCGACGGCAAGGAGGCCGTGCGCTTCACCGAGTTCGTCCCGGCGGAGCGCCTTGCACACGCCTTGGCGACTGTTCGCTAGCCGGGGACAGGCCCCGTCAGTCGCAGTGAAAGTTGGTGCAGCCGTTGAAGCAGCCCTGCAAGGGGCAGTCGAACACCGGGTCGACGCAGATCTTCGACGTGCAGGCGTTGGCGCCGCCATCGTCGCTCGACACCGGCGTGGATCCACCGAGGCCCCCATCGGGAAACGTGAGCACGGGCAAGGCCGGAGGGGAGGAGCCCGCTTCGTCGTCGGGGCTTGTCGCGGTCGCCCAGTCGTCGTCGCCCGAGGCCGCCCCGCCGTCGTCGCCCGACGGGTTTGACGACGACACGCTGCCATCGTCCGAACCGGCGCACGACGTGCACGGGTTGCCTTGCTCGGACTGCGATCCCGACGTGGAGGCGTCCTCGCTACCGCTACCGCCATGCGTCGAGTTCGCCGACCCGGAGCCGGACCCGGCAAAGCCTTCGCTTCCGGAGTTCGCACAGGCGGTGGCCAGCAAGGCCGCGAGCGCCCACGCCGCGGTGCCGAGCTTTCGCCCTCGCACTCGGGCGAGCGGATCCTTGTTGCCCGGACCTTGGGCGGACGGCACCTGAAGCATGGTGTGACGGTAGCAGCCCGGTTCCGAGTGTACGCCGCGCAAATCGGGCACAGACGCCAAAAAGACCCGGGGATGGGGCCAGTTGCACGACGGCTCTGTTCGTCGGAGCATCGACAGACGGGGCGGCGTTCACGCGTCGCCTGGTCGCGATCGGCGTGGGGGGGCTGAATGGGGCTTGGGCAGGACACTACCGGCGCGCGGGTGGCAAGCGTCGCCACCGACGACCTCGTTCGTCAGCTCGAGGAGACCAACCTTGCCTTCATGAAGTCGGGGGCCGGGAGCGACGCGGCGGCCGAGGCCGTCCGCACGCGTCGCCTCATCGCGGCCATCGCGGCCAACTACGTATTCTTTGCGATCCTTCTGGGCGCGGCGTGGGCCGCGTTCGGCGACACGAACGCCGGCATCGCGGCAATGGCGGCATGCGGGTTCGGGGGGACGTCCGCCGTCGCGTTCGTGCTGGCGCGTCGCGGTCGCGTCGAACCCGCCATGCTCGTCGCCGGCTACGGGGTCCTGGTCTCCGTGCCCGTCTATGCGCTCCTCATGCCGGCCGCGCGCACGGGCGTCGTGCTGCTCCCCATCTTTGCCGTCGGGATGATGCACCCGTACCTCCGAGGGCGCTGGATGCCGGCGACCCTCTTCGCCGCCTGGACGGTCGCGGTCGTCGCCGCCGTCGTCGGCGAACTGGTGCCCGACCCCAGCAAGGCCCCGCTATGGTTCGCGGCCTCGCTGCACGTCGTGGGGGTGGCGGCGGTCAGCCTGCTCATCATGATGCAGAGTACCCACTTCGGGACACGCCTGCGCGATCAGCTCGCGCGTCTCGAGGCCACCAACGCGCGTCTTCGAGTCCTCACTCAATCGAGCGTCGAGCTCGCCGTCACCAATGGCCGGCTCTTCGACGCGGCCGAGAGCGAGCTCGCCGAGCGAAGGCGCGCAGAAGCCGCGCTCGACACGGTGCAAGAGCAGCTACGGCACACGCAGAAGATGGAGGCCGTGGGACGGCTGGCCGGGGGAGTCGCGCACGACTTCAACAACATGCTGTCGGTCATCCTCAGCTACGCCGCCATGGGCCAGCGCAAGCTTCCCGCGGGAGACCGCGTGCGCGAGTACCTGGCCGAGATCCAGCAGGCGGGCGACCGCGCGGCGGATCTGACGCGCCAGCTCCTCGCCTTCAGCCGGCAGAAGCCGATTCGGCCGATGTCGATCGACGTGAACGGCGTCCTCGTCGGGTTGGACGGGATGCTCCGGACCCTCATCGGCGAGGACGTCGATCTGCGTATCGAACCCGCTCACGACCTGGGGATTGTCTTCGCCGATTCGGGGCAACTGGAGCAAATCATCGTCAACCTGGCCGTCAACGCGCGCGACGCGATGCCGCGCGGAGGCAAGTTGCTGATCGAGACCGCGAACGTCGATCTCGACGAGTCGTACGCGCGTGACCACTTCGGGGTCTCTCCGGGCCCACACGTGATGCTGGCGGTCTCGGACACGGGCGTCGGGATGGACCGCGGGATCCAGGGCCGCATCTTCGAGCCGTTCTTCACGACGAAGGAGCCCGGCAAGGGGACGGGGCTCGGCCTCTCGATCGTCTTCGGCATCGTCCAGCAGAGCGGGGGCAACATCTGGGTCTACAGCGAGCCTGGCCGAGGCACGACGTTCAAGGTCTACTTGCCGCGCGTCGTCGAACCGCGGGAATCGGAGTCGATGCGCACGGTGCACTCCGCGGCCCCCGTGCGAGGCACCGAGACCGTCCTGCTCGTCGAGGACGAAGAGCAAGTCCGCGAGCTCGTGTGCGACATTCTGCGCACCGATGGGTATCGCGTTCTCGTGGCGGGAAGTCCGCTGGAGGCCCTTGCATTGGTCGAGCAGCATCCCGGCACCCTCGATCTGTTGCTGGCGGACGTCGTGATGCCGCAGATGAATGGGCGCGAGCTGGCCGAGCGACTCAAGGCGCTTCGGCCCGAGATGCGAGTCCTGTTCATCTCCGGCTACACGGGAAACGTGGTCGTACACCACGGCGTTCTCGACGAGGGCGTCGCGTTTCTGCAGAAACCCATCGTGCCCGACGCCCTGCTGCGTCGTCTGCGCGACGTCTTCGCCGCGCCAAAAGACTTCGGGCCCGAAGCCGCGCGAAAGCCTGCATAGCAATAGCGTTTCGAGCGACGAAAAATATTGCGAAGTCGGATGAGGCAGGGCACGCTTCATCCGATAAGGGCCGCGCGCGCGAAGTCGCAAGTCTTGTCGAAGTCAGTCAAATCCGGCAGTGACGCGGTCGCGGACCCGCACTCGGGCACGCACGTCATCCCGGAGGGGATGCCCTCCGCGGGTACCCCCGCCACGGGGGTGGCTCACCAGATCAACAATCCGTTGGCCGTCGCCATCACGAACATCGAGTTCATGAGCGATCTGCTGGTGCAGTACGCGAAGACGGCCAGCGACGCGCGCGACGCGAGCCGAATCGCCGCGCTGGTCGACCCGATGCGCGACTCGCGCGAAGCTCTGGAGCGCATCCGGGACATCGTTCGGGAGCTCGAAATGGGGAGCTTCTTCCGCGCGCAGCGGCCGGCGGTTCCCGGAGAGCGGGCGGTCCCCGTTCTGTCGTCTGGGCCGCCCGCCGTGGCTCGACGCGCGCGGGTCCTCGTCGTCGACGATGAAGTCGCGCTCTGCCGGATCCTGGTGCGCGCCCTCGAGGACGACCACGACGTGGAGGCCGTCAGCACGGGCAAGGAGGCGCTCGCCCGAATTACGGCCGGCGAGCGGTTCGACGTCATCCTCTCGGACCTCATGATGCCCGAGATGACGGGCATGGAGCTCCACCAACGCCTTCAGCAGGTGGCCCCCGACCAGGCCCGGAGGACGGTCTTTCTCACCGGAGGGGCCTTCACGGCGACGGCGCGCGCGTTCCTGGACAAGGTGTCCAACCTCAAGGCAGAGAAGCCGCTGCAGCAGAAAGACCTGCTCGCCGTCATCGCGCGGACGCTCGCCGAGCAGGCAGGCACGTGAAGCCGTTCGCTCCGGGCTCCTGAGCCGCGTCGCCGCCTAGTCGACCCGGTTGCCCACCGGAGCGACGGAAACCTCGGCGATGAAGAGAGGGCAGGCGTGCTCTTCGGCGGGGACGCCGTCAAGCGGGTGATGCGAGATATGACAAATCCGAATTCGGGCAGCGAGTTCGCTGTTCACGAGAACGCGATTGGCGGCAAATGTCGCGGCCTCCGGCTTCGACGTCTCGACCCCCGATGTCGACGAAACGCTCGTGTTCGCGGCCGCGGCCGCGGCGCTCGCGTCGTGGTGGCTCTGAAGCGACGGAGCCTGCGTTTTCGCGGCTGAAGTGCCCTCGCACGCGATGAGCAAGGCGAGCGCGGCTAGGGGGGCGAAGCGGTGCTGCTGCATGGCCACGAATCTAATGCGCGATCGTGCAAAAAAAACATCAATTCGAACATCAAAAATCCATAATAACCTCATCAGAATCTCGTTAGTACCGCCGAGATATGCGGGATACTGTTGGGACGCTGCAACGATACGATCCAGAAACATTTGGCCGGTCGGATGCGCAGCGGGACCGCATCGGGTGCAGCATCCTCCGGCTCTTCCCTAGGTGAGCCAAGGTGCATGGAGCGCGACCACCTACCGGCAGAGCTTCGGAGCGATCCCGGCAAGACTCCGTGTAGGTGTTTCTCCGATTATCCGTTTCATAACGCAGGTATGAAACGCCATCGACGCCCCGCGCCACGAGCACCGGCTGAGTCATGTCGCCCCGGTCTCCACATCGAAGTGGGGCGACTTGTCCACAGCCGGAGCGTGCTTAAGATGCTGAAGGAAAGGTTTCGTACATGTTTCGTGGCGATTCTTGCTTTCGGAGTAGGCTCGCTTGTGGTGCACCGGTTCTTGCAGCTTGACGGTCACCTCCGCGGATAGCCCACGGCAGAGCCCACGACTCCAACTCCCACAGTGACGAGGTGCGGCATGAAGAAGTATCTAGGAGGACTGACGGCTGTCGCGGCAGCGCTCGCGGTTTCGGCGTGCGCTTCGGCTCCAGCCCCGGCGGCCAAGGCCGCTGGCGTAGAACGACTGCAGTGCGACTCGACATCGACGTCGCAGGACGACCTCGTGCGTTCGACGCGAGTTCTTGCGGTAGAGCCTCTCTACTCGCACGTGATTACGTCGAACAACAACAGCGAGGAGCGGGTGGCTGGTGCGAAGCTGCTCGTGCGGCCGCCGAACGGCGTCACCGCCGACCAGTTCACGCGCGCTTTGCAGTGCCACAGCGCCAGGGTGCTGCTCGGGCAGGTTAACCCGGCGGTGGTCCCGAACGACCCGTACTGGCTGCCCGACAGCTGGGTGAACATCAACGTGAAGCCCGAGAACGGGAACTTCGCCATCACCATCAGCGCAGACACGGTGCACGACAACCTGCAGGTGTTCGGCCGCGCGAATCACTACGCGGACGACCACATGATGGCGACCGACCCGGGACTGCCCTGACTCGACGCTCACGACTTGACGCTCACGACTTGACGCTCACGACTTGACGCTCACGACTTGACGCTCACGACTTGACGCTCACGACTTGACGCTCACGACTTGACCGTCGTCAGCCCCCCGTCGTAAGGCGGGGGGCTCGGGGCCATGTCGGCATTTGCGCGTCCGCAGCACGTCCTGTTCGACATGGATGGTGTCCTTCTGGACACCGAGCGCCTCTATACCCAGGCAACTCAGTCGATCGTCGGTCGGTACGGCAAGATCTTCGGGCCGGACCTGAAGCGCGAGACGATGGGGCGTGACGCGCGCGTCAGCGCACGCGTGATCCTCGAGCGCCTCGACGTGCCGCTGACGGCCGACGAGTTCCTGGCGGAGCGGGGACCCATCCTCGAGGCGCTCGTCGTGCAGTGCCGCGCCATGGCCGGGGCAGAGGCCTTCGTCCGCGTGCTGCAGGGACTGGGTGTCCCGATGGCGGTGGCGACGAGCAGCGACCGAGCCCTCTTCCAGCTAAAGACGCGGTCGCACGCATGGTTCGACCTCTTCGACGTGGTCGTATGTGGGGACGATCCGCGCGTCATCGCGAAGAAGCCGGCGCCGGATATTTTTCTGGCTGCGGCGCAAGATCTGCGCGCAGACCCGGCAGATTGCGTCGTCTTCGAGGATTCGCTCGCGGGCGTCGAGGCGGCTCTCGCGGCGGGCATGCGCGTCATTGCCCTTCCGGACCCTGTCCTCGGCCGAGAGCACTTTCGCGCCGCGCACACGGTGCTCGATGGCTGGCACGAGGCGAAGGCCCATCTCGTCACCGGCCGCCGGTAGAGTCGCCACCACAATCATGGAGCGTGAGCTTCCCGGATGGGGCGTTCCGTTCCTCGGAATGCCGCAAAAAGCGGCGACGTGGGAGGGTGAGGGCGCGTCTCTCCGCTCGGACGCAATCTTCGAGAGCGTATTTCGATCCGAGAGCGTGCTTGGAGGCGGAGCGCGAATTCGGGTAACTTCGGATGTCGTGTCGAAGAACAAGCTTTCTTGGACGATGAACGACGAAGTGCCCGGAGAAGGGCAGGGGGTCCGGAGGCTCACCACCGCAGACCTGGGTGTCGTGTTCCAGCCGATCGTCGACATGGTGACGGGCCGGACGTTCGCGCACGAAGCGCTGGCGCGCCCGAAGCGCCCCGAATACCCGAACCCGATGGTCTTGTTCGAGGCGGCCGAAAAGGAAGAGGCTTGCGGGCGCCTCGGGCGGCTCATTCGTCAGGTCGCCTTTTCGACGTGCGGGAGCGTGACGCTCTTCGTGAACTTGCACCCGCAGGAGCTGAGCTCGCACTGGCTCGTGCAACCGGACGACCCGATCGGCTTCCACGATCAGCCCGTGTATCTGGAGGTGACCGAGTCCGCGGCCTTCACGCATTTCGAGCTGTGCCTGCGCGTCCTCAAGGATCTGTGCCGTCGCACGGGCGCTGCCCTGGTCGTCGACGACTTCGGCGCGGGGTACTCCAACCTGGAGCGCGTGGCCGACCTCGCGCCGGCGATCGTCAAGCTCGATCTCGCGCTGACCCGGGACATCCACCGGCACAAGCCGCGTCAGATCGTCGTGAAGCACGTCGTCAACATGTGCAACGAACTCGGCGCGAAGGTCGTCGCCGAGGGTGTCGAGACTCTCGACGAACTCAAGTGCGTGCGAGACCTCGGCGTCAACTACGCGCAAGGGTATCTCCTTGCGCGCCCCGCGGCCCCGCCGCCCGGACACGACTGGCCCTTCACCGTGATCCAGCCGGCCGCGCCGCGCCGCCTTCAGCTCCCGCCTCCGCGCAAGCTGCCGACGGCAGTCGCTGCGAAGCGCGTGAGCAAGCCGCCCGGCCGAACCACGAAGACGCCACCGGGCGGTCGTCCGTCCTGGGCCAAGTCCACGAAGCCCCCCCCGCGCGGTTAGCGGGGCGACGGAGCGAGCTGAGTCGGGCGGCCCGCGATGCGCCTCCACGTCGTCGACGGCACGTACGAGCTTTTCCGGGCGCATTTTTCTCCGCGGCCGGGTCACGTCGTCGGCGGGCTAGACCGCAAGGCCACCGTGGGGCTCGCGGCGTCGATGATCGCGCTGCTTCATGACCCGGACGAGCGTGTCTCCCACGTCGCCATCGCGTTCGACAACCCGATCCGGTCGGTTCGAAACGAGTGGTATAGCGGGTACAAGACCGACGAGGGCGTGCCCGCCGAGCTGCTCGCGCAGTTCGACCTGGCGGAGGACGCGGTGCGCGCGATCGGCATGGTGGTGTGGTCGATGGATCGCTACGAGGCGGACGACGCGCTCGCGACGGCCGCGAAGCGGTGGCAAGGCGACGTCGAGCAGGTGCGCATTCTGACGCCCGACAAGGATCTCGGGCAGTCCTTGTGGGGCGACCGCGTCGTGCAGGTCGATCGCCTTCGCCGCAAGGTGATCGACGAGGCCGAGCTGCTTCGCCGGCGCGGCATCCGCCCCGCGAGCGTCCCTGACTTTCTGGCGCTCGTTGGCGACACGGCCGACGGGATCCCCGGCATCTCCGGCTTCGGCGAGAAGACTGCCGCCGCGCTCTTGGGGGCCTTCGAGCACATCGAGTCGATTCCTCTCGGGGCGGCGGCGTGGCCCTCCGGGATCCGTGGGGCCGATCGCCTCGCCGCCACGCTCGCCCGCGATCGCGAAGCCGCGCTCCTCTACCGAAAGCTCGCGACCCTCATCGACGACGTGCCGCTCAAGGAGCAGATCGAGGATCTCGCCTGGACCGGTGTGCCCAGGGCGGCCTTCGAGGCGTGGTGCGATCGCCTGGAGGTAAGCACGCTGAGGACCATCCCCACGCGGTGGCGGTAGCTCGCGATAAATCCGCTCCCGCGGTCGCGCAGAGGAGTGGGCCCAAGGGCGGCCTTGACGGAACGGTCCCGGACGGAGAACGCTGACGGTCCCATGGAACACTACCGCCTCCTCATCGACGGCAAGCTCGTCGATTCCGCCAGCGGCGAGCGCTACACCACGATCGACCCGGCCAGCGGTCAGCCTCTCGCAACCGTGTCCGCCGCCGGAAAGGCCGATGTCGACGCCGCGGTTGCCGCCGCGCGCCGCGCATTCGAGGGCTGGGGCGCGATGCTGCCCGGGGCCCGTTCCGACATCATCATGGATCTCGCCGATCGGATGCAGGGGGCGATCGCGCGTCTGGGCTTTCTCGAGATGAGCGACTCGGGAGGTTTGCTCTCGCGCACGATGACCGACGTATTCCAGGGCGCTCGGTTCATGCGCACGATGGCGCGCTACGCGGCGCACGACTTCCCGTGGGAAGAGACGATTCCCGGCAAGAACCCGTTCTTTCCGGGCCGGAGCGTCGTGCGCCGCGAGCCGATCGGCGTCTGCGCGGCCATCGTCCCCTGGAACTTCCCCCTCCTGATGGCCACGTGGAAGATCGCGATGGCGCTCGCCACGGGCAACACGCTCGTCCTCAAGCCGTCGCCCGAAACGCCGCTCTCGGCGCTCGAGCTGGGCAAGATCATCGCCGAGTCGCGCGTGCCACCGGGGGTCGTCAACGTACTCGCGGGGCCGGACCGCGCCGTCGGCGAGCTGCTCGTGAAGCACCCGGACGTCGACCGCGTGGCCTTCACGGGCAGCACCCCCGTCGGCAAAGAGATCCTCAAGAACGCGTCGGCCACCCTCAAGCGCGTCAGCCTCGAGCTCGGCGGAAAGAGCGCGAACATCGTCCTTCATGACGCGGACCTCGACATGGCGGTCGACGGCGCGGTCTGGGCGGCTTTCCTTCATACTGGGCAGGTCTGCGAGTCCGGCACCCGCCTCTTGCTGCCGGAATCGCTACACGAGTCCTTCGTCACGCGCCTGGTCGATCGCGTGCGAAAGCTGGCGATCGGTCATCCGATGGATCCGCGTACGAAGGTGGGGCCGGTCATCAACCAGGCGCAGCGCGATCGCATCGAGCGGTTCCTCGAGATCGGGCGAAAAGAGGGCGCGCGGCTGGCGTGCGGCGGCGAGAGGCCCTCGGTGCCAGGAATGGAGGGCGGCTTCTGGGCGCAGCCGTCCGTCTTCGTCGGGGTCGAGCCGAAGATGACGGTGGCGCGCGAGGAGATCTTCGGCCCGGTCCTTTCGGTCATTCGATACCGCGACGAGGACGAGGCCATCGCCATCGCCAACGACTCCGACTACGGCCTCGCCGGCGGCGTGTGGTCGCGGGATCTCGAGCGGGCCAAGGCCGTGGCAGCGCGCCTGCGCACGGGCACGGTGTGGATCAACGACTGGCACTTCTTCCACGACCTCGCGCCCTTCGGCGGCTACAAGCAGAGCGGCATCGGCCGCGAGATGGGCCACTTCGGGCTCGCCGAGTACACCGAGACGAAGCACGTCCACGTCGGCGTCGAGGCGAACCCCGACGCCAAGCGCGGGCATCGCATGCTCGTCGCCGGCGGGCGATCGATCTCCTACCAGTACGAGCCGCGTACGCGTGTCCTCTCGGGCCCCGGCAGCATCGTGAAGCTCTACGCGGAGCTCGAGTCGATGGGCAAGCGTCGCGCGCTCGTCGTGACCGACGCGGGTGTCGTCGGCGCGGGCCTGCTTGCGCGCCTCCGCGAAACGCTCGGGCCGCGCATCGTCGCCGTGTTCGACAAGGTTGAGCAGGACTCCGGCATCGCGATCGTCGACGCGGCCGTCGCGCTCGCGCGAAGCTCCGGCGCCGACGTCATCGTGAGCCTCGGCGGCGGAAGCTGCATCGACACGGCGAAGGCGGTGGCGGTGGGCCTGGCGAACGGATGGTCGGCGATCGAGTCTTTTGGCATGTACCACCTGCCGGGCGCCCCCACGACGCACGTCGCCATCCCGACGACGGCCGGCACCGGCAGCGAGGTGACGAACGTCGCGGTGGTGAAGAACGAGCGCACGGGCACGAAGGCGTACATCCTCGACCCCCTCGTCGCGCCGGACCTCGCCATCCTCGATCCGACCCTCATCGTGGGTTTGCCGCCGAGGATGACGGCGGCGACGGGGCTCGACGCCCTCACGCACGCCATCGAGGCGTACACCGGCCGCGCGGCCAACTCGATGAGCGACGCCCAGGCCCTGCACGCCATCCGCCTCATCGCGCGCTGGCTGCCGCGCGCCGTCGCCGAGGGCGGCAACCTCGAGGCGCGCTCGCAAATGCAGACGGCGGCGACCCTCGCGGGCTGGGCCATCTCGAGCTCCACCGTCGGCCTCGTCCACGCGATGAGCCACACGATCGGCGCGCGTCACGGCGTCCCGCACGGGATTGGCAACGGCATTCTCTTGCCGCACGTCATCCGCTTCAACGGCGGCGTGCCTGCCGCCGCCGCGCGTCACGTCGAGGTGGCCGAGGCCCTCGGTGTCTCGACGACCGCGGACAAGGCCACGGCGGCCGCCGCCGACGCCGTCGACGCCCTCCTGAGGACCTGCAACCATCCCACGCGCTTGTCGGAGGTGGGCGTCCCCAAGGAGGCCCTCGGCTCGCTCTCCGAAGTCGCCGTCACCGACATGGCCGCCGCCGCCACCGCCCGCCGCGCCTCCCCCGGCGAAATCGAACAACTCTACCGCGCGGCGCTGTAGATCGCGGAGAAGACGTTCTTGCGCTGTCATCCTGAGCGAAGCGAAGGACCCCCCAGAACCCGCGGTTCCCGTGGGGTCCCTCGCTGCGCTCGGGATGACAGCGCACGGGGTTCCTCGCTGCGCTCGGGATGACAGCGCACGGGGTCCCTCGGTCCGCTCGGGATGACAGCAAAGCTAGCCGCGGATGAGGCCTCTCGCGATGATGATTTGCTGGATCTGGGTCGTGCCCTCGTAGAGGCGGAAGAGGCGGACGTCGCGGTAGAAGCGTTCGATGCCGTAGTCGGCGATGTAGCCGGCGCCGCCGAAGATCTGCACGGCGCGGTCCGCGACGCGGCCCACCATCTCGGAGGCGAACATCTTCGACGCCGACGCGTCGATGCCCACGTCCTCGCCCCGATCGCGCTTGCGGGCCGTCTCGAGCACCATCGACTTGGCGGCGAGCGTCTCGGCGTAGCTGTCGGCGAGCATTGCCTGAATGAGCTGGAAGTCCGAGATGGGCTTGCCGAACTGCTTGCGCTCGTTCGCGTAGCGGACCGAATCGGCGATGAGGCGCTCGGCGACGCCGACGCACACGGCGGAGATGTGCAGGCGCCCGCGGTCGAGCACCTGCATCGCGGCCTTGAAGCCCTGGCCCTCGACGCCGCCGAGCAGGGCGCTCTTGTCGACGTGGACGTCGTTGAACACGACGTCGCTCACGTACGTCCCGTGCTGCCCCATCTTGTGCTCGGGCCGGCCGATCTCGATGCCCTTGAGGCCCCCCGGGACGAGGAACGCGCTCATCCCCTTGGGCCCCGGCGTGTTGGGATCGGTGCGCGCGAAGACGGAGAAGAGGCCCGCCTTCGGGGCGTTGGTGATGAAGCGCTTGGTCCCATTTAGCACGTATTGGTCGCCCACGAGGCGCGCGGAGGTGCGGACGGATCCTGCATCGGACCCGGCCTCGGGCTCCGTCAGCGCGAACGATCCGATGATCTCGCCCGACGCGAGGGCGGGCAGATAGCGCTTCTTCTGCTCGGGGGTGCCGAACATGATGATCGCCTGCGAGCCGATTCCGTTGTTCGTGCCGAGCACCGATCGGAACACCGGCGAGGTGTGCCCGAACTCGAACGCGACGCGGACCTCCTCCTCCATCGTGAGCCCCAGCCCGCCGAACTCCTCCGGGATCGACATCCCGAAGAGCCCCATCGCCTTCATCTGGTCGACGACGTCGTCGGGGACTTCGTTGTTCTCGGCGACCGACGCCTCGAGCGGAACGAGGCGCTCCTTGACGAACCGGACAACGACGGCGATGAGCTCATCGAGGCTTTCCTTGGAGAGCGGCATGCTCACGTCATACGCGCCCCGGCCGCTCGACGGAAGGGGCTTCCCTCCGAGGCATGCGACCCCTCTCCCAATCGAGGGTGGACGCGTCGTCACTCCGAATGGAACGCGTGTTCCAATCGTGGGGGGACGCGTCATCCCGAATAGGACGCGTGTTCCAATCGTGGGGGACGCGTCATCCCGAATAGGACGCACGTTCCAATCGGGGCCGACGCTTGATAATGATTGGGACGTCCGGTCCAGCGCCGGACGCGAGGTTCAGACCCGCCTGTCAGGGCCCCGCTTCGACGAGGAGGGGCTTGGCCGTGCAGATCACGCCCACGAGCTCCGTCGTGTACCCGGCGACGATGGGGAACTGTACGGACGTCGGCGGGTCGGGAAAGCCGTACCCTCCGAACAAGGCGTCGATCGGCGCGCAGTTGTGCACCGAGTCGTGGAACGTGAGGGTGTAGTTGCCCGGGGGCACGTTGTAGTAGTAGCCAAGGCCGCCCGACTCCAGCGCCGTGCCCGCGTCGTCGAAGTATCCGTCGCCCGTGACGTAGTACGGGCCGGTGCCGCCCGAAGGAGACAGGGTTACGGACGCGCCCACGTCGGCCGTGAAGCCGGCGCCGCCGTCCTGAGGGCCGAGGGCGAAGAAGGCGAGCACTCCGGTCGTCGACCACTCGACCGTCATCCCGATGGGCGGTTGCGGATCGCTGTTCAGGATCATGCGGATCGGGTTGGACGTCCCGTCCATGTCGGCGCTGCCCGTCAGGATCGCTTTGAGGATCGACGAGTAGCCGCTCTTCGTCAGCGAGATCACGGTATTGGTCCGCGGCGAGAGGCCGCCGAGGACGAAGAGGCCGTTGTCGTCCGTCGTCGTGCATGGCGCGCTCGAGTTGCCATAGATGCAGACCTGTACGCCGGGGAGCGTGTCGAGCCCGCCGTCGCCGGTGCCCTGATTCACGCCAACGCCAGAATCCCCATAGCCGTAGCCGGGGGCCGGTTGCAGCGTGACTTGCCACTTGAGGGTGAGGTTCGACTGCCCGTCGAACGGCGCGTCGAAGTTCTCGGCGACGCCCGTCGAACCGACCGACGCGTCCGCACCCGCGTCCGAGCTCAGCGCGCTCGTGCCGGCGGCGCCCGCGGAAGACGAACTGCATGCCGTGAGCGACCCCACGGCCATCGCGGCCATCGCGGCCGCCGAGCCAAGCGTCCCTGCCAGAGCCAGCCGTCCTGCTCCCAAGCTCGTCATCGAGTCGCGCCTTTCGTGTGCCGTGCCCGCGGGCTGCACGTCAGTTGAGCGTGCACGTGAAGTTGTCCGGGTTCATGGGATTGTCGGCCGGCACCATCGAGCCCGTCAGGATGCACATCTCGCCCGTGAACACTTCGTTCTTGAACGTCAGGACGTCGTTGCTCGTGTTGTCGACGTCGCATTCCCACTGGATCGTGTCCGTCGGGTCGACGACGAGCGTGCCGGAGGTGCCGCCCGGCGACTGGGTCGCGCGGTCGGGGGGCGGGTTGTCGGGGTGCGCCGAGTCGTACTTGAGAACGGTTGGCGCGCTCCAGCTGTAGGTCTCGTAGATGAGTGTCGCGGTGGGCGGGCCGCCATCGACCGAGGAGACCTTCCACGCGCTCATGCGCGTCGAGTGGACATGCATGTGGGCCGCGAGGCTCAGGATCCGCGTCGGGCGATCCGGGCTGCACGAGTAGTCGTACGTCTGGTGGGTGCCCGGCGTGATGTAAAAGCCGATACCGCCCGTCAAGAAGACGTTGCCGCGGTAGCCTTTGACCTGCGACTGGTCGATGTAAAAGTAGTTGAGCCACGCCTCGCGCACGATGGCTTCGGTGCCCGTGTCGATGACGTGAAAGTTGATGACCGCCTGCGAATTGGCGGGCACGTGCACCGCGAGGCCCTGGTTCTCCGGCGCCGGGTCGACGCGCTCGTCGACGAAGGGCGTCTCGGTGCCGCCGAGCAAGCCGGGCGCCTGGTCGTTGGCCTGGCAGGTGCCGAAGCCATCGGGTGAAGCCGACGAATTGATGTTCACGTTGAGGTGATGGCTGCCCGGCCGCATCGCGAACTCGTAGCCGCCGACGTAGCGGTCTTCGGCGTTCGGGGTCGGCTCGAACCAGCAATCGACCGTCTCGTCGCCCGGCTGCAGGACGAACGGAGCGACGCCGGCGCCCGCGTCCGGGCCGTAGCTCGTGGGGCCGTAGTGGAGCTGGAAGCCTTCCGTCGCCGACGGGGCCGGCAGGCACATGTCGTCGCCCGGGAATCCGCTGTTCGACGGACAGCCAGGCGCGACGGCGCCGGCATCGCTCGGCTTGTCGAGGCCGGCCGACGACATCCCCGGGGATGAAGCAGAAGTGCAACCAGCCGCCCACACTGCAACGGCGAGAGCCGAGGTCGATGCAAGCGCGGCGCGATGGCTCATGAGCTTCTCCCGTGATCGGGACGAAAACGCCCCGGCACCGTTTAACCCCGACGGCGTGGATGGTCCACACTCATTTCGTCGCCGTTGGTCCGCTCAGGTCTTCTTCGAGACCTGCTCGGCGCGAATTCGCGCGCGGCAGCGCCTGTCGATGTAGTGCGCCATGAGCCAGAAGTACTTGAAGCGGGGGTTATGCGTCTGGCCGTGGTGGTACCGGTAGTAGATCTGCTGAATGATCCCCGCGAGGCGGAAGAGGCCGAACACCTCGTAGAACGCGATGCCGCCGGTGGGCAGCTTCATCCGGGCGCAATAGCGGGCGACGACCTCGGCCCGCGTGAGCATGCCGGGCAAGTGGGTGGGCTGGCGGCGCGTCGCGCGCGCCACGACGTCGTCTTTGGCCTCGACCCAGTAGGCGAGGCTGCCCCCGAGGTCCATCAGCGGGTCGCCGAGCGTGGCCATCTCCCAGTCGAGGACGCCGATGATCCGCGTCGGGTCGGCCCGGTCGAGGACCACGTTGTCGAAGCGGAAGTCGTTGTGGACGACGCACGTGCTCACATCGGCGGGCGTGTTCTCGGCGAGCCAGCGGGTGACGAAGCGGAACGTCGGCGCGTTCCAGGTGCGCGCGCGCTCGTAGCGGTCGGTCCAGCCCTCGACCTGCCGGCGCGGGTAACCGGGACCCTTGCCGAGCGTCGCCAGCCCGGCGGCGGCCGCGTCGACCTGGTGAAGCTCGACCAGCGTGTCGACGAAGGATTCGCAGAGCGCGCGGGTGCGGCGCGCGTCGAGGTCGGCCCCGAGGCGTGCCCGCGGGATGATCCCCTCGAGCCGCCGCATCACGTAGAACTGGCAACCGACGACGGTAGTGTCCTCGCAGTACGCGATCATCTCGGGGACGCGCGCGAAGACCGGACGAAGCGCCTTCTGGACGCGATATTCGCGGCCCATGTCGTGCGCGCTCTTCGCCTTCGTCCCCGCGGGCGGCCGGCGCAGGACGAGGTCGTCGTGGTCGTACGCCAGCCGGTACGTCCAGTTG